>JAEEGH010005405.1_pt1 | contig 32083 bp, 17 predicted proteins | sample 9134181 | NCBI WGS metagenome assembly JAEEGH01 (sample SAMN16246544, study PRJNA631951) | gut metagenome | biome: gut microbiome; feature: rumen; material: DP-attached | host: Bos | place: Iran: Karaj | collected 2018-10
ATCGGCACTGGCAGGACTCAACAAGGGCGGGAAACTCGCTATAGAAAGCGAAAACCGCGGTCAGAACTTCACCAGCTACACCAACATCAAGGTGCCCATTTCGAGCGTGACCTTCACCGTCAGCTACACCTTCGGTAACTCTAAGATGATGACCCGCCAGCACGTGAACCGTGTAACCAACGACTACATCGAGCAGCAGTCGCAGGGCGAGATGATCAACAATGCCGGAAATATGCAGGGCGGACAGCAGGGCACACAGCAGATGCCGATGCAGCCTTGATGGGCAATGGGTGTTGGGTGATGGGTGTTGGTGGATACCTCAAAGGATTACAAGTAGCCACCATCACCCACCACCTAACACCTTATTTTAAAATAAAAATTTGCAAGTATCAGAAATAATATTTATTTTTGCAGACAATGAAGAAAGTCACTAAAAAAGATTGGTTGCTGTTCTTGGCTCAGGCTGGTGTCTGGGCGCTTATGATGCTGGTGCTCCCGCTGGCCACATTTATCAGCACCCGCAATTGGGAGACAACATTCACGTCGTTCATCATGGTGTGGCAGCAGCTGCGTGCTCCGCTGGTGGTCTATTTCGCCAATTTCTACCTGTTTGGGCCGTTCCTGTTCTTCCGTCGCCGCTACTGGCTCTTCTTCATCTGCAACCTGTTGCTTATCCTGGCCGTGAACTACGGTTTCATCTATGGCTACTTTATGATTAGGGAGCATGTGCCCGCAATGCATGGAAGGGCATGGATAGGATTCTTCTCAGGTGCATTCATGTTCCTCCTGCTCAACATCATCATGGTGGCCGTGGCTATTGGCATCAGGCATTTCATGCGTATCCGTCAGATCAGGCAGCAGCTGAAAGACGAAAAGGCGAAGAACACCGAGGCCGAGCTGGCCTGGCTGAAGAACCAGATTAATCCGCATTTCCTGTTTAACACGCTCAACAATATCTCGAGTCTCACGCAGATTGATGCCGATGCCGCCCAGGATGCCATCGCCCAGCTCTCCGACCTGCTGCGCTATGCCATGTACGAGACTAATAAGAAGATGGTACCCATACAGGGCGAGGTGGAATTCATGCGAAACTACATTTCGCTCATGAAACTGCGCTGCAACGAGAAGACGGCCGTCAGTTCCCAGTTCGAGGTCCTCAATCCCGGCTACGAGGTGGCTCCGTTGCTTTTCATTTCGCTCATAGAGAACGCCTTCAAGCACGGAGTGAGCAGCAACCGTCCGTCAACCATCGACATCAGTCTCAAGCAGGACAACGGTCAGCTGGTGTTCTGTTGCGATAATACCAATTATCCCAAAGACGATGCCGACCGCAGCGGCAGCGGGATAGGATTGGAGAACACCCGCCGCCGTCTGGAACTGATGTATCACGACCGTTACCAGTGGGAGCAGACGTTAGAGAATGATATCTACCACGTTAAAATAACAATCACCTGAGATTACAGACCCCACCCCTAACCCCTCCCCTTGAGGGGCGGGGAGCGAGTAAACGGTAATCATAATTCTCCATTGTCAATTATCAATTATCCATTATATAATGACTTGCATGATTGTTGACGACGAGCCGCTGGCCGTCAGACTTTTGGAATCGTTTGTTGCAAAGACACCCGGATTGGAACTGCTGCATTCGTTTACCGATTCGGTAGAGGCCATCAATGCCATCAAGGAGCAGGCGCCCGACCTGCTGTTTCTTGACATTCAGATGCCCGACCTGAACGGCATGGAACTAGCCCACATGATTCCCGAGACCACCCGAATCATCTTTACAACGGCTTTCAAAGAATATGCCTTCGAAAGCTACGAGGTGTCGGCGCTCGACTTCCTGCTGAAGCCCATCCGCTACAACAAGTTCCTGGCAGCCATAGAGAAGGCACGCAAGGCCAACGTTGGTTCAAGCGTTAACCCTCCCCAAGACTCCAACGCCCAGCACCCAACACCCAACACCCAACCACCAACACCCAATAACAGCATATTCTTGCGTATCGACGGCGAGTTGCGCCAGATTCAGCTGTCGCATTTGCTCTATGTCAGTGGCATGAAAGACTATGTGATGTTCTGCATGGAGGACGAGAAACGGCCGCTCATCACCCATCTCACCATGAAGGCTGTCGAGGAAATGCTGCCTGCCGAGCAGTTCATGCGCGTAAACCGTTCCTATATTGTGGCCCTGGATAAAATCCGGAGTGTAGACCGCAACGACTGCATCTACATTGGCAGCGAGGTGATCCGCGTCACCGAGGCCTATCGTGAGGCATTCCTAGAATACGTGAACTCGAAGTTCCCTGGGGCGTGATGGGGAGAAGACCCAGCCCCAACGGACCCATCCCCAACGGACCCACCCCCAACCCCTCCCTAAATGGAGGGGAGTAAATAGTGATTAGTCGCCTCATAACTCCTCACCCATGATGGAGAGGGGATGGAGTGAAATCAAAATACACGACAAATTGCCTGCAACAATACGGAGGAAAGTAGCACGGGATTTGATACTTTCCATCCCCTTTTAGGCTTCCGATTTGTAGAAAATGGGGTTCCGTTCGGCAAATGATAGGGTTTTGAACTTCAAATAATAGGCTTTTGAAGTTTAAAAGATAATGAATTAAAGTCTAAATGAAAGGCTTTTAGACTGTGATTGGGGCCTAATTACAGTCTAAAAGCCTATCAATTAAAGTTCGGAAGATTATAAAAGGAAGTCTGGAAGCGGGAGCAATCATCCAAAAGTCTCACTATCAGTAATTTGCGGATAATGGCTCAAAACTCGCATATTTGCCTGCCATCATGCGCTTGGTGACTTTCACGTGATTCTCAGCGCACCAAAATTCAGAATTTTCTTGACGTTTCTTCAGCTTGCAATCGCAGGCATCTGGCAAATATGCGATACAAAGATAATGGTGAACCGCCCAATGAGTTTGGACGGAAAAGAAAATAATGAATGACTAATCGGTAGACGGGCATTTGTTAAACTTATATAATTCTTGGTATAATTATGGTACTTTGTATTGCAAGGTACTATTATTTTCCTTATATTTGCAGCGTGAAAGGGTGACTGATGGCCACAGTTTCGCCTTTCGGCAGTTATCGCGAGACTGCTAAAGTGTTTAATTTCAAAGGTTTAAAACTATGAACATTGACAATGCAAAGTCGCAGATGCGTAAGGGAATGCTGGAATATTGCATCCTGTTACTGCTCAAGGAGCGGCCTGCATACGCTTCCGACATCATCCAGCAGCTGAAAGATGCAGAACTGCTGGTGGTGGAAGGAACACTCTATCCGCTGCTGACCCGACTGAAGAACGACGGGCTGCTGGGCTATGAGTGGCAGGAAAGCACGCAGGGACCGCCACGTAAGTATTATGCCCTGACTGACAAGGGGCGTCTCTTTCTCAGCGAACTCGATCAGGCGTGGACGGAAATCGCCCATACCGTGGGAGTGTTGAAGTCAAAAACCGGTCTTATTAATATTAATAATGTATGAAAAAGAATATAACCATTAACCTTTTCGGCCAGCTCTACAATATCGACGAGGATGCATACGAGTTGCTGAACAACTACGAGGAGAGCCTGCGCCACCACTTCAGCAAGCAGGAGGACGGGGCTGAGATATTCAACGATATCGAGGCCCGAATAGCCGAACTGCTCTCGGAACAGAAGGCCAAGGGCGTGGAGGCCATCTCTATAGAACACGTGCAGGATATCATCAAGAGGATTGGTGCACCCGAGGAGATTGGCAACGAAGAGATGGATTCGGATGAGGCAGGGCAGAGCAGGGCGGAAGGTGCTGCTCCGAAACGGCTCTACCGTGATATGGAGAACAAGCTGCTGGCCGGTGTGCTGGCCGGATTTGCCAATTATTTCGGTGGCGACCGCACCTGGTGGCGTATTGGCTTCATATTGATATGTGTGCCGCTGTTCGGTTTCTTCAAGCTGTTCCATATAGGGTTTATGAACCTTGGTCCGGTCATCGCCTATGTGGTGCTGGCCATCCTGCTGCCTTCGGCTGCCACGCCCGAAGAGCGGCTGAAGATGAAGGGAAAGGCCGTGAACCCGCAGACACTGGCCAACGAGGTGACCAACGAGGCCCAGCAGAAGAAGGATGCTGCCGCCGGCACCGACTACCACAGGAACGCCAAGGGCTGTGTGGCTGGATTCTTTAGCATTCTGGTTGCCATGTTCCAGCTGATACTGATTATCGTCTGTTCGGTGGCCTGTGTGGCCATACTCTTTATGCTGTTGCGGCTGTATATCGTTCCGCAGGCAGTCATCGGAGAGTATTTCCGTGAGGAGCAACTGGAATTGATGCAGCATCCGGAGCTGTTCTGGACGCTCGGCGTCTGTGCCCTCGTGGCTTGTCTTATTCCTATTTATTGTGCGGTGCATGGCCTGATGAAAAAGACGGGTAGGATAGGTTCCATGGGAATCCTGCAGCGCGTGTTCTGGATGGTGCTGTGGCTGGCAGCCGTGGGCGGTTGTGTATTTGCCATGAAGAAGATTTCCGAGCAGGTTAGGGCCATCAGCAACCAGAAATACCAGTCGCATATCCATGTGCAGGATGGCATGAAGGATGGATTCTATTTCCACGATGATGAGTGGAAGTACTATCAGGACAACCACTGGAAGCTGCTGCAGGCCGAGAACTGCCTCAGTCGCCGTTATACGAACAGCGGGAAATACTTCACTGGCGACCGTCGGGTGCGCTATCTGGATGCCTACGACCCCAGCGGCAATCTGCTCTTCCAGGCAGAGCGTACCGAAAAGAAGGCTCCCGGCCATTATCGGCTGACGTGTAATGCAAGGGCCGACAACTGGGGCGCCTTCATCTATGCCGAGACTGCTATGGGCCGTGACTCTATTTCCATCACGCCGCTGGGCAACGAGGGCGGCAACATCTGGCAGATGGCCGTTGACTATGTGGCCAAGGTTTCTGAGGCGGAAATCAATACTACTGAGAAAGGTCATCTGATGAAGCGTATCTCGGAGGCTAACAACGGTAACGGGTTTGGCTGGACCCAGACCATCCTGAAGGATATAGAGGTAGGTCCGGACAGTCTGGTGCGCTATGGCGTCTATGCCAATTCCGAGTTGTCGGTATCTGATTCCAACCGTTTCCATTGGTTCTCGGCCACTGATTTCACGCTGACGCCTGTAGAATAATAAAAGACCCATCCCCGGCCTCTCCCTTTATGGAGGGGAGTAGATTGCGTTGAAGGGATTTTGACTATTGTACTCCCCGCCCCTGAAGGGGAGGGGTTTGGGGTGGGGAGTGTAATTTCTATAAATCTTAGTACGCTCATTTCTCTTAATACTGACCCCACCCCTTGCCCCTCCCCTACTATGGGAGGGGATTTCGTTAGCCTCCCCTCGGGGAGGTTGGAGGGGGTTGCTCCATGGGAGGGGAGTTCGTTTCGTATCTTAACAGAATGCAAACAAGTTTAATCTGGTATTCTGTTTTCTGTTTTTTTTGTTTATTTTCTTAAAATCTTTGTTCCTCCGTGTCTCTGTGTCCAGTATTATTTCTGGAGGATTTCGGTTCGTTTTGCCGGATATCTTCTGTAACATTTTCTAAAATGAAACATCGGGGGATATGCTTTTAATGCGGGTTTTGCCGTGAAAGGCGGGGTGGGGGACATGTCAATTTGTAACATTGTCTATGAAATTTGTAACAGATTTCAAATCGTAACAAATTTAAATTGTTTGTGAGACATTTTATATTAAAATATGTTGTATATTTGCATCCGAATGTAAAGCTTATATTGTAAATTTGCACCCGAAAATGGAACCCTGTTTTTTAGGGCCATCCTAAACATAACGATAGCCTAATAATTAAAAACCTAAAATAATTAAGTATTATGTACAAAAAATTTTTGATTGGTAATTTTGTTGTCATGTCGACACTCTTGCTAACCAGGAGTTGTAAACATGATGGCGAGTTAGGCACTTCACAAGACATTAGTATTTGAAAGATGAAACATATAACTGATTTTTTCAAACGAACTGTCCCGGCTTTGTTGATGCTGCTGGCTCCATTATCGATTTGGGCCCAGGGTGGAGTCAAGGTTAGAGGTACGGTGGCTGCCGAGGGTGGTGATCCGCTCATTGGCGCAACAGTCTTAGTGAAAGGAAACGCAGGTCGTGGTACTATTACGGACATCGAGGGTAACTTCGAAATCGAGGTTCCGTCCGAGCAGTCAACGCTTGTGTTCTCCTATGTTGGTATGATCACGAAGGAAGTCAAGGTGGGCAAGCAGCGTAACCTGAAGGTGTCGCTCGCCGAGGAGAACCAACTTGATGAGGTCGTGGTAGTAGGTTACGGCCAGCAGAAGAAGGCCTCAGTGGTGGGTGCTATTACGCAGACCACGGGTGAGGTTCTTGAGCGTGCAGCCGGTATCGGTAGTGTGAGTGCAGCCCTCACGGGTAACCTCCCCGGTATCGCAACCATCGCTTCTTCTGGTCAGCCGGGTGAAGAGGACCCGCGTATCTACATTCGTGGCGCTGCAGCGTGGAATGTTGATGCCCAGCCTCTGATTCTCGTCGATGGTGTCAAGCGTGAAATCAAATCCGTTGACATTTCGTCTGTGGCTACAGTCTCTGTGTTGAAGGACGCATCTGCAACAGCCGTGTACGGTGTGGAAGGTGCTAACGGCGTTATTCTGATTACCACCAAGCGTGGTGTGGAAGGCAAGGCACGAATCGATGTGGGCTTCAATGCCACACTGAAGGCTGTGTCGAAGCTTCCTCGCAAGTACGACTCATACGATGGCTATATGCTTCGTAACCAGATTGTTGAGCACGAGCTTGCCTTGGACGGTGACGCTGCTTGGGCTTACTATCGTCCCCAGACATTCATCAACAACTTCCGCAATCAGGACTATACCGTAAAGCCACATTATAATAGTTCTGGCTATTACCTTGGCGATTACAGCCAGGCTGAACGCTATCCTAACATTGACTGGCAGGAGGAGATGTTCAGAAACACCGCTTTATCATATAATGCAAACCTCAACTTCTCTGGTGGTACGAAGTTCGTGAAGTATTTCGTGGCTTTCGACTTCCAGAACGAAGGTGATATGACCAGAATCTGGGATAACAACCAGGGTTACGAAGGCGGTTATTCATACAATCGTCTGAATGTACGTTCAAACCTGGACTTCCAGATTACGAAGACCACACAGTTCCGTGTGAACCTGGCTGGTTCGAATGCACAGCAGAAGACCCCACGTTATTATTATGGTAATAGTGGTGAGTTCTTCCAGCAGCAGAACTGGGCTGGTGCCTACCGTATGCCGCCAAACGTTTATCCCGTTAAGTTCTCGAACGGAGCTTGGGGTTACTCCCGTCTGGCAGCTTCGAACATGGCTAACTCTCCGATGAACGTGGCAACTGCTGGTACTACACTGAGTACCATTACGCGTGTGTTCACCGACTTTGCCCTTGAGCAGAAACTCGACTTCGTCACTAAGGGTCTTGTGCTTCGCGGCACCATCTCTTGGGACAACCAGTTCAACGAGGGCGACCGTGGTATCAATGCCGCCGGTGGTGGACACGTAAACAATACCGCATACATTCTTCCTGAGGATGGTGAGCTTCTTTTCGAGAACGACATCTATCCTAAGACAGGTTTCGATTTCTATGAGAAACGCGACTGGTCGCCTCAGGCAGGTAGCGTAAGCTATACAAGCCGTGCAACCGAAATGTCGCTCCAGCTCTTCTGGGGCCGTGAGTTCGGTAAGCATAATGTGACGCTCATGGGTAACTGGAAGCGTCGTATGAATGCCGGTAACGCTGAGCTCGAGAATCGTCGTGAGGACTGGGTGTTCCGTACCACCTACGACTTTAATAACAGATATTTTGCTGAGTTCAACGGTGCTTACAACGGTTCACAGCGATTCTCTCCCGACAACCGCTTTGCTTTCTTCTGTTCAGGTGCTATCGGTTGGATGGTTTCCGAAGAGAAATTCATGAAACCGCTGAGAGACAAGAAGATAGTCGACATGTTCAAGATCCGCGGTTCACTTGGTGAGATCGGTGACGACAGTGCTGGTGGCGGTTATCTCTACATGACCCTTTGGGATGTGGCTGGTCCTTTCGCAATGGGTGTTGACCACTCTAACAGCCCGTTCACGGGTTATAAGGAGTCGCAGATTGCCAACCCCGACGTACGCTGGGCAACCGTGCAGAAGAAGAACATCGGTTTCGACTACGGATTCCTCGGTGGTATGTTCTCAGGTAGCTTCGACTGGTTCCGCGACGACCGTTACGACATCTTTATTTCTGGTAGCGACCGTTCGGTTCCTTCCTACTATGGTGCAGCCAAGACCCCGGATATCAACAAGGGTAAGATCAAGAACACCGGTTTCGAGGTTGAAGTACGCTTTAACAAGGTGCTGAAGAACAGCATGCGTTTCTGGGCTAACTGTAACTACACTTACGCACACAACAAGATTATCCTGAAGGATGACCCCGAACTGATTCCTAGCTACCGCAAGGCTGAGGGCTATTCTCATGGACAGTATGTGTCGTACATCGACAACGGCTTTATCAGCAGCTACGACCAACTTTACAGTACCCCGGCATTCCAGAGCGGTGACGACCAGGTGCTTATCGGCGACCATTACATCGTTGACTTCAATGGTGACGGTGTGGTTGACGTGACTAACGACCAGGCTCCTTACGGCTACACCGGAAACCCGGAGCACACCTACAATGCTACCATCGGTTGGGAGTGGAAGGGCTTCAGCATGTTTGCACAGCTCTATGGTGTAACAGGCGTAACACGTGACGTAACGCTTAACTCATTCCCCGATCAGCTGCTTACAGTTTACGACACTGGTACCTGGTGGAATCCCGGTGACGGAACAGGCGACGTTGTCGTTCCGCGCTTCAACACCCAGGCTACAAGTGGTAACAACGGTACACAGTTCCTCTTCGACGGTTCTTATTTCCGTCTGAAGAACGTGGAAGTTGCCTACACATGGACCAAGGGCTGGATTAAGAAACTCGGTTTCTCAAGCCTGAAGATCTATCTGAATGGTAACAACCTCTTCCTGATCACCAAGATGCCTGACGACCGTGAGAGTAACTACGGATGGAGTGGTGGCGGCGGTGCCTACCCCACAGTGAGACGTTATAACTTCGGATTTAAGCTTTACATTTAGTAATTCGTAAATAAGATATGAAATACAATATTAATATAAAGACCCTTTTGTGTGGTTCACTGTTCCTGATGGCCGCAGGTGCTTCCCTCACTTCGTGCACCGACTGGCTTGACAGGGATCCGGAGTCTATCGTTGCAGAAGATGAGGCATTCAAGAACTACCGCAACTTCCAGGGTTATATTGAGGAAATCTATAATTTGATTCCCGATAAGGAGAAGGTCAACTATTGTGCTGGTTGGAATATGGGTGACGACGCTGTTCACAACCCTGAAGGTTATGCGCACATCGACCACCAGGTTGACCTTGGCAACTATCGCGACTGGTTTAACAACACCCAGTTCTGGCTGAATGGTGACCGTTTCTCACTCTGGAGAAGCTCATGGTACAGCATTCGTAAGTGTAACTTGGGTATTGAGAACATCAAGTCGCTCGTAGGAACCGACGAAGAGCGCGACCTCTTGCTCGGACAGATGTATTTCCTCCGTGCTTGGTGGCATTTCGAGCTGATGTGCTTCTTTGGCGGCCTTCCTTATGTCGACAAGGCTTATGAGGCCACAGATATTCCGCAGCTTCCCCGTCTTTCGTTCCAGGAATGTGCCGACCGCTGTGCAGAAGATTTCGAGCGTGCAGCCGACCTGCTTCCTCTTGATCCTCAGGCATGGGACGAGACACTGGCTGGTATGCAGACACAGGGTAAGAACGACCTGCGTGCCAACAAGTTCATGGCGCTCTGCTATCTTGGCAAATGCTACCTGTGGGCCGGTTCTCCGCTCATGAAGGAGTTCGAGAAGACCAAGGACGGCGGTACTGCCCAGTTGCTGGGTGCTAGCGCCAACGGCAAGACCTACGATTACGATGCCAAGTACTGTCGTCTGGCAGCAGAGGCTCTCGGTAAGGCACTCGACTTGGTAAAGAGAGGCAGCGTTACCTATAAGCTTGCTGAATACAAGTATTCTAACATCTACGACCACGAGCGTGATGAAAATGCAGAGACCAACTATTCAGACATCTTCTATACCGTGAAGCAGAACTGGCAGGTGCCAGGTACTTGCGAGGCTATCTTCCGCGGTATCTGCTCTGGTCTGAACACAGCCAACTGGAACCACGCCAAGATTTTCGGTCCTAAGGTTGCAGGTCTTGTGGCTCACGATAAGATTATTCATCATCCCACAGCCAACCTCGTCGACCAGTACGGTATGGCCAACGGCCAGCCCATCTACCTGGTACGCGATGGACAGTATGTGCTGAATCCTCAGTCGGGATGGGATCCTGAGCATCCTTTCAAGGATCGTGACCCACGTTTCTATCATGACATCATTTTCGATGGTTTCCACTATGTGCTCAGCACCGACCCCCTGTCGGCAGAGCAGAAGAAATATGAATATTGCTCACTCTACACCGGTGGTGGCATGCGTGGTATTGCTGATGGCAGCAGCACGGGATATTTCATCCAGAAGCTGACACCTCACCAGTGTAACGAAGGTGACAAGTGGTATGACTGGGACTGGGCATTCGAAAGCTATCTCCCATATATGCGCCTTGCTGATGTATATCTGATGTATGCCGAGGCCAGGGCTGCTCTTGCAACGAGTGTTAGCGAACTGAGCGAAAAGCCTTCTTATTGCACTTCTTATTCGGCTATCGATGCCATCAATGCACTCCGCGACCGTGTCAACTCGGGCGACTATCCCATGGAGCATGTTGCACCGAATCTCCGTGACACACGTGAGCACTTCATCGATGAGGTACGCCGTGAACGTGCAGTGGAACTGTCGTTCGAAGGATTCCGCTGGAACGACCTTCAGCGTTGGCTGCTCCTTACAGAGCCTCCTTACACTGTGAAATACTCTCATGAGTTCGAGCGTTTGGAAGCAGATACTTGGTTCAAGGACCACGATCCGAAGGACGCAAAGGTTGGTAACTTCCGCAAGGAAGACCTGATTACCCGTCGTTTGGAGTCCAAGCACTATTGGTTCCCGCTTCCTGATAAGGATATCTATCTTTATCATGGATTCAACCAGAATCCTGGATGGTAATAAGTGAAGAGTAAAAGTGAATAGTGAAGAATTTGCTACCGCTATAAATAAATATAATATGAAAAAGATAAAAACGAACATATTTCTCTTTGCCATGTTGGCCGCTTCGCCACTGGTGGTCAATGCCCAGACTGCTGACGAGGCTGACGCTGATACTACCGTGGTAAAAAAGAAAGTCCATGTCGCTTTCCGCGATAAGGATCCCGACCATCTTCTGGGAGGCGTTTCATACGTAGATATGGAAGAGCTGCAGAAGAAGGATTATACGATGAGTAGCCTTGAAGACATGTATGCCCTCGTCGGTGGATGGAACGGCAATCAACTTTGGGGCATGGACAACGACCGCCTCGACAATAACGACAACAGCAACCTTCCGCTGGTTATCATCGACGGTGTGAAGCGTCCTTCCAACAATGTGCTTCCTTCCGAAATCGAGCAGGTTACCTTCCTGAAGGGCGCTCAGGCAGTTGTGCTCTATGGTGCCAAGGGTGCCAAGGGTGCCATCCTGATTACTACCAAGCGCGGCAAGGTCGATGGTCTTCAGATTACGGCCAATGCCAATACTGGTTTCCACGTGGCAAAGGAATTCCCCGAGTATCTCGGCTCTGCAGAGTACATGACACTCTACAATGAGGCGCTTCTTAACGATGCTCATGCCATGGGCAGTCCCTACAATCCTAAGTACACCCAGCAGGATATCTACAATCATGCCTCTGGCCTGAATCCCTACCGTTACCCCAACGTGAACTACTATTCAGACGAGTATGTACGCAAGATGTACAACCGTTCTGAAGGTACGCTCGAAATCCAGGGTGGTGGTACACGTGCCCACTTCTACACGAACATCAACTACTATCGCTTCGAGGACCTCATCAACTTCGGTCCTGCCAAGGATAACTACACCGACCGCTTCAGCGTACGTGGTAATGTGGACCTGGTCATCAACAAGCAGGTCACAGGTTATGCCAACGTAAGTGCTACCTTCTATAATGCGAACAGCAATAAGGGTAATTACTGGGATGTGGCTTCAAAGGGTAAGAACGGCAACTACGACGGACGCCCCAACTTCCCTGAGAACGCAGCCCCGCTGATTCCCCTCGAAATGGTTGACCCCAATGCCTCCAAGGCACATGCCATCCTTGGCAAGTCGCTCAACCTGCTCGACGGTGTTTATTTCCCCGGCGGAACCCAGGCTACCGATCACAACGTGTTTGCCGACTGCTATTTCGGAGGTAAGACAAAGGGCGTGAGCCGTCAGTTCCAGTTCGATGCAGGTATCAACTACGATATGAGCAAATTCGTTCAGGGATTGTCGTTCAAGACCTTGTTCTCTATCGACTATGCTGCTAAGTACGACATCTCTTATAATAATGAGTACGCTGTGTTCATCCCGACTTGGAGTAATTACAACGCCAAGGACGAGATTGCAGCACTTACCCAGCAGAACGATGAAATCGTGACTGGTCGCATGAACATGTCGAACACGGCCTATCGCCAGACCATCACTTGGAACGGTCATTTCGACTACGACCACATCTTTGCAGGTAAGCACCACGTGAATGGTATCCTGCTCGCTAATATGTACACCACCACATCCAGTGGCCAGTATCATCGTTATACCAATGCCAATCTGGGTCTTGAGGTCGGTTACGACTATATGGCCCGCTACTTTGCCCAAGTAGGCCTGGCAGGCGTACATTCTGCACGTCTTCCCGAAGGCAAGCGTGAGGCTCTCTCGCCTTCTTTCACCATTGGCTGGAACCTGGCTAAGGAGAATTTCATGCAGGGCAGTTTCGTCGACGACCTGATGCTCAGCGCCTCTTACAGCAATCTGAACGAGGATATCGATGTGTTTATGGGCGACAAGCTCTTCTACCTCTACGATGCCAGCTGGAATACCACCGGTGGTAGCTTCTCGTGGAACGAAGGCGTTTCTACAAACCGTACTTATTCTGAAATGGGTGCCAACCCATCCCTCGACTTCGTACATCGCAAGGAATGGTCAGTAAGTCTTCGCGGCTCGTTCTTCAACAAGCTGATTTCTACCGACGTTACATTCTTTAATACGGATATGGACGGCTTTATCATCCAGAACCCGACCTCATTCCCGTCATATCTCTCGGGTGGTCTTTCCAACGGTTCATTCAAGCCTGCCATCAACAACAACATCCAGAACCGCCAGGGTATCGACTTCAGTGTGACAGCCCAGAAGCAGCTGGGTCAGGTTCACGCTACACTGGGAGTGGTTGGTACTTATCTCACCACCAAGTGGAAGAAGTACGATGAAATCGTTGACCCCTCGGCTCCTTGGCGTAACTCAGCACAGGAACTTCTGCACGACGGACTTCCTCTCGACGCTATCTCCGGTTATAAGTGCGTAGGATTCTATCAGATGGACGACTTCGATGTTACCACCAACGAAGCAGGTAACGTTAAGTACACCCTGAAGAAAGACTTACCCACTCCAGCAATCGGTGGTACCATCCAGCCTGGTGACTTGCGTTACGAAGACGTGAACGGTGACGGCCGTCTCGACAATAAAGACCAGGTTGAACTCGGAAAATGGGGAACCTACGGTGCTCCTTGGACACTGGGTGTGAACTTCACGCTCAAGTATAAGAACTTCACGCTCTTCGTGCTCGGTAATGGCCAGTTCGGTGCTTACGGAATGAAGAACAACAGTTACTACTATATGAGTGGCGACGACAAGTATTCAGTGAATGCCCGCGGCCGTTGGACACCTGAGACAGCAACCACAGCTACTCATCCCCGTCTGACAACAGGATCCGTAGCTAACAACAGCCAGGCTTCAACCTTCTGGATTTACAGCACTGACCGCTTCAATCTCCGCAAGGTACAGCTTACCTACGACTTCCCTTCAGAGATGTTTGAAGGAAAATGGGTGAAGGCGCTCTCCATCTATCTGAACGGAAACGACCTCCTTACCATTTCTAAGGAACGTAAGCACATGGAGACCAGCGTTGGCTATGCACCACAGACTCGTTTCTATAATCTCGGTGTTAAGGTAACTCTCTAAACGATTTAAGAATTAAGAATTAAGATTTAAGAATTATGAAGACCAAATATATAAATAAGGTGGGAGTGGGAGTCATTTCTCTTCTCATTCCTCTTTCCTCTCTCCTCTTCGTGTCATGCGACGACATGTTCGAGCCGGCAGACGAAAACACCCGTCAGGAGGATGCCATGTACGAGGAGTCAGAATATGCACATGGTCTGTTGATGTACGGCTACGATCGCCTACCTTATATCACGACTTCTCAGACCGACGTTGCCACGGATGATGCTGTCACCAACGTGAAGAACAGCAACTATAAGAATATGGCAACCGGTACTTGGGCTTCTGATAACAACCCGATGTCTGTGTGGGACAACTGTAAGGATGGTATCCAGTATGTCAACAAGTTCCTTAGCATCGTTGAGAAGACAAAGTGGGCCCCCAGTGCAGCTTCTAAGCAGCAGATGTTCATCGACCGTCTGAAAGGTGAAGCTTTCGGCCTGCGTGCACTCTTCTATTACTATCTGCTTCAGGCTCACGGTGGTTATTCTGAAGACGGCCAGCTGTTGGGTGTTCCCCTGCTGACTCTTCCTGAGGATGGTAGTTCCGACTTCAACCAGCCCCGTGCCTCATTTGCCGACTGTGTGAAGCAGTGCTTTGTCGACTGCGACAGTGCCATGTTCTATCTCCCGTTCGACTATGCCGACATTGACAACGATGATGCCGTTCCCGCAAAGTATCGTTCACTTGGTGCGAACTACTCTAACTACAACCTCGTGTTTGGTACGAAGTCGCAGAACCTTATGTCGGCCAAGTGTGCCGAGGCTATCAAGGCACAGATTGCCCTGCTGGCTGCAAGTCCTGCCTTCCGTGACCAGAGTGGCGTGACTTCTGCCGAGGCTGCCACACTTTGTGCAAACGTTCTGAAGCGCATTGGTGGAATGGAAGGATTCGACCCGACAGGCAACATCTGGTACAAGAACAAGACAAAGCTTGAGCCCAGTGCCGGTGAGATGCCTGAGATTCTCTGGCGTGAAGACCGTCATAAGAATGCATCACAGGAAAGCGATAACTTCCCCCCGACGCTCTATGGCAACGGTCGTGTGAACCCCTCACAGAACCTGGTGGATGCTTTCCCCATGCGTAACGGACGTCCTATCACTGATCCCAGCTCGGGCTACAATCCCAAGGACCCGTATGCTAACCGTGACCCGCGTCTTGCCGACGATATTCTCTACAACGGCGTGACATTCAGAAGAATGCTTATCATCACAGGTTCTTATCCAGCTGTTGTCGGAGACAAGTCATATACCGACGATAACATTAACAGCATCAGCACGTCGACCATTACAGGTTATTATATGCTGAAGCATCTCCGCGACGATGTCAGCCCACAGTCAAGCTCGCTCATCGAGCAGCAGCACATCTATCCACGCATCCGCTACACTGAAATCTTCCTGGCCTACGCCGAAGCAGCCAACGATGCATGGGGACCCAAGGCCGATCCCACAGGCGTAGGTTTCACTGCCTACGATGTGATCAAGGCCATCCGTGCTCGTGCTGGTCTGGCTACCAACGAGATTGGCATGCCGCTTCCCGAGGGTGATGTATATCTTGAAGAGTGTGCCACCGACCAGGCCAAGATGACCAACCTTATCCGTAATGAGCGCCGTATTGAACTCTGCTTCGAGAACAAGCGCTTCTGGGACCTCCGTCGCTGGCTGTTGCCACTCAACGAGACTGTGAAGGGTGTTCAGATCGACCGCAACGATGATACCGGTGAACTCACCTATACCATCTTTGATGTTGAGAGACGTGATTTCGACAACTCTTATCAGTGCTACGGACCTATCCCCAAGGGAGAAGTGCTCAAATGGAGTAACCTCAAACAGAACAAGGGGTGGTAATTAATTGGAAATTAAGAATCAAGAATTAAGAATTAAGAGTTAATATGATGAAACTCAAGAATTATATCTACGGAGCAGCCTTGGGAGCAATCGCCCTCACATGTGCGTCTTGCTATAACACAGAGCATGAGTTCCCTGACTATGAAGGAGGTACCACAGCCTACTTCGCCTATCAGTTCCCCGTGCGTACTGTCGTCCTTGGCAGCGATATCTATGACAACCGGCTCGACAACGAGCACAAGATTCAAATCTGGTCAACGATGGGTGGTGCCTATGGCGGACGTGACGCGTATGTGGATATTGCCGTCGATGAGTCACTCTGCGACAACCTTTGGTTTGTGAACGAGGGTGGACTGCCTGAAAAGAATGTTCTTCCCATGCCGAGCAACTATTACACGCTGGCATCGAATGTCATTCCTTACAACGGTGACCAGCGCGGCTATGTGGAGGTACAGCTTACTGATGCCTTCTTCAACGATCCTAAAGCCATCGAGACCAACTACGTTATTCCTCTTGTGATGAAGGGCGTTAGGGGTATCGACAAGATTCTCACCGGCACACCGCGTGAAGGTCTCTCTCCATCACGCACCAATACCGAGGACTGGGACATCCTGGCAAAGGACTATGTGCTCTACTGCGTGAAGTACATCAACCCCTGGCATGCAAAATATATCCGCCGTGGTGTTGACAACGTCACTGAAGGCGGTGTCACCAATACCATCGTACGCAAGGACTTCTCACTTGTTCAGACCGACCTTGAGCATTACACGGAGAACCCTGTGAACCAGAACGACGAGATTTGCAGCATCAAGACAAAGAACATGACACAGGCCATCTTCCCGGTATCCTTCAGAAACTCTGGAGCCTCTATCGGATGTCACCTGACCCTCACGTTCAATGGCAATCAGTGCACCGTCTCCTGCGACGACGAGAATGTAACAGCCACCGGTACTGGTGAATTCATTCCCAAGGGAAGTGGAAGACCTGAATACAAGGATTACCAGTGGCAGGGAGAAGGCAAGGCTGATGAGCGCGACATCCTCCGCCTGTCCTATCAGGTAAGTTTCGACGACCGGAACATTCAGGTGTCAACCACCGATACGCTTGTTGTTCAGACTCGTGAGTCAAACAAGAAAGTATTCTTCTCACCCAAATACGTAAAACAATAATAGGAGGCTAAGGATATGAATACATTTTTAAGAAACAGTTTCATTTTGCTGGCTGCAGGAGCACTTGCAGTTTCCTGTGCTGACTATAATGAGACATACGATTTCACTGCTCAGCCCGATCCCAGTTTTGTAGAGCCGTATAAGGACTTGAACCCTGTGAAGAGCTACATCAACAGGGACACCTATCCCAATATGACGCTCGGTGCTCTGCTGAAAGTGGCTGATTTCAACAAGCAGGAACTGGCTCATGCTGCCACTGTTACCAACTTCGACAATGTTACTTTCGGCACAACCCTGATGTCGGGTTCTATCGTCAACGCCAAGGGTGTGATGAACTTCCTCGACATGAGCGACCTTCTTGCCCATGTGCAGGAAATCGGCTACGAGGTTTATGGCAGTCCGCTCTTTGCCAATGCCAACCAGGCCGACGACTGGCTGAGTACACTGACGGCTCCCATCGAAATCCCCGTTGACTTCGTGGAAGGCAAGTCGGTAAACTTCAACGACGAGCCTATTGGCGCTTATTCGGGTACCTCCGAAAGTGGTACTGCCACCATTGCCAAGTATGATGACCAGAACACACTCCGAATCCCCGGAAGAGCAAAGGTGCGCATCATTGAAGGCTTCGAGGTTGATCCCCTTGCCAGATATACCATTACCTTCTATGCAAAGGCCGACAGGGATGCTTCTTTCTATATCTATTTCTCCGGAAAGAAAGTTGATGGAAGCGGTTCCGACGGAAAGTGGAATGTCAAGGCCGGAAAATGGCAGAAGATTGTGGTGGAAGCCCAGAGCGATCCAGAAGAGTCTGCTGGCTACCTGAGAATCGAGAATGGTCCCTCGCCTGTGCTCTATATCCAGAAGGTAGAGGTTGGCTACTATCCCGACAACCATCGCCCACAGACCGAACAGGAGATGAACGATACCATCAATTATGCCATCAATACATGGTGCGACAAGCTGATGGATATCAACCAGGGTCGTATTAACATGTTCGACCTGATTGACGAGCCTCTCGACAATAAGGCTGAAATGGAGAATGGCATGTACGACCTGAAGCATTCTACCGAAAAGATTTTCTGGCAGGATGTGCTGGGCAGCGAGAACTATGCTCCCGTTGTGTCGAGAGTGGCTGCCGATGCTTTTGCTAATCATGAAGGCAATTCTTCGGAACTGAAGTTCTTCATCAGCGAGACAGGTCTTGAGAACCAGAAGGCATTCGAGAGCCTGAAGTACTGGATTGGCATTTGGGACAGCAAGGGCGCTAAGATAGACGGTATCAATGCCAAGCTGAACCTGGTATATAGCGAGGATGCTGAAAAGCAGGCTGCCACCGTGGCATTGCTCGACAATCTGCTTACTAACCTGGCCTCTACCGGTAAGCTTATCCGTCTCTCCAATTTTGATATCAAGTATCAGAATGCTGAGGGCACTGCTGTCACGGCCGATAAAATCACGGCTGATCAGCGCCAGAAGCTGGCCGATTTCTATGGCTATGTCATCAAGAGCTACATGAACAAGATTCCTCACGACAAGCAGGCCGGTATGTGTAAGGGCAACCTGGCTGACACCACCGATCCTGTAGGTCTCTGGTCGGTAAATACTAAGAAGGACTGGGTGCGCACAGCTACCTACAAGGCATTCTGCGATGCACTTAGTGGACAATAAACAACAGAACTGACTGACGGCTGTCAGTGGGCATGGGGAAACTCCTGTTTCCTGGCAGTCGTCTTTCAAAAATAACGAAAGTTACTAATTTTTTTATTCTATTTATTATTAATCTAAATTATTATTCATTATGAAGAAAAAGATTTTTACTCTTTTTGCTTTCTTGGCAATGTTCATGGGAGCAAATGCTGCGAATTGGGTACAGGTCTATGAGAAAAGCTACTCAAACGACACTGATTTCCCTTGGTACATAATGGGCTATGCCCCGACTATTATCGATGGTGCTTTGTATGATAACCCTACACCTTATCGAAAAATTTGGAGAGACACGGATCAGGACTTCCCTGGTGCTGATCAGTGTACTCAGATTACCATCAATGGTGGTACTTATTATTACCAGGAGTTTGATGAGTGCCCAGATTGGGGACGTCAGTATTTCATTGCTGATGGTATCAAGACTCAGCTCGACGGACAATACAAAGTTGTTGCTATGGTTAAGGCTTCTGCACCTGTTACTATCAACGTCAACATGGGTTGGGGTTGGGGTCAAGGTGAAACTGCCAGCGCTTCTGTTTCTATCGGCACCGAATGGGGCGAAGTAGAATGGGAGTACAGCGGAATCGGTGGTTCAAGCTGTAACCTCGTTGCACAGCCCGGCAAAGAACTTCCAATCATTGAATGGAAATGGGTGAGAGTCTTCGAAGACCAGGCCGAGCAGCGTCCTGTTACATGGCAGGAGTGGCTCACCAACGACGGTAACTCTATTATTCCTGATCAGCCTACTAATAGCAAATGGATGGGTGACGCCGAGACTCCTTGGGCCGATCCTAGCGTAAAATGGAACGACCAGACTCAGAACTACCTGGTTTGCGCATGGGGTAAGGAAAGAATGGTCAACACGAGGGTTGACGAAAACGGTAATACTGTCTGGGAACCATTCCCTGCTACCATCGAGCAGGAAGCTGACGGTAACCACTATTTCGTTGTTCATGGTAAGGCTGCCACCACTGAGGGTGACGCTGCTGCTTGGGACAACCAGTTCTGGATTCAGTCTCCAAAGGAATGGACTGGCGGCCAAATGAAGATTTCGTTCAAGTATAAGGCTTCAAAGGCTGTTACTGTAGCTACTCAGGTACACAAGCAGAATCCTTCTGACTACCTTATCTGGCATGCTATTGGTGACATTAACTTCACTGAACAGTGGCAGACCTTTGAAGGTACTATGGATATCGCTTCCGATATGGCCGGTACTTGGTCTATCGCATTCCAGCTGAACCAGAATGACAAGGAAGCTATCGACTTCTATTTCGACGACCTTTCTTGGCAGAGCATGGTGCTCGACGAGGGTTGGTTCGTAGCTTCTTCTAACACTTCTACAGGCTTGGAGTATAATTTCGACAATGCTATTGAATTTGAAGTTGCTGAAAGAGATAAGGATGGAAACCCAACTCTCTTGGAAGCTACCGTTGGTACTGCTGGTGATCAGAGCTCATGGGTTAACGAGGTGATGATTTCTACCGTTCGTGGTAATACGGCTTCGTTCAAGGGCGCTACTATCAAGCCAGATGGTTCTGTTAAGGACGATCCCGATGATTGGCCCAACTATGCACCTGGTACAAATGCTAAGATTAAGCTTCCTGCCGCCGGTGTATGGAAGATTACGATTGACCTTGGCTTCAAGGCTCTTAACTTCGTTAAGATTGAGGGTGAGGCCAACAAGGAGCCTATCGTGATTAATCCTAACTCAACAGAAGTTGATGTTGCTGGTGTGGAGCGCGACGACCTCTCAGATACAGTCAATGGTCAGGCACAGCAGAGAGAAGAAGAAGGTGGTGCCGGTGAGGAATGGGACAACCAGTTCTTCATTGTAGCTAACCGCGTGCTTGATGCAGGTGAAGAAACTGTTATCTCGTTCAAGTACAAGAGTTCTGTTGCTAATGCTACAAGTAGCACACAGTGCCATGGCGAACCAGGTGCTTACATTCACTGGGCTGCTATCGGACAGTTGACCTTCACTGAAGATTGGCAGGAATTCTCACAAGATTTCACTATCCCTGCCGAGTGTGATGGTAAGGGCATGAAGTCTATTGCATTCAATATGGCTGAGATTAAGGAAGCTTGTCATTATTATATCAAGGATGTTGTCTGGAAGCTTAAGGACGACACTGAGTCTCTGATCGACCAGACTGGTGGCAAGAACTTCTACATCAAGGTTGGTGCAGGTACAAGCCCACAGGCAATGGAGACAGGCATCAGCAGCATCGTTGATAACAAGAAGGCTACTAACGTGACCTACAACCTCGCTGGTCAGCGTGTGTCTAAGGACTATAAGGGCATCGTCATCAAGAACGGCTCTAAGTACATTGTTAAGTAAAATCGCTTATCTCTCTTTCAATTAGAGGGTAAATAATATCATCGTGCGTTACGTTTCCGTAAAAAATCAATAAAAAACGGAGCGTGACGCACGAGATATTGAAACCCCAAGGATGTAATCTAAACTTCTAAACTCCTATACTCCTAAACTTCAAATCTTATGTGGAAATCTTTATTTGTGATAGCGTTTCTTGCCTGTGCAAATGTGGCTAATGCCCAGTTGCCTAACGAGAAATTTGGCAAGCCGTCGAGCATGGAATGGGAATTCAACGGCTGGGGTGATGCTGTCAATGCCGATGCCGTCATCCTGTGCAAGACGATGAAGGCCACGTATCAGATTTCTGATCAGGTGGATAATTACAACAAAAACAGTACGGATATCAGTACTGACAACATTTCGGATTTTGGCAAGAACGATATCGACGAGAGTGGAATATTGGTTAACTATGAGTTCCGTCTGCGCACAAAGATTCTGAAGCCAGAGGGTGCCTGCCATGCCAATATCGACATTGTCTATTTCTATTCCGACAACAATAAGTTCTTCGACCAGCTGACCGACCTGAAGGTAAGGGTTTTCACCAAGAACGAAAAGGGTAAGGTGGAGCGGAGGAATATCAACACCAGCTCGTTTGTAAAGGAGGCTCTCGACGAAAACTATACCGTTGTGCATGTGGTAGTGCCCGATGTTCAGGCTGGCAGCATCATTGAGTACCAGTACAACATCACCAGCCCACGCCCTGTATTCCTCTACGACTGGGTGTTCCAGGAGTGCATCCCCACGGTGCGTTCAAAGTTCGACATAGATATCCCTGCTTTCTTGCAGTTCAACATGAATGTGCCCATCAACAAGCTCATCAAGTCGGGTGTGGAGGTAGGCCGTCTGGCATACGATACCAACCGCTCTGACATGAAGAAGGGAAAGACCTGCCCCACCAACCACTACACCGTTGTGGGCGACTACATTCTTCCTCTGGGCCAGGCCCCCGATGAGATTGCTCCCTTCACCAGCAAGATCAACATGCAGGGTGTCACCCTCCCGGCTTATCTGCCGAAGGGAAGCACGCATCTGAAAGTTAAATGAAAATAATTGAGAATTGAGAATGGAGAATTGATAATTATGATTACCGTGCACGCCACTAATAACTGCGCAAAAATCTGCGGATTTTAGTAATCATAATTCTCCATTCTCAATTCTCCATTCTCCATTATAAATAATAACTAAACAATAAAATATGAAAAAAATACTACTATTGTTTTTCGCAGTGGCTGTCACGGTGGGCAGCCAGGCAGCTAGGCCGCAGACATCATTACAGGTGTACGACATTCGCAAGCAGACCATCACTGGTTTCGGTGGTGCCTGCTGCGACGGTGCCATGAAGCCATTCGGCACAGACAATGCCTGTGTGAGCAAGCTCTACGGCTACAGGACAAAGATTGGATTGAACATCCTTCGCATGGAAATCTCTCCAAGCTTCACTGGCGACAACTGGGGCGACTACGACTGGAATGGTTCTCTGCCTTCAGCCAAGGTCGTGAAGGATCGTGGTGGCATCGTGTTCGGCACTCCATGGTCGCCTCCCGGAGAATACAAGACCAATGGCACGGCCCAGGGTGGCAATTCCGACAGTCAGGGCAATCAGCGTGGCAAGCTTCGTCTGGATTGCTACAGCAAGTTCTTCCCTTGGTTGAACACCTATCTGCAGTGGATGAAAGACCACGGCGTGGCTGTGGATGCCGTATCGCTGCAGAATGAGCCCGACTGGTGGGTTGACTATTCCGGCTGTCTCTACGACCCTCAGGATTTGGTGACTCTTGTGAAGAACTATGCCCACCTGCTCGACCGCGAGAAGTTCCCTGGTGTACGTCTCATCAGTGGTGAGCCCTTGGGCTTCACTCAGAACTTTACCGACCCACTCATGCAAGACCCCACTTGCCGCGAGCAGGTCGACATTGTGGCTGGTCACCTCTATGGCCACCTGCCCCTGCAGTACATGAAGCCTGCCGGCGTGCTTCCCCTTAAATATGGCAAGGAACTGTGGATGACCGAGCACTCTGTGACCGATAACACAGGAGCACTGCCCACATGGACCGACAACCTGATTTTCGCCGAGGAACTCAACGAATGCATGCTGTCTGGCTGTACCGGTTACATCTACTGGTATCTCCGTGCCCACTGGGCTTTCTGTGGCACAGGCGAGACAAAATATGGAGCAGCCAACAAGAAGGACGAGCTGCTGCCCCGTGCCTTTGTGATGTCACATTTCTCGAAGAATGTCACTGGTTCCACCCGCTTGGAGACCTCAAAGGATGTAGACGCAGGCCGCACGGAAGAGGGGAAATTACAGAACGAACAGTACTCGGCCTACATCAAGGGCGACTCTATCATCGTCATGGCTATCAATGCCAGGGATATGGCACGCAATCTGAAAATTAAGCTGCCCTATAATGTCAGCAGCTGCCAGTTGTGGCTTTCTACAGGCAACGAGTCGGAGAATCTCTGTCAGAAGTCAAACCTTGACATCCCTGAAGTCACCGACAACTATCTCTACGAGATGCCTGCCCAGAGCCTGAGCACCTTTATCTTCACGATAGACCAGGGCAGCACAGCCATCGAGGAGGTGAAACAGTCAGTAGCCGATGGTCCCAAAACCTACTACGACCTGCATGGCCGCCTCATGGATGTTCCCAAGGGAATGTGCATTGAAAAACGTGCTGACGGCTCTGCAAGGAAGGTTCTTCTTCCTTAATTGAGGATTGAAAATTGAGAATTGATAATTATGATTACCGCTGGAGGCAGATAAGAGCCTGAGCGGTAATCATTTTTTGTGCCCCTTTTACCGTAAGTTGCGACTCAGTCGCAACCTACAGCGAAAAGAGCCTGCCCCAAAGGCACCTCCCTCCCTTTGGGAGGGATTGAGGGTGGGCTCCTTATTTATACTTCACATTCACCGCTTCTCCCCTCAGCACATCGGCCACCTGGTGTGGGGTGATGTTTACCTTTCCCTTCATGAATTCGGGAATGTTGTAGCTGCGCATGAACTGGCGGTGATAGTTGGGGTCGGCAGTGGGCAGTTCGAAGGGCTTGGTTCCCTTGCCGTCTTTGTCGATATGGGCAATGAACGGGCGGGTGTAGGTGCCATCGTATCTGCGGCTGCTGATGATAACCCAGCGGCCATTGCTCGACCATGAGTGATAGCTCTCGGTGTCGGGTGAGTTGATTTCCCTCATGGGCCTCACTTCGCCTGTCTGCAGGTCCATCATCCATATGTCGGCATCGTGGTGCCAGATGTGGAAATAGCCGAACTTGCCTGATGTGAAATGCAGGTATCTTCCATCGGGCGACACTCTGGGCAGGGTGGCACTCTGGCCATTTGCCGAGGCATCATACACCAGTTCCTTGGGACCGAACTGATGGGTGGCAGGGTCGAAGCTCTTCTTGTAGATGTTGTATTTCAGGTCCTGAAACCTGTGTCTTATCTCCGAACTCTTCGAGTGCACCGTGTCCTGATACTCAAAGTGGGCACTGCAGAAGTAGAGCGTCTTGCCATCGGGGGCCCAGCAGGGGAACACCTCAAACTCAGTGGGGTCGTTCTCCAGGTTGGTCACCTCGTTCTTGTCAATGTCGTAGGCAATGATGTCGCTGGCCTCGTCGTACACCTCAATCTTGTTGGGGTCGGTGATGTGGAAGTTCTGGAAGGTCTTGTCGGTGGCATATACAATCAGGTTCAGCGTGGGATGCCAGGCCGGGTACACACCTGCCGAGAGGATAGAGTCGTTCTTCATGTTGATTTTCTTCAGCTTGCCGTCCATGGCCAGCACGGTGCCACCATAAGCCTGGCGGGCATGAAACTGCATCCTCTCAGGGTTGTAGGCCTGATAGTGGTGGCAGTTGATGCACTGTCCGTCTTTCTCCAGTGTGCACAGTATGTTGTCGTAGATCACACTCTCGTCGTAGTTCTCCAGGCACCGCTGGTTGATGGTCAGAGCCTCGTATGACACAAACGAGGGGGCTATCAGTCGGTAGCTGATGTAGGGGTCAATCTTGTCGGCCGACACATAGATGCTGAATGGCTTGTGGCGAGTCCACTGCTCACCAGCCCGTGTATATACATCCACCTCTATCTTGCCTCCCTTGGCCTTTTCCGTCAGCTGGTGCCATTCCTCCTCGGTGGGCTGCATCTTGTCCTCGCACACCACTTCCAGTTCGCCCACCTTGTAGCGGGCAATCATGCCCAGTTCAGCATTCTCGGGCATAAATGTCAGCGGTGCAATGTTCACAGGGATGGTCACCCCCACATAGTCGGGGTATATCTTGGGCAGCTGGTTCGACTGCTGGTAGTCGGTGGGCAATTGGGGACTGCTGCAAGCAGAAAAGAGGAGAGCAAACAGAAGAAGACCTATCCCAGGGACCCACCCCAGCCCTCCCTGTAGGGAGGGAGCTATTAGTGACTTATGAGTGATAAGCGATAAACGATGAGTGATAAGTGAAGTATATTTCTTCATAACGTGGTTCAATATGCAGGCAGGTCCGACATAAGGTAATACTGATAAAAATAGGTGTCGCCAAACATGGGCTCGGTGGCTTTCCTTACATCCTCTATGTCCTGTCCGTCGAACTGGCCCATGGTCTGGTCAAACCGCTGGTATCTCTCCTTCACGCCGCCATCTATCGGGATGTTCACAGGCATGGGGCGCTCCTCCAGCTGGCTGAACAGATAGGCTGCCTCCTGATAGGCTGTGGGAATGGGCTGGTTGGGATGCAGCTGCAGGTAGCGGTTCAGATGATACCAGAACAAACTGGAATCGGCCATCCACAGCGAGGCCAATAGAGACTGCTCCTGGAAGTAGGGGTCGGCCACCTCTCTGGGGCGCGACAGGTTGGCCATCAGGCAGCGTTCCACACCTCCCTGGTCGGCATAGAGCATCGATTCGTAGTGCATCATGTGGGTGATGGGGCCCAGCTCGGGGTGCTGTGCAATCTTGTCCTTATGGCCCACCAGCTGCTCCATCTCCTCGGCCCATTTCCGGTGGAAGGTGGTCTCCTTCAGCTGGCCTATGTATTTCCGTGCAGCCTGCCATTCCCCGTTCAGCAGTGTGCAGCGGGTCAGGTTCTTATAGTATTCAGCCCTCCAGTCGTATTCCACGCCCATCTCAGTGCTGTAGCGTATGCTGAAGTTGGGCATGCCATACTGGCAGTAAATCATAGGCCCGTTCACCAGCAGCATACGGAATGTCATGGGGAAATTATATTCCTTCGACCCGTTCTTGTAGGCATACATCTCGCTGCCCTGTCTTTGCAGTCGGCTCAGAGCCAGGTTCCTCATCATCACAATGGCCCGTGTGGGCTCATCCTTCTGCTTCTTGGCCTCGGCCAGCACTCCTTCCCAGTCCAGCCGGTCCACACATCGCTGCATGGTCATCTCATGGTGGAAGTTCTCGTCCTTGAACCAACCCTTATAGGCCACGGCCACCAGCACTATCAGCAGTGCCGCCTGACCCATCAGCCAGCCCATGGGTTTCCGTGTCTGCTGCTCCCTGTCGGCCCTGTAGGTGGCAGCCATGGCCACATAGAACAGGGCGAGCAGATAGTAGGGCGTGTAGTATTCGTGATGCTCGTCCACCACGAAATAGAGGGGCAGCTTGGCCCAGTAGATGTTGGCCTGGTTCACCTCGTAGTACACATATCGGTAGCACACCAGGGGCACGGCAATCACCGCCAGCAGGGCCAGCACCGTGTACACGAGGCTCACCCCCTTCTGTTCCAGCCTCCAGCTCATCACACCCATCAGCACCGTTGGGGCCAGTCCATAGATGCCAAACAGCGGATAGCCTATGGCAGCCGTCAATACCATCAGCACAGCCCTCAGGTGATACTTCCCCGGCAGTTTGCGGAACACCCACAGCATGGCCGTGGTGAACAGTGCTCCCAGGGTAGCCACAAAGATATGCCCCCTCAGTTTCAGGATATAAATCCAGTAACCCATGTCCACGATGGTCAGCAGCAGCAACACCACGGGCACCAGCATCAGCAGAGCCCATTTGCCGGGAACACGGAAAGTCCTTTTCACCATCCACATCAGCAGCAGCCACAACCCCGTGAGCATCAGCACGCCCATCCAGGGGTAGTAGAAGAACTGCGTCAGCCAGGTGCCCACATAGGTCAGCATTCCCCCCGGCACCACCATCTGCTGCCTGAAGAACAGGCCCGTCTGCTGGAAAAGGTTCAGTTCCTGTGCTTTCCACAGGAAGTCGCTCTCGAAGAACAGCAGAGCCAAGGCAATCACCGCCAGTCCCACGGCCCACACAATGCCATTGTAGAGCCCCGGCTTTTCAATTCCCTGGAACCGTTTTGCCGCCTCCTTCTTCTTCCCTTTTTTCTGTTTCATATCCTATTTCTTTGTCTTCATTAATTTAGAAGTGTAGAGAACTCTGCAAAGATAGCATTTTATTTTTAAACAACAAACTTTTCCATGACATTTCGCCGAAGTCTCAGATTTATATCCGACAGATATTTTCGTAATTAAAAAATCCTACTTTTCGGTTTCACTCCATCACCTGTCTATAATCCATTAACACACAACGTGATATGGGTGAAACTGCACTTTCACTTCGGTTTCACCTTTCCTACGGATGTCATATCCCTATTCTTCAGTATGCAAAAGATGCTTGATTGAAGAGTGATTAGGCCCTAATTACTCGCCAAAAGCCTATTAGAAACCCATCCCTCCCGAAGGAAGGGAATTATAAGTGATTTTGGGTGAAACCGAAGTGCAACCGTGGTTTCACCTGCATGATTCTGAATGCTAATGGTTTTCAGTCAAGTGAAGGAGTGAAACCGGTTCCTACTATGTATTTTATGAAATCATTATCACAATATCACGGCTCAAACAATTATCTGATACTTAACGGAAAATAGTGTGATATTGAATATCACAGCATATCACACGTCCAAATAATAATGAAATAGGTTTTATCGTATGTCGACAAAAGACATGTGATATTGAGTGATATTGCAATATCACGCGCAACTACCAGGTATTCAGAATATTACTAAATAGTGATATTGGTGATGTTAAAAAGGTGCACCTTGGCTTTTGGCTCGGGTGCACCTTTTGTTTTGGCTATCAGAATAGTGGGGGTTATCGCTTTAGGAGGGTGATGGGCTTCTCGGGCTTCATCACGTTGTTTACCTTGGTCTGCTGGGGCTTGGCATTGGCCTTCAGGGTGGCCTTGATGTCCTGCGAGGAGGCTCCGATGAGGAACTGGTATTCTCCCTCGGCAACTACCCAGGCTGAGGCAGCCTCGTCGAAGGAAGCCAAGTCGGCGGCCTTGACGGTCAGTTTCACGGTCTCACTCTCTCCAGCCTTCAGGGCCTTGGTCTTGGCGTAGGCCTTCAGTTCCTTGGCGGGCTTGTTGGCTGCCTTGTTGTCGGGGGCTGAGATGTAGAGCTGTACCACCTCCTTGCCCTCGCGGGTGCCTGTGTTCTTGACGGTCACACTCACCTCGTAGGCATCTCCCTTCTCTGCAATCTTGGCATCGCTGTACTCGAAGGTGGTGTAGCTGAGGCCATAGCCGAAGGGATAGCTGACTGGCACCTCGAAGGAGTCGAAGTAGCGGTAGCCCACATAGATGTCCTCTTCGTAGTCGGTGTAGTCCACATTCCTGACGGTGCCCTTCTGGCCCTGGTTGAACATGTCGATGCGTGGGTCTTGGTCTATGGGGAAGTTGCGTGATGAGTAGGCATCGGTGAACTGGATGGGCCATGTCATGGTGAACTTGCCTGAAGGCGACTGCTTGCCACTGAGCACATCAACCACACTGTTGCCGCCCTCCTGACCTGCCTGCCAGGCACAGAGTATGGCATCGGGCAGGCTGTTCCATGAGGCTGTTTCGATGACTCCACCGATGTTGAGCAGCACCACCACCTGCTTGCCTGCCTTGTGATAGACTTCACAGACCTGCTGGATGAGCTGGCGCTCAGAACTGCTCAGGTTGAAGTTGGACACATTGCGGTCGAGGAATTCACCTGAGAGCCGGCCCAGGGTGATGACTGCAATATCTGATGCCTCGGCCTGACGGGCCAGTTCTTCGGTGGTGAAGGTCTTCTCGGCTGGCAGAGGCTGGGGAAGGAACTTGGCCAGACCGGCAGTCTTGGGGTCTTTCTTGGCCTTGGCCTCCAGCTCTTCGGCTGCCTTCTTCTTGGCATCAGCCAGGTAGGATTCGTAGGCTGTCTTCAGGTCTTCTGAAACGGTGTAGCCACCATTCTTCATGCCGTCGAGCAGTGACACCACATAGGCATGGTTCACATTGCCCGAGCCAGTGCCGCCTGCAATGAAATCGTAGGATGTGATGCCATAGAGGGCCACGTTCTTGATGGTCTCGGCAAAGGGCAGTGCCTTGTCGTTCTTCATCAGCACCATACCCTCGGCAGCTGACTGACGGGTAACTGCTGCATGGGCCTTCAGGTCGGGCTTGTTGGAGAATTGGTAGCCCTGATAGCGTGGACTCTTCTCTACGAGGTTCAGGGTGCGCCTTACACTACGGTCAAGGTCGGCCTGTGCCAGCTTGCCACTCTTCACACCAGCCACAATAGAGTCGAACTGTTCATCCTTGCCAGGCTGCAGCATGTCGTTGCCAGCCCACATCTGTACGGCACCATCCTTGCCACCAAACCAGTCGGTCATGACAGTTCCCTCGTAGCCCCATTCATCGCGGAGGATAGTCTCGACAAGGTCCTTGCTCTCGGAGGTGTAGGTGCCGTTGATGTAGTTGTAGGAGGTCATCACGGTCCAGGGCTTGCTCTCCTTGATGGCAATCTCGAAGCCCTTCAGGTAGATTTCACGTAGGGCCCGCTGTGAGATGTGTGCATCGTTGTTCATGCGGTTGGTCTCCTGGTTGTTGGCAGCAAAGTGCTTGATGCTGGTTCCCACATCGTTTTTCTGCACACCCGTGATATAGGCCGAGGCAGTCTTGCCAGCCACTACAGGGTCTTCGGAATAGTATTCAAAGTTGCGGCCACAGAGAGGGTTACGCATGATGTTGAGTGCAGGAGCCAGCAGCACGTCGGCCCCATATTCCTTCACCTCCTGTCCGATGGCCTCGCCAACCTCCTCGATGAGCTGGGTGTTCCAGGTGGAGGCCAGCAGTGTGCCGATGGGGAAGTGGGTGCAGTAGTAGGTGGCAGAGTCACCCTCGCGTTTGGCATCAATACGCAGTCCAGCAGGACCGTCGGCCAGCACGATGGCAGGTATTCCAAGAGAGTCGAGAGGGAAGGTGGTACCAGCGGCACCAGGCACCAGGCTACGTGTGGCTCCAATCACGGCATCATCGCCTGAGAAGCCCTTCATGCCAGTGCCGATTACGAAGTGGGCCTTGTCTTCGAGCGACATCTGTGCCATCACTTCTTCCTGGTTGATCACATTCACGGGGGCCTTGTCGGATGTTCCACAGCCCACCGTAATAAAGACTGTTGCCATAGCAATTAAAACGTTTTTTTTCATAGTTATTTGGTTTTGTTATAATCTAACACAAAGACACGAAGGCACAAAGTATTTTTATCTAAACAAAAATCCACACAAATCCTACAAAAATATTTATGCCAGATTTTTGAAGATTTTTGTCCTTTATTTCTTTGTCTCTTCGTGTCTTTGCGTTCCATTAACTCATCTATATCTCGTGCGTCACGCTCCGTTTTTGTGACGGAAACGCAACGCACGATGATATTTTATACACTCCCTAAATGATAGAGAGATGTAAGAGATTCTTACTTGGCAATATACTTAGCGCCATTCTTGATGACGATGCCCTTGTAATCCTTAGAAACACGCTGACCGGCGAGGTTGTAGGTTGCGTTAGACACCTTCTTGTCATTAACTACGCTTTCGATGCCAGTAGGATCTGTTGGTGTAATGGAACCACCTACTACCTTGTAAGAGAAGTTCTCTTGACCGGTAGCGTTAATCAGATTCTCAAGAGTCTTACCTTCCTCATCATACTTCAAATACCATTTAACGTTCTTGATGGTGTAGTTACAAGCATCCTTGATCTCAGCCAGGTTGAATACCATAGTCTGGATATCTTCTTTCTCATGAGAAGGAACTACGAAGTCAGCCTTGAAGTGCTGCTCCGTGGTAGTGAAGTTAACATCACCAACGCCACCAGCTCTGTAATCACCAGGCGGTGCATGACTCTGTGTTGCTGTCCTGGCCTCCATATTCGCTACATAATCGCCCTCAATAACAGTTTCCTCACCAGTCTTCAGAATACGGTTAGCTTTGATGAAGAGCTGATTGTCCCAAGGCTGACCAGTACCAGCAGCGATGCCAGCCTCCTCATCTGCAGGCTGTTCAGCTGCAGTCGGTTGTCTCTCCAAAGCATTTACGACAATCTCTGATGTATTAGTAACGATGTCAATGGGATCCGGCTCTTCATACATGGTTCCTTCGAGCATCTCAAATGCGATAGATTTGTACTCAGTGTCAAGATAAATTTTCCAGACTCCAAGACCGGGAAGATCCAACTTAGCATTGCCAGAAGCGGCATATTCCTGCCAATCATCGGGATCGTTCTTAACCTTAGCTACAGGCTTCAATGTAGCACCCTTGAAAGCCGCATCGTCACCACGCGTGGTAGATACCATCAGCTGGTCAACATAAGTAGCGCTATTACCTTTCTCACCCACAACAGCAACTAAACAAGGTGTACCATCAGCACTCTCTCCCTCTTCGAACTCAATAGCATTATCCAAG
>JAEEGH010005408.1_pt1 | contig 32076 bp, 20 predicted proteins | sample 9134181 | NCBI WGS metagenome assembly JAEEGH01 (sample SAMN16246544, study PRJNA631951) | gut metagenome | biome: gut microbiome; feature: rumen; material: DP-attached | host: Bos | place: Iran: Karaj | collected 2018-10
GCAATCTTTGGCACAACCGCGTCTATCGCGGGGGCGTGCTTACGCAGATTTTCTACGTGGCCGCGCAGATTATGGTCTGGACCTTCATCATCCAGTACGCCGACAACCTGGGCATAAACAAGGCGGTAGCGCAGACCTATAACATTGTAGCAATGTGCCTCTTCCTCGCGAGCCGCTTCATCTCCACCATGCTGATGAAATATCTCAACTCCCGCAAGATGCTGGGCCTCTTCGGCATAGGAGCCGCCATCTGCACCATCGGAGCCATCTGCATAGTGGGCAAGGCGGGGCTGGTCTGCCTCGTGGGCATCAGCTTCTTCATGAGCCTGATGTTCCCCACCATCTATGGAATCGCACTGGAAGACGTTGACCCGAGGGATACCTCCCTGGGAGCCGCTTTTCTGGTTATGGCCATAGTGGGCGGGGCCCTGATGCCTCCCCTGCAAGGCTCCATAATCGACCTCGGGACGGTGCTCGGGCATCCCGCAGTGAACTTCTCCTTCGTCCTTCCCCTGCTTTGCTTCGCAGTGGTCGCTACCTACGGATGGAGGATGTACGCAATCCAGAAACAAACTAACCAAAATAATAACCATGAACTATCCTAAAATAGGCATACGCCCCACCATCGACGGACGTCAGGGCGGCGTACGCGAAAACCTCGAAGAAAAGACAATGGCCCTCGCACACGCGGTGGCAGACCTTATTTCCAGTAACCTGCGCAACGGCGACGGATCCCCCGTAGAATGCGTGATCGCCGACAGCACCATAGGCCGCGTGGCAGAAAGCGCCGCCTGCGCCGAGAAGTTCGAACGCGAGGGCGTCGGCTCCACCATAACCGTCACCTCCTGCTGGTGCTACGGCTCCGAAACCATGGATATGAACCCCTTCTACCCCAAGGCGGTATGGGGATTCAACGGCACCGAGCGCCCGGGTGCGGTGTATCTCGCCGCAGTGCTTGCCGCACACGCACAGAAGGGCCTTCCCGCCTTCGGCATCTACGGGCACGACGTGCAGGACCTCGCCGACAACAGCATACCCGCCGACGTGGCGGAAAAGATACTCCGCTTTGCCCGCAGCGCCCAGGCCGTAGCCACGATGCGCGGCAAGAGCTATCTGTCGATGGGCAACACCTGCATGGGCATAGCCGGTTCCATAGTTAACGCCGACTTCCTGCAGAAGTACCTCGGTATGCGCGCCGAATATGTTTCCCTGGTGGAGATCCTTCGCCGCGTGGACTTCGGCATCTACGACCACGAAGAGTTCAAGAAGGCTATGGAGTGGGTGGACAAGTACTGCAAGCCGCAGGAAGGCCACGACTACAACGAAGACCGCGCCCTCTTCCCCGGCACCCCTATGACATCCTTCAACGGCAAGGGCAAAGGCAAGAACCGTGAAGAGAAGGACGCCGACTGGGAGTTCACCGTGAAGAATATGATGATCATCCGCGACCTGATGTTCGGAAATCCCAAGCTCCTGGAGATGGGATATAAAGAGGAAGCCCTCGGCCACAATGCCATCGCAGGCGGCGTACAGGGCCAGCGCCAGTGGACGGACTACAAGCCCAACTTCGACTTCCCCGAGAGCCTGATGTGCTCCTCCTTCGACTGGAACGGCATACGCGAGGCCTACACCCTGGCAACCGAGAATGATGCCCTCAACGGCCTTTCGATGATGTTCGGGCACCTGCTCACCAACCGCGGCGTGATGTTCAGCGACGTGCGCACTTACTGGAGCCCCGAGGCAGTTAAGCGCGTCACCGGCAAGGCTCCCGAAGGGCTGGCAGCGGGCGGATTCATCCACCTGATCAACTCCGGCGCCACCACCCTCGACGCCACCGGCGCAATGAGCGATGCCGCCGGCAAAGCCACTATAAAAGAACCTTGGAATATGACGGAGGCCGATGTGGAAGCCTGCCTCAAGGCTACCAACTGGATGCCCGCAGACCGCGACTACTTCCGCGGAGGCGGCTACAGCGCCCACTTCGTGACCCGCGGCGGAATGCCTATGACTATGATGCGCCTGAACCTCGTGGACGGCCTCGGCCCCGTGCTGCAGATTGCAGAAGGATGGACCGCAGAGCTCCCCAAGGAGCAGCACGACATACTCGACAAGCGCACCGACCCTACCTGGCCTACGACCTGGTTCGTACCTCGCCTGGACCCTTCCAAGGACTGTTTCAAAGATGTATACAGCGTGATGAACAACTGGGGTGCAAACCACGGTGCCATCGCCTACGGACATATCGGAGCCGACCTCATAACACTTGCCTCCATACTGCGCATTCCGGTGTGCATGCACAATGTGGCGGAAGACAAGATCTTCCGTCCCGCTGCCTGGAATGCCTTCGGAATGGACAAGGAAGGGGCCGACTACCGGGCTTGTGCTAATTTCGGACCCATTTACAAATGAAAAAGATCATCCTAATCGCCATTTCCCTGATGCTGGCCATCGGTGCCCGCGCACAGAAAGAGGGAGAAATCGTCAAGACGGGCCTCAACTTCGGCCCTCTTCCCGCCATTGCGTTCGACGCGGACAAAGGCTTCCAGTACGGGGCCCTGCTGCAGGTTTTCAACTACGGCAACGGCGAGAACTACCCCAACTACAATTCCAAGATGTATATGGAGTATTCCCGCTTCACCAAGGGATCGCAGCTGATCCAGTTCCGCTATGACGACAAGACCCTCATCCCCGGCGTCAGATGGAGCAGCGCCTTCAGGGCCATACTCGACAAGGCCTACGACTTCTACGGCTTCAACGGGTACGGTTCCAACTACGATGCCTCGCAGATGAATCCATTCTACAGATACGCCCGCAACGAGTATCTGTTCAAATCCGACCTTATCGGCAAGATAAGCAAGAACCTTAACTGGACGGGCGGACTGTATGCCAGCTACTACAAGCTCGGCAGCATCGACTACGATTCCATCAACAAGGGAAAGGCCGACGCCGACAAGTTCCCCACCGATATGCCCACCCTCTACGACGCATACGTGAAAAGCGGCGTAATCTCGGAAAAGGAGTCTGACGGAGGATTCTCCCTCGGCGCCCGCCTCGGTGTGGAATATGACACCCGCGACAAGGAAGGAGCCCCCACCCGCGGTATATGGGCGGACGGCCACGTGGTGCTGGTACCGGTGGGCGAAGTACCCTTCTATCGCTATTCCTTCACCTGGAGGCAGTATTTCCCCATAGTCGAGAACGATGTGCTCACCTTTGCATACCGTCTGAACTACGAGGGCACCTTCGGGTCCCGGGCCCCTTTCTACGCACTTTCCTACATCTCCGTGATGGGCGAACAGATAGATAAGGAAGGTATGGGAGGATCGGATACCGGACGAGGCATACTGCGTTGCAGGGTGCTCGGTATGGATACAGCCTCCTATGTGGCAGAAATGCGCTGGCGCTTCACCCGCTTCACCCTTTGGAACCAGAACATAGCCTTCGCTCTCAACGCTTTCAGCGATGGCGTGATGGTGACCCGCGCGCTCGATACCACCGCTCTCCCCCAGAACCTCAGGACTGCATTCCCTACTGCCCACGCGGATGTGGTACTTAAGAACGACACCAAGGAGCGCCCCCACGTCGCAGTTGGCGGCGGCCTGCGCTTCATTATGAACGAGAATTTCATCGTAAGGGCCGAGTACGGTCTTCCGATCAGCAAGTTCGCCAAGGAAGAATCCGCCCTCCGCGGCCAGGATGGTTCCGGTTCGCTCTATATTGGTTTAGGATATCTTTTCTAGGACAGGATTCTATTGAAAAAGGCTATCCTTATTGTTGTCACCGCCCTGCTTTGCCTGGAACTCCATGCTCAGCAGGACGGTGAAATTATTAAATCCGGCCTGTCCTACGGCCCCTTCCCTGCCCTTGCGTACGATGCAGACAAAGGCCTGCAGATAAGCGGGGTGCTGATGATTTTCGATTTCGGGACCGGAGAGAACTACCCTGCCCTGGATTCAAAGCTATATTCGGAAGTATCCATCTTCACGAAAGGCTCCAAGAGGATACAGCTCCGCTACGACAACTCCACCCTCATCCCGGGGGTGCGCTGGTGCACGAACTTCCGGACCAGCGTGGACAAGGCCTTCAATTTCTACGGATTCAATGGTTATGAGATGAACTTCGATCCTTCCCAGCTGAATCCGTTCTACAGGTATTCCCATTCAGAGTATCTTTTCAAATCCGACTTCATCGGGCGTCTGACCAGGCATCTGAGCTGGGAAGCCGGCATATATGCCAGCTACTACGAACTCGGCAGCATCGACTACACCTCCATCAACAAGGGAAAAGCAGCTTCGCAGGTGTTTCCGGAAGATATGCCCACCCTGTACGATGCGTACAAGAAGAGCGGAATCATAAACTCCGCCCAGGCCGACGGAGGATTCTCCTCAGGGCTGCGCCTGGGCCTGCTCCACGACAGCCGCGACAAGGAAGGAGCTCCCTCCCGCGGAATATGGGCAGAGGCACACGTACTCCTTGCCCCCTTCAGCGAGACACCGTTCTACCGTTATTCCTTCACCTGGAGGCACTATCTTCCCCTTGTCCCCGATGACGTCCTGACCCTGGCTTACCGCCTTAACTACGAAGGCACGTTCGGATCTTCCGCGCCCTTCTACGTGCTGCCCTACATAACCATAATGGGCGAGAAGACGGACCTGGAAGGCATGGGCGGATGCGACACCGCCCGCGGTGTGCTGCGTGCCCGCGTGCTTGGTCTGGACATGGGATGCGCTACCGCCGAACTCCGCTGGCGCTTCGCTTCTTTCGCACTTTGGAACCAGAATATCGCCCTGGGTGCGAACCTGTTCTCCGACGCTACCCGGGTTTTCCGTGGTTTGGATATCAGCTCCCTGCCATCCACCTTGCACGAAGTCTTTCCTGACGCACCTGAGGACGTACTTCTGCGCAGCGGTTCCGCCGAGAGATTGCACCTCACCGCCGGCGCGGGATTGCGACTGATTGTCAACGAGAACCTTATCGTATCCGCAGATTGCGGCGTGCCGTTCAATAAGCAGGACGGCACGGGCCCGGCCCTCTATCTTGGGCTGGATTATCTGTTCTAGAAGGGAATCTTACTGCTCCCTGTTACGTATCACGCGTACATAATCGTACTTGGCGCGGGAATGGTGTATTCCTTCCACCGAGCCCACATAGATCGTGGATGCGCTGGTCAACTGTCCCTTTACGCGGGAATTCCAGTCGCCGGGGTTGCTTGTAAACCTGGTTCCGTCGCGGATGATGCCATCTTTGTCGAGGATAAGGTTCATACGGTTCAACACACCCTGGATCTCAAGGGCATTCCATCGGCCGGCATGTATCCTTAGTTTGGTCCAGCCGGTATCTCCCGGAGGCGCCACCATGCGCTGCACGCTGGGATAATACCAAATCATGGAGTTGGTGATGCTTCCCAAGTCATCCGTACTGAATCCTAATATGTTATCCTTTCCAAGGTCGTTCGCATCGTTACCAGCTATATAGACATATACGCAGTTGGTAAGATCCATTTCCGCTTCGATGAAATCACCGTCGGAGAAATCGAGTCCGGTGACCTGATCCTGCCAGGTGCCGTTACACTGCGAGATGCTGGTCCAGCCTCCGGCCGGGACCGGATTAGGTTCGTAGCCGTAACGAAGGATCTCCATGGATTTTGCGGGAGTAGTAAAAGTGGATCCATCGTCGGCGACGACAGTAAGCTTATAGGAATACTTCTTCCCGACGAAGGCCTTCGACAAGAAGTCGGTATCCCCGACCATGGACCTGATGTACACATCTTCCGAATAGTTACGGTCGAAGTCGTGGTCGACGGAAAGAGGGTATGCGTTCCAGGACCCTCCGCTCTCTTTCCAATAAAGGGTCGCGGAACTGAAATGCAGATGGTGACCCCGAACCGACATGGTGGTATGAACTGGCAGGCCCCTATCCGCATCGAATGCTTTGGGGAAGCTGATTGTTACATTGCTCAAGGGATTCTCCAATGTCAAGGGGACATTCACCGTCTTGGTAAGGCCGGCGACGTTCCGGACCTGACCCTGAAGCGTCATGGATACGGGATAATCGCCTACTTCCAATCCCAGCGTGGCAAGGTCCGGGATGGCGATGTTCTGGGTTTCGCGGTACTGAAGGCCGGTCGGAGTATTCTCTACCGGAACATCCAGCTCGCGATAGTTGCCGCTATGCGCGGTATAGCAAAGCTTCAGCGACGCATAAGTGAAGGCCGATGCCGTCGAAGAGAAGTTGAAGGTGATCGGTGTCCAGTCATTTGCGTAGATCTTGTTATCGTCCAAGGTGATTTCGCCCGAAATCACTCCGGTCATGTCGTCGTCCTTGACGCAGCGGCTGCGGGTTATTTTCGAGGAATAATCAGCACAGTGGAGTTTGTCGGAGAACATCCAGCCCACCTTCACCGCTTCGGTGGACCAAGGTGCGGAAAGATCCTTCAGATGGCCGTAATAGCCCCTGTCGTAGTACGTCCTGGAAGGCATGACGCCGCGGGGAGAATAGTTGTTGCCATCTTTGTCGCGCTGCAGGTAGCTGTTTGGCAAATACAGCGACATCAACACCCACTCTGTCTGGTTGGGGAAGCGGTAACCCTCCGGGCAATAGTCGTTTTTGCCCTTGGAAGTAACTTCCATGTTGATAACCCCATTCTGGACTGATTCGAATGTAACATCGTCGTCCCTGCTCTGCGTCACCATCTTTACATAGACCCTGTTGTTGAGCGATGTCTGCTCGTGGTAGGGCAGTTCTCCTTCGGAATACTCCCTTATCGACCTGGTGTTCAGGCGGTCGAAGTGGAAAGTGTAGGAGTTGTTTCCGTTTTCGGTCAGCGTGAAATATTTGTCGGGCTGTTGCGAGTACGGAGCATAACTGATATCGGTCACCCCTGAAGGGGCGTCATAAGTACCTACGTTACGAAGGCATCTTACGCTCTCTCCCGCGGCGGCTTCCTGGGGGCTGTTCCAGGTTGCGTAGGCGGAACCGATACCATCCCAGTCGTGGGACATGTCGGTTGCTCCCGCACCTTCCTCGGACCAGCAGACTTTCTTGGCAGTACTGGAAACTATGTGGGCTCTCCATTGGCCGGGCGAAGGCTGGTAGAGCCTGGCGCTCAGGGAAAGGGATTCGTTTCCTACCCACATTCCGATAAGCTGCCTGGTCGAGGCCATATACCACCGCACCTCATCCCTGTCGATCACTCCGTTGCCATTGTTGTCGCGGTTGCGGCTGAAGCAGGAGAAGGCCATGCCCTCGTAGCCCGTCTTGAGCTCGGGGGTATTGTTATCCACGTCGAAATCCAGATAAGTATCCCAGCGCCTGTCGGTATAATCCGAACCATTGTTCGCCTGGGAACTATACAGATTCCATATGTAGGCCGTATTCAGACGTCCGTTTTCGCGGCCGATGTCACTGTCGGCTCCCGATCTTTCGGAATATCCGCAGCCGGATTCAGGCCAGTACAACCATCCGCCAGGGGCCTTCTCTTTTATCTCGTCGATATGTTCGCAGCCCCAGAGACTGCGGAGCCCCGGAGCATAGGTGTTGTAGATGGTCTGGATGGATTGCTGGATGATGGAGTGGCTCGAAAGTATCACGTCGCTCTGCCTGTCGCGGCTCTGGCGGGCATCGGAAAGGATATGCATCTCCCTAGGCGATGCATTCACGAACTTCCTCCACAGATCCGGGTCCGCTCCGCTGTCGGAATAAAGAGGATTTGTTTCGTAATAGTATTCGTCGATATAGATGGTCACCTTTATGGTATCGTTCAGGAAGTCGCTGCTACCGGTTCCTGTCTGTCGGAACGTCTTCTCTTTTGCAGTCTGGTCGAAGATGTATTCGATCAGCTGGTTGATATCCATAAGTTGGGGATGCGGGGTCCCGAGCGAAGGTTTCCAGCTACTGTCGTATGCTCCTATTCCGGGATACTGTCTCCTGGTGGTCGCATATTTGGTATTGTCGTTGGTATCCAGGTTGTTTACGGCGAACATGACCCACTTGTAATCAAGAGGGCCTCCGGGCCGGCTTTCATCAGCTATGAAAACCGGATAATCGATGCCATTCACGGATTCCGTCATCTTGTAAGGCCCCCCTTCCCCGAAGGGAGTCTTGACATACCAAGAGAAGAGACTGGGATCCATGGATTCATTGAATGGGAAGGAAACACTATGGTACTCATAGTGGCAGTCAGCATTCACGATCTCGTCGCTGGTCAGGAGCAGGAAACCCTCCTGACCCGGCTGACGTTCGTTGTCGGCATCTACCTCCGCATAAATGCTGGTAGAATTGGCGATAAAGATCTTATAAGTGTAATAATGACTTCTAACTGTATTGTAGTCGTTGAATCCGGATGACCCATCAATGTTGCCGCTCGAGCCGAAATCGCCCAGGTGGACGGAGAAAATGGTATCTGTGGTAAGAGCGTTGCCGACGCTGGCACCTCCGATGCGCGAAATGCCCAGAGGAGTAAGCGTGAGCACCATGTCGAACTGGACATAAGTTGCCAGGTCGTTGGCATATTCCCATTTGCCGTTGTTGACGTAATGGTCACCGAATGTGCCGCTGACGGGGCCCTGGTAACCGGAATCCCCGGAATCTGTCTTCAATTTCTTTTCCCTGTCATGGAAAGTCGTCGCACTCTTCTTGCAAGCCTGACGGTTTTCCATCATGTAGAAGGTGAACACATACCAGTCGTAGCCGTCGTGGGTCTCCGTTCCCTCGAAATAGCACTGAGCGGAATCGAAGAACACCACGTCATCGGGTGCCGCCCCATCATTATAGTCGGCAAAAAGATAGCACCTGTCGGGCACGTTGCAAACCTGCCAGTAAACAGCCCTTTCAGCAGAGATGTTGTCCCTGTCGCAACGCACCAGGAACTTTACCTTTGCATCTACCTGTTGCAAACTGACCTTGTACCTGGAGTCGTAAGCCTTCGGGAGTTCTCCCCATACCATATGGGATGTATTCACCTCCAGCTGACCCATCATAAGGAACAGGTCCTTGCGGTTGACCACATCCTGCTCCAACTTCACTTTGGTGGCCTTCAATTCGCCAAGGTCGGTGATGGCGTTAAGGTAGGCTATGTCATCCTCGTCCTCTCCGAAGGAACTCACCGCATTCGCCACATTTGCTATCAGTACCAGTGTCGCATCGGAACATGTGACGGTAGATACTTTCACGGCACCCGCCGTAGTGACTACTGCCGGGCTCGCGCCGTCGATTGTCTTGTTCTCCACCCACCAGCCCTCGTTCGGATTGGTGTCGAGCGAGGAAAGATCTGCGGAAAGGTGCTCGTAGCTGAAGTATCTGCCATAAATCTTCTTCGGGGAGCCCGAGGAAGTCTGGCTGTTATCGAAAATCATGACGTACAGGTCATGGACCCTTGCTTCATCCGATTTTGCAGACTCTGCCTTGGTGCTCACATCTACCGAAACAGCCTCGGTGGAGCCGAAACTGATGCAGAGCGTGGCCGGCGTGCCGTCGGGGAGGTTGCTGACCCTGTAGATTTCTTCCCTTTCGCGGCTGCACGACAATGCGGACAGCATTGCCAGTACGTAGAGAGTTATGCGGATGAATCTTTTCATGGCTAATCGAAGAGTACTTGTTCAGTCAGGGGGACCCAATCGGCGACCTCGAAGTTGAAGGAGACCGTCGTTCCCTTGCTGATCCTTGTAACTATGTGCAGATTCTGATTACGCTCCAGCGCCATCAAGTCGCTGGCGTGGTCGTCGTGAACAGGCAGGTCGGAGTACGAATACACATGCTCCTGAGCCGTATTCTTGAACATCGTGAATCCCACATCGAGGGTGTAAGGGCCGGAACTCGGGAAAACGTACCAAGTCATTGTCACGCTTCCCGATGCCGGGATAGTAAGGGATGCTTCCGACGCGACTATGTTCCCGGAGGAAGCACCTGCGGGGAAGTCGGGGTCGTGTCGCAACACGTAAGCGCTGTTTGGGCACAGGCCTATGAAGGAACTGCTGTAGTCCGACAAGGTCAGGGCTATTTCGGTATTGTTGACGAACTCGGCAGAAACCTTGGCCACGCAACGTATCATCTCCAGAGTGACTTCGCCCGTATGGAGCGAAGATACGCTCACGCTTCCCTTTGCCGAAAGCGGAAGACGACCGTTGCGAACAGCAGGGCAAGTGTCGGCAGAAAGCGGCGAGAATTGGAGGGCTTCCACGGCGGCGGCTGTCGGGAGTGTAGTCAGATCCGTCACCGTATTACCTCCGCTGGTCATGTTCCACAGGCCCTCGGTATTGGCGAAGCCATACACCGTGTAGTTGCCTTGGCTGAGACCTGTGAAAGTGACCGACATCGATGTGGAGGATGGATCGGCCTCCAAGGTTCCGTCAATGGCATCTCCACGCACGGGATCCGGATAGGTAGCAACGATGCTTCCACCGGAATCCGCTATCAGGAGGACCAGGTCCGGAACAGGAGCCGTCGGGTCCGTAAGGTCGATGTAGATACCGCCGCCATCGGCAACATTGCCATCGCCGGGCGTGGTAGCGCGGGTCTTAGGAGCAGAAGTGCTGAAGTTGATCTTCAAGCCGCAATCGCCCACGGCCAGCCGGGTTTCTTCGCGGGTGCAAGAAACGGCGGATAGCAGGATCGCAAGGACGATTATGAGCTTGAATTTCTTCATCTATTCAATCAAAAGACCGGGGGTTTCCGCTTCGACAGTATCCCAATCAGTCGTAACGACGTTCACCAGGACACCACCGTCGAGACGCATGGAAATCTCGTAGGTATATTTCACACCCCTTTCCCAGGAGGTGATGGGAGTATCATCTCCCCTGGGGCAGATATCTTTCAACGAGATTTCAGCGCCGTACTGCACGGAATCCATCGTATAATACAGGAACAACTTGGGCATGTTGGCCTCGAGGCCACCGGAACCCACCGCCTGATCCAGCCGCTGGGGAACCATGAAATCATAGTCTCCTGCGTATGAATCGCCGGCATCCAGGGATTCATCCACGGCAGTTTGCCGGACATCGGAAGTATTCCTCTCGGTATTTATCCAGGAGTATGCCGCGGCGCCCATCAGATCCAGGGGAGCCTTGGTGTCGCCAACCACCATCAGATTCCTGAAACAATAAGAATCGATGGTAACGGACCTAGTTTCGGAGTTGTTGATTATGTTGATCCTTACGGCGCTGGTAAGATGGACGAAATTCAAAGGGACGGTCGATGACGGGTTCGATTCATTGCCGCGACGGCGGAATGCCGCACCCATCAGGTCGTAATTGTCGGAGGAGATGTCAAAATGGGTAGAAACGGCAAGGTTGCCTGGAATATCCATCTTCACGCTCCCTTTCCCTGAGGGCGACATGGCTACGAAGTCGTAGTAATCGCCGGTACTCTCCCAGTACCAGAAACGCTCAGGGCTGTACGTCCACACAAGAGTGGGAGAAGCTCCTCCATCATATCCGTACGTGACGGTCACGCCATTGGTGCCGCCGAATACGGTACTCTGGACATTTGAAATCATCCTGTTGCCAAACACCGCGAAGTTGTCGTTCTCCGTAAACTCGTTCTTGAGTCCGGCTTTGGTCGCGTCGTCGTTCAGCAGCATGGACCCGGCCTCGAAGCGGATGGCATTCCGCTCCGGAGCCGGATCGTAGGTCTTCGCGCACCCTGCGGAAAGCAGGGCGGACGCGATGGCTGCCGTTATGAACGTTACGCGGTTAAGCACGGTGCTTAGTTGATGAGATAGTTATAACCATCGTCGGCCACGGTCCAAGTGGTGATGGCACCGGTGAAGTTGATCTTGTTGGCGTTGATGGTTATATAGAAAGTATAGTGCTTTCCGGGCTCCCAGCTGGGGATGATAGTATCAGCATTGTCCTTATCGTCGACATTGTCGAACAGCTTGAGGTTGAAGCTCGTGTCATAGGTGGACACGTTGGAGGCTTCGTCGGTAATCGTGTATTCGATATTCACAGTCTGGATGTTCGAGTCGGTCCTGAAAGACTGAGGCATGACGATCAGATTGTTGATAAGGAAATCTCCGGTAGTTCCTACGTTGGCAATAGGGAGGGTGACGGCGGTCAAGCCATTTCCGTTATTGTAGCTGCCTCTGTCGGTAGCGGTCCATGCGACCACGGGGCCATAAGGATCGGCATCGGCATAATCGCTCACGGCAAAAGTACCGGTTTTGTCGATATTCGAAATGGAGAAAGCGCTGACTGCGACGGTGGAATTACCGAGATCAGCATGCTTCTTGACCTTGAAGTCTACCAAAGAAGCAATATGGTTGAACTGGATGGGCACAGGCGTAGTTGCATATGCGGCCGGGCTACCGGTCTTGACTACGGTCTTTTCGTTGGCGACCAGGACATCGCTGTCATTACCTGCGAAAGTAATGGAAGCGGATGTGGTTACGACACCGGTCTGAGGGGCGACGGTAGCGGCCGTTCCAACGGAGGCAGGAGAAATAGCATAGAAGGTGTAGCTGGTAGCTGAAGGGTCCCAGAAACGGGCCGGAACCGAAGCTGTCACATAGTCCCATGCGGAACCGTCGTAAGTAACGACCACGTCGTCGAATACGGTGTTAGTAGTAGAGCCGTTGAGTTTGGAGCCGTAAACGGCAAAGTCGTCGCCGGAGACGAAGGTATCACCTCCCTGGGCACGTTTGGTAAGATGCTCGGTCCAAGAGCCAAATCCGATCTGGCTTTCGGATACGGGGGTCACATCGTAGGTCCTGCTGCAGGAGATGGTTGCGAGGGCAACCGCTGCTACGATAAAAATGTAACGTTTCATAATCTGAAAAATTGTTAGTTAGTTAGTAGTATAAAATTGATTGTCAATTTCCTATTGTGGTGTGTCCTGTCTGCTCCTCCCAGTTGCCTATGAGGGGGTTGAACGCCCCGTCACCTCCCACCGGAGGGTCAATGTCTTCCGGAGGAAAGTCATCGACATCAATCTCCAGGGGTATCACTCCGCCCGTAGGCAAGGCGCGTATCTGGTCGGTGACATCGATGCGGATATTCTTGTACCTGCCAGTCCTGAAGTTCACGTTGAGCACGAACCAGTGACGCGTTTCCGGGGCGGAGGCCACGCTCCCGGCATCGTAGGCATCGCATCCGGGCATTCCGAAACTAAGGCATCTGGCTCCGAACATATCGGGATTCTCCGTCTGGTCCATACGGATATCCATCGGCACACTGACGGTTTCGGAAGAAGTGACCCCGGTGCGCAGGTTCACGCTCTCGGCCATTCCGGTAAGTGCGGCGCCGCCCATACTTCCGGTCACGCGACCGTAATTGTTCAGCAACTTGACCTGGAACAGATATATGAAGGTCCTCGGTTCGAGTTCTCCTTTTATGCGGAGGACATAACGTCCGTCAATATACTCGTAATCCTCCAGATTGTCCGTGATCTTATGTTCGGGATCGTAGAGCACGAAAAGCTCGTCCGGCATAAGGGTGACCGGTTCTTCTATCAAGGAATCATCCGCCTTGGTGGCCGACATCTTCTGGGCCACGGTCTGCACCAGCGACGAGGTCCTGAGCCCGGAAGATATCACGCGGGTATAGGCGCTGATATCGGAGAGTTCGTCCTCGGAACGGTACAGAAGCGCTTCCGAATCATTGTTGTGGAACAAGAGGTTGTGTACGCCGACAAAGATTTCGACCTGCCCCTCGAGGCCGTTGAAATTATATATATGATGAGATTTCGGGAGTATCTCGTCGTCGAGCGTATATATGTGCATCCTTATTCCCTTGGGCTCGGAATATCCCAGAGGCCCGTAGATATCAGTACGCCAGGAGTATTCCCATTGGGCCTGCCAGTCGAGCTGCCAGAGGAACTCGGCCGTGATTTCCGTCTGCAGTACGACGCTGGTCGTAGCGGACTTGCGCAGATGCAGGGGCGGCTCGATGTTGCAGCTGCCCAGGACGAGCAGCGCGGCGATGACGGTTATGAAGGGTCTGCGGCTCATTTCTTCCTCCGTATCAAATCATAGCCTATCGAGAAATATACCCTGGTAGGGCCCAGCCAGAGGAACCTCTTGCTGCGCTCCTTGAAATCCTCCGGCTTTCCGGAATAATCGTAATAGTACCAATGGGTTGCGTCGTCGCCCCAGACATAGGGGTCATACTTCGACCAGAATGTCCCGAGGGCTATTCCGGTATCGAAGAAGAAGCGGCTGCGGCCAATCATGTGCCTGTAGCCTATGCCGGCGGAAACTCCGGCACCTTCTCCCTGCCATCCCTTATCATCATATCCTATTCCATAGCGGAAGACATTCACGCTCGCGAAGGAATATGCTCCCTGGAAAAAGCCGCCGAACTTCGGGCGGAAATAGCGCCTGCCCCAAAGGGTGACGTTGTTTATCTGGAAGAAATCGTGGCGGTCCCAGTGCTGCCACATAGGCCATTCCACATCCGCTCCGAAGGTGAAGAACCCTGCGCGAGGATAGTACTCCAGACTGAAACTCGGGATGGAAGTAAGGCCATACCCGGGCACGTAGGTGCAGTCGTAGAGGAGATTAGTGCTGATTCCAAGCACGGGGATGCGCGCGGGCCTCAGGTCCGGCACAAAAGCGGCGGGGCCCTCCGAAGGGGCGGAATGTGCCTGAGGAGCCGGGGATGCCGGAGTTTCCGAAGGCTCCGCCGGTTCCGGCTGAACCTCGCTTTCTTTCTCCGGCACGGATACGTGGATTTCCACTATGGCGCAGCGCAGGTACCGGTAATGCTTCTTGAGCAGATGCCTATATACGTCTCCATTCTCGGGAGAATGCCCCAGCCTGTGGGCCAGCCTCCATTTGCGGGTGTCGTCCGAAATGCCCTTGTCATCAAGAATATTGAGGATGCGGTCGCAGGTAGGGACGGACAGGGACATATCGCCCTCCACCCTTTCGCGGAGCAGACCCCAGGCCTCCCCTGCTCCCCGAGTATGTATCTTTCCGGACAGCTCGGGGATGGATCCCGCTATGATCCTCCCCACCTCGGCCGCGCGCCGGCGGCTGAGCTTCATATTATGCTCGCGCGAACCGTCGGGAGACGAGTATCCGGTGATGGAAATATCTGTTATGTTTTCGGGTCCGATACTGTAAAGGGCATTCACTAGAGAATCGGTAGCAGCGCCATTCCCGAAGTAGTCTCTGTCATGTTCCGAGCCATCCCACCTGAAGTGGATGGGTGCCGATATGACGCGCTCCGCAGAATCAATTTTCGGAGTCAAAAACGTCAAAAAGACAAGAATAGCGCTCAGTATCATAGTTTTAGATTATAGCAAAAATAGGAATTATCTTCTATCGTTGTCATCAAAAAATGAAGAAATTGCAGCACCCCCCACCAGGGGAGGTGCTGCAATTTATTATAAATCAAATACTTGGGCTAGTCCAGAAGAAGTTCGCGGGCATTCACGTGACCGGCCCCGCTGATCTTGTGGGAAAGGCTTTTGGCGTTTCCGGACAGCTCTATATCCCCGCTGCCGCTGATTTTCAGCACGATAGCGCCGGCATCCTTGCAGTGTATGTCCATATCACCGCTGCCGCTGATGGAGCCGTTGATGACATTTGCCGTAGCGGAGTCGATATCGATATCGCCTGCTCCGGAAATCCTCAGGTAGAGATTGTCGCAGGTAATGGAATCAGCATCGAGATCGCCGGAGCCGCTGATGCTGAAAGAGAAGTCGCCTCCCGTGACCAGGCCGCCCTTTATCGCGCAGTCGCCGGAGCCGCTGACCTTGATCTTCCTAAGGTCAGGAGAGCTAACGACCAGGACGCTGCTTTTGCGGGGGACCAACGAAACGTGGCACCTCTGGCGTACCACCAGCGAACCGTCGATAACTTCGACATCATAATATTCCAGAAGGTTTTCCTCGGCGTGAAGGACCACATTTTCGGGGCCCTGCGAATATACGACGTCCATGGCTCCGTTGACGACGATGCCGTCGAAACCGTAAATGTCGTAGGACTGCTCGGCCATTTTGCCGTTCCCACGTATAACTTCCTGATTGAGTATCAGCGTGCAAGAAACGCTCATTACAAGAGCGAGCAAGAATACTAGAATTTTTTTCATATCCAAATAATATTAACCTCGGCACGGCTCGCAAAAATCGCTCCAAAGCCATTTTAATCTTGCTTTAATCCGCCCGAATGACTAAATTTGCGAAATCAAAATTCCTATCTATCATGAGCCAAGTGCACGTTATCGACCACCCCATGATCCAGCATAAGCTTACGATCATGCGCAGCAAGGAAACCGGCAGCAAGGATTTCCGTCAGCTTCTTAAAGAAATCTCCCTTCTTATGGGTTACGAAGTCACCCGCGACATCGCTTTGGAAGACATTGAAATTGAAACTCCTATCTGCAAGACTATGGCCAAGAAGGTGTCCGGCCGCAAGCTGGCCATCGTTCCCATCCTTCGTGCCGGAATCGGCATGGTGGACGGCCTTCTCGACCTGGTTCCCGTGGCAAAAGTAGGCCACATAGGCCTCTACCGCAACGAGGAAACCCACAATCCCGTGGTCTATTTCTGCAAACTTCCTGAAGATATCCAGGATCGTATGGTAATAGTCACCGACCCTATGCTTGCCACCGGCGGCAGCGCCTGCGACGCCCTTTCAATGCTTAAGGAACGCGGCTGCAACAACATCCGCCTGATGTGCCTGGTCGGAGTGCCCGAGGGCATAGCCAGAGTGCAGGCCGAGCATCCCGACGTTGATATCTACGTCGCCGCCGTCGATGACCACCTCAACGAGAACGCCTACATCGTCCCTGGTCTGGGCGACGCCGGCGACCGTATCTTCGGCACGAAGTAATGGACATACTCTTCATCATCAACCCGGTATCGGGTGGAAGATCGAAAGACTTTGTAGTCAAGGCCATCGAAGAAGTACTTGACAAAAGCAGGTTCCACTCCGAGATTATCTACACCACCCATGCCGGGCATGCTACCGAACTTGCCCGTGACAGCAAGGCAGACATCGTAGTCGCCGTAGGCGGAGACGGCACCGTCAGCGAAGTCGCAAAGGGTCTGGTCGGCAGTTCCAAAGCCTTCGGCATCATTCCCTGCGGCAGCGGCGACGGCCTTGCCCTGCACCTGGGCATAAGCCGCAATCCTCGCAAGGCGGTCAAGGTCCTTATGGAAGGCGAGGTGGTCAAGATGGACCACGGCCTTTTCGACGGCGTACCCTTCTTCTGTACGGCGGGCGTAGGGCTGGACGCCGAAGTTGCCTGGCAGTTCGCATCCAGCGGCACCCGCGGCCTGTGGACCTACATTTCGCTTGCCTGGAAGATCTGGCAGCATTTCAAACCCGACACCTATGATATCACGGTAGATGGCAGCAGCCTGCGGACTCCTGCCGTGTTCGTGACCGCCGGCAACGCCAATCAATGGGGCAACCAGGCCAGGATCTGCGACCTGGCTTCCGTCCGGGACGCCCAGCTGGACCTTGTGGTGGTGGAGCCTTTCCGCACGATAGAAATACCCATCCTTGCCTGGAAACTGCTTACGGGTCGCGCCCACACCAGCCGCAGGGTCAAAGTGCTCCGCGGCTCCCACATAAGCATCTCCCGTACCCAGGAAGCCCCCGCCCACTACGACGGAGACCCCTGCCTGAAGGGGAAAGAAATGAAATTGGAAATAGTACCCTCCGCCCTGAACGTGGTAGTACCCAAGGGCCGGAAGATCTGACATAAATCATTATGGGAAAAATCAAGATAAAAGACTGGTTCTCGTTTTTCGCCCCCCGCTTCCTGGCACTGGGGCTGATACTCGGGTTCATAATCCGCGTAGTGCTGATATTCCATCCCCTCACAGTTGTGGACTGGGGATTCGGAACCTGGGTCAAGATATTCGCCCTGGGGCTTCTCAACGACATCGCCTTCCTGGCCATAGCGCTGGTCCCGGCCTTCATCTTCTACACCTTCCTCACCGATGACAAATACCGCAGGCCCTTCGGCCTGATATTCTGGGGTCTGTTCTCCCTCCTGACCCTGTATGTCATCTTCTTCAACGACATCACCGATGAATACGGCGGGCCGCTGCCCAGGATAGCGAATGCGCTGCTGGCCTTCCTGGCCATCTGCCTCACCATCAAGATGTTCGTTCCCTCCGTCCGCAAGAAATGGAGGACCGTTTCCATCTATCTGGTGATGATGGTCTATGCGTGCTGCGCGATAATGATATCGTTCAGCGAGGTGGTGTTCTGGACCGAATTCGGCGTGCGCTTCAATTTCATAGCTGTCGATTATCTGGTCTATACCCACGAAGTCATAGGTAACATCGTGGAATCCTATCCCATCTTCTGGATGGTCCTGGCCATGCTGATAGTGGCCGGAGCCATCTGCGCCCTGATGGTCCGGGGCAAGGACATAAGCGAAAGCGGCATAGGCAGCTGGAAGCGCTGGGCAGCATCGCTTGCTGTGCTTACAGTCTGGGCCACCTGCGGAGGCTTCTTCCTGAACTGGGGATACCGCAACCTGCAGTCGAGCAATCTCTACGCCACCCAGCTTCAGGAGAATGGCTGCTGGGACTTCCTGGAAGCCTTTATGTCGAATGAGCTGGATTACGGGCAGTTCTACGCTATGATTCCGGGCGACCGGGCCGCCGCCTTGCAGAAAGAGCTTTGCGGAATGGACGGCAACGGAAAGCGCGTCGTTACCGACGAGCTCTCCCCCATCAAGAAAAACATAGTACTCATTACGGTAGAAAGCCTCAGTGCTGATTATCTCAGCAGGTACGGCAGCAAATCCGGCATCACTCCCAACCTGGACGCCCTTCTGGAAAAGAGCCTCGTCTTCGACAATCTCTTCGCTACCGGCAACCGCACCGTCCGCGGGCTCGAGGCCGTCACCCTCTGCATACCTCCTTCTTCCGGGGAAAGCCTCGTGAAGCGTCCCCAGCAGGGAGAATTCCTTTCCACCGGCAGGATACTGAGCAAGTACGGCTACAAGCCCAGCTTCATCTACGGCGGCGACAGCTACTTCGACAATATGGGCACATTCTTCAGGAATTGCGGCTATTCCATAGTTGACAAGAAGGATTACGTCAAAGATTCCATTGCCTTCGCCAACATCTGGGGAACCTCGGATGAGGATTCCTACAGGGAGGCCATACTCCGTTTCGACGAGTCCTGGAAGGCAGGCGAGCCCTTCTTCGCCCACATAATGACCATTTCCAACCACCGTCCCTACACCTATCCCGAGAACAGGATAGAATACGACGGCAACCCTATGAGCCGCAAGGCGGCCGTCAAGTACACCGACTGGGCCATAGGCAAGTTCATCGCCGACGCATCCTCCAAACCCTGGTTCTCCGAGACCGTGTTCGTGATCGTGGCGGACCACTGCGCCTCATCCGCGGGCAAGACTTCCCTCCCTCTTGAGTGCTACCATATTCCCGCCCTGTTCTACGCTCCCGGCTTCATCGAGCCCGGCTACGTGGATAAGGTCTGCTCGCAGATCGACCTGATGCCCACGCTCTTCTCGCTGCTGCATTTCTCGTATGAATCCGGATTCTACGGTCAGGACATCCTGGCTCCCGGCTTCAAGGAAAGGGCGTTCATGGCCACTTATCAGGACCTCGGCTACTATGCCGGCGACGTGCTCACCGTTCTCTCGCCCGTAAGGCAGGTCAAGCAGTACGACGTCGTCCGCAAGGACGGATGGGTGTTCGAAGAGAAAGAGAGCGCCTCGGTCCACGAGGAGGTACTGGAAGAAGCCCAGGCCTTCTATCAGATAGTGAATACTACACAACCGTAAAGCGCACGTATGCCGACGAACCGGCCTGGTCCACCACCGTAAGCACGTGGGTTCCGGGCTCAGGGGCGAGCAGCATTTCGTGACGGAAACGGGTCTCACCTATATAATTGTCATCCAGATGCCACCACAGGGTGGCATTCTGTTCGTGATGCGCCACCCGGAACACTAAGCCTTCCACCGCGCCTGACAACTGGCGGGGCAGGGACAGCACGGCTCCGTTCTGGGGATAGATGAACTGTACCGGATTGGAGACCGGCTTTGCGGCACCGGTATATTCCGGATGATTCTGCCTGTAATACCATTCCTGGGCGGGAGGCAGCACGAACTCTCCGCTGCCGTGATAAGGGCAGGGTTCGCTGTCCAGACCCTTTTCGGGCAACTGCACAGGCACGGAGGGGCAGGCGGGCCCGGCCAGATGGCCGGAATCCTCGCACACATCCGCCCAGACGCCGGATTCAGGCAGGCTGAACCATTCGTCGGATGCGGGCAGCAGGTTAAGTATGTCGAAGAGCACGGGGCCTGCGGTGCGGGCTCCGACCAGTCCCGGAACTCCCTGTCCCTGAGCATTTCCGGCCCATACTCCTATGGTGTAGGCAGGGGTCATCCCCACCGCCCAGGCATCCCGGAATCCATAGCTGGTGCCAGTCTTCCAGGCTGCTTTGCGTACCGAGCGTATAAGCCTCCAGTCCAGCTGGTCTGGACGGTTGACCTCCTTCAAGGCCTCGAAGGTGTACCAGCGGGCCAGCGGGTCGGTGAACGGCGCCTCCCCCCGGACGAAGGCGGAGTAGGCCGAGCAAACTTCGTCGAGCCGCGCCTCCGCTCCCCCGAGAATCAGCGACAGCCCATAATGGTCGGGAGTTTCCTTGAGGGTGGAAAGCCCCGCCTGCTCCAGCACGGAGTAGAATTTGGGCACGCCGTATTGCCTGAGCAGGAAGACCGACGGCACGTTCAGGGACCTGGCCAGAGCCTCGTCCGCGTGCACGGCGCCATAGAACTGCCTGTCGAAATTCTGGGGCGCAAATCCTCCGAGGTTCACCGGCACATCCGCCAGCAGGGTCCTGGGGAGTATGGTCCCGTCCTGCACTGCGGCGGCATAGAGGAAGGGTTTGAGTATGCTTCCGGTAGATCTGGGAGAGGAGGCTATGTCCACCTGTCTTCCAGGCCTGTCCCTTTCGGGGGAAGAATTACCCACATAGGCCAGCACCGCGCCGGTGGCGTTGTCCATCACCACTGCAGCCATATCCGCTATACCCTCTTTCGCCAGCTCGTCGGAACGGCGGTTCACGGCCGCTTCCACCGCCTTCTGCAGGGGAAGGGAGATACCTGTGCGTGTCCTGACCCCCTTGGGAAAATGCTCTACATAATGCGATGCGAAGGATGGCAGGGGCAGAGGTTCGGCCGGCAGAGGCTCCTCGCAGGCGGCCTCATAGGTTTCGGGGGATATGTCCCCGTGGTCCAGCAGACGCGCCAGCAGACGGTTGCGTTTGGCCAGGAGTTCATTCCGCCCGCGGCCGGGATGGAGGGTGGAAGGAGCATTGGGGAGCACAGCAAGTGTGGCCGATTCGCTCCAGGAAAGCTCGGATGCAGGGCGTCCGAAATACCTCCAGGATGCAGCCTCCAGGCCTACGACATTCCCCCCGAACGGGGCGTGGGCGGCATACAGGGCCAGTATCTTCCGTTTGGAATAACGCAGTTCCAGGCGCGTAGCCAGCACCGACTCTATCATCTTCTGCCAGACCGTCCTCGGCTTCTGTCTGGAGAGGCGTATGACCTGCATCGTTATGGTACTGCCACCGCTCACAACGTGCCCATTGCGTATGTTGCTTACGGCGGCACGCACCAGAGAGACCGGATTGACCCCGGGATGCCAGCGGAAGTGCCTGTCTTCGAACTGGATAAGGGCCTTAGCGAAGCGCTCGGGCACGGTGTCGCAGGGAGGGAAGCGCCACTGCCCATCGGCAGCTATCCTGGCTCCCAGGAGCTCGCCGTCGGCACTTTCCACCACCGTGGAATAGCTGACACCCTTGAAAAGATTGCGGGGCAGGCAGAACAGCCATCCCAGCAAGAGTACAGCCAAAACGCATATGCCTGGCCGGGACCAGGCATAGCGTTTTTTATGGCGTGTCGGGGACATCTAGCGGGTCACGACCGCAGTTCCGCTGGCCGTGGCAGCATTCACCGTGGGTTCGTACATAGCGTTGCAGACGACTGCCGGGTGCACGTAGCTACCCTCGTAGGCGGCCCTCAGGTTCACCTTGAATGTCTTGGAACGGCCGGCAGGAAGGGCGAAGAACCAGTTCACGCGGTCGTCGCGTATGTCCTTGTAGTCATAGCCATCTTCCGCAAGCGCAGCTCCCTGGAGACGGTCGTTCACTATCTCCCATCCGGAGGCTACAGGGAAGGAAAGGGCCAGGTTCCCGTAGTCGCGTACGCCATCACCGACAAGCTTGATGGTAGCGGTGAAACGGGCGCCCTGCTTCAAGGTAGAGGGATCGATGGCAGAGCCGTCTTCCCCGGTATAGCTCACTTTCAGCGAGAGGCCATTGGATACGGCGCTCTTATTAGCCTCGCGGGAAACCTTTTGCACGGTGCAATATAGTACGCCGTCGGAGAGGTTCTCCAGCTTATACTGACCCACCAGAGGCACAGACACCACGGATGCGGCACTGGCGATTTCCTCACCTCCCACCTTGGCACGGATGGATTGATTGTCTATCTTCTTATACAGATCGTGCAGGGCCATGGCCGCGAAGGCGCTTTCCTGCGTGCTCATCCTTTCCGCAGCGATCCCGGCTGCAAGCGCCAGGGCATCCGCCACGCGGTTGTTGAGTGCCAGGGCATCCAGGACTATGAAACGGTCGCGGAGCGAGCTTCCGTAGGTAAGATCGTTCTGATGGTATTCAGGGAAATCGCTGCTCTGGCCGTCCAGTATTCCGGAAGCCAGGCTGCTCTTGCCGCTCAGGGCATAAGCCGCAGCCAGCATCCATCTGGCCTGGTTGCCTATTTCGCCCGCTTCCTTGAGCCTGTTCATCGCAGCAAGGTTGGGCGAACCGGCGACGGCCAAGGTGTAGAGCCTGTATGCTTCGTCCAGGTTGGAGAAGAAGTTGTTCCCCGAAATACGGAAAACCTGGCTCATCTTCTGCTGATAGGACTTCCAGTTCTTCAGCACTCCGCCGTTCACCTCGAAGCCCTCCTTGGAAGCCTCGAAGAGGAACTGTCCGGCCATCGAAGATACCCAGGAGTCGGAATTACCTCCGCCCCAGTATGCGAATCCTCCGTCAGCCTGCTGGCGGGAATAGAGTTCGCTGATTATCGAAGGTATCAGATATCTGGCTTCTCCTGCATCCTTCTTCGAAAGCAGCGGGAGCAGGTGCAGCATAGTCAGGCCGCGGGCGCTCAGTTGCTCGGCGCAGTTGTAGGGGTAATCCCTCATATCAGTATAGAGGGCGCGGGCGTTGACGGCAGGGAAGGCTGCCAACTGCAGCGAATAGCCGTCGACCTTCCTGCTCTCCCCTTTCTGAAGAGTGAAGCGCTCCAGGGTAGTGATTTCGGGATTAGGGTTGCGTACTGCCAGGCTTATGGTCTCGGAGGCCTTGTAGGACTTGCTGACTGCGCTCACCTTGATATGGGCCACGCCCTCGCTTTCCAGCGCCTTCAGAGGGAACTGGACCAGCTGGTCACCCTTGCCGGAGAACTGTATCGTCTTGCTGTCCTTGCATATGACTATCGGGTCGGATTCCACGCTCACGGTGGCGCTCTTCACACCGTCTTCCATAGCGAATACGTTCACTGCCACGGAAGCGGTTTCACCGCATCCGAGCACTCTGGGCAGGCTGGTCACCAGCATCAGAGGGCTCTGCACGGGGACGGTCTTCTCGGCCTTGCCATAAGCGCCGTCGTGGCCGGCTATCACCATCACGCGGACGCTCCCCACATACATAGGAAGACGGAGTTTCACGACATCCGTTCCCTTGTTGACGGTCCTGGGAGCATTGAAGATCACCACGGGATTGAAGCGGTTGTCCTTGCGGGCATTGCGCACCGCATCCTCGTCACCGCCGATGGCGGCTATAGGAGTCAGCTTGCTGCCGAAGGCGCCCACCACCTGGTCGTAGAGATCCCAGGTACTCACGGTGAGGGCCTCGTTACGGTACATCCTTTCCCAAGGATCGGGAGTCTTGAAGGCCGTCAGATCCAGCAGGCCTTCGTCCACGATTGCCAGGGTGTAGGTCATAGGCTTGCCGTTGCGCTCGGACACCTTTACGGTGAATCCCTCTTCGGGATGGATTACGTCCGGCATACTAACCACAGGCTCCAGATGCGAGGCGGGGTTGTCCACCTTGATCCTCTGTACACCATAGAGACGTATGGGAAGGTCGTTCGAACTCTTTCCGTAAGGCTGCAGCAAGGTAACCTCCGCATAGATGTTCGGGGCCATTTCAGGAGTTACCGTGAAACTCCAGGGAGTATCTTTCGAAGAAGTAGCCACCCACTCGCGGGAAATCACGCCGCCGGCGTTCTCGAGGCATACCAGCGCCTGGCCGCCTTCAGCAGCGGGGATATACAGGGTGGCCTTCTCCCCTACCTGATAAGAAGCCTTGTCGGTGGAGAGGGTAAGCATAGTGAGGGCTTCGGGATCCCTGCGGTCGGCACGGCCGCGGAACTCGGGCCAGTCAACCGTGAAGGTTGCTCCGCAGATATGGCCGGACACCTTGTCGCGGGCCAGCACTAGATACCTGCCCCACTCGGGATAGTCCACGCGGAAGCCGAACTCGGCATCGCGGGAGCCAACGGTCACTTCGCCGCTCTTTATCTTTTTGATGGACGAGCCATGCACATAGGCATCCAGGGAGCCGCCGGCATTGTCCCACCACCAGCTCCATCCAGTCTTGTAAACGGCGTATTCCACCTTATGGCCGCTGACGCGCTTACCGCCTGCATCCAGCACAGCCAGGGCGAAACTATGATCTTTGTCGGTCTCCAGGAAATCCCCTGCGGGCACCTTTACGCCTACGTAGGAGGGGAAGGGAGAGTAAGGTATGGTCTCGGTGGTGAAGCTTTCATCTCCGCCGGGTTCCTGGACGGTGGTCACCACGAAGGCCTGCAGCATTCCGGGGGCGTTGGCAGCCGCAGGAAGAGTCACCTTCGTATTCAGGTTGCCGGCTGCATCGAGCCTCGCCTTGAAGAGATCAAGATCCTGGGAGTTGTAGGAAGCCGAGGGCTGATAGAAACTGTAGCTCTCGAATCCCTTGAAAGGTGCTCCGGGGGCCTTGCGCAGGGTGATCTGGGCCCGGGCGGGCATATTGCCGGCAACTCCTCCGGCAAGCCACGCGGCGCTAGCCTGGAGGTTGGCAGACTTCCCTGCCTCCATAACCGAAGGATAGGAGGTAGTGATCTTCAAGCGGTTAGGTTTGATGGATTCGATGTGCAGGGTCTTATGGAAACTGCTTCCGCCCACCTTCAGGTAGGCATTCCAATATCCCGTAGGATCGTCGGCCTTGGTGATTATGTCGAAGCTGAAGAAGCCGTCCGTACCCTTGCGGGTGGCCTTGCTGTAGAACTGGCCTGCGGGAGTATATACTTCCAGGGTGGCGGGATGGCCTGCGGGCAGATTCTTGCCCCGGTCCGAAATGATGGCGGTAACGTGGAGGGTATCTCCCGGACGCCACACTCCCCTTTCACCGTAGATGAAGGCCTTGATGCCCTGCTGGATCACCTCTCCTCCCACATCGAAACGGCTCGTGGAGCGCTCGTTGCCGGCGTTGACCTTGAGATAGGCGGTGCTGCCGCCGGCCTTTGCCACGATGGCGAAGGGCTTGCGGTCGGCATCCAGGCTAAGACAAGCCAGGCCTTTGCCATCGGTCTTGCCCCGGGCTATGCTCTGCAGCTGATAATCGAAGACTTCCAGCTTGGCATCGGATACGGGCTGTGCGGAGACAAGGTCGGTCGCGGCCACCCAGACCTGCTTGCCGCCTGCGTACTCGGCCATCAGGCCCAGGTCGCTGGAAAGCAGCTGTACGGCCGGGAAGCGGCTGGCATCCATATAGTAGGACGGCTTGGAAGGATCATTGCTTTCCTTCCAATTGTACTCGTCCCAATCATAGTAGTTATCCCAATAATACGGGCTGGGCTTGTCCCATTCCTTCTCATCCTCGCGGGAAGGTTTCCCATCCGGCTTGAAGGTGGTGGTAAGGGCCTGCCTTCCGCCATAGAGGCTCTGGTCCATACGGAAACTCAGCCTTATGCGGTAGATGGCCCCGGGTTCCTGGCGGAAGAGCCCGCCCAGGTCGATGCAGTGGTCGTTCCACTGGCGCAGGTCCTTGGTCGCGTCCAGAGGGATATCCCCTTTGTACACCAGACGGCCGCTGCGCCTGAGGGCATCCTGGCCGTCCAGGTTGTTGTCCTGCAGGAACATCAGTATGTTCTTCTCGTAAATCTTCACTATACGCACCTCCACTGCCGCAAGATTGACGGCCTTGAAGGGAAGTACCAGATTCTGCTTATCCGGCAGTATGTTGCCCTTGAAGGGGATAGTCACGGCCGGAGCCTCTTCCTTCTCGGGGAAAACGCGGACGTAGTCCTGTCCGAGGTCCGTACCGCCGGCGCCCTTCAGGCCCTTGTCCATAGTGAGTTTCAGATCTCCCTTGCGACCTTCGAAATGCACTTTGATCACATTGTCCTTCACCTGCACGTAGCTGCGGGCGGCACCTTCAAGCTCTACCAGTCCCTTGACTTCGGCGTTGGCAGGCACTTCGCTCATAAGCACGTCTATGCAGCTGCCGTCAAGCGAGGCGCGTACCACCCTGAAGGCCCTGCCGTTGTCGGCTTCGGGCGCATCTTCGGCAAGAGCCACGCTGTTCCCTTTGACAGCAAAGCTGAAGGGGAATTTGTCGGGAGCTCCGGGTATGAGTTTACCAAGTGAGAACTCGGCCGAATAGGTCTGGCCTACCTTGAGCGCACCGGCTTCAGGTATGAAGGAGACGGACCCGGCATCATTCCATTTCACGCTGCCCTTGATGGACGGCTTGAAACTGAAAAGGCCTTCGACAGGTTGCGACAGGGCATCTTCAGCGAGTTCTACCTGTATGGTGGCAGTCTCGGCGACGATGCCCCCGGTGAAGGCTTTTATGTAAGCAGCATATTCTTCAGCAGAAGGCTCGACAGCCTTCTTGTGGCCGCAGGAGACAAAAGACAATGCTCCTGCCAATGTGGCTAGAAAGAGAACGATTGCTTTTTTCATACTCTGGATGTTGTATTACCACAAATATATTCCATAAACTGCGGAAATCCAACTATCTCGCCTTTCTTATTTCAGTCTTCTTCGAGCTCGCGGCCAGCGATAATCGGATTTTCGAAAATGGATTTGCGGGAAGCGCAGATGACAGCGCCGCTCCCCAGCTCGATTTCGACAGTCAGGATTTCAGGTTTTGTATATGTAGTTTTCATAATTATTTCGTTTATTAAGGGTTGACGGGAATGATGATGGGAATCCAAGGAGCATAGAAGGCCCTTCCGCTAGAATACTTCATCAAATCCATTCTGATATTAATGACATTCGTCTTGTTGAAGCCGAAGCCATTGGTCATTTGCAGGGGGATGAATATTTCTTCGACATTATCCTCCGTACCATTGGCGGCAGCCAATGCATTCCTATGGTTCAGGATGCTTTCAAGGACTACGTCCTTAACCCAATCACCATTTGTCGGGACAAGCATCCCAAGTACCTTGTCGTTCAGCCAATCATCATTGTCCGTCGAGGCAAGGCCTTCATAAAAATTGATATACATATCCTTTGCATCGTCATAGTCACTCTCGGTAGAGTCCTCATCGAGGCAAGCGAGATCATAATAGGTCGGAGTGTCCTTTGTCCTGTATTCGACGGCCTGGCAGGTGACACCTATGTAGCTGTTGTTCAACGGATGCCCTTCAGTACCGTCGGTATCCCACGGCGTCGGCTTATGTGGCATCACATAGATTTCACCATCGATATAGTCATCCAGGGAAATGAATTCATTTACGGCAGAAGGGGTGAAATACACGGGCGCCTTGAGCCTTATGACGATATCGCTGTATCCTGCATCTTGATCATCGACAGTCCAGGGCGCGGCAGCAAAGCCGGAAAAATCGAAGGTACCCTTGGTGGCAATGTGATGCAAGGTGATCTTGGTGACCATGAAACGGAGGTCATTCTCTCCGCCACGGGCATCTTTGTCGTAGCCGATCTTGAACTTGACCGAAGAGAGTGCGTGCTTGAAGAGCAGCGATACCGGCGTGCCGGCTTCATTGCCTTCGCTCAGCGCGACCAGCAGGTCTTTCTGCTCACTGACCTCGGCCGGGACGGTATAGACGAACTTCCCGTCGGTAATGACAGGAGCGGCGCCGGAGTTGTCGCAGGTCGCATAGAACTTGTGCGTGTCAGTGCCCTCGGGCCAATACAGGTTTTCGTACCCTGCGGCCACCCAGCCGTTGCCGGGATTCGAGAACAGGTAATTGTCCATCCATTTGTTGGAAGTACCCTGGATGCCTACCATGTTGAAGGCTGTGACGGCGGAGATTTCTTCGCCGCGGGTATCGCCGTTGTTAACGACGTGGATGATAAAGGGTTTCCCAGAATCCGGGGAAGGAGGAGAAATACGTTCCTTGGAACAGCCCGTAAGGGCGGCCGCAAGCGCCAGTGCACCGGCTGCGGCTAAAAAAGAGAGGGGAATTCTTTTCATAGTGTCAGCTAAAGCTCAATTATCGTTTCGCAAAGATATGAAAAAAACAAGTATATTCGTGATATGGAATATTTGTCAAAACAAAGATACGACGAGATTGCAGCCGAATTGAAGCATCTCATAGGCGAGGTGTACCCCAAAATAAAGGATGACCTCGCCGAGGCCAGCGCCCAGGGGGACCGGAGCGATAACGCAGGATACCGCGAAGCCAGACGGATGCAGGCAAAAACAATCAGCCGTATCCGTTTCCTGCAGAATATCCTGGAGCATTCACGCCCCATTGATCCCGACGCCCTCCCCAAGGACAGGGTTTCCCTTCTAAGCAAGGTCGAATTCACCAACCTCTCGACTAACGCCCGCATGACATTCGAGATTGTCGCCCCTCACGAGATGGACCTCGAGGCTGGAAAGATTTCGCTGAAATCCCCTATAGGCGCCGCCCTGATGGGCAAGAAGGTCGGCGAAATTGCCGAGGCTCAGACCCCCTCCGGCACCCTCCGCCTCAGGATAGAAAGCATCAGCCTCTGATCGATAGCAGACCGAATTAACCTTTGCCTGTTTTTCGCATCTAATGTACAGACGCGAATTCAGACAAGCATGAACCCTCATCCATTTTGCACCATTGTTTTGGCACTGGCCTGCCCGCTTATTTGCCTCGAACTGAATGCCCAGCGCATCGTATGCGATGAAAACTGCAAGCTAGCCGACGCTCCGCCGGCAGCTTCTGTCCCAGTTTCCGCCCCGGTCGTGAAGGAGGAGCCGGGCTATGCCGTAGTCAGCCCCGTCGGACGGTCCTCCGTGAAAATGATTCAGCAGGCTCCGCGTCTTGAGACGCTGGACGGCAAGACCATCGCCGTTGTGGGCGTGAGTTTTATGACGGGTGTCACCCATCCCGAGATCAAGCGTCTGATCCTGGCCAATTATCCCTCAGCCAAAGTAATCCTCTTGGACGAAATAGGCATTGCGGGGCCGTATCCGGCACCCGGCGTGACGCGCAAGGCAAAAGAGGAATTCCAGGCAAAGCTCAAGGGGATGAAGGTGGATGCCGTGATTTCCGGCAACGGCGGCTGCGGGCTCTGCACACCTAAAGAGACCGGCTCCTGCATCGCTGCCGAATACTTAGGCATCCCTTCGGTCATCATTGCCGGCCCCGGTTTTGTGGACCAGGCCAGATATACCGCCCTTAACAACGGCGTTCCCGTGATGCGGGTGGCGCAGTATCCGGGCGCATTCGCCACCCATACCGCCGGGCAGCTGATCCAGAACACGCGCGAGATCCTATGGCCGCAAATCGTGGATGCCCTTACCAGGCCCATCAGCGAGGAAGAACTCTCCGCCGGCATTTCCGGGGGCAAGGGCGACATCCGCGATGACGCCTTCTTCGGCACCCTGGACGAAATCAACGAGTACTTCAAGGAGATGAGGTGGTCCGACGGCCTGCCAATCGTCCCGCCCACTTTCGAGAAAGTGGAATCCTTCCTGAAATATACGGACTTGAAGTGGGATGAGACCGTGGCCGTCCTCCCCATCGCGCACAGGGACACCAAGCTCTGGCACGTGGCCGTAAATGCCGTCATGGCGGGCTGCAAGCCGGAGTATATGCCCATATTGATTGCGCTGACCAAGGGCCTCGGGGACGGCAACTTCCGCCGCACCCTTGCCAGTACGCACGCCTGGATACCCTACAGCTGGCTGAATGGCCCGGTGGCCAGGCAACTCGGCATAGACAGCGGCCAGGGGCAGATAAACGAGGCCGCGAACGTAGCCATCGGCCGATTCATGAACCTCGCACTGATGAATCTCTGCGGCTATTATGTGAAGCAGGACCGGATGGGATCCTTCGGCTATCCTATGTCCTGGTGCATGGTGGAAGATGATGCCGCCTGCCTGCGTATCGGCTGGGAGCCTTACCACGTACGCAAAGGATTCAACCTGGACGACAACACCATCACCCTGGCCTCCACGCTGCTCTGGGGCAACAACATGGCCCCATCCACTACCGATCCCCGGAAGGTGATGGAACTCATCGCCTGGGACATCTGCGAGCGAAGCCAGTTCGCCCTGGGCAGCGGCCGCCAGTTCACCTTCCGCACCATCCTCATGACAGAGCCGGTGGCGGCAATCCTTGCCGGGAAATACAAAAGCCCGGAGGCGCTGGAAAAGGTGCTGATAGATGAATCCCGCCGGCCGGTGAAAGAGAGGGCCTTTGCCAACTACTACGCCAATCCCGGCGGGGCGAAGGACGGCGGCGCGCACACTCTGAGGCAATATCAGGGCCACATCCGAAGAGATGAAGGCGGAGAGATGACCCCGACCCCCGAGTGGTATGACTCTCCCGAAAGCGAGCAGATGACCATCCCTACTATGAAGCGCGGGATGACCGCCTTCCTAATCACCGGTGATGCAGCCCGCAACAAGGTGCAGACCATGCCCGGCGGCGGATATGCCACGGTCGAGATAGAGTTTTACATCAGCGAGTAGGTGCCTGGTATTCCTTGTACACCTCGCCCTGCTCAATCAACGAAGCCCGGAATGCAAACTGCTGTTTATAGCACCGGTTGTCCTCTGTGGTAAAATAGACGTTATCAAACTCCTCATCCGATGCAGGAATGAAAAACATCAGTTTCTGTCCGACAAAAGGGCTCCATGCTCCTGCAGCTTCCGATCCGACTTCGTACCAACCTATGACATTGTCATTATAGCGTTTAGCCCTGTTGGAATAGACAACATAATTCACCCAAAAACAGAACTGGTCATATTTGGTGTTATCAGGAAAAACCAAAAGGAAAGAATCCCCTTTCTGTTGGATCACGGGCCTTTCTACTGAAGAATTATGATTACTATTGAGTTTAACGAACCCGTCAACAGCATTATTCACTTCTTCCTCCGTCATCGTGACCTCGATAACCCGTAATCCTGTCGTGGTTTCATCACTCAAAAGGCGATTCATGGTAGTTGTTGCCTTCTGCTTTTGACCGGAAGAAGACTTGTGTCTAAAGAACAGAATGATAACAGCAAATACCAACGCTACGATTACGATAATTACACCTTTCATATAAAGACATTTTTGTTTACTAATTGCTAAGATAAGGTTTATTCTCAGCAAATCAAAGGTACTCGCTCAGTTCTATCAATCACTTAACTGCTCTTTCAATCACCTAACTGACGCAGACCATTTGTCAACCTGGGCGTCGGCAAAGTATCCAGGTGTTCCCGGTCTGCCAAAAACTTGCAGACCAGGAACAAAAACGCCCGAAATTGTTCCCGGTCTGCCAAAAACTTGCAGACCAGGAACACCCACCCCTTCTCCGTGACGGGCCGGAATCACCCACCACCCTTCCACGGCGTTTCAGTGGGCAAGGTCTAATTCTATGCCTTGGACCATGCCCGCATTTCGGCCTCCCAGGCACTTCCAATGGGCAAGGTCCCCACCACGAAATTAGACCATGCCCATCAGAATGCGGTCTGTGCACTTCTTCCCTCTTTCATAACTTATCATACCTCATTTCTTCGATAGACCTGGAGCAAAAACGAGCAAAAACGAGCAAAAATGCTGCAAGTCAAAGAAGCAAAGGGTATAGGTTGCAGGTGGGGCGGCGGGGAGGAGAGGCGACAGCGAGGCGGGTTGGCGCGAGGTGTGGCGG
>JAEEGH010005409.1_pt1 | contig 32075 bp, 25 predicted proteins | sample 9134181 | NCBI WGS metagenome assembly JAEEGH01 (sample SAMN16246544, study PRJNA631951) | gut metagenome | biome: gut microbiome; feature: rumen; material: DP-attached | host: Bos | place: Iran: Karaj | collected 2018-10
GCGCTGCCGCTGCGCTCCAGCGTCACCGTGCCGCCGCCGCTCACGCGGTAGGCCGCCGAGTCCGTATCGGCGGTGAAGCTGTCCGAAAGGGCGACGCCCACGGGATACTCACAGGTAACGCTTTCCCTGTATATGGTCTCCGTCACGTCCTGGCGCTGCAGTATCTGCGCGTTGGCGGATATGTCGAGGTAGACGAGGTATGCGCCGGTTCCGCCGTCGACCGAACCGAGGGCGTACTCACCCTCGTTGACCGGTATCTCATAGTAGTAAAGTGCTTTTTCAATCATCTCCGGATCCCTGATCCAGTCCAAATCGAATTTCAGCTCGTAGCCGGAGGGCAGCTCACTGTGACCGCCGGAATAACCTCCCCCGCTTTCGGCGGTATACATGTAAATATACTCCGCGGAAGGATCGTCCGAGCTGCCGTATATTTTGTCTATTTCCTTTATGTCACTGATCAGTCTTCTGTCATTATCGTCTCTGAATATCTCATGCAGGGAAAAAAAGCTGTTATTAATACTGTTATTCACACTATAATAGGTGCCGGCGAAGAAATTGATGTAGCCTCTCTCGGGAAGGGTGAAGTCTATGCTGTCCTGAGGCAGCTCAAAGTCTGATAAATCTTCGTCGTTTATTATTACGTTTTTCGCCGTCACAAGGTTATCCTTTTTGATTTCGGCGTTCATGAAGTGCAGGCCGTATAAATGCGTACTGTCTTTTTCGAAAACACCTTCCAGCTGCTTGCGAGCGCTTTCGTATTTCTCCAGGCCGAGCTGCTGCACGGTCTGCGCGCCGTACCTGCTCAGCGACGCGTTGACATTCGAACTGACGTTATTGTACTCATCGTCTATCCTGACAAGACCGCTGTCGGAAACCTGAGTTAGCACCTGCAGGCGGCTGCTGCTGTAAGTAGCGCCCGAATTGCTGTTATAACCCAGAGAATTGTAGAGATTGTTCATGGCATACCAGGATACACGTATGTCGCCGTAGGCTTCCTGTCCGGTTTCATTATTGTGCGCACCGCTGACTATATATCCCGTGTTGGCCCGGCTGGGCATGAACGGAGCCTCGTCCTCGCCGTTTATCGGGAAATACGTAGGAATGCCGGAGTAGTCTTCCCTTACCTCTTTTTCCAGGTTTTCCATCGTCGTATCGTCGCTGTCGACCGGGCCCTCGCTCCCGGCGCCTATGCTTACGTCCTGAGGCTGTACGACTCCCTCCGACAGAGTAAAAGAAAGTGTTTTATCGACCGTCGGGGTGATCTCAATATTCTGGCCTGAGCCGCTGGTAGTCCAACCGTTGTTATAATATAAATATCTGTCATAACTGTCTTCCTGCAGTCGTGTTCCATTTGTGTTATTCCATTGACGCTGAGTATTGCCGATCGAAAGCGGATATGTTCTGTTAAAGAAACTTCCGCTTCTGGTAACATAAAGATACCGGTTTGTGCCTGTTGAATTGCGTATAGTACCCGATGGGTTGTTGCCGGGGTTGGAAAACAGCCACTTCGTCGCATTGGCTTGCGTACCGTTAGTGATCCCATTGTTGTCACGAAGGTAATCGTTTCCGGAATGAATGTAGTAGTAAAGAGGCTCGCCCTTCCATCCGTCCGTACCGTCATATATCAGATAGTATCTTATACCGTTTATCACATGATACAGCTTATTGCTTTCGTTAACCCATTCCGTTGCATCATCGCGATCCATTGTCAGTGAGAGAGTGCCGTTGTTTCCGCAGACGAGATATTGTCCGCTGGAACACAACGTCCCGGACCTGTCGGAGGAGTTTCCGAAGACCCATACCGTGGCTCCCGCTTCGTTCGTCCTGCCTATCGCGTCGCCGACTATGCTCAGATAATCCGTTCCGTCGGCGATCTTGAAGCCGAGGGTGCTTTCGGCCTTCCATGAGCCGTCAAATCCGAGATAATAATTTATCCCGCCGGAGGTGCAGTATACCTTGTCTCCGTCTCTGCTCCAGGATGTCTGCGCCGAATTTCACATGACCAGGCCGTCGGCCGGGGAGAAGTTGAGATAATATCTCGTGCCGTTTATCAGCGTGAAGATATTTCCCGGCGCGGAGGCCGTGCCGCCGAAATACCACTTTGTGCTCTCCGCCGTATTGGGGATCACGTCGAAAGCGTTGGCGTTGAGATAATGCCCGCTGCCGTCGGAAATGCGGTAATAGCTGTGGTAGGGAACGATCATCCAGCCGCCGTCGTATACCGCGTAATAATCCGTATTGCCGTACCGGCCGGTAAGCGTACTGTTTTCATCGTCATAGGTCCAGGCGGTGTTCCCGCTCGTCCCGACGTCGTTGTAATTGAGATAGTATTTCGTTCCGTCGAATATGGTGTAAAGATGGTCTGCGTCGTCATACGCCCATTTCGAGGCGGAGGCGGCCGAGGTCTCGTCGGTGATCCCGTTCCCGACGCTGCTGAGGTAATGCCCTCCGGCGCTTATCAGCACCGCGGGTATGTATCCCTTGTGGGTATAGGTCGTTACGGTTTTTGTGAAGTGCTGGTTATTACCGTAAACGCCCATAATACGAGGCTGAGGACCGTTGACGCCGCTGACTGTACTATTCAAACCGTGAAGATTATAAGAGCCCCAGTCGGAAACGTAGTAATCATAATAAGCAGTTCCGCTCGTCATTGCCGTGTCGCGATCGCGAAGCCTCTTTCTTCCGCCGTCGGTTTCATAGATATCGTATATTTCCGATGTGATGTATTCATACTGCCGATTGCCCGCGATGTCGTTTACTTCCATCAGCCTGTTATACATGCTCATCATATCTATCGAGCCGCCCCAGGCGTTGCCCTCCTCCTGGGCGCTGCGTCTGGCTATCTCCACCTTCGGCTCGTCGCTCTCCACGGTGACTATGCTCTGAGTGCTCTTATACTCCTCCTCGCAGTAGCCGACGATGGTATAGTCGGAAATGTCGGAGGTCGGGCCGCCGCTCAGGGCCGCGGCGGAGTTCGACGTCGTTACCGTGCCGCTGACCACGGCTACGCCGGACAGCGTCCCGTTCACGTAGCCGGCGGCGAGGCCGGCAAGAACGCTGCCCGTGCTTGTGGTCACGGTGATATCCTCTATGTATACGTTCGATATCGAGTTTATTGCGGAGGAATAGGTATAGCTGTTCCCGTTCACCGTCACGCTGCAGGCCGTATCCGGCTGCCCGTCGTTATCCGAGTCGGTATCCAGGCCCATATAGCCCACCACGCCGAAAAGGCCGACGATATCGCAGCCGTTGTTGCCGTTCGCGAAGGAATGCTGCACGAAGCCGGCTTCCTCGTCGGCCACGTTGGTCAGGTCCCCGTAATTGCCGGAAACCGTCAGTTTGACTATTGTGAGGCCGTTGCCTTCAAAATGCCCGACAAAGGGATATTTCGGCGTGCCTACCGGCGGCAGGGTCCAGCCGGTCATATCGAGCGCGCCGCCCTCTATGCCGCTGTCATTGTGATCGTGCGCATATTCATTGTTGCCGTCGCACAGCTCGAAATAATACTGCCTGATCGTGCCGCGATTATCGGGATCCTCCTCGTTGAACTGTCCCATATACTGCAGCCAGGCGAAGTTGTACATATGCCGGGGCGTGTGTATGATGAAGGGTTCCGCCTCAGTCCCTCTGCCGCTTTCGAAATACTGGGTTATGACGCTGGAGTCGATCATCGGCTCTATCTGGTTGCCGCCGGAAAGCCACGCGTACGAGGTGACGAAAGAGAGCGCCAGAGCGCAAAGCAGCACCGCGCTCAGCGCGGTACTTATCATTTTCCTGCTTTTCGTCATGCCGCTCCCTCCTTTCCTTTTCTTTCCGAATTCTCTCCGTCAGCTCAGGCTGTAAGAGAATGAGATGAGCTTGATATCGTTCGCGAACCTTACGGCGCTTCCCAGCTGCAGCTGGATATCGCTGAAGTGGGTTATGTGCTGCGCCTCTATAAGGTCCGGCGCGTAGTCGATGATCAAGTAGACCACCGCGCTCTGTCCGCTTTTTTCCGCCGCCGAAAGCGCCAGCGAGCAGTCCAGGCTCAGTTCCTTTTGTCCGGTGTACTCATAATCGTACCCGCTGAGCTCGGCGGAGGCGAACTGTCTTTTCTCGTTCACCGTCCTGAAATACTCCGTCGCGGTATAGTAAAGCTCGTCGTTGGAGGAGGTCTCCGTCAGAGCGTTCTCTCCCTGCGCCGCGGCGTAGGCGTTTATCGTGCTCTCGGTCGCGTACTTAACGTAAACGATGTTCGAGGTATAGTCGTCGCTCATGTTCATATGCCCGTCGATACAGCTGACCGTGAAGTTTATCGCCGCGCTCTCCGTCGGGAAGCCCGAGAGCTTCACTCTGAGCAGCAGCGGGGTATTCACGTTTCTTTCGGTGAATATCGAGTCGTAGGGCTCCAGCTCGTAGATGGTATCGTCGCTGGTGATATTGTCCACCTCGTTGGTCTCGCTGTTGTATTTGTACACGTCGTAGTTCGTTATGGACATGCTCTGCGCGTCCATCTGCATCTGTATGCCCTCGGCGTCCGCCGCCCTGTTCAGCGCCAGCCACGCGAAGCTCAGCGAAACCAAAAGCAGGGCGCAGAGAACCGCCGTAAGCGCGCCTCGTCCCGGCCGCACTTTTATATGCAATTCCCGCGCCCCCTTTCTTTTTTGATCACGAATACGGGTCATCCCGCTCCCGGTCTTACTCTCCCGCTGTGAAGGTCACCTTCATTGAAAAGTCCGCCGTCGTCAGTCCGTTCGAATATACATAAGCCTGACTGGCGTTCTTTTTCAGCGCGCCGTCGAAATAGAACCTCATGGTAACGGCTATGGAGTCGGAAGTGTTCAGAGGAATATTATAGTACCCGCCGGTCAGCGTTTCTCCGGAAAGGATATTGACCTGTGTAAGTACGTCCGTACCGTCAGCGGTCGTACGATCCAGTCCCGCGAGGTTGAGCGTGCCCTTGTAGTTACCGGCCGTCGGTGTCGCGCCCAGGTAGAAATCCACGGAAGCGGCGTTCTGATAGTCGTACTCGTCGGTATCGGCCGAGCTCAGCGTCGCGACCAGGTTGGTCACCGGCAGCGGCTTGTTGACGGAGGCTATGTACACGGTGTAGTCGGTGTAGTAATACCTGCCGCTGTTGTCCACGTTGTTCTCCGACTTGTTGTAATATATCGTCTGATCGTTCTTCGCCTCGCCCGTCATCGCGGAGATGACGGAAGGATTGCAGTTGTATTTCAGGCCCGTCGTCGAAGCGACAGGCGTCTGGGAATTGCTGTTGAAGGTTCCCCAGTCGTGGGTGGAGGGTATCAGCGTCTGCGCGGCGGTATCGAACGTCGTGGAAAAGCTGGCGTCCGTCGCGGTCTTGGAGGCTATCAGCGTCGGATCCTTCTCTATGATCAGGTTCGGACTCGTCTCCACCTGCATCTGCATCCCGCTCGAGTCGACCGTGCGGTTGTTGGCGAACCAGGCCATCGTGGCCGCCGCCAGAACGAGCACGCAGAGGAAAGTCAGGCACGACGAAATGATGAGCTGCCTTCCGGCCGATTTTTTGACTGCGGCCGCTTTCTCCCGGCTCTCCGTCTTTTCACGGATGTCTCGATTGTTCGTGAACCGTTTCAGCTTCATCCGAATTCTCCTTCCCGCATTTGCCGACAAAATATGCCGCGCCGTCTTCTTCGGAGACGACCCGGCAACTGGCTGGCTCTCACGAGCCCCTATAGCTTTGCGTCACCGGATCGCTCCGGCTTTGCTCAATAACGATATATATAAAAAGAAGCCGGCCGTGCGGAAACGCTCCGCACTCCGGCAGCTGGCTGACTCTCGCGAGTCCCTGTAGCTTTGCGTCACCGGATCGCTCCGGCTTTGCCCTTTGCTCCTCTTAATTTGGGAATATTATAGTGCAGCCCCGTGCGTTTGTCAATACCCGGTTTGAAAAAAATAAACATCTTTTTTCGCGCGGAGGCGGGGCCGTTCTCCGCTCCCGTCCGGCGCGCCCCGGAGAGGCGGTATGCGCCGTATTGCATTCATATTATATATATGTTAAAATCCACTGTGCGGGACTGCGGCTGCGCGGAGCTCCTCGCAGAAAATCAAAACGAATTGAGGAACCCCCTCCATGATCCTTTCCGTCATCATATACGGCATGATCGCGCTGGGCAGCGCTTTGATGGTCTATAACATCTTCAGCTACGTCCGCTATGCCCGCGCCATACGCGGCAGGGCCGACTGGGGCAGGGAGCTGAGAGTCCTGCAGGTCCCCATAATACTGCTGGTCATGTTTCTGTTCGGCTACCTTGCCGTGGGCTTTTTCGGAAAGCCCGACGTCATCATTTCCGGCATACTGTTCGGGGGAAGCATTTTTGTTTTCCTTATCTTCTGGGTGCTTCAGCGCATCACCAGAAAGATACAGGCCATCGAACAGCTCAAGGCAAGCCTCGCGGCCGCTGAGGAAAACAGCCGCCTGAAATTTTCCCTTCTCTCCGGCGTGAGCCATGAGATGCGCACCCCCATGAACGCCGTGCTCGGGCTCAACGCCATGGCTCTGAAGGATCCGTCGCTGTCGCCCGCCGCCCGGGACAGCATCATGAAATCTCAGGCAAGCGCGCGTCATCTTCTGGAGCTCATCGACAATGTGCTCGACATAAACGACATCGGCGCGGAAAACGCGGCTCTGAAAAGCTCCGTTTTCTCTCTTCCGAAGCTGATGGAACACATAAACGATATGATATCCATACGCTGCGAGCAGAAATCCCTCTCCTACGAGCACGGGATCACCGGCCCGCTCGAAGCGTACTATCTGGGGGACGAGACCCGGCTCATGCGCCTTCTGCTGCTTCTGCTGGACAACGCCGTGAAGTTTACCGACTCCGGCGGGCGGGTATCCTTCACCGCCGGGCGTACCGGCAGCGACGGGGAAAAGGATATCCTGCGCTTCGTCGTAAGCGATACGGGCGTGGGCATAGACTCGCAGTTCCTTCCCCGTATTTTCGACGTCCTGTCCCGCGAGGACCCCAGCTCCACCGACCGCTTCGGAGGCAGCGGGATCGGCCTTGCGCTGGCGAGGAAGCTCGCCCGGCAGATGGAGGGCGATATCTCCGTGCAGAGCGAAAAGGGCAAAGGCAGCACCTTCGCCGTAACCGTTCTGCTGAGACCGTCGGATCCTCCCGCCGCCGTCGCCTGCTCCGCCGGCCCGGCCCCGTCCGACCCGGACGGCTCCGCTCTGTCCGGCGTCCGCGTCCTCGTGGCGGAGGACGTGGAAATAAACGCCGATATCATCATCGGTCTTCTCGAATCGGAGGGCGCGCAGGCCGACCATGCCGAAAACGGGCAGATCGCCGCGGACATGTTCGCCTCGAGCGCGCCGGGGAGCTACTCCGCGGTGCTGATGGATCTGCGCATGCCCGTGATGGACGGGCTCACCGCCGCCCGCGAGATAAGGCGGCTCGACAGGCCGGACGCCGCGGACGTTCCCATCATCGCGCTCACGGCAAACACTCTCGGGGAAGATATCCGAAATACCGCCGAAGCCGGCATGAACGCGCATCTTGCCAAGCCGGTCGACCCGGAGCTGCTCATCGACACGCTGCGCAGGTATATTCCGGCGCGGGATCCCGAAAAAACGATCGAAAACGAAAAGAGGCCGGTACAATGACTCTGCAGGAACTTTACCGAAGCATCGACGGAAGCTACGATCAGGCGCTTCGCATCATGAGATCCGAAAAACTGATAGGACGGCAGATCCTGAAGCTGGCGGACAGCGGACTGCTCGACGCGCTTTCCCGGGCGGCCTCGGATATGGACGCCGCGGCAATATTCGAAAGCACCCACGCCATAAAGGGCGTGTGCGCAAATCTCGGTCTCGTGCGTCTGTCGGAGAAGGCCTCCGGGCTGGCTGAGGAATTCCGTCCCGGCTCCCCGAGGCGCTTGTCCGACGGCGAGGCCGGCGCCGGGCTCGCCGAGCTGACGGAGCTGTTTCAGCGCACGCTGGACGCCATACGCGGCTACGAGGCCGGCCTTTGATCTTCACCGGGAGAGAAGAGAAAAGTCAAATGAACAAAAAGGAATTCACGAAATACGTCACTCCGCTCGGCGCATGGGCCCTCGCCTTCGGCAGCAGCGTAGGCTGGGGCGCGTTTGTTATGCCCGGGACTACCTTTCTTCCCATCGCCGGCCCTCTCGGCTCGCTCATCGGGCTGGCGATCGGCGCGGCCGTCATGCTGCTGATAGGCGCCAACTATCATTACATGATCTGCTCGGACGCCGGCTGCGGCGGCGCCTTCAGCTATTGCCGGCGCATTTTCGGCTATGATCACGGCTTTCTCAGCGCGTGGTTCCTCATTCTGACCTACGTAGCCATAATCTGGGCAAACGCCACCGCGCTTCCCATTATTGCGAGAAATATCTTCGGCTCCGCCTTTCAGGTGGGCGCGATGTACAGCATAGCGGGATACCGGGTCTATTTCGGCGAGGTGCTGCTGTCGGTCTTCTCTCTCGTGATATGCAGCCTTCTGTGCCGCAGAGTCAGGCTTGCCGGCGCGGCGCAGATCGTCGGCGCGCTTATCCTCATCATCGGCATAGCCGTCTGCTTTGCCGCGGTTTTTTCCCGCAGCGGCTCTCTGCCCGCCGCTGAGCCCGCTTTCTCGCCGGATCACGGCGTCTTTTCGTCAATATTCAACATAGTCGCCCTCGCTCCCTGGGCATACGTCGGCTTTGAAAACATATCCCATTCCACCCCGGAATTCCGTTTCTCTCAGAGAAAGACCCTGCGTGTTCTCGTCGTCTCGCTCATTACCGGAGCCGCCGCCTACATCATGCTGGCTCTTTTGTCCGTCGGCGCGCTTCCGGAGGGCTACGGCAGCTGGATCGGCTATTTCGCCGACCTGGACAATCTGTCCGGTCTCAGGGGGCTGCCCACGTTTTTCTCGGCGCAGACGGCCATGGGCAGCTTCGGCGTCGCCCTTCTCGGCGTCGCCGCTCTGTGCGCCATCGTGACCGGTCTTATCGGCAACACCGTCGCCTCCGGCCGCCTGATCTATGCCATGGCCGAGGACGGTCTGCTGCCGGAGGTCTTTGCAAGGCAGAATAAAAACGGCGCTCCTTCCAACGCCTTATGGATCATTCTGGCCATATCCGCGGTCATGCCCTTCTTCGGGCGCACCGCGATAAGCTGGATAGTCGACGTTACCACCATCGGCGCCATCATCGCCTACGCCTACACCTCGGCCTGCGCCCTGTCCGCGGCCCGCAAGGCGGGCAACCGTACCTTCCGCGTTATCGGCGGCGCGGGACTGCTGATATCGCTCGTGCTCGCGATGTGCTTCCTTATCCCGAGCATACTCTCGATAAACGCCATGCCCACGGAGTCCTATCTGATTTTCGCCGCGTGGAGCATACTCGGCTTCGCCTATTTCCACAGGCTGCTGCGCAAGGACACCAAGCGCCGCTTCGGACGCTCCGTGGTCGTATGGATAGTACTGCTCCTTCTGATCTTCTTCACCTCGCTTATATGGGTGCTGCAGTCCGCCAAGACGGTCACCTCCCTCTCGGCACGGCAGATGCAGGAGGAGTGCGCGGAGTTTCTTGCAGGCTCGGCCTCCGGAAACGTCGAGGACGAGATCGCGAGAGCCGAGAGCTTCATCGGGAACCGCTTTTCCGTGATAAACACCACGCTTATGGAAAACAGCATTTTCCAGATGCTGCTCGTCGTGATCGCGCTTAGCTTCCTGCTGCACATCAATATGCTCATCCAGCGGCGCGAACGGCAGATAGAACGGGAAAAGGTCATCGCCGAGGAAAGCAGCCGCGCCAAAACGAGCTTTCTTTCCAATATGAGCCATGAAATACGCACGCCCATGAACGCCATAATAGGTCTGGACAATATCGCCCTGCGCGATCCCGACCTGACGCCGCACATCCGCGAAAACCTGGAAAAGATCGGCGCCAGCGCCAGACATCTTCTCGGACTGATCAACGATATCCTCGATATGAGCCGCATCGAATCCGGGCGTATGGTGCTCAAAAACGAGGAGTTTTCCTTCCGCGCCTTCATGGACCAGGTCAACGTGATGATCAACGGCCAGTGCGCCGACAAGGGGCTCAACTACGAATGCCATATCATCGGGAACGTCGAGGATTATTACACCGGCGACGACATGAAGCTCAAGCAGGTGCTTATCAACATTCTGGGCAATTCCGTCAAGTTCACCGATCCCGGCGGGAGCGTGAGCCTTTCGGTGGAGCAGACGGCCTCCTTCGAGGGCTACCGCACTCTCCGCTTTGCCATGAATGACACCGGCATAGGCATGGACAAGGAGTATATACCCAGCATCTTCGAGGCCTTCTCCCAGGAGGACGAAACGGCCACCAATTCCTACGGCGGCAGCGGTCTCGGCATGGCGATCACCAAAAACCTCGTGGGCATGATGAATGGCGACATTTCCGTGGAAAGCGAGAAGGGCGTCGGCAGCACCTTTACCGTAACGGTCACTCTGGGCGCCTCCGGCCGCAGCTCCGTCAGCGAACAGCCTGCCGATCTGCCCGCCGATCTGCGCACCCTCGTCGTCGACGACGACGACGTTGCCTGCGAGCACGCGCGCCTTGTGCTGAACGCTCTCGGCATAAACGCCGCGGTCTCCCACAGCGGCGGCGAGGCTCTCGGCCGTCTGCGCGCCATGTTCGAAATGGGCCAGCCCTACGAGCTGCTCCTTACCGACTATAAGATGTCCGACATGAACGGGCTTGAGCTCATCAGGCGGCTGCGCAGCTTCGACGGCGGCCGTACCGACGTGATAGTCCTCACCGGCTACAACTGGGACGACATACGCAGGGAGGCGGAGGAGATCGGCGTTGCCGGCATAATGTCCAAGCCCCTGTTCACGGACAGTCTGCTTCATGAGCTTCGCAACATCTTTTCCCGGAAGAACAACGTCTCCCCCGCGCATATGGACACTCCCGACGAGGACGAGGAAAGAGCCTTCGCTTCCCTTTCCGGGCGGAATATCCTCATTGCGGAGGACGTGGATATCAACGCCGACATACTCGAAGCCCTGCTGGATATCGAGGGCATGACGGCCGAGCGGGCGGAAAACGGACAGATCGCCGTGGACGTTTTCTCAAAAAGTCCGGAGGGGTATTTCGACGCGGTGCTCATGGACGTGCGCATGCCCGTGCTCGACGGTCTCGGCGCCACCCGCGCCATCCGCGCTCTGGACAGGGCCGACGCGCAGACCGTTCCCATCATCGCAATGACCGCGAACGCCTTTGACGAGGACGTGCGCCGTTCCCTCCAGGCCGGCATGAACGCTCATTTGTCCAAGCCCGTGGAAGCGGATAATCTTTACCGCACCCTGGCAAAGCTTACCGGCGGCGGTGACGCGGTATGAGCGGGACGTTCAATGAAGAGTATTCCCTGCAGGCTTTTTCCCTGCTGGGAGACCTCATGCCCGGCGGGCTGTTCGTTTACAGGGCCGACGACAGTCAGGAAATGCTCTACTTCAACACCGGCACTCTCCGGATCTTCGGCTGCGCCGACGCCGATGAATTCCGCGCCCTTACCGGAAATACCTTCCGCGGCCTCGTTCATCCCGACGATTATCAGACCATACAGGACTCCATAGACCGTCAGATCGCGGGCTCCTCCGATGAGAAGCTCGATTTCGTCAGTTACCGGATATCGCGCCGTGACGGCGCCGTGCGCACGGTCAGCGATTTCGGCCGCCTTGTCACCCTTCCCGACTTCGGCGAGGTTTACGTCGTGTTTATCACCGACGAGACCGACAGGATGCTTGAGCATGAGCAGCTGCGGCACGCCGAACGGGAAATGGAGCACGAGCACAGGCTCAACGAGCTGCGCTCGGAATTCCTTTTCAGCGTTTCCCACGACATACGCACTCCCCTCAACGCGGTCACGGGCTTTTCCGAGCTTGCCCGCCGGCATATCGGCTCTCCCGAGCTGCTTGCGGACTATCTTGACAAAACCGTGTCGGCTGCCCGGCAGCTTGACGGCATGATCGGAGAAATGCTGGAGCTCAATCGCATCCATGACGGAGGCGACATTCTCCAAAACGAAGAGTGCGATCTGTCGGAGCAGCTTTCGATGGCGCTCGATCTGTTCCGCATCCCGGCAGAGGAGAAAAATCTGAATATCGTCGAGCATTTCGAGCTGCCCGACCGCAGAGTGCTCGTCGATCCGGCGGCTTTTCGCCGCATAATAGGCAATCTTCTGTCCAACGCCGTCAAGTTCACTCCGCCGGGCGGCACGGTGACGCTCCGCGCTTCCTGCGGCGGGGTATCGGACACGGGCTTTGCCGACTTCGTTTTCTCCGTGAGCGATACGGGCCCCGGCATACCCGAGCATCTGCGCAGCAGGCTTTTCCTTCCCTTCGAGCGAGCGGAAAGCTCGACGCAGAGCGGCAAGACCGGCATGGGCCTCGGTCTGTTCACCGTCCGCAGCCTCCTCGAGCTGATGGGCGGCAGCATACGCGCGGACAGCGGCGAAGAGGGCGGCTCGGTCTTCACCGCGGAGCTCCCGCTCGAGATCGCCGGAGGCGAACCGGGCTCCGGGACTCCGGAAGAGGAAAAGCCCCTGCCCGGAAAGCGCCGGATACTTGTGGCGGAGGATATCCTTATAAACCGCGAGATCGTTCTCGCTCTTTTGAGGGAAGAGGGTTTTCTCGCGGAGGCCGTCCCCGACGGCAGCGAAGCCGTGGAAGCCGTCAGGAGCCATCCTCCGGGATACTACGATCTTGTTCTCATGGACATACAGATGCCGGTAATGAACGGATATGAAGCGGCGAAAGCGATACGCGCCCTGCCCGGCGCGTACCCGGCGCGGCTGCCCATTCTCGCGCTGTCCGCCAATTCCCGGGAGGAGGACCGCCTCGAAAGCCTCCGCTGCGGCATGAACGGCCATATCGCCAAGCCCTTTGATATAGGCGAGCTCGTAAAGGTCATCAATTCGCATATAGGGACCGCACCGCGCTGATCTCACTTTTCGTCGTCGGCGGTTTTTGTCGAAAAACGCCGCGGCCTTCGGAGACTGAAAATGATTTATTTCTTCCTGCCCGCGATGGCCTCGTATAATTTCATCCTTATCGCCGCCGCGGTCATCCCCGCCGTCTTTCTTATGGTGAAAGTATACCGCTCGGACCGGCTGGAAAAGGAGTCGCACTCCATACTTCTGTCACTTGTACTGCTCGGCGTTCTGTCTTCCTTCATAGCCATGATCGCCGAACGCCTGTCATGCGCCGCGCTCGACCGGCTCCTGCCCCGGGGCGGACGGCTGTATGACGTCATACTGTACTTCGGCGTCGTGGCCTTTGAGGAGGAAGGAGCAAAATACCTGCTGCTGCGGCGCCGCACCCGGCGTTCGGCCGAGTTCAACTGCCGGTATGACGGCGTGGTCTACGCGGTGTTCGTTTCTCTCGGCTTCGCCCTCGCGGAGAACGTCGGTTACGTGATGTCCTACGGTTTCCGTACCGCTCTCATCCGCGCCGTTACCGCCATACCGGGCCACGCCTGCTTCGGGGTGTTCATGGGCGCGTTCTACGCCCTTGCCGAAAAAAGCTCCCGCGGCGCCCGCGGCGGCTCCTCCGCCGTGTTCACCGCGCTTGCCCTCGTTTTTCCGGCTCTTCTTCACGGCGCGTACGACTACGTCGCCTCGTCCTCCGCGAGCGTATGGTATTTCGTCGCGCTTATCGCGGCGATATTCGCCTCCGCTTACGCTCTGGTCGGAAGGATGTCTGAAAACGACGTATATATCTGACGTTTCGGCACAAACACACGCAAACGGGCCGGCCCTTTACCGCACTGTCTGGCGGTAAAGGGCCGGCCCCGGCTTTTCCCGGATCATTCCAGGTTTTTCGTTATCGTAAGGATGTTTTTTCCGTCCCGGTATTCATAGCTCACGTCGTCCATGCTTTTTTTGACCATGAATATGCCGAGACCGCCGATCTGCCGCTCCTCGGCGGAAAGCGTCACGTCCGGATCCGGCCTGGAGAGGGGATCGTAGGGCACGCCGCCGTCGGCGAAGGTGATCCTGATGCGCTTCGGGTCGCTGAGCGTTTCCGCGCGGACAGTGACGCTGCCCGTATCCGGCGCATAGGCGTAATTCGCTATGTTCACGAATATTTCCTCGACCGCCACGTCGATCTGCATTTTGCTCTTCGCGGAGCAGCCCGCCGCCTCCAGCTCCGCGTCCGCGAAGGCCAGCGCCCGTTCCAGATTATCCGCCGACGCTTCAAGCGTCAGCTCTTTTTTTTCCGGGCCGTTATACGCGAGAGCGAGCATGGTTATGTCGTCAAACTGCGGCGCTTCGCCCACGAAACCGTCGATGGCGCGCCGCACGTTCCCCAGCAGCACGTCGGGGGCCGCCTCCGCGTCCGCGTTCAGGGCTTCGAGCATCCTGTCCGTCCCCAGCAGCCGTTCTTCCGCGTCCGTCGCCTCCGGGACTCCGTCGGTGTATACGAACAGGCGGTCGCCGGGATACAGCTCAAAGGGATGCTCGCGGAAGCGTATGCCCTCCATCGTCGCTACCGCGGGACTGTGGCGATAGGTCACCAGCTCGAATTTCCCGCCCGCTCGGCATATTACGGGATGCTCGTGCCCGGCGTTTGCGGCCAGGCCGCGTCCGGTCGATATCTCGATGACCGCCAGCCACACGGTAACGAAAAGCTCCGCCTCGTTGCCCTGGCACAGCTGTTCGTTGACGTTCTTCAGTATCTCCGCCGGGCTCTCGCCGAGCTGCGCGCGGTTCTTTATCAGCGTCTTGGCTATCACCATGAACAGCGCCGCCGGTACGCCCTTGCCGGATACGTCCGCCATGACCAGGCACAGATGATCGTCGTCCACCAGGAAGAAATCGTAAAAGTCGCCGCCGACCTCCTTCGCCGGATCCATCGAGGCGTAAAGGTCGAATTCCTTTCGCTCCGGGAAGGCCGGGAATATCCTCGGCAGCATGTCCGCCTGGATCTGCGTGGCGACGTTCAGCTCCGCGCCTATGCGTTCCTTCTCGGCGGTTATGCGTTTGAGGTTCTCGATATGCGTCGCAAGATCCTGCTCCATGCCCTTGAGAGAGCCGCAAAGCACCTCCAGCTCGTCGCCGGTTTTGACCGACAGCTCGGCTATGGGCGATTTCTCAAGCTCTCTGCCCTCCTGTCTCGAGGCCACGAAGGTGCTGGCGGCCTGCGCCATCTGCAGCACCGGGCGCGTCAGGGACCGGCGGGCAAAAAACAGCACCAGCGTTACAATCAGCGCGAACACCACCGCGGAAAGGCCTATGGAACGGAGAACGAATTGCTTCAGAGTGCTCCGGATAATCGACATGGGTATCTCTACGGTCACCAGCGCCACCGTCTTCCCGTCCCGGACCACCGGGCGTATGGCGGAGGTATTGTAGCCGAACTGGCTTTCGGAGATGAAATAATCGTCCGCCCGCCTGCCGCTGTCCACTATCTGCATCGTGATCCTGGCAAAGCTCGCGTTGAACTCGCCGATGAAACCCAGCGGGAAGCTCTCGTCCTCCTTGACGTAGCTGTCGGTTATGTAGAGTATGCCGGCGATGTGGTCCTGGTTTTCTCCGGACTCTACCGCCCGCTCCACGGTCTCCCTGTCCATGACGCTGACGAAAATATCGTTGGCGTGCATGGCTCTGCGCAGCTCGTCCAGCTGGCGGCGCAGCTCGAGATACCGCGGCTCGTTCCGTGCGGCCTCCAGCTCCTCCTCCGTGACCTCGCCGCGCGCGTTCCGGGTCACCAGGTCAGCGTAGTAGTACAATTCTTCGTCGGTGAACAGCGACTCGGCTTCCTCCGCGATATCGTAAGCGTGGTCGTTATACAGCTTGCGGGTATCGTTGCGGAAGGTGAAAAAACCGATGATCACGGCCGACGCGAGGATCAGCAGCCCGAACAGCAAAAGGCCCGCGGCAAGCTTTGAGGACAGTCTGATCCTGCGTACTCCCTGTCGTTCCGTCATGGCGCTTTCATCTCCTTATAATCATTCCGCGCATGGCTTCGAGCATTTTCGGATCGCGCAGGATCTGCAGAGGCTTGTTCTGCTCCCCCGCGATACCGCTCAGCTGCTTTACGCGCCGATGCGCTCCCTTTTCCACATAACAGAGCTTCGCCTGCTCGATGCAGTTCAGCCGCCGGAGATCGTCATATTCCGGGTTCAGCTCCCGCAGCACCCGCTCCGGCACGTCCGCGTTTTTCGCTTCCGTCTCCGCGTCGGGCTCCGACTCCGTTTCGGCAAAGCATACGTACCGTCCCGGCACGGAGTCCGTGTCGAGGGCAAAGCTGCACTCCGCGAGGCCCAGACGATCGCACAGCAGCCTCCCGGCGTGCTGCAGGGTCAGAGAATCGAACTTTTCCCCGCAGAGATTGAGCGCAAGATTGCGCCGCAGGCGAAATGAGACCATGGGCGACTCGCCGTAGAAATCCTCCACGCGCACCACGTCGCAGGTACGGTAGCGGTAAAGGCCGGAAAAGTTGGTCACTATGATCTCGTAGTCCTTTCCGATCTCCAATTCCCGCGGGAGCAGCGTTTCCCCGCCGGGATCCCCGGAGCCGTAGGGCTGAAACTCGTAAAACGCGCTGCGGGGCATCAGCGTATATACCGCCTCGTTCATCCGCAGGGGAATGCCCATGAAGCACTCCGAGGACACGAAGCAGAAAAAGTGACGCGCCACTCCCTTAGTATAGTATTCAAGCGCGCTGTCCTCCGCGGAATAGACGCTGCCGCGTATGCCGCAGACGGCGCGCAGACGGGGCCAGAGCCGCCCCGCTATGCCCTCGAAGCCGGCGGCGCACTCGGCCTCAACAGCTTCCAGCCGCGCGGGAGACGCCGGCAGCGCAAGAAGGAAGTCCCTTACCTCCCGGGGTATCCCCTCCGGCTGAGATACGCGGCCGGTGCGGATATCCTCAAGTATCTGCCTCCAGTGCTCCTCCAGATAGCGGAAGAAAAGCAGGTGGTCATACAGGAAAGGCGACTCGACGGTCTCCACGTCCGGCTCCAGCAGCGCCGCCCAGAGCTTGGGATAAAAAAAGCTCGTCATACCCGGCCGGAAGTACATGGTCCGTCCGCCCACGAATTCCTCCGTGTCCAGCCAGCCGTTTCTGAAGAGATTACGCTCGTTGGCTATGGAAAACAGAGTCTCCTTCTCCGCGGGCAGATCCGGGTCCGTGCGGTAGGTCACCAGCTGCAGGCGCCTGCTGCCGCTTTTAAGCCCCATAGTCTCCCGGTTGATGCGGTCCTTTATGTTTCCGTAGCGGCGAAGGGCCTCGTAGGTAAGCGGTATGCGTTTGCTTCTGCCGCTGGTGCCGCTGGTGCGGATGAACTGCGCCGTCGGATAGGCCGTCAGTACGTTTTCTTCTCCATCGAACATGCGTTCGATGCCGTCGCTGACGTCCTCATATTCTATGAGCGGTACCCGTCCGCGGTATTCGGCCTCGTCCCCGATGCGCTCAAAGCCGAGGGCGCCGCCGTATTCCGTTCCAGCGTTGTCCGCCAGGATACGGCGCAGATTGTCTTCGTTGACCGCGTTCATCGCGGCGCAGTCCCGGTCGAACGGATCGTTGCGGTCAGTTCTGATCTTCAAGCTCGTCTCTCCCGAAAATAATGTTTATGGAATTGGTCCCCAGCGTGAACGTATGCGTCGTCACGTCCGCCATTTTTTTCAGCATACGGACGCCCATGAGAAAATCGTCGTCGGGATCGTCGTCCTCAAAGGGATTGTAATTTCGTCCCGAGCAGCGTACGCGTATGCCCGTCATGCCGGTCAGGGCAAAGGCCCTCAGATCTATGCTCTCCAGACCGGGATTTTTTTTGACGATAACGCTGAGCAGCTCCTCTATGGACAGCTCCAGACGCATAACGAGCTTGGGGTCCATATCGTGCAGGGCGCAGAAATCATGGATGCGCTCGGCAGCCTCGCACACCGCTCCGATCTCTCCCGGGATGGAAAAGTCCAGCACGGCGTTGGTCCGTTTCAGCGTATCGTCGAGCAGCAGCAGCCGGGACAGAGGTCTGTCCGTCCTTTCGGAACGCTTCGACATGATGAACGGCAGCAGCAGGCACGCCGACAGCGCCGCCAGTCCGCTCAGCGGCAGGAACAGCCACATCAGCGGGCCCTGAGCACGCAAAAGCACGAGCGCCGCCACGGGCAGTATCAGCCGCCGCAGCGCCACGATGGTATTGGACAGGGCGATCTGCCCGCCGGTATTGAAGCAGGTCTCGAATATGCAGCACAGAGTATTGAACAGCACTCCGATACCCAGGCACAAAAGCGGCAGGCTCATCGGCTCCGACAGCCGGTACAGGCTCTTGACCGCGCCTGACAGCAGTACCGCCGCCAGGGTGAACAGCGCCGACAAAACTACGCCCGTGACGCATTCCAGCCGCACGAGCGTACGGACGCCGTCGGTTTCCCGGGCCGAGTGATATAAGCCGAGCATGGCGCTTCCCGACCTCGGAACGCCCGATACTATCACCAGGGACAGCTCCGACAGGGTGTTCAGCACCGCCCATATCGCGGCGGCGCTCCCGCCGGCCGCGGTGACGATAACGGTATTCACCGCCAGGAGCTTTACCGCGTCGTACAGGTTCCCCAGCGCCGCGGGCGAGCCGTAGCGTATCATCTCTTTCAGACTCCGCAGGTTCATTCCGCGCAGGCGGAACCGGTAGTTGGAAAAGCCGGAGTTCAGCGCGGCAAAGCCGTAGGCGCAGGAGATCAGCATGGCGGCCGCGCTCGCAAGCGCGGCTCCCCCGAGACCCATATCGAGGCGGAAGAGCAAGAGATAATCCAGCGCCGCGTCCGCTGCCACCATGAGCGCGATCATATGAGATATCCGGGCCGTCTTGCCCTCCAGCTGAAGGTAATACAGCGGTATGTAGCTCAGCACGTATATCACGGAGCCCGCGAAGGTCACGCGGCAGTAGGCCTCGACCCCGTCCCGGACGCCGCTCCGTCCCGCCAGCAATGCGGAAACGGGGCCGAGCAGCGCAAGCCCCAGCAGCGTTACCAGCGCTCCCGCGCACAGTCCCGCCGTCAGTGAAGCGTGATAGACGCGCTCCGCCGTTTTGATATCGTCGCGGCCCGCCGCTCTTGCCGAAAGCAGCGCGCCTCCGGACGCGATCAGGGAGCCGAGCATGCACAGCAGCAGATACACGGGCATGCTCAGATTAACCGCGGTCAGCCCCGGCATGCCCATGCGCCGGGAGACGAAAACGCTGTCGATAAGCGCGTTTATCACTCCCCCGAGTACGGAAAACATGATGGGGAAAAGCACCTTGCGGTATTCTCTGCTCAAAAAGCGGTCGCTGCGGCGAAGCGCCGCCTGTTCCGAAGGCTCCGGCTTTTTCGCCTTGACGCTCACTCGATGCTCAGTATGTCCGTAAAGCCCGTGACGTCGAATATCTCCATGATCTCCGGCTTCACGTTCCGGATGGTCATGGAGCCCTGCCTGTTCATAACCTTTTGTGCCGAAAGCAGCACTCTGAGCCCGGCGGAGGACACGTAGTCCAGCCCGCCGAGATCGAAGATCAGTTCGGAAACGCCGTTTATATCCGTTCTCAGCTCGCCCTCGAGCTGAGGAGAGGTAGCGGTATCCAGCCGTCCTTCGAGAGCGACCGTAAGCTTGCTTTCTTCCCGTTTTTTCAATATGTTCATAGTCGTCTTCCTTTACAGGCTTACCATGCCGGACTTGTCGGTCTTTCCGCCCAATATGCCGCTGCGGAACACCGTGTCGCTCGCCTTTGCCGAGCTTCCGTCGTCACGGTATACCAGATCATCCGCGATCAGCGTTGTGCCGCTGCTTTTGTGAACCGCAGGGCTCGCGGACGGCGAAAGGCCGAGGCGGCCCAGCAGCATTTTTCCGAAGCCCGTTCCTCCGCCTATGCCTGTCCTGCCGTCGAGCATCCGTCCGCCCGCCACCTCGTCCAGTTCCTCATCGTCGAGCTCTGCGGCGGCCTTGTCCGCGGTCAGGTCCTCCGCGGACAGCTCCAGGCCCTTCTCCGCCGCCAGCGCGATGACCGCCTCCGGCGAGTCCGCGGCCTCGAGCGCCTTGACGAGCGCCTCGTCCTTTTCCGCTTCTTTCATAAATGCAGCCATTTTTTCAGTCATGACAAAAGCTTCCTTTCCTGCTTTCGATCCTTATCCGGCCCTGCCGCTCCGACGCCGGCGGCGGCTCATCCGGATCTTGCCGTTTTGTTTTCATTCCCGTTGGGATATTTGCTTTTCAATGGTTTATACGGATGATCCTGCCCGGCGGCAGTTTTTTCCGTAATATTTTTTCGGGCGCCTTTTTCGTCATTATCTTACAAACGGCATACCCATGTCAAATAAAAATGAAATTTCCCTCAGGCTTCAAGGGTTCCGTCTCTTTTGATCCGCGGATCAGTCGCTTCCGCCGCCGATAAGGAAGCAGAAGCATTTGTCGGGAAAGCTCCCGCCGCCGGAGGGAGAATCGCTGCAGCCGCCGAAAACGCATACGCAGCCGTCTCCGCCGCCGCCGCCTAAAACGCAGCCGCAGCCCGTGCCTCCCGCAACGGCGTCCAGCTCATCGTCGGAGAGCTCTCCGGTGGGCGCTTCGCCTATCTTCACGTCGTCCTCGGTCAGAGAAAACCCCTTTTCCTCCGCCAGCTTTATGACCGTCTCGGGAGTCTCCGCCTTTATAAGCCTTTCGATGAGTTCTCCGTCCCCGGAAGCAGCCTCAAGAAAATCCTTCATGTTTTTTGTCATAGTCTTATTCCCTTTCCATGCTCTCATAAATGTGTTTCATCAATTCTTCGTCCTTCATCACCGGTCCGGACGCTTCGGGTCTGATGAGCTTCATGAGCTCCGCCAGCCGCCCTATCCAGCCCTCCCGGAACATCGCGCAGGCCGCGGGGTCCTTATACAGCAGATCGGTCTGCCCGGAGCCCTCCAGTCCGCTCGCGCGGCAGCCGCCCAGGCACCATTTTTTCCAGATGCACTCCGCGCATTCGGGATTGTGCCCGAGCACCTTGTCCGCCCTGGTGTCGATATAGTCCATGTAGCGGGAATCGGTGATGCACTTTGACAGTCCTTCCTCCGTGATCAGGGGAAACTCCTCCCGGATATCCATGCCGGAAAGGCTCATGCACGGCAGCGCGCGGCCCTCCGCGGAGATATACATCACGGTGCGGGCGTAAGCGCATACGCAGCTCTTTTCAGGGTCTCCCGGGCGATGGTACAGCGGCACGTCCCAGCGCTCCGGCTCCGCCGGGCCTGCGGCAAACAGGCCTCCGAGCATCAGAGAGAGCGGCATGCCGTCCTCATAATAGTGCGGGATATAGTCGAGATAAAGCCCGAACAGCTCCTCCGCGGAGATCGACTTGCCGTATCCGTTTTTCCGCCACTCGCCCACGTCCGAGACGGGACAGGTCTTCAGACTGCGGCAGCCCGCGTCGTGAAGGCGGTTTACGGTTTCGCGCAGCAGGTGCTTGTTGCCCTGATGCAGGCACATTTCCGCGCCGGTGGGAAAGCCCATGTCCCGGCACAGCCGGAACGCTCTGTCCACGGCCTCCTCGGCGCCCGGTACGCCCCGAAGCCAGTCGTGCGTGCCCGGGCCGTCGTAGCTCATATTGAACTCCGGTCGGACGCCGCGCTCTTCGAGGGCTCTGAGAAGCGGCTCCCTGACAAGCGCGCCGTTGGAGTATATCTGCGTGATGCGTATGCCCCGTTCGGTCAGCGCGTCCACTATCTCGAGAAAATCGCCGCGCACCAGAGGCTCACCTCCGGTCAGAGATACGTTCATCACGCCGCAGTCCGAAAGCTCCCGCACCATCTTCATGATCTGTTCGTGACTCAGCTCTCCGAATTTGGCGTCCGGAGCGGACATATAGCAGTGCCTGCAGCGGTAGTTGCAGCGTCCCGTGACCGACCAGTGGGCCGTGCGTATATAGCGGGCGGGATATTTGCGGTATTCCTGCTCCGGCATGAGTGCTTCGCCCTGCTCCGCCGGACGGATGATCCCGTTTTTTTCGAGCACGGGAAGCATGTTCCTCAGTTCCTCCGGTATCAGCGGCAGATCCGTTTCGATCTTCCCGCTGCACAGCTTCAGCGCCTCCATCTCCCTGCCGGAGATAAAATACGCGCGCCCGGTCGCCCGGTCCGCCACCGCGTAAGGCAGCTTTTCCCAGCCTCTGAGAGCAAATCTTTCGTTCAGTATGTATCGCATTGAAAATCGTCTCCGTTTGGCCCCGCGGGCAGTCGGCGCGCGTAAAGGGCGATTCGTCCGCGAAGGGCTTTCGGTCCCGGAAGACTCCGCCGCGTCAGATCGGAGATCCCTTTACGTATCCATTGCCGCGCGCAGCAAAGTCAGCGCCTTTTGGTGGCGCAGCTTGACCGCGCCGTAGCTCATACCGAGCTTTCCCGCTATCTCCGTCAGCGGCAGGCGGTCGTAATAACGCGCCACGATGATATCGGTCAGCTCTTCCGGCAGCTTTTCCAGCGCCGCCGCAAGGGAATTCAGAAGCGCCTCCTGCATCACGCCGTCCTCCGGCAGCCCGTCGTCGGCGATATCCTCGGGAAGCTCCTCGAAAGGACGGGACCTGCGGAAAAAGTCGATCACCGTGTTTCTCGTAACGGCGTAGATCCAGGTGCCGGGCGACGCTTTTTCGGCGTCATAGCGGTCGGCGGAGCGGAAGACCTTTTCGAACACGTCCTGACACAGGTCCTCCGCGTCCTCCCGGCTGTTCACCCTGGCGCGTATGTAGCCCAGCACCCTGCCGCGGTATTCCGTATATAACCGGGTCTGTTCCTCCGCCGTCATGACTGTGGTTCCTCCGGCTCCTGCGGAGGCTGCCTGCCGCCCGCCACGAGCTCCAGCTCTTCCTCCTCCAGCTCGAGCGCCTCCATGCGCGCGTGCGAGGCGTCGATCACCGCCTGCAGCCGTTCCGAGGGCCTGAAGCGCTGGAGATCAAAGGCCTGAAAGAGCTTTTTCTCCGTCATGTGCCTCCCCTTTCTTTTTCTCGTTTCTTTATACGCAGGATCTCGTCCCGCGGCAGTTGTTTTTTCAAAAAAACTTCGCCGCGCCGCCCGCTCCCGGGAACGTCGGGCGTTCACGCCTCTTTTTCCTCCGGCATGTCAAGGCGCTGCCGCGCCACCAGGTCGGCAAACGCGCCGCCCTTTTTTAAGAGTTCCTCATACGTCCCGTCTTCGACTATCCTGCCCTTGTCCAGCACGATGATACGGTCGCACTGCCGTATCGTGGACAGGCGGTGGGCTATCACTATGCGGGTGCATTTCATTCTGTCCAGCGCCTCGGACACCTGCTTCTGGGTGATGTTGTCCAGCGCGCTGGTAGCCTCGTCGAACATGAGTATCCTCGGCTTCGGCGCGACGGCGCGGGCGATCAGCAGGCGCTGACGCTGTCCTCCGGATATGCCTCCCTGCCCCTCGGCGATCAGCGTATGCATCCCCATGGGCATCGCGCGTATATCGTCGGCCATGCCGGCGATCTCTGCGGCCTCCCAGGCGTCGTCGAGGGTCAGCCACGGGGCGGAGATGGTTATGTTCGAAAAAATGTCGCCGGTAAAGAGCTTTCCGTTCTGCATCACCGCTCCGATGCGGCGGCGCAGGGATTTGAGGTCTATGCGCTTGAGATCCCGCCCGTCATAATATACCGCGCCCTTCTGCGGAGTTTCGAAACCCAGCATAAGCCGCATGAGCGTGCTCTTGCCGCAGCCGGTCCTGCCCACGATGGCCACGTACTGCCCGGGGCGTATCTTCAGGCTGAGGTCGTCCAGCACCGGCGGCATATCCTCCGTATACCGGAAGGTGACGTTGTTCAGCTCTATGCCGCCGGAAAGCCTTGTGAGCACCTGCTTGTCCTCCGCCACCTCCGGCTCCGCCTCCAATATCGGCTTTGCCATTTCCAGCACCGGCCCTATCTGCGCCGCGCCGGCGGCTATGTCGGCAAGCGCCAGGAAGGCCGCGTTCACCATGCCGTAGGCGGAGTTGAAGGCATAATACTCCGCCGTGCTTACGCCGCTGCGGACGGCGGCGGCGTACATCACCGCGGTACCGGCCAGGGATATCGCCGTGGTGATGACCGGGGCGACCTTGAGAAACGCGGGGGGATTGTACTGCAGCTCCGCCTCCTTCGCGTAAAGCCTGCCCCAGCGGGCGAAAGCCCTGCGCTCCGCCCCGGAGAGCCGTATTTTCCGGATACCGGAGATCAGCTGATAGTTCATGCCGCTCTCCTTGCTCGCAAGCTCCATCCTCTGCCGGTTTATCTTTTCCTGCGCGATAATGCGCGCGGCCGTGACCAGCAGCGTAAGCAGGGTGACGAGCAGCGCCGGAGCCACCAGCGCGGGCGCGTAAACGAAGACCTGAGCTATATATACCAGGGAGAAAACGCTCGTAAGACCCGTGGTCAGCGCCATGTCCGCCATCTGGGTACACAGGCCGTTGACGTACTGCGCGCGGTTGCTCAGCTCGCCAGCGCTGAAGCGTTTGAAGAATTCCGCCGGAAGAGACAGTATGCGCATCATCGTTGCCGCTTCCACCGAGGTGTTGAGCTTTGTCCCTATCCTCGCGGTGAGCATCGACTGTACCGATCCGAACAGCAGCGCGCTGACAGTGGCGCAGATCAGAAAGGCCGCGGCGCCCATAAGCACCGCCGCGCTCCCGGACGCGAGTACGTTCGAAAACAGCTGCTTGTTCAGCCACGGGGTCAGCAGGCCGATCAGGGTGACCGCCAGCATGGCCGCGGCCAGCAGCGCGATATCCGCGGGAGCGATCTGCTGAGCTATGTACTTTATAAGGCTGCCCGCTCCCATTTTTTTCAGCGGGAAGGGCTTGTAGAAGGCTACGGCCTCCGGCTCGATGAGCTTCTGCGTGCCGCGGGTCAGACGCACGGTCTTCCCCGTTTTGCGGTCGAAAAAGCGATAGCCGTTCAGCCCGCAGGGGATCAGCGCCACGACGCTTCCGTCGTCGGAGCGCGTGCCGAGCATCGCGCCGACCGCGTCGTGATACCAGCCGGGGGCCAGATTAACGCTGCGGCGCATGATGCCGTAGGGGCGCAGGAGGAATTCCAGCACCTCGTTCATATCCCGTATGTTCTCGGGGACCTCCTGCGGCTTTACGTGATAGTATTGCAGTATCTCGCCGACGGCGTCCGCGGTGACCTGCCGGTCGTCGTTGAGGGCCTTGCTCATCCGACGCCCCATGATCGCTCCGGCCATTTCCGTGAAGGAATCTTCGAATACGGCCCGGTCCGCTTCTTTCCTGGCCCGTATCTGTTCGTCAAACCAACCCACGTGATCCCCTCCTTACTCCGAAGTGACGAGCGTCTTGTATGCGCCGTCCAGAGCCATCAGCTGCGCGTGCGTCCCGCGCTCGACGACCTTGCCGTGATCCATCACTATGATCTCGTCGCAGTCCCGTATCGTGCTGAGCCTGTGCGCGATCACCACGCAGGATATGCCGCGGTCCTTGATGGATCTCACCACGTCGTATTCCGTTTTCGCGTCCAGCGCGCTGGTGGCCTCGTCCATGATTATCATGGTCGGGTCCTGCGCCAGCACCCGGGCGATCTCCATGCGCTGCCGCTGGCCGCCGGAAAAATCCTTGCCGCCCTCGGTTATCATATACTGATATCCGCCCTCGCGCTGCATGATATCCTCGTGTATCTGCGCGTCGCGGGCCGCCATGATCACCTCGAAGTCCTCTATGGAGTTGTCCCACATTCTGATGTTCGCCGCTATGGTATCCTCGAAAAGGGTAATGTCCTGATCCACTACGGCCACGCTGCCCGTGAAAACGCTGCGGTCTATCTCTTTTATGGGCTTTCCGTCAAACAGTATCTCGCCCTCCCAGGGCTGGTACAGGCCGGAGATAAGCATGGCAAGCGTGCTCTTCCCGCAGCCCGACGCGCCCACGAAGGCCACGCGCTGTCCCTGTTTGAGTTCTAAATCGAAGTTCTCTATCAGCGGCGGAGCCAGCCGGGAGTACCCGAAGGTCACGTTTTTCATGACCAGGCTGCCGCTGAGCTTGTCGTATCCCTGCTCGCCGGCGTCTTCGCCGTCCGCCGCTTCCGAGGCGAGTATCTCGTCCTCGGGATATTCCATGACGTCCTCGATGCGCTCCATGCCCGTGCGCATCTCCTGCATCTGCTGACCGGATGATATGAGCTGCTTCGCCGGAGTCATGAACGAACCCAGAAAGCCCTGAAACGCGAGCACCATGCCGGTCGTGAACCGGCCGCACATGGTCAGCCATACGCCGAGTGTCAATATGACGGCGTTCAGCACGCCCGCTATCAGCGCGGGGATCATGCCGAGGTAGCAGTCAAGCTTCTGGAAGCGCACGTTCTGAGTGTTGACCGAGGCCTGATAGCCGGACCACTTTTCAAAATAGCCGTTTTCCGCGCCGCTCGCCTTGATCGTCTCTATCATCTCTATGCCCGAAACGGAGGCCGAGGCCAGCTTTCCCGAGTCGCGCATCATAACGCGGGTGATGTTGACCCGCTTTGCGGATATGATCCGCGATATCAGCAGCTGCGCCAGGACCGAGACTATTCCCACCGCCGTAAGGAGCACGGAATAGCGCAGCATGACGGCAAGATAGAAGATCATCATGCAGCTGCCCAGCGCCAGAGGCGCGAGCGTCGCCACGACCTCCCCGGCAACGGAAGCGTTGGCCGCCTGCCGCTGCTGTATGTCGCCGGCCATGCGCTGCGAGAAGAACTCCATCGGCAGGCGCAGGACCTTCCACAGGTAGCTGCTGTTCCCCACCGCGGCCATTTTCCCGCTCAGCCGCAGCGAGTATATAGCCCGTATCCACTCGGAGACGATCCGGACGAAGATCAGCGTGCCGAGACCGATCAGGAACGGAGTCAGCCACGTCGGCTCCTTCCCGGTCAGCAGCTCGTCCAGGAATACCCGCGAGAAGCCCGCCGACAGGATGCCGATCAGCGAGGCGATCACCGTGGTGATGACCACAAAGACCATCGCGCTTTCCGCGCCGCGCAGCCGCTTCCGCGCAAAGCCCATTATGCTCTTGGGCTTGCCGCCCGGCTCAAAGTCCTCTCCCGGTTCTATCATCAGGCATATGCCCGTGAAGCTCTCGTCGAAGCTCTCCGTCGAAACGGTGTAGTTGCCCTTTGCCGGGTCGTTGAGATATACCTTGTTTCCCTTGAAGCCGTCGCAGACCACGAAATGGTTGAATTCCCAGTGCACTATGCAGGGAAAACGTCCGTTTTTGCGCAGCTGCTCCGGCTCATAGCGGTAGCCCTTGGCGACGAAGCCGTAGCTGCGGGCGGCCTTGAGTATATTGCTTGCCTTGCTGCCGTCGCGGGAAACGCCGCAGTCGCGGCGCACCTGCTCCAGCGGCACCCATTTATCATAATATGCCATTACCATGCACAGCGAGGCCGCCCCGCATTCGAGAGCCTCCATCTGCATGACGACAGGCACCTTTGCGGCGCCCGCGGTCACGGGCCGCTTTATTTTTTTATCCGCCATATAGTTCACCTGTTCCCTGCCGTCTTTTTGCCCGGTATGCCGGTTCAGTTCATCACGTAGCTTATGGGATGGATCTGCTCCGTGCTGCCGTCGTCGTTATGTACCTCCACCGTACCGAATACGCTCCAGGCGATCATCCCGGCAAGCAGCAGCACGATCGCCGTCAGCACTATCCAGACAGACGGTGTGGTAACGCGGATATAGTCGTTCAACGACTCCGGGCTCGATATGCGTTCCATGCTCTTTTTCCGAAAAATCCCGCTTGCAGCTTTGTTTTCAGCCATTTTCCTTCCTCCGAACCGTTCTGCGCTTTTTCTTTTCCGACTTATTTTATTATTATATCAATTATCCATTCCGTTTTCCACAATAATATGTGCCGAAAAACGCTTTTCCCCGCAAAAACTTCCAATCCTCTCTTTTGAATAAAATGGACCGCTTTCCAAAGACTTAAAGCAGTCCATTTTGTTCGACAAAGGAGTTTTACCGATATGAGAGCAACAGGAATAGTTCGGCGCATAGACGATCTCGGGCGAGTCGTCATTCCCAAGGAGATACGCCGCACCATGCGCATACGCGAGGGCGACCCGTCGCTGATGCCATTGGCAAACTGGCAGAGATTTTGTTTTGGCATGTTGGATTTAGCCAAACGCCAGGGGTGGAAGTAGTACATAGTGACGAAAAACAGGCGTTTTACCATGCACATCACCGAAGGGGCAAAAGGAAAAACCAAGAATAATTGTTGGAAAACGTGATGAGATACGGAATATCTTGATACAAATTCGTGAAATATTAGAAAAAAGTCAATGAGATTTCGTGATTATTCGCTTGACCGATGAGCTTGCGGAGACGTATAATGACCGTGACAGAAGCATGGAGGTGTGCCATATGTATCTGAAGCGGAAGATCGATTCTTTTCTGGATGCGTGGAAGGCCGACGCCGAGCGCAGGCCCCTGATCGTGAAAGGTGCGCGGCAGATCGGGAAAACGGAATCCATCCGGCAGTTCTCCGCGGGGCGATATACCAGCCTTATCGAGATCAACTTCGCGTTGGAGCCGAAGTATAAGACCATCACGGAGGAAGGCTACGAGGTGGAGAGCATTGTCAGGCACATTACGCTGCTTGACCCGTCCAAGGAATTCCTCCCGGGAGAAACGCTGATATTCTTTGACGAGCTGCAGGAGTTTCCGGAGATTGCGACGGCATTGAAAGCCTTCTGTCAGGATCGACGCTATGACGTGATCTGCAGCGGTTCGCTGCTCGGCGTCCATTATCGCAGGATCCAAAGTATCAGTGTGGGGTATAAGAACGATTATGAAATGTATTCTCTCGATTTTGAAGAATACCTGTGGGCCAAGGGCTACAAAGAAGAAACTGTCCAAAACATGCTCCATCACATGACGCGGCTTGTCCCGTTCAGCGAAAGTGAATTGACCGTGTACCGCCGGCTGTTCCTGGATTACTGCGTACTCGGCGGGATGCCTGGGGTCGTTCGAAGTTATATTGAGAAAGGAAACTTCTCCGGCTCGCTCAGCCTTCAGAGACAGCTGCTGCTGGATTATGAGGAGGACGTCCGAAAGTACGCGGAAGGACTTGACCAAGCCAAGATCCTCAGTGTTTACCGCCATATTCCGACGCAGCTTGCAAAGGAGAACAAGAAGTTCCAGTACAGCACGATCTCGAGATCTGCCCGTGCGAGGGAGTACCAGGGTTGTATTGAGTGGCTGCAGGATGCAGGCGTGGTGAACATATGCTATTGCCTGCACTTTCCGGAGCTGCCCCTAAAGGGTAATTATGATGAGGCAAAGTTCAAACTCTATTATACCGATACCGGGCTGCTGGTGGCCTCTCTCGACGAAGAAGCGCAGGAGGATCTCCGGGCAAACAAGAACCTGGGGGTCTACAAAGGCGCGCTGTATGAGAACCTGGTCGCTGAGGCCTTGGTTAAACAAGGGCTCGGGCTCTATTACTATAAACGTGAGGATTCTCAGCTGGAGGAGGACTTCTTCGTCCGAACGGCCGACGAGCTTCTGCCTGTGGAGGTCAAGGCCGGAAACAACAACTCCAAATCTCTTTCGACCCTGATTCGCGGGGAAAAGTACACCGATGTCAAGCGCGGCGTCAAGCTATCCGCCGGAAATATCGGTTTTTCCAATGGGATATTCTCCTTCCCGTATTTTTGCGCGTTTTTGTTGAAAAAATGGCTGGATCAGCTCGGACACAGTGAAAGAAACGAGGAGATCAAACAAGGAGGGAACAGCACATGACAGAGCTGGAGATCATGCAGCACGCGAAGGATTATCTGGACAAGCTGGCGAAGGGCATTGACCCGCTTACCGGCCGGGAAGTGCCGGAAGATGACATCATCAACAATGTCCGCATATCCCGCTGCCTGTTCTATGTGTCCGATGTGCTGCGGCAGGTGATCGAAAACGGCGGAGTGATCGGTGCTCCCGCAAAAAAGAACGCGCTTGCGCCGTATGCCCTTCCCTTTGAGGATCGCGGCCGCTATGCCTTTGGCGACTGGCCGCTCAGCGCCAGCCAAATCGCACAGCGGCTAAACGAGTTGGTTGATCTGGAGAAGATGCAGAAGCTGAAAACCACCAGCATCACCAAATTCTTGCTGCAGTCCGGGCTGCTGTTCGAGGAAGAGAGGCTCAGAGGAAACAAATACAAGCGCCCGACAGAGGAGGGGCGGAAGCTCGGCATTTCCACGCAGCAGCGAACCGGGCAGAACGGCGACTATACCGCCGTGGTCTACGATCGGCAGGCCCAGCAGTTCATTTTGGATAACTTGGACGCGATCATCGCCATCAACACGATGCCCCTGCATGAAAACCAAGGTAAGCCCTGGGTACCGGAGGAGGATGCCTATCTTCGGCAGGCTTTTCAGTCTGGCGTCGATGTCAAGGATATGTCCGCCGAGTGCAAACGCACCCGTGCGGCCATCCGCGCGAGGCTCGAAAAGCTGGGGCTGATGCAGGAAGGAGAAAAAGAATGAGGACAAAAGAAAGTGCCATCTTATCCGAAGAAGACAGCAGCACGTTCTTCCGCCTGTTTATTCCCCTGCTCGCTGCGGTCAATCAGGCCTATGGGATCAGCGATGATCTGGATGAACAGCTGCGTGCCGGTCGTCCCAGCATTATAGAACTCGGGGAGGTGGCCAAAGCGCTGTGGGAAGATACGGGCTTTCTGGATGAATACATCGCTCAGTATTCAGAGCACTACGGTTTGCCAGATGAAGACCGAAGGATTTTGGAGGGCTGGAAATATCCGGTTACTGCAGCCTTTGTTCTGGAGCGGCACCTCTCCCGAGGCTCCGTTTTTATTGACCCCGAGACAGAAAAAACCTACCTTGTCAAAGGCCTTACACAGACTTGGGAAGAAATGATTCCTGAATTAAAGCCACCCTTTCTGATAAGGGCAACTCTCCTTCCGTTCCACAACTATATTATTTCTGATGGCCTTGTTTCCCCACATCGAGTCAGCTTCGGGTCGGGATACCGCGAGAAATTATAACAGCTCTACCTGAACGCAAAACAGAATAAGACCATCATAACACATGAGTTTTTGTAAATAGCGGTCGCGCTGTATGACCATTTCGCACCTCACGATTTCTTTGCGGCAATACGCAATAATATCTTACGAAGCAAGAGTAGCATACCAACAGTGAGAAATCAAGCAGATCCTGCGAATACACAAGAAAATGATGCGGCAATACGCAATAACATCTGTTGACGGAAGAACGGCATAATGACCCGCTGTGTTATGCGGATCTGGGGCTGAATGGCGAGGCGATGTGAAGAAGCACCTCGCTGATACTCAACTGTGTTTAAGTCTGTGGATTTGGATTGCAGTGCCCCTTCTCCGCCATAAAAGCACTCTTTCTTTGATAGAAAGAGTGCTTTTCCTTTTGTACCGGGAATGCCTTGATTCCAAGGGCTTCCGGCCATCCGGCCTACGAGCAGAGCCGCCTCGGAGCATTTTCCGAGGCGGCTTTTTTACGTTCTTGGGGGGGTTTCCCGGTTCTGCGCCGGGGGCTATCGTTAAATCACAAGGCTATCGTTATATTTCAGGGGCTATCGTTAAATCACAGGGCAATCGTTAAAATGCACCCGCTCCCTTAGTCCCTCCGCATGGCCTTCAGCATTTGATGGGCTGCCTGCTTCTGGTCGACCGTCAGGTTTACCCAATCGTCGAACAGCTCCTTCAGCTCCGGGGTGAGCTCCACCATCTCGCCTTCGGCAAAGAACTGCGACAGCGTGATGCCGAGCCCACGGCAGATGGCCTCCAGCGTTGTCATCGACGGGACGGTGTTCCGGCGAAAGAGATTCCCGACCGTGGCGTCGGAGAGCCCGCTCTCCTTCGCCAGACGGTACGGCGTCCATCCGCGCTCCTGCATAAGCGTCTTGATTCGCTCGTTGACGTCCATGTTCCCACCTCTCATTCTGCTGATATTGTACCCGCAGAATGAGAGATACTATTATAGTGGTGATGTAACGGCGGTATCTTCACTTTGAAAGATTTTTCTCGTGAACCGACGCCCTGCGACAGCTTTCGACAAAACGCCCGTGATACAGTATGCTCACCCTGAAACATAGGATGCAATTCAAAAGAA
>JAEEGH010005411.1_pt1 | contig 32071 bp, 45 predicted proteins | sample 9134181 | NCBI WGS metagenome assembly JAEEGH01 (sample SAMN16246544, study PRJNA631951) | gut metagenome | biome: gut microbiome; feature: rumen; material: DP-attached | host: Bos | place: Iran: Karaj | collected 2018-10
AGATATTCAGCATAAGTAAAGCCGCTACTGTATTCTATGCTAACGAATGTACAAAAATAGAAAATGGAATCTCGGATGGATGCAAAATAATTCTCAAACACCGTTTCGAAGAGATTGACGAATTGATGCCCAGATTTACGTTCAAAAAGGTTAGTGTAAACAACGAAGAACTGTCTGTCAACGTAAAAGGAGAAAATATACAAGCCTACAACAACGATGAAATCGCTAAGTTGGAACGTCAAAAGAAAGACCTTGGCAATAAAATAGATACAATGCAGGCCGACACCAAACAAAATATGGGCTATAATTCCAATCCTACACACCTTCTCTAATCTAATCCTCTGACACCGCGCAACTTACAGCGTTTTTCTTATTAATTCAAAACCTACAAAAACTTTAATTCTCTTTAATTTTGGTTTAATAATGGTGGGGATATTGCGTTGGGTGTTTAATGGGCGTTGAATAGTGGTTAAATACCGCTTAAAACTGTTTAAAACCGCGTTTCGGGACTGAGCGATGCTTGTCCCGGGACGCGGTTTTTTGTGGGTTGGAGGGAGGGGCTTTCGGTAGGTTTCAGACCCCAAAAAAGGCAAGTGGGCAGTCAGTGGGCAGTCAAGTGGGCAGTCATTTTTAACACTTTTTCCGACAGACTAAACGCCCCCTAAACGCTTATTTTTTCAAGAAACACCGCGAAATCGGGCAAAATCTACCCCCCTTACACAAGGCGTTTTTTTGCGAAAAACACCCGTTATTTTTGTTTAAAATGCTTATTATCTGTATTTTAACCATTTTCAAGGCGTTTTTTGAGGGTGGAGACCTCTAATTCAAGCCGTGCTATATCCAATGCCTGTTCCTTAATAATCCCTTTAAGGGTGTTTAGAGCGGCGTTTGGCGACTCGTCAGGCGTTTCATCAGGCGGCACGGAAGCGACATTGGAGCGTGTCATAGACCCCGAGCCTGTAAGCAACCATTCCGGAGAAATATCGCTGTAAATAGTTATAATTTTACCTAAAACCGCGCCTCCAATATCACTTTTTAGCGACTTACCCTTGAAGTTTTCGTATGAAAAACCCGTTTGGCGGCAAAAATCCGCCTTAGAAATACCCTTATAATCAAGGTATTGTAAAACATTTTGCTTTGTAGGTGAAATTTCTTCCATTTTTATTTGGTGGTAGTTAAAATTATACCTATCTTTGTACCGTTTTCTAATCCGAAAACGCGCACTAATTTAAGCAATAAAATAGACAAAAGCAATACCACTATGAAAAAAATTGACATCAACATCAAACACCCGTACAAAAAGTACCTCGCGTTCTCAAAGTTGCGCGGCGACATTGATACGGTGTATGACAAATTTGAGGTGTCCGATGAGGTGGACAATGGCGAGGTGCTGCGCCGCATCGACAGCATTATGGAAGAGTGCGAATACTACAAGCGCAACGACAGCCACGCCCAATTCGGTGCGTCGTACCATTGGGATCTGATTCCCGACAGGCTTTTCCCCGAAAGAATCGAGATCCGGAGCATCACGGACAAGGAAGTAGGATGTATCACTATTAAATAATCAAAGCAATGGAAACTACACGTAAAATAATTATGCCATACGGCGCATTGGCAAGGTTGGCAGATGCTGTGGGATGCAGCGAGCCGACGGCAAGGAAGGCGTTGAGGTTTGAGGAAAACTCCCTCAATGCCGACGAGCACGCCCTTGCCAACAAGATCCGCTACAACGCCATCACCCACTTTGGCGGCATAGACACCGGCGCGGCAGACGTGAAGGTAGTGGAGAATGTTTGGACGTGGGACTACGCCAACGGCGCAAGGCTCGCCATCAACTTCAAGACAGGCTTCGTAAGCCTCTCCTTCGCCGGCAGGGTGATAGACACTGCCGACAGCATCCCAACCGCCCAAATCTACAATTGGCAACTCAAAGCAGAGAACCTTAAAGCGGCGTAATAATGGAGTATTCGGGCAAGATATTATGTGTAACGTATGCAGAACTAATAGACGGTGGAATTATTACAAAATGTAATGTTGAGAATCTCCGCCGTCGCGGACAGTTGCAGCAAGTGCGCCGTGCTTGTACCAACTATCCCGCGCTGTTTGCCGTGGACTCCTTGCCCGAAAAGTACCGCAAACAAGTTTTGTCGATGTACCAGATGCCCGACAAGGAGATACAAAGCACCTTTGCAATAGTGCCTGACTGCGAGGCGACCCGGTATTACTCCACCTACACCCTCGACGACGGACGTCACCTGCCCGAAGCCAAGCGCGAGGAACTTGCCAACAACGCCGCCATACTCAACGCCCTCGGACGTATGCTCGAACAATCTGACACGCTCAACCACAGGCTCGGACGCAAGGCGATAAGCCGCACCGACTTTTGGCAGAGGGCGGCGGCTCACCTCAACACCATCGCCACACGCCACACCCTGCCGCGCAACGCACGTATGCTGCAACGCAAGTACAACGCATACATTGCAGGAGGCTACGCCGCGCTCATCGGCAACCAGTGGGGCAACGGCAACGCATTGAAGGTGAAGGACGACCTCGCAAGCAGCACCTTGACTCAACTCCTCGCCATCTCCAACAACCTGAGCAACGCGCAGATAGCCGCCGCCTACAACCAGTACGCCATAGCCAACGGATGGAAGACCATCACGGAAGGCGCGGTGGCGCAATGGAGGTACAAGACGGAACTCACCACCTCGGCGGCAAGGCGAGGCACATCCAACTTCTACAACGAGAAGGCGATGACAGTGAAGCGCAGCCGCCCCTCAGCACCGCTCCTGATGTGGAGCCTCGACGGATGGGACTGCGAACTCCTCTACCAAGACACCCGCAACGGGCGCACCACATATTACAACCGCGTGGTGTTGGAGGTGGTATTGGACCCCGTGAACGACTACATCATAGGCTACGCCATCGGCGAGGCAGAAAACGCCGCGCTCATCACCAAGGCAATCAAAAACGCGCTGCACCACACACAGCAACTCTTTGGCTCTATGCACAGGGTCTGCCAGATACAGAGCGACCACTTCGCGATGTCGGCAATGCAGCCGGTATATGCCGCCGTAGCCGACAAGGTGACTCCCGCCCGCGTGGGCAACGCCAAGGCAAAGCCGATAGAGAGGTTTTTCAACTACTTGAACCGCACGTACTGCCAGATGTGCAGCAATTGGAGCGGATTTGGCGTAACCACCGACCCCACACGGCAGCCCAACAGCGAGGCTCTCAACCTGCGCAAAAAGGACTTCCCCGACCTGCAAGGCCTGATCCAGCAGATAGACGGCATCATTGCCGCCGACCGCGCCAAGAAACAGGCGGAGTACATCAGGCTCTACGACAACCTTGCCGACGACCGCCGCCTTGCGATGCCCCGCGCCGACTACCTCTACTACTTTGGCGAGACCACGGGACGCACCAACCGCCTCACGGCATCGGGTCTCACGCCCACGATATTGGGAGCAAAGAGGGATTACGACTGTTTCGACATCAAGTTCCGCGAGTTGGCTTTTACGGATTGGACGGTGAAGTACGACCCCGACGACCTCTCCACCGTGATAGCGGTGAGCGCAGACGGCGCACAGAGGTTTGTCCTCGAAGAGAAATACGTGCAGCCGATGGCGTTGGCAGACAGGAAGGACGGCGACGCGGAGCAGTTGCAGCGCGTGAGGGACTTCAACCGCGAACTCCACGACCACGTTGTGGACACCTTGGCGGAGACGGCTGACAATGTGGGCAGGATCGTCCGCTTCCCCAAGTCGGTGGACGTGCTCAGCCGCCTTATGCTCACCGACTCCACCGGCGACCACAAGACCAACCGCCGCCGGGCTGCACTCAAAGCGGCATCACCCGACCCGCCGCCCGACCCGGACTATGATATGTTTTAAACGGCTGTAAACAGCATTTAACGGATAATTAAACACCATTAAACAACATAAGAATATGAAAGCAAACACTACAAAAGAATACTACCTCCTCGGCAGTTCGGCAGACGAGGAGACAATAGCAAGCCTCCGCCGCAAGGCTTGCAAGACGAGCGACGGCGCAACGGTAGTATATGACGACATAGACTCAGACCGTGCCACCGTCTATGCACGATACGACAATGTCGGCAGGGGCAGCATCACGCAACGCCTCCACCACTTTGTCCGCAAAATCTTTGCAACAAGCGTGGCAAACGTCTATTGAACAAACTAACTCGTTCCTGTCGTAATCGAAAACGAGTTTCACATGAGGTTTCTTGTGGTTTGGACAATCAACCGACTTGGCGACCCGCCTATAAAAATGCGCTTCGCTCTCAAACAAATCACGATGTAACATAGCATTGCAAAATTAACCATTTAAATAAAAATATCAAATGGAAAACACACAGAAGATAATCGCCGCGCTGAAACAGATGGTAACGCTACGCGGCAGTCAGAACAAAGCGGCTACCGCACTTGGCATCAGCAGCGCGACGCTCAGCAAGATTCTCAACGGCAAGACCGACGACATCGCGCCCGAGATGTGGCGCACCCTCGCCGCCAAACTCGGCTGCAACGGCAAACGCCAGTGGATGGTGGCGGAGACCAGCAGTTACAAGCAATTGATGTTTGTATTCGAGAACGCACAGGCGGACGCATTGGCTTGCGCGGTGTGCGGCGAGGCGGGCTGTGGCAAGAGCACCTGCGCGGCAGAGTACGCCAACACCCACGAGAACGTGGCGCACCTCACCTGCGCCGAGTATTGGAATAGGAAGCAGTTTCTCTCCGCGATGCTCGCCGCCTTCGGAGTATCGAGCGACGGTCTGAGCGTGGCAGAGATGATGGACACCGCAGTTGACTACCTCAAACGTATGGAGACACCGCTCATCATCCTCGACGAGGCCGACAAACTCTCCGACAGCGTGCTGTACTTTTTCATCACATTGTACAACCAGTTGGAGGACTGTTGTGGTATGGTGCTTATGGCGACCGACTTCCTCAAAAAGCGCATAGAGAAGGGCGTCCGCAACTGCAAGAAGGGCTACAAGGAGATATACAGCCGCATAGGTCGCAAGTTCATCACCATACTTGCCGCCGACCGCGAGGACGTCGCCGCCGCCTGTGCCGCCAACAACCTGACCGACGACAAGGAAATCAACCGCATCTATGCCGACTGCGACGGCGACTACCGCCGTGTGAAAAGGGCTGTATGGGCGGCGATAAAGAAAGCAGCGTAAAGAGAGGAAAGAGGAGAGAGGAAAGAGGAACGAGGAAAGAGGAATCAACAAATCAACAAATCACCAAATCAACAAATGAAACGAGCATTAACAACAAACAATATCCTTGCGATGCGGTTTTATCCTGCGCAGTTTGAGGGCGAGTGGCGCAACTCATTCGGCACACCCGAACTCCACGGGCTGTGGCTCGTGTACGGCGCGAGTTTCAACGGCAAGACGACATTCTGCCTCCAATTGGCGAAGTACCTCACCAAGTTTGTGAACCGCGTGCTCTTTGACAGCATAGAGATGGGCAACCGCTACCCGTACCAGTTGGCACTGATGAGGAACAATATGGCTGAGTGCGGCCACAAGTTCCTCACGGTGGTCAAGGAAGGCCCGCAGGAAATCACGGAGCGTCTTGCAAGGAAGCAAAGCCCCGACGTGGTAATCATCGACTCCTACAAATACTTCGAGCGCAGAAGGATGGACGTTTACAAGCGTCTTGAAGACGAGTTTCCCGAAAAACTCTTCATCATCATCGCGCACGAAGACAAGAACCAACTGCCCGACGGCGCACTCGGCAAGGAACTCTACGCCTACGCGGATGTCAAGATACACGTATCAGGTCGCCAGGCATACGTCAACAGCCGACTTGGCGGCAGTTATGAGCCGTACATCATCGACGAGGAGTACGTGAGCGCGGCACAGGCGGAGTTTTAGGAGAGAGGAAAGAGGAGAGAGGAATGAGGAATCAACAAATCACAGAATCAACAAATCAACAAATAATAAGCACCATGGAAAAATTCTTCGACACATTCAAAGAGGCGATGGCGTTCATACTGAGCGTCCCCGACACCTGCAAATGCCGCTGGGTGGCGTCCATCGCCAAATGGGTGGTAACTATCGCCGCCGCATATTTCATCTACGCATCAGTAACCGCATAAAACAGACATACACTATGGCACAGAAAACAACAATCACCGCGCAGCTATACAAGCAGAATAAGAGCCACAAGTGGCTTGCCGACCGTATGCGCGTAACAATAGGCACCATCGGCGCGTGGATGCGCGGCACACGACCACTGCATTGGTCCACGATGCGCAAATGCGCCGACCTACTCCTCTGCGAGCCGAGCGACCTGTGGCCGGAGGTGCGGATGCCCATCGACTGGGCGCACCGTTACAAGATAATCACCGACCGCCTGTTGGAACTCGACCCGAGGCAAGACCGCGAGGAGTTTTTCCGCCTGTGCAGCGAGCGGGCGGCGGCAAGCGTACACATCTACATCGCCCAATGCCGCAAGGCGTCGCAAAGCACCCCCTACTACGACGACGGCTACACCGTGCCCTACTCGGTATATAGCCGCCTCTAACCCGCGCCAACAACACAACAACCCAATTAAAAAACAACACAACAAAATGGAAACAATCACAACAACAGTAACAATGTCTGCCGAAGACCTCGCAGACTTCCAGGCATTCAAGGCGGCTCAGGCTGCCAGCAAGGCAAAAGAGGAGCGCAAGCAGAACCTCAACACCTTCAACCAGATGATAGACGAGCAGGTCAACCTCGCCATCCCCGAACTAAGGTCCCTCGCCGAGGAACTTGCCACCGTGAAGCAGACCATCTTCTCAAACTTCAAGACCCTCCTCGACATGAAGGCGGACGTCCTCAAGATGACCAAAGACGGACAGCGCAGCCACACCTTCGTATCAGACGACAAACTCAAGCGCGTAATCCTCGGCTACTACAACATAGACCACTACAAGGACACCGCAGAAGACGGCATCGCCATGATCAAGGCGTACATCAGCGGCCTCGCCACCTCGCCGGAGACCAAGGAACTCGTGGACATGGTGCTCAAACTCCTCTCCAAAGACCAGAGCGGCAACCTCAAGGCATCCCGTGTGCTCGCCCTCCGCGCCCTTGCCGACAAGAGCGACAGCCAGCAGTTCAAGGAAGGAGTGGAGATGATCATGGACGCATACGACCCCATCCCGTCCAAGCAGTACATCCGTGCCGACGTGCGCGACACGCCCACATCCGCCTGGCAGAGCATCCCGCTCTCCATCACCGACGCAAGGATTGCCCTCACCCCCGATACATCCACCATCTAATCCCCCACCGCCATGAAAAAGCCAGAAAACGAAAAGGACTTAGTGCGGAGGATGGTGGAGTATTACCGGCAGTGGTACATGACACGCTTTGGCATCCCGCTTCAATACAGCAGCCAGAACGCCTACGTGATAGAGTACAACACCATGAAGGGCATCCACAACATGCTCCTCGGCAGTTACCGCGCCAAGAACCCGCAGGTAATCCCCGGCGACGACATCATCCTCGGCATGTGGCAGCGGCTGCTGGGCTACCTGACGGAGAAAAACAGTTACTACTACACGTCGCTATTCTCCATCCACCGCGCCTACAACACGATAACGGCACAGATGATGCGCCACGCCCAGAAGCAGCGCAACAAGGAACTGAAAGCCAAGGCAGACAAGGCGCAGCAAAAACTTGACATCGTGCAAGACATGCTGCAAGGCAGAACGATTAATGATTATCATTAGTGAAGAATGGAAACAATGGTAACAACGGGGGCGGAGGTGGCGGTGGTAACGGAAACGGCGGGCAAGATGGCTGTGGTGCAAAGGAAGGCGGGCGAGCCGCCCGCACTCCAAATGCCGAAGGCTGACTTCCTCAAACGGTTTTCGCCGCTGCCAGCCATGGCGGAGTGCGCCGCCATCACCTCGCCCGTCATGGCGGCGGCATCGGCGGAGATGCCTACGCTCGCCGCCATGCGGCGGCAGTACGGCGATACATTTGTCTTGGGATATGTAAAATTGTGGATTATCGACCTCATCGAATACCTTGGCGGCAAGGAGATGACCGACACCCAACTCGAAGAGACCGCCCAGCGCATATTCCAAAACAACTACTACCTCAACGTGGCAGACATCAACATCCTCCTCAACCGCGTGAAGGACGGCGACATCTCCATCGCCACACCCATCAACGGCGCAAAACTCAACCGCCTTTTTGCCGACTACCGCGAGGAGCGCATACAGGCGGTGGCGGACAGCCACATCAACCAGCACGACGTGCTCAAGAAGCACGGCTACATCCCGCACCTCGACCACATCACCGAGGCTGTACGCGAGGCGATGATAGAAAACCAGATGGCGGCGGCGGCGCGACAGGCAAAGGCGGAGCAGGCGGAGATAGCCAGGCAATACCGCCAAGCGTGCCGATATGCAAAAGTTTGGGATAAATTCCCGGGATTAAAGAGGAAAGAGGAAAGAGGAGAGAGGAAAGATTGAACCACAGGAAGCCCGGAAGCAAACCTGTAAAGAGTTGGTTATGGCCTGACCTACGGAAGCGGGCGAGCCGCCCGCACTCCACGCCCGTTGCAAAACTAATGTAACGGGCGTATTTTTTTTTGTATTATATTTGCGGCGAGGTATCTTTCTCATAGACACGGAGTAAAACAACCACCAAATACGAAAAAATCATGGACAACAGGCGACGCAATTATCTGCTGAGGGTGAAGTTGGTGAGGGACATTGTGGAGCAGCACTACGAGCCGGGCAGTTACGACCATTCGTACTACAAGGTATGGAGACAATATGTATATCCGCAGTACCCGATGTGCTATCGGACGCTGCTCAACTACGTGAGCACACCAGTGCCAAAGGAACTCAAACAGCCACAGGCGGTGCAGTTGAGATTGTGGGAGGAGTGAGGAGAGAGGAAAGAGGAAAGAAATCAATAAATCAACAAGTCAACAAATCAATAAATCAACAAATGGAAACCTTAAAAGCAATAATAAATGATGTGATGGATCGTCTGCAAGAGGTGGACGGCATGAAGTATGTGGACAAGAACTGGGGGCAGTTGCAATGCGAGCCTCCGGCGGTGAAGTACCCGTGCGCACTGGTGGACATCGGCGATGCCGACTACGAGAATTTAGGCAGCGGCGGACAGGTGGCGAGTGTAGTGGTGGACGTGGTGGTGAGCGTACAAAGGCTTACTCCAAGCAGCACCGCAAGCAAGAGGCGCGTGGATTCGTATGCAGACCTTGAACTATTAAAGAAGGTACAGGACGCGCTGCACCTGTATGGCACGGAGGCATACCAGCCGCTGATACGCAGCCGGATGTACAAGGAGGACACGGAGCCGGGCGTGAGCACGTACCACCTATTGTACAGGACGGGGTACTTAACGCCGCCAGTGGAGCGGTACGAGAGGAAAGAGGTGCGGACGTTTAAGATCTTGCCCTCGCTTTTGCCTGACGGGCAATAGCGTCAGATAGTTTCTTGACAAAGGCATCCATAATCTTCTGCACTTTGAGGCGTACTTCGGGGCAAGGCCCTATGAAGCGTCGGGCGGGGATGTGGATGCGCGAGCCGAGTTTTTTGAGAGCCATGTTCTTGAAAAACTCGGCTATTTCGTTGTTGTTCTTGGAAGCCTTGAGCACCTGTCCCTTCTTGCCGCGCTTGACACGCTTGGCGTAGTGGTAGTACATAGCCCAGAAAAACCGCCGCATCTTGGGCGTTACCTTGATGTAGCCGCCGGAGTTGTGCATCTTGGCGTATGGGAGGTTGGAAGACCATGTGATACGGTTGCCGTCGATGGAGTATTTGAGGGAACGGCGGAGCGCACCGCTATTGAGCATCATAGCTCCGGGGAACTTGATGGTGGGCGGTGTGCGCTGCCTCCACTTGACACCGGCAAATGATTTGGTCTGGAACGACTTGTCGAAGATGGCGGAGGCGTGGGTGGCTATGGTGATGAGGAGTTGCTGGAAGAGTTGTTGAGTGGCTGTCATTACACGTCCCATTTTAGTTCGTACACCATGTCGATGTCTTTTTTGATGTTTTCGTATGCGGCGGCGTGTTGCGCGTCCATTACCGTAACCCTGACGTTGGCTGTCATGTCCACAAAGCCTTTGCGCATGATGCGCGTCTCGCCTGAGTCTTTGTAGAACCCGTATGACAGATGCACCCTCGCGGCATCCCGCTCCGACGTGCCGAGGAACGTGGCGAAGTTGACACCGCTGATATGAGGTTCAATATTCGGATTCAAAAACACAAAGCGCAAAGGTGTGCCGGGTGTCAATGATTTGATTTCTTGCCATGTCAGTGTTTCGTACAAGTTTTTCATTTTTTTTTCGGTTTTTGTTTGTTGGTTTGAAAATTGTTTGATATATTAAACGCCGTTTTCAAATTAAAAAACAGCGAATTATGGATAGCGAAACAAAAGACAGCATTGCAAAGTTTTTGCACGACAATTACGAGGAATGTCGGCATCATACAATCAGTCTTTACACGTTCACGGCGCAAGGCTACACACAGGATGAAGTCTCCAAGACATTGCGGCGGCTTGCCCGTCTTGGCCTTATAGCCGACTTGTCAATATGGAGAGCATCCTACGGACTTGTTATTCAGCCAGACCTTGAGGAGTTTGTCGAATCAGGGGGCTACACCGCCAAGCAGCAAATGCTTGAACTTGAGAAAGCAAAGATAGAGGCGAGCCTTCAGTATCTTTACCTTCAAATTAAGGAGTGTGCGAAGGTGGATGCAACCCTCTTCAATAATCTCACGTCGGGCTTCGATAACGTCGTTAAGTTGCTCGGACTTGGGATAAGTGCGCTCGGATAGCCAATTCACCAACGCGGATATTCTGTCGTTGCAGTTGTGGTACACAGTAGGCGACATTGTGTCAACATAGATTACCTCGTCGTTGCACCACACCTTGCGCTCCACTGATACAGTCTCGCCGTTGTCCTCGCAGTGGTTTACAATGGAGATTTTTATATCATTCGTCAAAAAATCTTTCATTTTTGTTTGTTGTTTTGAAAATTGTTTGTACTTTTGTGGCGTGGAGATTGAACCACTGAAAGTTGCCCGCGAAGTAACAAGAACCTCAGGCAAGATTTATTTTAAATCTTGCCTGTTGTATTTGTATAGCTCACCATCAACAATAAAATAAACCTTATCTTTATGATAGCCTTGACTATACAATACCTTTCGTGCATAATCTTTCAAATCGTCAACTTTTAGCACACACATATCATCTGTGATACATGCAATTGCGTTTTGCTTTTGCGCTGCACAAGCATTATCGGAAATTGCTTCAACCGAGAACGGACTTTTTACGTCCACCCATTCATTGCCAACCTTTAAATCGGGATTGGATTTGTCTGGCAATCCAAACCGTTGTCTAACGGCTGATTCCGACCTGTGAATTTCGGGCATTACCAAAACCCTACCCTCGGAAGCAAGCAATTTTGCCGCATTAGACACCCTTTCGTAATCCATGGCGTTTTTATCTCTTAATTCGTGGATTAAGATGTCACCATCTTTGGTGAATTGCTCACTTATAGGCTTGCTGTATATTGCCTGTTTCTCGGCAACTGTGGGTTTCCTTAAAGTCGGAGCATTTTCTTTTTCCCTCTCTTGATAGCATTTGCGAATAGCATCACACGCTCTACACCAAATTCTGTTAGGTTGCCAAGCCAAACCCACACTTCCTTTGTACTTGCAGTTGCCGCAGCCTTTTGGCAAGTACGGGTGCTTGTCGGGGAATACTTTGCGGTCTTTTGCGGTGTTAGTCTTAAAGATTTCGTAGGCTGGTGTCGGGAATACCTCTTTGCCGTCGATGGTGCTGCCGTGTACGTCCTTGACGGGGTAGTCGGCGTCGTCTTTAGGGACGGCGACCACGGTGCAGCGGCAGCCCCATCCGTTTGGCGGGAAGTAGTGCCGCCAGAACTCGTCGTCCACGGGAAGGGTAACGCCGTGGAGGACGCGGTGGGACGCACGGACGCGCTCGTCGTTGGCGGTGCGGTATTGGAGGTTGATGTGCTCCTTGTCGCGCTCGAAGTCTGCCCATTTGGACGCCATCTGCGCCGACTGCACGGCTTGGTTGTACTCGGTGCGGAGGTAGCGGTGGTTGTATTCTTGGTTGATCTGTTTAACGTCGTTTAAAAACTCGTTAAACGGTCTTATATTCCCTTTTTCGTCGGTGATGAGAGCAGCCACCTGCTCCATCTCGGCGTGTGTCTTGAATCCTGAAAACACAAAGGCGTTTTCTCTGAGGGCGGCGGCGACTGCGGGGTCGGGCTTGGAGCCGAGGGCAGAGCCGATGGCCTCGTCGAATGCGCGGAAGGTCTCGCCAATCAGTGCGCTGCCGTTCTTGCCTGTCAGCATCTTCGGGTCGTACCCTCCGGCATCAAGTATCTCACGGGCGGCGGCATCAAAAAGGGAGTCGTCGAAGTCAAAATCAAAGTCATCGTCGGGGCTTGAAGATGCCAATGTTGTGGTGTAAGGGGTTGCGTCTCCTTGATAGTACAACTGTCGCAGTGCGGCGTTCAAGTTCTTATAGTATGCGGGGGAACTTGTCCCCGTCAGGCGAAAAAACTGTCGATGGCGGAAAGTTGACCGGCTTTTTTTTCGGTAACCTCTATGCCGAAGGTGTCCTTTATCCACTTGGGGTCTATCTCGTAGTATGGCAACGCCTGTACGGTCTTGCTCCAAAGAGCCTCGATGTCTTTTGATTTTGTGATTTGGAGGCGGAGACCGTCTTTGATAACGCCCAATGCGGCGAGTGCCGGGAGCACCTGATGGTTGAATGTCTGCTCCACGAACCTCTTGTCGGCGGCGATGACAGCGTCGGTGAGTTTTGCGCTGCTCTCCTCCTTGGAGTAGTTGCCATTCTGTGTGTCCTGACCGATGACGGCGGCAAGGTTGATGAGCGATATTTGGGAGTCGCACTTGGCGATGAGGTTGGAATAGACATCGCCGTTGGATGTGACGCCCTGCCCGAAGTCGAGCTCCTCGTTGGTGTCAATGATGAAATAAGCTGCCGAGCCAATCTCCCTCATCATCGTCTCTGCGCGGTCGAGCATCGACTTGTCTTGTGTGTTGGTTTTGAGGACGCGGGGCGGCATGCCGAATATCTCGCAGAACTCCGACCAACAGGAGAAGGCAAACTTCTTGATGAGTACGTAGGGCACAGCCTTGTTGATGAACCCGAGGTCGTCGGGTTTGGGTATTACCTCAAGTATGGTCTTGCCGTACTCGCGGAGGTCGCGGTAGTGTATCGCTCCGCTGTCGGAGGTGCAGTCGGGGAGAAAAAGTCCTTGCGTCGGCTCTATGTTTTCGCGCGGGACGGATGTCGCACGGACGCCGCCTGTGCGGTCTTTCGTCAGTTCGATGACCGTATAGCCGTAGAAAAGGGACTCTAAGACCATTTCGGCAATGGTTTCGTAGAGTCCGCTGTCCTTGATGGTCTGCGTCGAGAGTTCGTCGGTGGTGCCGTCGCGGGTGATGACGTCGAAGTCCGCGCCCTTGGTCTTGGCGATACGGAGCACTTCCACCTGCGAGGTCATCAGAGCGTCTTGCATCACGTCTTTGTAGAGACGTTGCAAGAGGTACTGCTTGGGGTTGTAGATGGACTGTGCGTACTGCTGTGCAGACTTCCAATCGGCGAAGTCCTTGCGCGTGATTGAAGTCTGGTTCTTTATGATTGATTCAATGAGCTTTCTCATGATTAGTCGAAATTGTGTTTGAATTTCCTGTTAGAGCCGAATTTGAAGACGAGTGCGAGGTTGCCGTCGTTGTCGGTGCGGATGGGCAGGTCGGGCGTGTTCTTGCCGTCGCGCACCCCTTGGAGCCATTCGATAACGCGGTCGTAACGCTCGCGCCATGTCTCGTACAAGGTCTCCGCGCTGCACAGCTTGAGGAGTTCCCACACCGCCACCACCTTGCAGTATTCGAGTATCAGTGCGTTGCGGGAGTCGCCCTCGGCGGAGAATATGAGGTCGGTGTCGTAGCGGTTTTTGAGGTACGATTTCACCTGCTCTATGCCAACTGCGATGCACTGTGCGAGGGCGGAGTCGTCGCTGTCGGATATTTCGTCGATGACGTGGAAGTACATCGCGGTGTTGAAGTCAGATTTTGAGAGAAACATGGTGATTTGGTGATTTGTTGGTTTGTTGATTTTGGGATTACCATTGGCGGCGTTTGCGGGGCGGGGCGACGTATCGGTTGTTGGCCTTGCGCTCTACGTTGGAGAGTATCCATATTGCCCCTTCGAGGGCGTCGGGCGCGTCGTCGTTGATGCGCGAGCCGCGCTGGAAGCCGAGGAGTTGGTTTTCGAGGACCTGGAAGCCTTGGGTGTCTTTCTCCTGCGCGTTGAAGAGGACAAGACCGCGCTCAAACAGAGGCTGCATTGCCTCAATGCGGGCGAACTTGTCGGGCTTTTTGCGCTTGTCGCCGAGGATGGGGATGTGGAGACCACGGCGGTCGCCTTCCTTCTTGAACTCGTCGAGAAGCGAGTCTTGGATGAAGTTTGCCTCCATATAGTAGCGGCACGCGCCTTCGCCGATTGTGGCTTGGATGTCGTAGTGCCACTCAACCATGGAGGAAACCTTGGTCTGGTCGGCGTATGCCTTGATGACGTGGTACTCGCCGGACTTGGTGAGGCCTACGAGCATGGTCGCCTTGTAGTCGTTCTTGGATGTGTCCTTGAACGACGGGTCTGTGTAGCATACGATGGCGCGGTAGTCGCGGAGGGGGAGCATCTTGCCGTAGCGTATGTATTTTTTCTCGAATACCGCTCCCTCTACGACGGGGTTGTTCATGTATTCCTTCTGGAAAAGGAGTTCGCCCATCTCCTCGCGGAGCGACTGTATCTCCGCCTTGGTGTAGTTTTCCTTCCATGAAGGCTCGCCCTTCTTGTCGAGGGCGTTCACTATTGTGTGGTAGAAGTGTGGCTTTTCGGCAATCTCCGACAGAACGGAGTGCTGGGCGATGCGGTTACCCACGAGGACAAAGCGTCCGCGTCCCATTGCCATAGTGCCGAGCAATGCGCTCATGCACCAGCGGACAGTCTCGTCCACGCGGCGCGGGTTGCGCACCATCTCGTCGTCGTCGATGTCGTCTATGGAGATGTAATTGACACGGATGCCCTTCTTTTTGATGCCACGGGGCGACTGACCACGGCCGAGAGCCACGAACATGGATCCGTCGGAGGTTACAAACTCGCCGTCCGTCCACAGTCCGTTGGTCTTCTGTGCGCCGAAGTCGTGGATGAAGAGTTCGTTGGCCTCGAGTTCCGCCTGAATGTCGGACAAAAGGCGTTTGGCAGCGTCGTAACTCTTTGACACAAGCACCATGACAAGCGGCTCTTTTGTGGGGGAGTCGTCCTGGATCTTGAGCCAAAGGGGAATCATCAGGGACAGGTGGCTTGATTTGGCGTGTCCCCTCGCCCACTCGAATACGGCGCGGGCGCGTGGGTTGGACTTGAGGTATTTGGCTGCATCTATCTGAAACCTGCCGCACTTGGATTTTGCGAGGTGCGGGAAGTATGTCGCGACAAAAAAGGCATAGTCCCTCCGCGCCCGCTCGATGCGCGACTTGGTGTCTTCTATCGAGAGGCAGAAATCCTTGGAGGCAGTGGTGACGCTCTGCAAATACTTCAGATGCTCGTAATACTTTCCTAACGCCTTCTTGTCGTCGTTCATGGCTAATGCAAATTATGAATTACAAATTATGAATTACGAATTGATTGTAAGTTCCTCGATGTACTTCTGGTGGTAGTTGGTGATGAACTTGAACTGCTCGTCGGTGAGGTCCTTGTCAAACTGCTTGCGGTTGGCGAGCCACCTGTCGAGGGCTATGATGACGTCGATGATGGTCGCCTTGGTGACGCTCTTGGTGATGCGCTCGGCGGACGACATAATCTTGACGAGGTTGTCGGAGCATTGCGACAGCGACTTGATGTCCACGTCGGGTCTCGAGGTGAGTTCCACGATTTTTTCGGTCATGCGTTTAGCCGCCGCCATCAGGGAGTTGGATAGCGACTGTGTGGACGTGTTCTGGTCGTCGCGTTGTTGCTGCCACCTGTCTTTCTGCGCCCACTTGGATATTGTGGCCTCGGAGACGCCGGTGGTGGCGGCGATTGACTTCTGTGTCTCGCCCGACATAAACAGCCGGTAGGCGTACCCTTTGCGTAGTTCTGTTTCCTGTTTTGTCATAATATCTGTTGTTTTTATGGTGCAAAATTGGGGTTTACAGGGCGTTTGGAAAAAAAGTATGTACTTGGTTTACACACATTTTCGGGGAGACGGGGACGGTGGATAATTTTGCAGTGCGTTCAAAACAAAAGCGTCGCTACGGTGCGGCTTGGACGCAGCTAAAAAGCCTGGGAGCCGCGCCGTTTTTTTTAGGAGAGAGGAATGAGGAGAGAGGAAAGAGGAATCAACAAATCTCCAAATCAACAAATCTCCAAATCAACAAATCAACAAATCGACCAATGAGAATAGTATTATGTGATAGCAGCACGGTGAATAGTTACGGATTCAGGACTGACGTGGAGGGGATAGACCTCACGAGGTTCAGGAAGAATCCAGTGATGCTCTACAACCACGACCCGGAAAGGGTGATAGGCAGGTGGGAGGATTTGGCCATCGAGGACGGGCAACTGACCGCCACGCCTGTATTTGACTTGGAAGACACCTTTGCCGCCGAGATAGCAAGGAAGGCGTTTGCGGGCTTCATCAAAGGATGCTCGATGGGCATAATGATCAAGGAGATGACCCGCAGCAAGGGCATCGACACGGCGACATCGAGCGTGCTACTCGAGGCAAGCATCGTATCAATCCCAGCCGACGAAAACGCCCTCGTGGTATATGCCGACGCTGACAAGAAACAGCAACTCAGTATAAACGATTTCAACAAACTTTTTTACGAAATGGAAACACAGAAAGAAACAACTGCACAGGCGCAGGACATTGCACAGTTGCAGGCGCAGATCGAGGAGCGAGACGGCACCATCGCCGACCTCACCGCACAGGTGGACGCCCTCAAAAAAGACCTTGCCGAGCGAGAATACCACGACGCCGACGACTTCGCACAACAGGCGGTGGACAACGGCAAGATACCCGCCGAACTTAAAGGCGACATCACTGCCATGTACCTTGAAAACAAGGAGCGCACCACCCGGCTGATGGCGGCAATCAAGGGCAACGACCCCGCACCGGCGGCAGAACCGGCGGGCGTGACACTGACATCGCTCGTAAAGAAAGGCGGCGACGCCACCAACGGCGCGACATGGGACGACCTCGACAAGACACCCGGCGCATTGAAAAACCTCCAAGCCTCCAACCCCGAGGAGTTCAAGAGACTCTACAGGGAGAAGTTTGGCACGGAGTGGAACTGGTAAACGAACATTTAAAACCCTTTAAACGACAATAAAATGGCATTACAGAAAGAAATATGGATTCCCACCATTGTGGAAAAACTCTTTGCAGACAACACGTTTGCAAGCCGCGCCACTAACCACAGCGCGTTCACATCAGGCAAGAGGGTGCATGTGCCCAACGCGGGCGCACTCCCGGCAGTAACGGTGGACAACAACACATACCCCGTCTCCCACTCGGAGCGCACCGACACCGACCTCTACTACGACCTCCACAAATACGAGGTTGGTCCTGTGCGCGTGGGCGACATCGAGGACGTGCAACTCTCCTACGACAAGCGAGGCAGCGTACTCTCAGGCGTGAGGGCATCCCTCACCGAGCAGGTGCACACCGACTTACTCACCGGCTGGGTGGCAGCGTGTACAGCAGCCGCCAACAAGACCGTGGCAGCCACCTTCGGCAAGACGGCGATGCTCGCCATCAAACTCGCCTTCGACAAGAAGGACATCCCGCAGGACGGCCGCTGCATCGTGCTGACCCCGGAGGCGTACAACGAACTCCTCGACGAACTGAGCGACGCGGAGCAGTTTGCCTTCTCGGCATCGGCAGACAGCGCGAGGGGCGTGGTGGGCAAATACCTCGGATTTGACATCTACATGCGCTCCACCATCGACACGGCGGCAAGCAACAAGACGACCGCCTTCGCATGGCAGCAAGACTGCGTGAGCGTGGCGTTGGGCAACGTGGACATCATCGACAACCCCAAACGCGCAGAATACTTCGGCGACATCATCAGTGCCACGGTATTGGCTGGCGGCTCGCACGTGAGGAGCGACAAGGCGGGCATCTTCAAGGTTACGAGCGCGTAAGTAATTCGTAATTCATAATTCGCAATTCACAATTATGGAAAAGACCTTCGTGGAAATATTCTCCTCCTTTGGCTTCCCGATAGCACTCTGCATCGTGTTCATACTGATTGGAGTGCTTGCGGGGCGCAAGGCCTGGGATTTTTTCAAGAAACAGGAGGACGACCACCAGAAACTATTAGACCGCTACATCGACGGTCTTCAAAAAGCCAACGCGGAACTGATAGGCGTATTGAAGGAAAACGCAATGGCCTTCAACAGTTTTTCCGTAGTGCTTGAAAAGATAGAAAAGAAACTAAAACCGACAGAATAAAATGGCACTACCCTACGTAAAAATCAATTTTGCCAACGGAGCGATAGGCGGCAGTGAGCCGATGGACGACGGCGTGACGCTGATGATACTTGGCGGGAGCGGCGACGACCTCGACGTGCAGAACCTGACCGACTACCGCCGACAGATAGGCAACGCGACAGAAAGCCCCGAAGTGGTGGCATTCTACAACGAGGCTGCGGGCAATGCAAGGCTCATCGTGTCGCACTGCGAACTCACCGACGTGGCACTGAAAAACAAACTGAGCGAGTACAACGGCGACATCCGCACGGTGGTGATAAACGGCGTGGCGGCAGCTGCGACAATCAACCTTCTGCAAAACATTGCAGAATGGAGTGCGGAGACGCTCATTGCGCCGGTACTTATGCTTGTAGGAGCGACGGCTGCGCTGATCGAGGACACGGCGAACTTCAAGACCTTGGAGAAAAACCGCGTGAGCGTTGTGGACTGCGTGGCAGACGCCGACGGCACGGCATTGCTGTATTACGTGGCAGGCAGGTTGGCAGTATCGCCAGTACAAAGGAGCGCGGGCAGGGTGAAAGACGGCGCACTATACGCCACAGCCTTCAAGACAGCCGGCGGCGACCTCGTGGACAACATCTACGCAGAGCTACGGCACACCAAAGGCCTCGTAACGGCACGCACCTACACCGGCAAGGCTGGATTCTACATCAGCGACGACCTGATGGCCACCCCCGTCACCGACGACTACGCACTGACTCCGCGCCGCCGCACCATCGACAAGGCATACCGCATCGCATACCAGACGCTTGTGAACTACATCAACGACGAAATCCCCGTAACAAGCGGCGGCGGCATCCCGAGCGACACCTGCAAGAACATCGAGAACTCCGTGGAACGCGCCATCTACGCACAGATGACAGTGAACGGCAACCTCGGCATCGACAGCAACAACCCCTCCGACACCGGCGTAACCTGCTACATAGACCCGAGCCAGGACGTAGTAAGCACATCGAGGCTCAACGTAACCCTCAAGGTGAAGCCCTACGGCTACGCCAAGTACATCGAGGTCAATTTGGGATTCAGCACGGAGGCGTAGCACTTTTGGGATTTAACGATTTAATGAATTAACGATTATGGGAAAGACGTTAGAACAAACCTTTGACAGCACCGAGTACACCTTTGCGGAGATGACCGTATTGATAGGCGGCATCGAGGTGACAAAGATACAGAAGGTGGAGTACAAGGTGCAGCAAAAAAAGGAAGTGATATACGGCAAGGGCGTGAACCCTGTGGCGGTGCAAAGGGGTCAGAAGAGTTACGACGGCTCCATCGACATGCTACAAAGCGAGTTTGAAAGCCTTGTAGCGATGGCACCGAGCCACGACATACTCGACCTCCACTTCGACATCATCGTATCATACGGCAACCCTGAAAGGGGCGACGTGCTCATCACCGACGTATTGCAGGGCTGCGAATTTACCGAGGCGGCACATTCGATTGGCGGCGACGAGACCTATATGAAGGTAAGCCTGCCGTTCATATTCTTGAAACTTGTAAACCAGAAGTAAAAAAATGGAAGCGACAGAAAAACAGATAGCCGACTGGAAGAAAAAGCACGGCGAGGTGTACAAGGTAACGGTGGATGGCAAAAGCTGCTATCTCCACAAGCCAGACCGCAAGACCCTCGCCTACGTATCGACGGCAAAGGACAACCCCATCCGCATGAGCGAGCTGATGCTCAACAACTGCTGGATAGACGGCGACGAGGAGATAAAGACCGACGACGCCCTCTTCCTTGGCGTAGTACAGCAGATAGGTGCGCTCATCAGCATCAAACAGGCAGAGCTGGTAAAATTATAGAGGGTGCGGCAATCAAGCCTGGCGACGCGATAGGCGGAGTGAACGCCATAATATGGTACTACCTGCATATCGACCCCGACACCCTCGACGACCAGCAATGGGCGACCGCCTTCCAAAGCGTGGTGTATTGCCGCAGGGAGGAAGCGAAACACAACAGGCAATAGAGGAAAGAGGAGAGAGGAAAGAGGAATCTCCAAATCAACAAATCTCCAAATCAACAAATATTGAAGTAATTGAAGGATGAAGGCCACCGTACTACCATACCAGAGCCTGATAGACGTGGCGGTGAGTGCCACGGGCGACGCAGAGACGGCATACGACATCGCGCTGATGAACGGACTGCCGCTCTCCGCCGAGCCGGAATACGGCACTGTGCTCGATGCGCCCGCGCCCAAAAAACAGACGGTGGCGACATACTACAAACACAATCCTCGACCAGCGACGGGACTCACGCCCGACACGCCGACAGTGGATGGAATAAGCCACATGGTGATAAACGGCGACTTTATAGTTGGAAAAGATTAGGAGAGAGGAAAGAGGAGAGAGGAAAGAGGAGAGAGGAGAGAGGAATCAACAAATCAATAAATCTCCAAATCAACAAATTGACAAATGGCTCGGACGATAAAGGAAATACAGGCAGACTTGCAGGAGCAGTATATGCAGAGCAGCGTGGCGGAGACGCTGTACGGACTCGAAAGGGACGACTACGGCGTGATAAACACCACCTTCGATGCCTACTTCTCCAAGGTGGCGGTAGAGAGGCTTCTGATATACATACTCGCCTACTGCGTCAACTTTTTGGAGCGGCTGCTGGACACCGCCGTCGCCGACCTGACGGCATTGGTGGAAAGTCAAGCCCCCGGACGATGCGACTGGTATGCGAGGAAGCTGAAAGAATTTCAGTATGACGCGGACAACCCACAGATCCTGAACGAGCGCGGCGAGTACGACGTGGTGGACGAGAGCCTGCGCGTGGTGAAACACGCCGTGGCAGTGGATGCCACCAAGACAGCCAAAATACTCTGGCTGAAAGTGGCGGGAGAGGAAAACGGTCTGCGCACAAAGCTCTCCTCCGCCGAAGCAAACAGCCTTGAGGAGTACATATCGAAGATAAAATATGCCGGTGTGCCGACCACCTTGGTAAACGAGAACGGCGACACCTTCGACATCCTGGAAGCCAAAATCTACTACGACCCGATAGCCGGAGTGGACACGGTGCGGGCACAATGCCACGACGCCATAGTGGAATACATACAAAACCTTCCCTTCAACGGCGAATACAGCAACATGGCACTTGTAGATGCGCTGCAAGCCCTGCCGGTAGTGAAAGTGGTTGGCGTGGTGCGCACACACTACTCCAACAGCACCTCCGAAGGGGACATCGAGGACAAGATGCGGCCATACGCAGGGTATTTTACGCCCGGGAGCATAGACGCGGGACTCAACCTCATACCATACGGACAAGAAAATGACCAAAACAATCTTTGATACAAGCATCCTGCGTCTGATGGTTTTGCTGCTACCGATGGCACTGCGCAAGACTGGCATGATGTCATTGTTGGAAGCACTCGGAGTGCCGCTTACTAAACATATAGGCGACATCAAGACACACTACGAGGACATCGAGCACCGCGCACTGTACAACGGTCAGGTGTGCCGGATGGAGATGCTGCTCAATGACAAATTTGACGAGAGCGTGCGCGGCATCCGCATTGTGGATGGCGACATGATAACCGCCCCCGCGTACTGTGCACTACCACGCGCACACAGGAGCGTACAAGGCTACCCCAAGCGGCGAGGACAACCCGACGGACAGATACTGCTACCAAACAGATTGGCGAGCCAGCATGTAAAATTTGACTTTACGGTGGTGCTGCCGTCACGCATAATGGAAGGCATGACCTCCGACGAAGAGGCCGCCACAATACGCCGACTCACAGCCCTCGTGAACACCTACAAACTGCCGGGTACTCGCTGGGAGATACAAAGACAGGGAAACGTACTAATAACAAGCAGCAGAAATGGAAGGCTTATTTGACAAAAAACACATCTACGGGAACTTTCAAGACCAGCCGGACAGCAACCGGCGCAACCAGTTTCCTCTTGACATAGAGACCTTGGAGGCCTTGCAGAACAACACCTCGCTTGCCGCCGCCATCGGCAACCTTACAGGCAGCGACAAGGCGATACTCTGCGGCTGCGACGGCACACCACGCACTGAGGGCTATGTATGGATGAAGACACTCCGCGCACCCATCACCGGCGAGCTGCTGTATTATCCCGGCGGCGGAGCTGGCAGCGACAGCGACCAATGCCACATCGTGGAAGTCGACAGCGACATCACCATAGACAGCACCACATACGCCGAAGCCTACACGACCCGCCACCTTGCCAACGGCGCAGGGGCTACGACCTACACCTTCGGTACATTTGCAAAGGTAACGCTTGCCGACCTGCTGGACAAGATACAGGAGCAGCACGACAATATCGAAGCCCTCAAAAACAATGCGCAATATACCTTCGTGCGCGGCATGATAATGCTGTGGAGCGGGACTATAGCGACGATACCTGCGGGGTGGCACTTGTGCGACGGCACGAATGGAACACCCAATTTGAAGGCGCGATTTGTAGTCGGCGCGGAAACAGATAGCGGATGGAATGACACATTGGAGCCCGGAATGAAAGGCGGCGACAAATATCATCGCCACCATTGCACAGTAACCCTGCAAGCGAAAGACATCCCCGCCCACCGACACGCCTTTTCGGGCGACGACATGCTGAAAGTGGGTTATTATAACTCTGCAATGAACAACGAGACGGCACACCCGGCAGGTAATTGTGGCGCGACAGGATCGGAAACCGGCAAGAACTACCTTACCGACAAAGACATCTACGCCACCGACGGCACATTGGTCAATGCTGCGACAAGCAAGACATTGGCATTTTACACGGCGAGTACAGACGTTCTTCCGCCCTACTACGCCCTCGCCTACATAATGAAACTCTAAATGCACCGACCATGAAGAAATCAAGACAAGCCCTCCGCCCGCCCTTTGCCAACGGAAGGAAGCCGCCACAGCAAGACTTCTACGACTGGCAGGACTCCTACTACCACTTGGACGACGACATCCCTGCCAACAAGGTCGTTTTGCAAATAGACGGCAACAAGCGCGACATTGTGAGCCTGATAAACAAAAACACGCAGGACATCACCAACATCAAGCTCGACCTCGAATGGGCGGAGCTGTAATCACACAATTGAAAGTTTTTGCAAAAACAATATAAACACCTATTTAATAACCCTTTAACAACAAAACAAATCATGGCAGATTTTAGCAACAAGAGGTTCGTGCACCTGACCCACGATCCTTATGGTGACGACCTCTACTTTGCCAGCGGCGACAGAGAGGAAACCACCTCCACGTACTACATGTTATCGGGCAGCACGGCAACTGAGGCAGAGCTTTTGCCTTACGAAGGCGACACGAGCAACTGCAACGTCATCCCGCCCACAGCAGTGGTGTTTGTGGACTTCCCCGACGGCACATCGGCGATTGTCAGCCACCTCCGATTCTACTCCAAACTCGACGAACTTGGCGGTGGTGCGACCCAAACTTTTGAAGGCATCAGGGTTTTGGACACCAACAACGTACCCACCTTCCCAACCCAAAGCAGCGAAGACCTCAACATCCATGCCGGCGACGTCTGTGCTGTTCGAAGTGTTGACTTCAGCGGATCGGCGTTGACCTATTTCGTTATTGCAGTGTGCATAGGCGCGACACCCACTACCGATAGCAGCGGATGTACTACGTTCCAGTACGGATGGCAGTCTGTGTTCACCTGGCCACAGCCCAGTGAATGGGATTCCCTTTCCACACCTCTTGGTTCGTAACATGACCCCTACAACCAACCCCTGACTCCAAGGCGGACGGCACGGCGAATGCCGCTTGCCGTCCGCCTTTTTATTTTACGATTTGATGATTTTACGATTTTATGATTATGGACAAAAGCGTAACGATAGCAATCCCGGTATGGAACGTGGAGCCATACGTGGCGGCGGCGGTGGAGAGCGCATTGTCGCAGACATATCCCGACACACGCATACTCATAGTAGATGACCGTGGCACAGACCGCTCGATGGAGATAGTGGAAAAGAAAATTGGCGAGCATCACGCAGAAGACCGCGTGCAGATAATCCGCCACCCCGAAAACAAAGGACTCGGCGAGGCGCGGAACACCGCCATCTACAACACCGACACCGACTACCTCTACTTCCTTGACAGCGACGACATGATGCAGCCCGACGCAATAGAGAAGCTGATGGCGGCGGCGCAAAAGACCGGCGCGGACATCACCGTAGGCGGCACACACGTCTATAACGAGGACATGACAATGCGCAGCGTCTATGCAGAAATGCCGCGCATGGCAATCACTACGCCACACGCGGGCATATATCTGACAGCATACGCCGCGCCGAGGCTCAATACAGAAGCGTGGGGCAAGCTCTACAAGACATCATTATTCAACGACAACAACATCCGCACACTCCATCCGATATTGGAGGACGTGATGCTGTGGATGCAGACGGCATACTATGCAGACACGGTGGCGACGATACCCGACTTTGTGCACCAATACCGCCGCAGGAAAGGGTCTATCTGCCGCACACCGTGGAACACGCCGGAACGACAGGCGATGCTGCGCAAGATATTGGCGGACGTCAAGGATTTTGCGGCTCGGCATCCGTGCATGGGCATGGCAGAGGTAAAGCGCAGGATGGGCGGGATAGTGGATGGAAAGATGCACTAATGGTTGTTGAGCCACCACCAAGTGGTGAGAGTGTAATCATCTCTATCTTCATTGTTTTGTTGAGAGCCGCCTCTTTTGTCCGAATAATGGACAACAAGGATCGCCGCACCACCAACAATCAACAGCAGACAAGCAACTGGCATGATGTCGAGATAGGCAAACACTATACCGACTACAATGGCAAGAATTGCATAAACCTTAACTTTGTTTTTCATAATGGATAACATTTTTTCGTTAAAAATAATCACCGAGGGCTTAGACAAGGCGGCTCAACTACCTGCTGTAATCAACAAAGTGGGCGAGGCGATAAACCATGTCAATGCCGCAGCTAATCCTCTTGGCAAAATTATAAATATTCTTGAAAGAATAGAAAAAATTTTGCTCGAAACAGGGAAAGTTGCCGTTCATTCTTTCAACAAGCTCGACGAGGTGTTAGTAGAAGCTCGGACGGGCTTTCAAAAGGCCACGGAAAGGTCTCAAAAGTTGGAAGAATCCATAGGAAAGATAGGCAAGAAAAGTACACAGGTAGGCAAAGATGTAAAATCCGGACTTCTGGATAACATTGCAAAAATCGGACAGTCTTTTGTCGGTTTACAAGCGATGGCAAGGACAGCCGCCGGCCTCTTTACTCCAATCTTTGAAGAAGGCATGGCTCGGCAGAACGCCGTCAGCGACTTTGAGACACTGCTGTACGGAGACCGAGACGCAGCCGAAAAACTCGCCAAAAACATCCGCTCCACCGACGCGGCAAAACTTTACGGCACGTCCGCCATCAACGAAAACGTCAAGATGATGCTTGGCTATGGCGTTGATACAGAAACCTCGTTTCAAGTAACGGAGGCGTTGGGCGACATCGCGATGGGCAACAAAGACAAGATGAACTCCCTCGCGATGGCATTCTCCCAGATGTCAGGACTCGGCGTATTGCAGACGCAGGATTGGAAGCAGATGGTGGGCGCGGGGTTCAACCCATTCAACCAGATGGCGAAGGAACTCGGCAAGTCAAAAGACGAACTCAATACCATGATGTCAAAGGGCCTGATAACATCGGACATGGTGAAGGACGCCTTTCTCCATGCAACGCAGCTCTCGTACAAGGACAAAAAAGGCGAAACACTGTACACATACAATGAACAGGAGGCGAAGGAAAACTCTGCGGACGGCACCTACGAAAAAGGACAGTTCTACGGCTCGGCGGAAAGCTCTTTGAAAAACACACTGAGCGGTCGCATCGCCAACGTCAAGTCGGGTTTCGACGACCTGAAGGCAAAACTTTTTGAACTCGCCTTGCCGATAGCGGAAAAAATACTGCCGCTGATTACCGACCACGTGTTCCCGCTTGTAGAAAAGCTGCTGCCTCTTGTCGAGAAGTTCACGCCAGTGTTTGAAGGCATAATCGCCGTGCTGTCAATGCTCGCGGACTGGATAGCGGCGAACTCGGAGGAAGTGTTCACGCTGGCGGCAGGCATAGGGGCGATAGCGGCGGCGGTCAGCCTGGCCACCTCGCCCGTAACGCTCATTGTGGTGGCTCTCGGTGCACTGATATACGCATTGGTCAATGTCTTAAAATACTGGGACGAATGGGGCAAATACGTGGTGCTGATATGTCCACCGCTCGCCCTCGTGATGAACCTGATACAGTCTATAAAAAGACATTGGGATAGCATAGTGGACGGGTTCACCAATGGCGGGATATTGGAGGGCATCAAGCGCATAGGACTTACCATACTTGATGCCGTGCTCGCTCCGGTGGAAAACTTGTTGGAAATGCTCGCCAAAATACCAGGTTTGGGTGGCATCGCCGACTGGGTGCGCGGCGGAGTGTCGGCATTGCGTGAAAAAATAAACAACGCCCTGCCTGAACCAAAAGCCGAGCCATACGACCGCTCCAAAGACCCGATGGTCAAAGAAGTGGACGCGACACTCGGCACACAGGCAGAGCTTGAAACAGCCGTGAAGCCCAAGAGTGGCAACCCCGCCGCAGCATTGCAGACCGCGACCGCCAAAGGCGCGGAGAGCGTTGCGTCTGGCGGCACGCGCAACACGCAGATAACCATCAACCTCGGCAACATGGTGGAGACAGTCAACTTCAACGGCACACCGCAGGACAACGCACAGGAGACGGTTGACACATTCACAACACAGCTTCTCCGCGTCCTGTACTCTGCACAGACGGCAGTATAACAACATCAAATTCAATAATATGACAGGCATCCAGATAGACAGCGAGACCGGCGACATCCTCGTCGGAAAAAATGGCGTCAGCATCGGCGACACCTCGCAGCAAAACCAATACCTCATACTCGTATCGCATCCCGGCGAGTGGAAAGAAAGCCCGTTGCTTGGCGTAGGTATCGGCGATTATGTCAACGACAACGAGACCGACTTCATCCGCCACTCCATCTACGAAAACTTCAGGATGGACGGCATAGAGATAGAAAAAATGACAGTGAAACCCGGCGACGTGCAAATAGCCGCCCAATACAAAAAATAGCGCAAAATGATAAGAATACACACACCCGGCGACAAGTACACCCCAGCATTAGGCTACAACCCGTACACAATGGCGCAGACCCTGCCGCGCATCAGGAGCGCGATGGAAACGATGGCACGCCCATTCGATATGCCGCCCGACCAAAAGGAAGTGGCGGTCACATTGCGGCTGCCCGACAAAGGAAAAGAATTTCCGCTGCCGTTAGACCCGTTGGTCTCCATAAGCGGCAAAAACGACATCGTATGCCGCGATGTGGCGAGATACGACGGCGAGGCGCGAGGCTCCATAAAGGAAAAGTGGCGCACGGGCGACTGGGACATCACGATAGCGGGCGTGTTTATCTCGAGTGACGGCACAGACATCGCCCAATACGTTGACCGCCTAAGGCAATACATAGAGGCCGACAGCAACATCGAAATCATCTGCGACCTCCTCCGCGACGGCTACGGCATCACACGCATAGTAATAGAATCATACGACTTCCCCTTCACCCAGGGCGAGGGAAACCAGACCTACACCCTAAAATGCAAGTCGGACGACATTCGCACAAATTTGTTGCTATGAACTTCAAACGCTTCAATTACTTATGTTCAAGATAGACTGGAAAATAGAGATAGACGGCAAACAGCTGCAACTCCTCGACAGCGTGGAGATCACCTGCGACACTGAGAACCTCACCGACAGCGCGGTCATCAAGCTGCCGTCGGTGGTTTACAACCGCTACATCAAGGAAATAGAAGACATCAAGCGCGACATGCCTGTCAAGATTTCACTTGGTTACGACGGCGAGCTGCACCAAGAATTTGCGGGCTACATCCGCAGCGTCGAGCGCGAACCCTCGGGGCTTGTCATCAACTGTCAGGACGAAATATACACGTTCAACAAGGTAATGATGGATGATGGTGAGTATGAAACAATAACCGTAAAAAAACTTTTAAACACCATTTTAAAAACGGTTAATAAGCCGTTGTCATTAAACTGCGCATACGATTTTTCATTCGACAAGTTTACCATCAGCAAAGCCACCGCGCTCGATATATTAAAGTCAATACAGGACGAGTGCAAGTGCATGATGTACATAAAAGACGGTGTTTTCAACGTAACGCCGCCATACGTAACGCCGGAAAGCACCAAGACCGTGAAATACGACACGTCGAAAAATATAATGGCGGACGGCTACTCCCTGAAATACAAAGACCAAGAAGACCGAAAGCTGAAAGTAATAGTAAAAGGCAAAGGTAATGACGGCAAGGAAAAAAAAGCGGAGCGTGGTGAAGGCGGCGGCGACACCACCACATTTGACTACAAAGGTATTGCAACGCAGGAGATGCTTGATGCTATCGCCGACAATATGTTCGCCGCCAAGAGTTACAGTGGTTACGAAGGCACATTCCAGGCGTGGTACTTGCCGTTGATAGACAAAGGCGACGCCGTGGATATATCCGACAGTGCAGATCCCGACCGCAATGGCAAGTACTTCGTGAAAGCCGTCGCCACCTCCTGTAGCAGCGGCGGCATCACGAGAAAAATCAGCCTTGGCAAGAAACTATCCTAACGGCGATTCCTGCGTGCCCGGTTATATTCGTCGCCTGGCTTGAGTTTTACAGGGTAGCGTTTCAGTTCCTCCTCGGTATAAAACACGAGTGTCTTGGCTCGCTCGATGCAGCGGCGGTCGTAATCAGCGCGTTGTTCGTCGGTCATGTGAGCACGCCATATTACATTGTTACTATACGTGAAGGAATCTTGATAACCACCATACTTGAACTCACGCTCCATATACGCGCAGCTGTCGGGAGTATAATATAGCCAATACAATTCACTCGGCTTGCTCTGCGCCACGGCGATGCAAGGCAGGATCCAAAATAATAACAAAATAAACCTTTCCATCATGAGTAAAGAATCAGAAATTAAACATCTTATCCGCGACATAGCGGCATCCGGTGGCGGAGCAACGCTCTTTGAAGCCGAAGTCGTCAAAAGCAAAGATACTGAATGTACAATAAAATACCAAGGTATTCAGCACAAAAACGTGCGCCTTGTATGCGGCTTTTCACAAAGTTTAACAACCATCATCGTCAAGCCCGCCGTCGGCAGCACGGTATTGGTCGCCGACCTTTCCGGCGGCAAGTTCCGCGACATGATAGTCCTTATGGTAGAGAAAGCTGAATTGACCACCATCAACGGCGGCAACCTCGGCGGTATAGTCAACATAGAAGCCTTGAAAGAATCGCTCAACTCGCTGAAACAATACTGCGAAACCCTCAAAACCTCAATCTCCGCCGGATTACAATCAGTAGGCGAAAGCACATTAGCCTCTGGCAGTGCCGCCAAAACAACCTTTGATACCGCCATGCAGAATCAAAAAATCACCATCAAAGACATGGAAGACAAAAAAATAAAACACTAAAAAATTGTAGGTTTGGTTTTAAAATGTTGTAGAATTTGTTTTTTGGGGGTTAAATGCAGACGTAATCATTCTCATTGCTTCGGCGCACAAACCAAATTTGGTTGGTCCAATCGTTGACCTATTCCAAAAGAATTCTGATTACGACGGCATCAAGTTTGGCTCAAAGATGTTTGTTTTCGCCAACAAATGCGACATGGCGCAGGAACTCGAAAAAAACATCGAAATCATCAAAAAAGATCTTGAACGTTTCAGGATTATGGATGCAAGCAACTTCGGACGCGTTGTGCCAGGTTCTGCACAAGCATCACTTGAAAAAGATGGCAAACTAACAACTAATATTGCATACAAAACATTGAAGGAAAAGGGATTGGACGATGGAATAGACAGAATCTTCAAGATGCTAACGGCCTACAACGAAACCGAGCGTTTTGAAATTCTCAAACGTCGTATCGACAAACTTCAGAGCGACATCCAAGAAATCTTCAAGGAACTTCAATCCAAATACCAAGACACGCCCACAACTTTCGCACTTAACAAAGCGGGCGAAATAATGCTCGACATAGTTGCGAAAAAAGAATCGATTGTCAAGGCATTGGAAAAATACCGCTCCGAAATCAAGACTGAAAACAACCTTCCCAACAGACCTATTTCCGACGCAGTGATAGAAAAGGTGGTTTCTCAAATCACAATCGATAAGTTCGGAGTTACAGACGAAGAATACACCGACGCAAAAAACCGCGTAGGTATGATTGGAACCAACGAAAGTCCCGAAAAAGTTGACAACTACCTCCGTGATGCCAAGGAACAAACAATATACAAAACATTCACCGACGGTACTGTGTCTGTTGCCGACCAAAAACATAAGGAATGTGATGACAAGATTGTTGAAATAATCCTCAACGGTCTTGATGTTGCGCCCAATAACGCCAACAGCGAACAAATCAAGAAGAACATCTACGATTTCATCAACGCGCACAAAGATGCCTACGACGGTCGCGGATATTACCGCAGCCTTATCGAAAGGTTCTCACGTGATATGTTTGAAATCCTGATAATTAATCCATTGGGCAGTCAGGACAGGTGGAACAAATTTGAAAATGACGCTGCCAATTTTCAGGCGTTGGCGATGTTTGACATCAACAAGAAAAAAGATGCCGACTTTGAGAACCAGCCACTGTACTCCAAGTTGCTGTTCCAGACCGATCAAGTTGGTGGCACGTATGAAACAAGCCAAGATTACAAAGACATTCTTGCAAAAATTGGCAATGTAGTGCAGTACCTGCCCACAGGTCCCATCCCCAAACTCATTGCCAAGGCGTTCCTCGATCCCAATACGACCGAAAACGTCAAGAAGTTTGTAAACAACAATTTGCGCAACATGGACGAAAAATCCATCACAAACCGTCTTGAAGCCATGACCAAGCAAATCAAAGAAGATTTGAGCCTCAACAAAAAGGCGTATGAACGCTATTTCCTTGGCAAGCGCGACAAGAACAAAGACGCGATAATATCAGAAATCAACCAAGATGTCGCCATTCTTCACGACGTACTTCACGACGTGGTGCTCAACGCCATCAGCATCGAAAAAGCGTTCCTAGCCCTCGAATTTGGCAACATCGCCAACATCATCGCTGCAATCAACGGCGACGCTTTCAGGGATTTTATCAAGAACAACGCCGCCCTAATCCGCGCAAGCGAATATGCAAGTCTTGAAGCCGAACAGCAACAGATTTTGACTCGCCAGAGCATCCTCGGCGACATCAACAATTTGCTCGCCGAAATGGAAAAGGGCAATGAAACAATCAACGCATAATCAGTAACCCCGATGGTGTCCAAAATTTTCAATTCAAAATTTTGGACATCATCATTAAATACAAAACGATGACGACACAAGCAGAAATATTGGGACATCTCAACCGAGTTCGCAGCACAATCCAACAGTATTTGGCGACT
>JAEEGH010005413.1_pt1 | contig 32069 bp, 25 predicted proteins | sample 9134181 | NCBI WGS metagenome assembly JAEEGH01 (sample SAMN16246544, study PRJNA631951) | gut metagenome | biome: gut microbiome; feature: rumen; material: DP-attached | host: Bos | place: Iran: Karaj | collected 2018-10
AATGTCGCCGTGGCACTTCTCGGCGTCTTTTCCTTGGAGCTCGGTACCTGGGGTGTGATGGAGCAGAATGCGTTCACGATCCTCGGGGTCAATCCGGTGCCTGCGGTTGCGTTCGTTTTCATGCTCCTGGCGTCTCTGCCGCTCTCGCTCCTGCTGTGCTTCCGGGAGCTGCTTCCGGATCGGAACGATCGCTTTACCCAAATCGTATGCAGCTTTGACATGGGCTGTCTGGGGGTTGTGCTCCTGACCCAGCTCATGAGGATCCTTCAGTTCCGCCAGACACTGGCGCTGACGCATCTGCAGATTTTGGTCACCATTGTATGTCTGATCCGCATGCTTTTCCTGGAAAGAAGAAAGCACAAGGATGAGACCTTTACCAAGTGGGTGGTCGTAGGGATCCTGTGCTGCTTTGTCGGCGCACTGACGGATATTCTGGCTTATTATATTGAGCCGGACCTTCCGCGTGTCGGAACGGCCCTTGGATTTTTGCTCTTTATTTTATTCCTCGGGATGAGTATGCTGCGACAGATGCAGCACCTGGTGGATGTGGGCGACAAAGCGGTGTCCTTCGAACGGATCGCCTTCCATGACCAGCTGACCGGCGTGATGAACCGCGCGGCCTACGCCTACGATACCGGATCGCCGGAATTTCGCAAAGAAGGCTGCATCGTCGTTGTTTTTGACCTGAACAATCTCAAGGCGTGCAACGATAAGCTCGGACATGATCGCGGAGACGTTTATATCAGCGAGAGTGCCCGCCTGATCCGCGAGACCTTCGGGATCTACGGAAGCATCTACCGCATGGGCGGAGACGAATTTTGCTGCCTGCTGCATGATGTTCGCCTGGAAAAAGTGCGGGAGCTGGTGGCGGAGCTGCGGGAAGAGAGCGCGGATTGGAACCGTAATTCGCAGGATATCGTGATGCAGATCGCCTGCGGATATGAGATGTACGATGTCCGGATCGACTATGATATCGCCGATACGAGCAGGCGTGCGGACAAGATGATGTACCAGGATAAATTTGATCTGAAACAGAAGATGAAAGAAGAGAATGTCGCCATTGAAAATATGGTAGCCGCAGGTCTCATGGCAGAGGAGGAGCCCAAACATGAAGAAACTTGAGTTGCACACGAGAAGAGCCGGAATACTGCTTCCCATTTCCAGCCTTCCTTCCCCGTACGGGATCGGAACCTTCGGGCGGGAGGCGTATGCCTTTGTGGACTTCCTGGAGAAAGCGGGACAGTGCCTCTGGCAGATCCTGCCGCTGGGGCCGACCGGCTATGGCGATTCCCCTTACCAGTCCTTCTCGACCTTTGCGGGCAATCCGTATTTCATCGATCCGGAGGAACTCGTTCGCAAGGGCTTCCTGAAAAAAGAGGAGTGCGAGGCCTGTGACTGGGGCGACAACGTAGGCTATGTCGATTATGAGAAAATCTACCTCTCCCGCTTCGATCTCCTGAAGAAGGCTTTCGAGCGGGCGAAGGCCAAGGGCTTCCTGAATCATGCGGATTACCTTTCCTTCCAGGTGGAAAACGGCGAATGGCTCGAGGACTATGCCCTCTACATGGCGATCAAGAATAAGTTCGGCGGCGTCAGCTACCTCGAATGGGACGAGGACATTCGTCTGCGCAGGAAGAAGGCGATGGAAAAATACCGCAGAGAGCTTTCCACGGAGATGGATTTCTACAAGTTCCAGCAGTACCTCTTTTTCACGCAGTGGAAGAAGCTGAAGGCCTATGCCAACAAAAAGGGGATTCAGATCGTGGGCGATATCCCCATCTATGTATCTCCGGACGGATCCGATACCTGGGCGCATCCCGAGCTCTTCCAGCTCGACGAAAAGGGCTATCCCACCGCGGTGGCCGGCTGCCCGCCCGACTGCTTCTCCGAGACGGGACAGCTCTGGGGCAATCCGCTTTACGCCTGGAAGCAGCATAAGAAGACCGGCTATGAATGGTGGCTGAAGCGCCTGAAGGCATGCTTTGATCTCTATGACATCGTGCGCATCGATCATTTCCGCGGATTCGATGAATACTGGTCGATTCCCTTCGGAGACACGACGGCGGTGAACGGCAAGTGGAAGAAGGGCCCTGGCTATGATCTATTCAAAAAGGTGAAGGAGGAGCTCGGTGATCGCCCCGTGATCGCGGAGGATCTCGGCTTTATGACCGACAGCGTCATCCGCCTGGTCAGGAAGACCGGCTATCCCGGCATGAAGATCATGCAGTTTGCCTTTGAGGCTTACGGCAACAGCGAGCACATTCCTTACAATTATGACCGCAACTATGTCGTCTATACCGGCACCCATGACAACGATACCCTGGTGACGGCGGTGAAGAATCTCTCCGCGAAGGACGCAAAATATGCCATGAAATACATGGGCGTGGAAAAGCGCAAAGATCTTCCGAAGGCCTACATCCGGTTTGCCATGGGAAGCAGTGCGGACACCTGCATCATCCCGATGCAGGACTATCTGGGACTGGACAATTCGGCGCGCATGAATCTGCCTTCCACACTGGGTCAGAACTGGAAGTGGAGACTGCGCAGCGCGGATCTCACCCCGGAGCTGGCGAAGGAGCTTAAGGAGCTGGTCCGCGTCTACGGACGTACCGGCAAGGTATCCTCAAAGTAAAAAAAAGCCGCACCATACGAAAATACGAAAACAGAAAATTCAAAAACTAAAATCCCCGGACCGCTGCTCTGAAAAGAGAAAGCAGGTTCCGGGGATGTTTTTTGCCGGCTGACAGGTCTTCCTTCGGAGGCTTCCGAAAAGAGGAGTCCTCAGGTTTCCGGATCCGATTTGATCAGATCCATCATGGACATGGTCGAATTGTGATAGCGTGTATCGTAGGTTACCTCCTCGCCGAACCAGTCGGGAGGGAGGAAGGACTCGGCTGCTTCCTTGCTTCCGAATTCCACTTCCGCCATCACCAGAGGTGCGAACGGGTCGTTGAAGATGTCCAGCTCGATGAGCAGCGTATAGCCGTCCGGCGGCTGCGGAGAGCCTTCGACCACCTTGGGATTCACCAGGGGGATCAGATAACGGCGCTTCGAAATGACATTGCCGTCAGCTTTCAGCAGCAGATGATTGTATCCTTCCGCGGTCAGCGGGAGGTTGCTTTCCTCGCGGGCCATCAGCCCGGAACCCTTATAGGTCAGATAATAATTTTCATCCTCGCGCCGGATCCGGATCACGGGATTCGTGCACAGATAAGCCTGTTCGATCCTGAGAAACTGGTACTGCTCCAGATTCTCCGGGAGCTTTGATATTAAAAATTTACGTTCGATTTCCATGGTACCGTACTGTTCCTTTACTGTCCTTAATCATAATAAACAATGGCTTTGCCGACCTGGTATGCCTTCTCCGGTCCGGCAAAGACGGTGGCGATGGCGAGTGCAAAATCAATGCTCTTGCCCATGCCGCGTCCGGTGATGAATTTGGCGTCGTATTTATCTCCGCCGGGATCGGTCACTGCGCCGTTGTCCGTGAAGATGATCGCCCCTTCGAGCTCGTGCTCGAGTCCGGGATAGCAGGTAGCCTTGCGGCCGCGGAGCAGTCCCATGTGACCGAGGATGGTGGGGGCAGCGCAGATGGCACCGATGTATTTTCCTTCGTGGGCGAAATGCTTCAGCGCTTCCTTCAGCGGCTCACAGCTCTCAAGATTCTCCGTGCCCTTTTTGCCGCCCGGCAAGATCAGCATATCATAATCGTCGAAAGAAATCTCCTTCAAAATCCGATCGGCCCGCACCGGGATCCCGTGGGAGCCGAGGACATCGGCACAGTCATGGATGGAAACGGTATCGATCTCAAGCCCGCAGCGTCTGCAGACATCCACCACGGTCAGCCCTTCGATCTCCTCGAATCCTTCCGCCAGAAATAATGCGAGTTTATGCATCCTCCAGTTTCCTCCTTGCTTTCACATTGATTCCGTTGACTTCCACTTCGCCGTTTAATTCGATCAGCAGACAGGGCCTTCCGTCCACCTCTCCCTCATCGATGAGGTCGGTGCGGTCCGGCTTTACCTTGATCGTAACGTCCGGGGTCTTCACATCGAAGGACCGGGCACTGTACACATTGCTGACCCGAAGCTCCGGATCCGCGCCCGCACTTCCGACACTCACGTCATAATGACGGTCAAAATCTTCCAGACGGTCATTTGCCACACCGCTGGACGCAAAGATGTTTTTCACTTCCGCACGGTCCAGCACCAGAGGCTGTGTCTCGTCCTGATGATCGGCGATGAACTCGCCCATTTTTTCGTGAATATTCTTCACCCGGTCGAATTCGCATCCGTCGCCGAGGGTCTCCTCCACCAGCGCCTGGAAGGTCTCCTTCTGGCTGATGGCGGACATGGGACGCCGGCATCCGAGCATCCGGTCGATGAACTCATCGCCCAGATTCTCCGCATCCTTGGAATAGTAAAGGATGCTGTGCACATCGGCGCTGCGGTCGTTGAAGGCCGGGAAGAGGAATCCGTTCAGCGGCAGATCCACGATCCAGTCGCGCGTGCGGTTGTGGAATTCGTTGGTGACCGGGTCGTAGGAGAGTCCGGGATCGGAAAGTTTCACCGGACACAGGACCGTCAGAAGGTATTCGTAGACCTCCTCGGAGGCATCCTCCATCTCGAATCCGTCGCGCGCCTGTCCCGGCACGTCATACGCGTCGTGGACGACGAGGATCAGATAGTTGCCGACGAATTCGTAGGACGCGATGATACGGTCAAAATATTCCTCCACGAGCGCGTCGTCCTTCAGTCCGCTCGCGCGCAGGCGCATGAGAAATTCCTGTTGTCCGCCCGGCTTCTCCGCATCCTCCGTAACCTGCAGATCGATCGAATTCTTGCCGAGGGTGCCGGAGAGCGGCTTTCGCAGAATCTCGAAATACTTGAACATCTCCTCCTCGGGGAGGCTTAAAAAGGAATGGCCGAAGGTGGTTTTTTTGTTTTTATCCCCGTCCACGTAGCAGCCGCAGATCCGGGTGATGGAGCAGCGTTTCTGGGTCAGGAGCTTTTTGAGCTCCGAGGTTTCGGACTTGATCATGTGTGAACTCCTTTTCGGAAAATCGGAATGTGATGACGCGAACTGTTTCGTTTCCACGATCCTTTCCAGGTTCCGACATCAAGCAATATCATAGCATGATTTGAGTCAGGTTCAAAGGGTTGAAATCGAAAGGGGAGATTGTTAAAATGGTGAAGAGATTTTCAGAGGAAAGGAAGTAAAATGGAAGCCTACAAGCAGGAATTTATTGAATTTATGGTGGATTGCGATGTGCTGAAGTTCGGAGATTTCACGCTGAAAAGCGGTCGCAGATCGCCCTTTTTTATGAACGCGGGAGCGTATGTCACGGGAGCACAGCTTTCGAAACTGGGTGAGTATTATGCCCAGGCGATCCATGAGCATTACGGAGATGATTTTGATGTGCTCTTCGGACCGGCGTACAAAGGGATCCCGCTCAGCGTGGCCACCGCCATCGCGTACAGCCGCCTCTACGGGAAGGAGATCCGCTACTGCTCCAACCGCAAGGAGGTCAAGGATCACGGCGATGTCGGCATTCTGCTCGGAAGCAAGCTCCGCGACGGTGACCGTGTGGTCATCATTGAGGATGTCACCACCTCGGGCAAGTCGATCGAGGAGACCTTCCCGATCCTGCAGTCGCAGGCGAAGGTGGAGATCGTCGGACTGATCGTGTCCCTGAACCGTATGGAGAAGGGGCTTTCCGGAAATGGGAGTGCGCTTCGCGAGATCAGTGAAAAATACGGCTTCCCTACGAACGCGATCGTCTCCATGCAGGACGTGTTAGAGCACCTGTACAACAAGACGGTGGGCGGTCGTGTGCTGATAGACGATGCCATGAAGGCTTCCATCGATGCTTATTATGAGCAGTACGGCGCCAGAGATTAACGCGGCGGGACGAAACCGGAAGGAGGATTAAGAAATGGACGAACATGTTTATAAGGTCATGAGAGGAACCGGCGGCTGGAACATCGCGCTTGGGATTGTTTCCATTGTCCTCGGCATCGGCGCGGGCATCCTGCTGATCATCTCGGGGGCGAAGCTCCTGGGCGAGAAGGGGAAGATTATATTCTGATTGAAAGGGCAGCTTCGCCGGGGCGGGGTTGCCTTTTTCCGGCAAAGAGGAGCGCAGCTTGAAGAAAAACAGACTCATGTTCACCAACAAAAAGCACCCTGCGGTGGCTTATATTTCCACGATCCTGGGCGCGATCTCCGTCATGAGCCTGATCTACGCCGCTTTCAGCAGCTTCACGCGGCAGGGGGCGGTCACGGGTCGGTACGGGTTCGGAATCGCCCTGGCCATGCTCTATTCACTGGCGGGGCTGGTGCTGGCCTTGATCGGCCTGCGCAAGGAGGACGTCCTGCGCACCTTTTCCGTGATCGGCGCGGTTCTGAATGTGCTGGCGCTTCTCATGTGCGGGTTCTTGCTCTGGATCCCGACCTGAGGGGCTCCTGCGGCCGGATTCTACAAAATATAGTTTTTTTCGGGGGGAAAATAACTAAATCTAGTTGCAAGGACCCCTCGATTCTAGTAAGATAAAAATAATGATGGGAAAGAATGTCTTCGGCAGGGAAGACCCCGCCGGGGGAAAGGAACAGGCAAAATGAGCGAGACGGCAAAAGTAGGCATTGTGATGGGAAGCGATTCCGACATGCCGGTGATGGCGAAGGCGGCCGATATTCTGGAGGAACTGGGCGTTCCTTACGAGATGACGATCATCAGCGCGCACCGGGAGCCGGATGTGTTTTTCGAATACGCGAAGAGCGCGGAGGAGAAGGGCTTCAAAGTGATCATCGCGGGAGCGGGCATGGCGGCGCATCTGCCGGGCATGTGCGCGGCGATCTTCCCGATGCCGGTCATCGGTATTCCGATGCATACCACGAGTCTCGGAGGGAGAGATTCCCTCTATTCGATCGTGCAGATGCCGAGCGGGATCCCCGTGGCAACGGTCGCTATAAATGGCGGCGCGAACGCGGGTCTGCTGGCGGCCAAGATCCTTGCGGTTTCCGATCCGGAGTTGCTGACCAGATTAAAAGCGTACAGCACGAAGCTCCGGGAGCAGGTGGAAGCGAAGGACGCGCGGCTTAAGGAGATCGGATACAAAAAATACCTGGAGAAATAAGCGCAAGCCGCAAGGCGGGAAGGAAAGTCAAATGGCATTGGATTATAAGCAGTCCGGCGTGGACATCGAGGCGGGATATCGCAGCGTGGAGCTGATGAAGCAGCACGTGAAGGGGACGCTTCGTCCGGAAGTACTCGGAGGGCTGGGCGGCTTCTCCGGAGCCTTCAGCATGAAGGCGATCAAGGACATGGAGGACCCGGTTCTTCTGTCCGGGACCGACGGTGTCGGAACCAAACTGAAAGTCGCTTTTCTGATGGATAAGCATGATACCATCGGGATCGACGCGGTGGCCATGTGCGTGAACGATGTGGCCTGCGCGGGCGGAGAGCCTTTATTTTTCCTGGATTACATCGCATGCGGGAAGAATATTCCGGAAAAAATCGCGGATATCGTCAAGGGCGTGGCGGAAGGCTGCAAGCAGGCCGGCTGTGCGCTGATCGGCGGAGAGACCGCGGAGCATCCCGGACTGATGCCCGAGGACGAATATGATGTTGCAGGTTTTTCCGTGGGCGTGGTGGATCGCAAGGATCTGATCACCGGCGAGGATATTAAGCCCGGTGATACGCTGATCGGTATCGCTTCCAGCGGCGTGCATTCCAACGGATTCAGCCTCGTGCGCAAGGTCTTCGAGATGACGGAGGAGAGTCTGAATACGCAGTATTCCGAGCTCGGCTGCACGCTGGGCGAGGCGCTTCTCACCCCGACCCGCATCTATGTAAAGGCACTGAAGTCCGTGAAGGATGCGGGCATCCGCATCAAGGGCTGCAGCCATATCACGGGCGGCGGCTTCTACGAGAATATTCCCAGAATGCTTCCGGACGGCGTGCGCGCGGTGGTGCGCAGGGACAGTTACGAAGTGCCTGCGATCTTCCGTCTGCTGCAGCAGGTCGGCGGCATCGAGGATCGGATGATGTACAATACCTACAACATGGGGCTCGGCATGGTGCTTGCGGTGGAATCCTCCGTCACGGATGTGGTTCTGAAAGCACTCGAGGATGCCGGTGAGAAAGCCTATGTCGTCGGCTACGTTGAGGAAGGTGACAAGGGAGTGGTGATATGCTGAGAGTCGTAGTGTTGGTCAGCGGTGGCGGCACGAACCTGCAGGCCATCATCGACGGCGTGCGGGATGGCAGAGTGACAGGTACCGAGATCGTCGGTGTCATCTCCAACAATCCGGGCGTAAAGAGTCTGGATCGTGCGGAGGCGGCAGGGATCTTCCATACCTGCATTTCTCCGAAGTCCTTCCCGGAGCGGGCGGATTTTCACCGTGCACTCCTGGAACAGATCGATGCGCTTTCACCGGATCTGATCGTGCTGGCGGGCTTCCTGGTGCGGATCCCCGAGGAGCTGATCGAGCGTTACGACGGACGCATCATCAACATTCACCCGTCCCTGATCCCGTCCTTTTGCGGGGTGGGATATTACGGACTGAAGGTACACGAAAAAGCGCTGGAGCGCGGAGTCAGGATCACCGGAGCCACGGTGCATTTTGTGAACGCCGGCATGGACGAAGGACCGATCATCGCGCAGAAGGCGGTGGCCGTCGAGGAGGATGACACGCCCGAGATCCTGCAAAAGCGCGTGATGGAGCAGGCGGAATGGATCCTGCTTCCGCAGGCGATCGATGATATTGCCAACGGACGACTGAGCATCGAAGGCGGCAAAGTACGGCGCAAGGCCTGAGACCTGTGCCCGGAGAGGAAGATTGTATGAAAGTTCTGATCGTAGGAAGTGGCGGAAGAGAACATGCCATTGCCACCAGTGTGGCGAAGAGCCCGAAGGTGGACAAGATTTACTGCGCACCCGGCAATGCGGGCATCGCAGCCCTGGCGGAATGCGTGCCCATCGGGGCAATGGAATTTGACAAGCTTGTCACTTTTTCCAAAGAAAAATCGATCGATCTCGTGATCGTGGGGATGGACGATCCTCTGGTCGGAGGTCTGGTGGATGCGCTGGAAGCAGCGGGCATCCGCGCATTCGGTCCCCGCAAAAATGCGGCGATCCTTGAGGGCAGCAAGGCCTTTTCCAAGGATCTGATGAAGAAATACAACATCCCGACCGCGGCCTATGAGAATTTTGATGACGCGGAAGCGGCAAGGGAATATCTGAGGACCAAGGCAGAATTTCCGATCGTCCTGAAGGCGGACGGACTGGCCCTCGGCAAGGGCGTGCTGATCTGCAATACCCTCGAGGAGGCCCTGGCGGGCGTCGATACGATCATGACGGACAAGAAGTTCGGCTCTGCCGGCAACCGGATGGTCATCGAAGAGTTCATGACCGGCCGTGAGGTCAGCGTTCTGTCCTATGTGGACGGCAAGACGATCAAGATCATGTCCTCCGCGCAGGACCACAAGCGGGCGAAGGACGGCGATCAGGGACTGAATACCGGCGGCATGGGGAATTTCTCCCCGAGCCCGTTCTATACCGCCGAGGTCGATGCTTTCTGCAGGAAGTATATCTATCAGCCGACCGTGGATGCCATGGCAGCGGAGGGACGTCCCTTCAAGGGCGTGATCTTCTTCGGGCTGATGCTGACGCCGAAGGGGCCGCGTGTGCTGGAGTACAACGCACGGTTCGGGGATCCCGAGGCGCAGGTGGTGCTTCCGAGGATGAAGAATGACATGATCGATGTGGTGAATGCCTGCATCGACGGAACGCTCGACCAGGTGGATCTGCAGTTTGAGGACAACGCAGCCGTCTGTGTGGTGCTGGCCAGCGACGGATATCCGGTGAAATACGAGAAGGGTTTTCCGATTACGGGACTCGAAGCGTTCGAAGGCAAAGAGGATTACTTCTGCTTCCATGCGGGAACGAAATTTGACGCGGATGGACGCATTGTGACGAACGGCGGACGTGTGCTGGGCATCACCGCTCTGGGCCGGGATCTGAAGGAGGCCAGGGCAAAGGCATACGAGGCAACGGAATGGGTACAGTTCGACAATAAATACATGCGACATGACATCGGCAAGGCCATAGACGAAGCCTAAAGGGGAAGGAAGAAAGAACATGAAAAAGACAATTCGAAAAGCGGGAATCTTGCGTGCGGTACTGATGACGGCAGCTGTTCTGGCTCTCGTGATCGGAAGCCGCGAAAACACACTGATCAGTAAAGCGGAAAGCTCCGCAAAGGTCATTGCCGCATCGGCGAATGTCCGCTCCTCCGCAGACACCAACGGATCGGTCGTCGCGAGTGTGCAGAGCGGCAATACCATCAGCATCATCGGCCAGGTGACCGGCAGTGACGGATATACCTGGTATCAGATCTATGTGGACGGCTCCACCAAGGGCTATATCCGTTCGGATCTCGTATCGATCACGGACGGCTCCACTCCTCCGACCCTCGACGGCGGCAGCACCGGTGGCAGTACCGGCGGAAGCACGGGCGGCGGAACGGTATCCACGGACGGCGTATTCCCCGTCAATCCGGTCACAGCGACCGTATCCGGCGGCACCTCCGTGCGCGTGAGAGCGGATGCTTCCACGGACAGTTCCATCATGGCCACCGTATCGCAGGGCACCGAGGTAAGCGTAGGCGGAACCAAGACCGGCAGTGACAGCAGAGAGTGGTATTTTGTCACCTTCACCCAGAGCGGTGCAACGGTCAACGGCTATATCCGTTCCGATTTCCTGACCCTGTCCGGGGAGCTGACCCCTTATTCCGACGAGCCTGTGGAAGAGCCTGCGGAGACACCTTCCGAGGAACCTGCGGAGACAACGGTAGAAGAGCCGACGGAGAGCGTGATCTACAAGGATTATGACACCTCCGTGCAGGATGGCTCCTGGTACCTTCTGGACAACAATAACGGATTCCAGTACAAGATCGATCAGATCTTTGAAAACATCAATCAGAACGAAGCGCTGGTCAAGACGCTGAAGGCCAAGAACAGCAGACTGAAGGTGATCATGGTCATCACGATCATCCTGGCGGCAGGCGGAATCGCGGCAGGCGGATTTTTCTTCATGAAATACCGCACGCTCGAGGAATCCATCCGCTTCCGTGATGCACAGAAGGACAGCGCAAGACGCAGCGAGACGCGCGGTCAGAACCCGCACAGACCGACCCGTACGCAGGGACAGCAGCCCCGCAGACCCGAGACGGCCGGTAAGCCCGCTCCATCCGCCGCTCCCGAGGACAGAGCCGAGCGCCGCGCGAAGGTGCAGAGCACGTCCCGCCCCGGCGGACAGGCCGGCAATGCGCAGAGACCGTCGGAAGGCAGACCCCGTCCGGAAGGCGCGGAGCGTCCGGTGCGGGAGCGCCGGGAAGAGCCGGAGCATTCCGTCAGAGAACGCCGTGAGCAGCAGGCGAGAAATCGCGAGCGCGAGCAGCAGCTCCGGGATCAGCAGATGGCACGCGAGCAGCAGGCCAAGGCACCCAGAGCCAAGAATTTCGCGGATGAGGACGATGACGAGTTTGATGTCAGCGTATTTACATGGGATGATGATGAACTGAAATAAAAATTGACACCCCCTATCCCCTGTTATACAATAGATATAACAGAGACAGGGGGTGTCTATGTATATAGAGATAGATTTTAACAGTGATGAAGCCCTGTATCTTCAGCTCTGCAACCAGATCATCCTTGGGATCGCTACTTCCCAGCTTTCGGAGGGGGATGTGCTTCCGAGCGTGCGGGCTCTGGCAGATACGATCGGCATTAATATGCATACGGTCAACAAGGCATATTCCGTGCTCCGCCAGGAGGGATATCTGAAGGTGGACCGCCGCAGAGGTGCGGTGATCGCGCTGGATCTCGACCACGCGAAGGCGCTGGAGGATCTGAAGGAGAGCCTGAAGGGTGCGCTTGCGCGCAGTATGTGCAAGAGTATTTCCAGGCAGGAAGTACACGGGCTGATCGACGAGATCTATGGGGAGTATGACGCGGAGATGAAGAATCCGCAGGATGGAAAGGAATAGGAAGTATGCAGGCGAAATTTACCCAGACTGCACAGCAGGCACTCTACGAAGCCTCCAGGATCGCCCGGAAATATCACAACGGGTATGTGGGCTCCGAGCATCTGCTGGCAGGGCTGTTGGCTGTCCCGGATAGCATTGCGGGACGGGTGCTGATCGAGAACGGACTCAATCCGGAACAGTATGAGGAAATGATCCGGGAGCTGATCTCCTTCGATACCAAGGTGGATACGAAGAATCAGGGAGAGTATTCCCCGCGTGCGCGCGCGATCCTCGAGGATTCCCACCGCATGGCGGAGCGCTTCGGCCAAAAGGAGACCGGGACGGAGCATCTGCTCCTGGCCCTGATCCGCGAGGGGGAAAATGCGGCTCTTCGCATCATGAGCTCGGTCCTGAATCTGAATGTGATGAAGATCTATGCCGATACGCTGATGGCGATCGGGCAGGATCCCGCGCTGACCCGGGAGGATCTCGGCAGCCGCAGCGCCGGCAGGGGAGGGAAGCCCTCCATGCTGTCGCAGTACAGCCGCGACCTGACACAGATGGCACGGGACGGCAAGCTCGATCCCGTCATCGGCCGCGTGGATGAGGTGCGCCGGGTCGTGCAGATCCTGAGCCGCAGGACCAAGAACAATCCCTGCCTGATCGGAGAGCCGGGCGTCGGCAAGACGGCCGTGGTGGAAGGTCTGGCACAGCGGATCGTAGCGGGGGATGTGCCTCCGACGATGAAGGATAAGCGCCTGCTCACGCTGGATCTGTCGGCGATGGTGGCGGGCAGCAAGTACCGCGGAGAATTTGAGGAGCGCATCAAGCGCGTGATCCGGGAAGTGATCGAGGACGGGAATGTCATCCTTTTCATGGATGAGATCCATACGCTCATCGGGGCCGGCGGCGCGGAGGGCGCCATCGACGCTTCCAATATCATGAAGCCCTCCCTCGCCAGAGGAGAGCTGCAGCTGATCGGCGCCACGACGATCGCAGAATATCGCAAATACATCGAAAAGGATGCCGCCCTGGAGCGCCGTTTCCAGCCGGTGACGGTGGAGGAACCCGATCAGGAGGAAGCCATCCGTATCCTGCAGGGGATCAAGTGCAAGTACGAGGAGCATCACAAGGTGCGCATCACCGACGAAGCCGTCGAGGCGGCGGTACGTCTCTCCGCGCGCTATATCAACGACCGGAATCTGCCCGACAAGGCCATCGATCTGATCGACGAGGCGGCGGCCGGCGCGCGGCTTCATGCCATGGATCTTCCGGACAAGCAAAAAGATCTCCTGACCCAGATCCACAAGCTGGATCGCCAGATCGAGCTTTCCATCCGGATGGAGGCATTTCTGCAGGCACATGAGCTGCGCCAGAAGCAGGGCGTGCTGGTGAAGAAATATGAGAAGGCGCAGAAGCGCAAGGACGAGCATGCCGAGGACTTCGCGGCCGAGATCGGAGAGGAAGATGTGGCCAAAGTCGTCGCCATGTGGACCAAGATCCCGGTGACGAAGCTGGCAGAGAAGGAGAGCGGCAGACTCCTGCGGCTCGAGAGTATCCTGCACAAGCGCGTGATCGGTCAGGAGGAGGCGGTGACCTCGGTCTCCAAGGCCATGCGCCGCGGCCGTGTGGGTCTCAAGGATCCCCGGCGTCCCATCGGATCCTTCCTGTTCCTCGGACCTACCGGCGTCGGCAAGACAGAGCTGTCCAAGGCGCTTGCGGAGGCGATGTTCGGTTCGGAGGATGCCCTGATCCGTGTGGATATGTCGGAGTATATGGAAGGCCATTCGGTCTCCAAGATGATCGGTTCGCCTCCGGGCTATGTGGGCTTCGAGGAAGGCGGCCAGCTGACGGATAAGATCCGCCAGCATCCGTATTCCGTCGTGCTCTTCGACGAGATCGAGAAGGCACATCCGGACGTGTTCAATATCCTGCTGCAGGTGCTCGACGACGGACATATCACGGATTCCAAGGGACGTAAGGTAAGCTTCAAGAATACCATTCTGATCATGACCTCCAATGCCGGTGCGGAGCGCATCGTGGATCCCAAGAACCTGGGATTTGCGGCGGAGACCAGTGAGAAGAAGGATTACGACAAGATGAAATCGCAGGTGATGGAGGAGGTCAAAAAATCCTTCAAGCCCGAATTCATCAACCGTATCGATGACATCATCGTCTTCCACCAGCTCTCCGCGGAAAACATGAAGGATATCGTGGATCTGCTCGCGTCGCAGCTCGCAAAGCGCTGCAAGGACCAGATGGAGATCAGCCTTACCCTTTCCGCAGCCCTGAAGAAGCATCTGGTGGACAAGTATTCCGACCGCAAGATGGGGGCCCGCCCGCTGCGCAGGGCCATTCAGTCGGTGGTGGAGGATGCGCTGGCCGAGGAGATCCTCGCCGGGCGCGTTGCTCCCGGAGATCGCGTGACGGCCGGATATTCCAACGAGAAGGTGACCTTTCAGGTCAAAAATAAAAACAACAAATAAAACTGGAGGTTAAAGAAATGGCGGAATTGCTCTGGACGGAAGATGGCGGCAAAATCGGTTTCGGTGATTTCACTCTGCCCGAGAAGAAGAAGGTGGAGGACTTCCCCCATCAGGGAAATCTGCTCAAGGTGAAGACCTACAAGGATATTACCAAGCTCGAGAAGAACGGACTGTTCCTCTATGAGTCCGTCCCCGGGACGAAGGTGGAGGATTTCCTCGAGACGGAGGATGGCATTTCCTTCAAAGTGTCCGGCGACCAGGACGCGCAGATCACGCTGGGTCTGGGCGAGGACATGCTCTATGAGATCTTTATAAACGGCGAGAGCACCGGTGCCGTTCAGACCGGACTCGGCGGCAAGCTTTCCGTGAGCGTGGAGCTGGCGAATACGGATCAGGTGACCGTAGAGGTTAAGAAGGCGTAAGGATCTTATGGCAAAAACCAAAGCAAGTGTCGTATTTTTCTGTCAGAACTGCGGCTTTGAATCTCCCAAGTGGGTCGGGCAGTGCCCGGCCTGCCGGGAGTGGAACACCATGGTGGAGGAGACCGTGACGCCGGCGATGAAGTCCGCGGGCCGGTCGGTCTCGGAGGCGAAGGCAGCCAAAGCGGTGCCCGAGATCCTCGCGAAGGTGGAGATCCGATCGGAGGACCGGATCGGCACCGGGATCGGAGAGCTCGACCGCGTCCTCGGAGGCGGTATCGTTCAGGGCTCGATGACGCTGGTGGGCGGAGATCCCGGCATCGGCAAATCCACCCTTCTGCTCCAGGTGTGCCGGTTTCTGTCGGAGGCCGGGCACACGGTGCTCTATGTCTCCGGTGAGGAATCCCAGGTGCAGATCAAGATGCGCGCAGACCGGATCGGCAGTTTCGATGAGCGGATGCTGGTGCTGTGCGAGACGAATCTGGATGCGATCGGCGAGGTGATCCGGGAACGCAGACCGGAAGTCGTCGTGATCGACTCCATCCAGACCATGTACAACGAAGCAATCTCTTCCGCCCCGGGGAGTGTCTCTCAGGTGCGGGAATCCACCGGCGCGCTCATGCAGCTGGCGAAGGGACTCGGGATCTCCATGTTCATCGTCGGCCATGTGACGAAGGAAGGAACGGTGGCCGGTCCCCGCGTGCTCGAGCACATGGTGGACACGGTGCTGTATTTTGAGGGCGACCGTCACGCTTCCTACCGGATCCTGCGCGGTGTGAAGAACCGTTTCGGATCCACCAATGAGATCGGTGTCTTTGAGATGCGTGAGGACGGACTTCGGCAGGTGACAAACCCGTCGGAATATATGCTCGAGGGACGGCCGGAAGAGGCGAGCGGATCCGTGGTGGCCTGTGCCATGGAGGGAACGAGGCCGCTGCTTCTGGAGATTCAGAGCCTCGTCTGCCGCAGCAGCTTCGGGATCCCGAGACGGCAGGCCAACGGGACGGACTTCAACCGGGTCAATCTCCTGATGGCCGTGCTGGAAAAGCGCTGCGGGATCCACCTCGGTGACTGCGACGCATATGTGAATCTCACGGGCGGCATCCGGATGCAGGAACCGGCGCTGGACCTGGCGATCGTGCTGACGGTCCTGTCGAGCTTCCGCAATGTGCCGCTGAGCCCCAAAATGGTGGCATTCGGCGAGGTCGGTCTCTCAGGTGAGGTGCGGAGCGTGTCCATGGCCAGACAGCGCGTGGCCGAAGCGGAGCGTCTGGGCTTTGAGATCTGCGTCGTTCCGAAGAGCGTGGAGGCGGATTGCCGGGCGGGCAGCAAAATACAGATCATCGGCGTCGCCAATGTGCAGGAGGCGCTGGACAAAACGTTTTAAAATTTTTCTTGCCACCGGTACCCGGCTATGTTATAATCTCATTCGTTGACGCGCAGTCGCCAGCGAATATAGGGGAATAGTACAGCGGTAGTGCGGCGGTCTCCAAAACCGTTAACGGGGGTTCGATCCCCTCTTCCCCTGCGAGAACCCGGGTGCAATAGCATCCGGGTTTTTCTTTTGCGGAAAAGACCGGCAAGCGGATACCTGCCCGGTTTCGGGAGAAAGGAGTCAGGATGGATCAGAATTGGACAGCACAGCAGAAGGAGGCGATGGAGGCCTTAGAGAGCTTTCTGATGCACCTGTGTGAGAAGGCGGGCAAGCCGCAGGCGTACGGAGCGCAGCTCTGGGAGCAGGTATCTTCCTCCGAGGGGCTCCTGCGGGAGCTGGCCTATTTTCATGACACGGGGAGCTTCTGGGGACAGTACCGGGTGGCCGGGCTGACCCTGCCGGATCTGGTGGTATGGCAGGTGGATCATTTCAAGGCTTACATGGACCGGGAGGAGAATAACCGCTATCACCGGGAACGGCTTTTTCTGGAATCCTTTGAGTCTCTGGCACAGCTCGAGCGGGATCCGGAAACGATCCTTCGGAAATTTCGGGAAGAAACAGGAACGGACTTTTAAGTTTTACTGTACTTTTTACAAAAATATGATAAAATAATTACGCTCGTGTCATATTTTGTTCTCATTTTTGTCAGATTCCGGACGCATTTTTTCTGACGCGTTTGTCGAAACAGGAGGTGTCTATGGAGAGGGAAGAGGAATTCCTTCCGGGGAAAATGAAAGAAAACCGTCGGATTTTGAACCCCCTTTTTCGCTACCTTCCGTGGCTTGAGGAAGCCTCGAAAAAGACCGTAGCGAGCACCTATTCGGGCGACGGTCTGTCACAGAATTCGGTTCCGTTTCCGGTGTACGACGGGACGCTTATGAACTTCATCAGGGAGGCACAGAATTCTCCGCTGATGGATCGCAACTATCCGTACGTCTATACGCGCAAGCGCATCACCAATCATGATCAGGAGCGGGCCATCATCGCGGCCTGCGATTACAAGGAGTGGGATACCCTGCGCGGGATTTTATCCAAGTATGTTATGGGCGGCAGGACCAAATCAACGCTTTGGAGCGAGGGAGTTTCGGAGCAGATTTTTTACCTGGTGCTGAAACAGTTCAAAGAGATCGTTGATTTTTGGGACCATTCGGAAAAGTGAGGGAGGTAGAGAAGTGGGAGACAAGTCGAACAGAAAGAAGCAGTACATTCTGGAGAAGGCCAGAGAGGTCTTCGTGGAGAAGGGCTACAAGCGCGTTACGATGAAGGATATCGTGGAGGCATGTGATATCAGCCGCGGTGGTCTGTATCTGTATTTTGAGAATACCAATCAGATTTTCCTCGAAGTGCTTCGCACGGAGAGCGAGGAGACCGACGATGTATTTTCCGGCAAGATCACGGAGGATGCGACCTGTGTGGACATCCTGCTGCTGTTTTTGCAGGAGCAGAAGAAGGAACTCCTTCGCAAGAAAAATACCCTGGTGCAGGCAAGCTACGAATTCTATTTCGAGAACAAGCCGGCCCGCAAGGACGATGTGCTGAAGAAGCAGTTTGAATCCGCCGTGAAGGTGCTGGAGAAGCTGATCGAGACCGGTGTCGAGAACGAGGAATTCTATTGTGAGAACTGCCCCGAGGCGGCCCGCAATATCATGTATCTGCTCGAGGGTCTGAAGATTTCGGCGCAGACCATCGGGATCACCGCCGATACCGTGGATCAGCAGATCGATTACATCTTCTCCACGCTGGGTGTGATCCTCGAGGACGAATAAGTTCATATATGCAAACAAAAAGCTTCAAGGGAGAATGCTTCTTTGAGGCTTTTTTGCTGCAATAACATGAGATATCCGCCTATTTTTTTGGGACTTTTGACAACAGGAAAAATCTTGTGCGGCAGGGGGCCTGGATGTAATATTTATGGTGATGCTTTATGGTTCGCATGGAGCAGATCGTTTTGTGTCACAGCAGAAAGCAAAGCAGGAAAAGGAGCCTTGAAATGGGAAATGTAAGACGGATCTATGTGGAAAAGAAACGTCCCTTTGCGGTCAAGGCCGCAGAGCTGCATGAGGAGCTGAAGAATTACCTCGGGATCGATGCCGAGGAGGTGCGGATTCTGATCCGGTACGATGTCGAGAATCTGTCGGATGCGGTATTTGAGCGCGCGTGCACTTCGGTTTTCTCCGAGCCGCCTGTGGATGATTATTATCTCGAGCAGATCGAGATCCCGGCCGGAACCAGAGTTTTTTCCGTGGAATTTCTGCCCGGACAGTTCGATCAGAGAGCAGATTCCGCTGTTCAGTGCGTTCAGTTTCTCAATGAGAACGAGAACCCGACGATCCATACCGCTGTCACCTATCTGATCCGCGGACAGATCAGCGATGCGCAGTTCGAACAGATCAAGAGCTATTGCATCAACCCCGTGGACTCCCGCGAGACGGATCTGACCAAGCCGGAGACGCTGCAGACCAATTACGAAGAGCCTGCGGACGTACGGATCTTTGACGGCTTCAAGGACATGCAGGCGGAGCAGCTTCGGGAGCTTTACGACTCTCTGGGTCTGGCGATGACCTTCAAGGATTTCCTGCATATTCAGAAATATTTCCATGACGATGAGAAGCGCGATCCTTCCATGACCGAGATCCGCGTGCTCGATACCTACTGGTCCGACCACTGCCGTCATACCACCTTCTCCACGGAACTGACGAAGGTGACCTTTGATGAGGGCTTCTACCGCGAAGCCTTTGAGAAGAGCTTTGCCGATTACCGGAAGACGCGTGCGGAGCTGTACGCGAACCGTCCGGACAAGTTCTCCTGTCTGATGGACCTCGGTACCATCGCGGCGAAGAAGATCCGCGCCGAGGGCGGCCTGCAGGACGAGGAGGTTTCCGATGAGATCAATGCCTGCTCGATCGTGGTTCCCGTGGAGATGGATTACGGCGATCACAAGGAGACCGAGGAGTGGCTCGTATTTTTCAAGAATGAGACCCACAATCACCCGACCGAGATCGAGCCTTTCGGTGGCGCTGCCACCTGCCTCGGCGGTGCGATCCGCGATCCCCTTTCCGGCAGAGGCTATGTCTATCAGGCCATGCGTGTGACCGGCGCTGCCGATCCCACCGTTCCCGTATCGCAGACCATGGAGGGCAAGCTTCCGCAGAAGAAGCTGGTCCGCACGGCGGCGGCCGGATACTCCTCCTACGGCAACCAGATCGGCCTTGCGACCGGTTATGTCAAGGAGATCTACCATCCCGACTATGTGGCGAAGCGCATGGAGATCGGCGCCGTCATGGGTGCCGCTCCCAGGAAAAATGTGATCCGGGAAAATTCCGATCCCGGCGATATCATCATTCTGCTCGGCGGTCGTACCGGGCGTGACGGCTGCGGCGGAGCGACCGGCTCCTCCAAGGCACACAATGTCAAGTCCATCGAGACCTGCGGTGCGGAGGTGCAGAAGGGAAATGCACCCACGGAGCGCAAGATCCAGAGACTGTTCCGCAGAAGCGAAGTGACCCGGCTGATCAAGAAGTGCAATGACTTCGGTGCCGGCGGTGTCTCCGTGGCCATCGGAGAGCTGGCGGACGGACTGAAGGTGGACCTGGACAAGGTGCCCAAGAAATATGCGGGCCTCGACGGAACCGAGCTGGCGATCTCCGAGTCCCAGGAGCGCATGGCCGTGGTCGTGGCACCGAAGGATGTGGATGAATTTCTGAAATATGCGGCGGAGGAGAACCTCGAAGCGATCTGCGTGGCCGTGGTCACCGAGGAGCCCCGTCTGGTTTTAAGCTGGAGAGGCAAGGACATCGTCAATCTGAAGCGTTCCTTCCTCGATACGAACGGCGCACATCAGGAGACGCAGGTGGAAGTGGAGATGCCCGACGAGAAGGCGGATTACTTCCGTCGCGCCTCGATCCCTGCGGTCGGGGAAGCTCTGAAGAAGGGCGATGTGAAGGATGCATGGCTGAAGACCCTGAGCGATCTGAACGTATGCTCGCAGAAAGGTCTGGTCGAGATGTTCGACGCGTCCATCGGCGCCGGCAGTGTCGTCATGCCTTACGGCGGAAAGCATCAGCTCACCGAGACCCAGTCCATGATCGCGAAGCTTCCGACCCTGAAGGGCAAGACCGATACCGTCACCATGATGGCGTACGGCTTTGATCCCCAGCTCTCGAGCTGGAGCCCGTATCACGGCGCGATCTACGCGGTGATCGAGTCCATGGCGCGCATCACGGCAGCAGGCGGTGACGCTTCGAAGATCCGTTTTACCTTCCAGGAGTATTTCCGCCGGATGAACGAGACGCCTTCCCGCTGGAGCCAGCCCTTCGCAGCGTTGCTCGGCGCTTACGACGCACAGGTGGGCTTCGGTCTTCCTTCCATCGGAGGCAAGGATTCCATGTCCGGTACCTTCGGTGACATCGATGTACCTCCGACGCTGGTTTCCTTCGCGGTGGACATCGCGAAGGGTGCGGACATCGTGACCCCCGAACTGAAAAAGGCAGGCAACGCGCTGGTGCTCTTTACGATCTCCAGAGATGAGAAGGAGCTGCCCGATTACGGTGAGGTCGCTGCGCTCTATGCGCAGATCCGCGCACTCGCACAGAAAGAGTGCATCGCTTCCGCTTATGCCCTCGATGCGGCAGGTCTCGCTGCTGCGCTGCCCAAGATGGCCTTCGGTAACGGGCTCGGCGTCAAAGTGGATGCTTCCTTCCCTGCGGAGAAGCTTTTTGCCAACGAGCTGGGCGGCATCGTCGCCGAGATCCCCGCGGAGAAGATGGACGAACTGGCCGGAAGCGGCGTGAAATATGTGAAGGTCGGTGAAGTGACCGATGACGGTAAATTTGTCTGCGGCGGCGCAGAGCTGACGCAGGACGAAGCGCTGAAGGCCTGGACCGGAACCCTCGAGAAGGTCTTCCCGACGAAGGCTTCCAAGGCGAAGGATCCGGTTCCTTCCGAGCTGTACCACGCATCAGACATCTATGTATGCAAGCACAAGGTGGCAAAGCCGACCGTATTTATCCCGGTCTTCCCCGGCACGAACTGCGAGTATGATTCGGCGAAGGCTTTTGAGCGCGCGGGCGCAAATGTGGTGACGCGGATTTTCCGCAACCTCTCCGCGCAGGATATCCGGGAGTCCGTGGACGCTTTTGAAAAGGAGATCGAGCAGGCGCAGATCATCATGTTCCCCGGCGGATTCTCCGCAGGTGACGAGCCCGACGGCAGTGCGAAATTCTTTGCCACCGCGTTCCGGAACGAGAAGATCCGCGAGGCGGTCGAGAAGCTCCTGGGCGAGCGGGACGGCCTGGCGCTCGGTATCTGCAACGGCTTCCAGGCGCTGATCAAGCTCGGACTCGTTCCCACCGGTCATATCACGGGACAGACCGCCGATTCGCCGACGCTGACCTTCAATACGATAGGCCGTCACATCTCCAAGATGGTCTACACGAAGGTCGTTTCCAACAAGTCGCCCTGGCTTGCAGGCGCGACCCTCGGCGCTACCTATTGCAGCCCTGCTTCCCATGGAGAGGGTCGTTTTGTCGCACCGGAGAGTGTCCTGAAGGAGCTCTTTGCAAACGGACAGGTCGCTACCCAGTACGCAGATAATGACGGTAATGTCACAATGGATGAGTATTACAATGTCAACGGCTCCTACTGTGCGATCGAGGGTATCACGTCCCCGGACGGCAGAGCCTTCGGCAAGATGGCGCATGCGGAGCGGCGTGACGCCGGCGTAGCGGTCAATATCTACGGCGAGCAGGATCTGAAGATCTTTGAATCCGGCGTCGCATACTTTAAGTAATATGTATTTTTGGCTGGCCCGCACTCACCTGCGGGCCGGTTCGTAAGTAAAAATATTCATGGAGGCATGGCAAATGAAGGCTTTTTTGATCCTGGAAGACGGCACCGTGTTCGAGGGCACCTCGATCGGCGCGCGCCGCGAAGTGATCAGCGAGATTGTGTTCAATACGAGCATGGCCGGATACCTGGAGGTCCTGACGGATCCCTCCTACGCCGGGCAGGCAGTCTGCATGACCTATCCGCTCATCGGCAATTACGGAATCTGCGAGGATGACATGGAATCCGCAAGGCCCTGGCCGGACGGATTCATCGTGCGCGAGCTCTCCGAGGTCCCGAGCAATTTCCGCTGTGACTGCAGCATTCAGGAATTCCTGGAAAAATGGGAGATCCCCGGCATTGCAGGCATCGACACGAGAGCGCTGACGCGGATCCTGCGTGAGAAGGGCACCATGAACGGGTGCATCACGACGAACGAAGCCTTTGATTTTGCCACGCTGCAGCCTGCGATGAAGGCCTATGCCACGGGGCGTGTGGTGGACAAGGTGACCTGCGCGGAAAAGTACACGGTCCCGGCTACGAAGGATCTGGCCGAGAACGGGCCGGTCTCGGGACTGGCGGTCTTTGATGCGGCAAAATATGCGGCCGGCGAGCGGGAGATGCGCCCGAGTCTGGTGACGGAGCTGAATGGTGCGGGCCTTCGGGTAGCGCTCCTTGATCTCGGAGCGAAGGGCAACATCGCACACTCTCTGGCGGCGCGCGGGTGCGAGGTCACGATCTATCCGGCACGCACGAGCGCGGAGGAGATCTTAAGCGATGCGCCCGACGGGATCATGCTTTCCAACGGTCCCGGAGATCCGAAGGACTGTCCGGAGGTGATCGCCGAGATCAAAAAGCTCTACGCGTCGGATACACCGATTTTTGCCATCTGCCTCGGCCATCAGCTGATGGCGCTGGCGACCGGAGCCGATACGTACAAGATGAAATACGGGCACCGCGGCGGCAACCATCCCGTGAAGGATCTGGCGACCGGGCGGGTGTACATCTCCTCCCAGAATCACGGCTATGTCGTGGATACGGACAAGCTGGATCCGAAGATTGCAACGCCGGCTTTTGTGAATGTCAATGACGGGACGAACGAAGGTCTCGCCTACACGGGGAAGAATATTTTTACCGTACAGTTCCATCCGGAGGCCTGCCCCGGACCGCAGGATTCGGGATATTTGTTTGATCGCTTTATCAATATGATGAAAGGACGGAAAGCAGATGCCTAAGAATGCCAATGTAAAAAGAGTCATGGTCATCGGTTCCGGTCCCATCGTCATCGGACAGGCGGCGGAATTTGACTATGCGGGAACGCAGGCCTGCCGCTCTCTGAAGGAAGAGGGCGTGGAGGTCATCCTGGTCAATTCGAATCCGGCGACCATCATGACGGACAAGGATATCGCGGACAAGGTCTACATCGAGCCGCTGACCGTAAAGGTGCTTCAGCAGATCATCGAGAAGGAACAGCCGGATTCGATCCTGCCGACGCTGGGCGGACAGGCGGGTCTGAACCTGGGCATGGAGCTCGAGGAGAGCGGTTTCCTGAAAGAGCACGGGGTGCGGCTTCTCGGCACGACGGCTGCAACGATCCGCAACGCCGAGGGACGTCAGGAGTTCAAGGATCTGATGGAGCGCATCGGGGAGCCGGTGGCCGCTTCCAAGGTGGTGGAGAATGTGGAGGACGGAATCGCCTTCACCGACTCGATCGGATATCCGGTCGTGCTACGCCCCGCCTATACCCTGGGCGGCAGCGGCGGCGGTATCGCCCATAACCGTGTGGAGCTCGAGGAGATCCTGGAGAACGGCCTGCGGCTGTCCCGCGTCGGACAGGTGCTCGTGGAGCGCTGCATCGCGGGCTGGAAGGAGATCGAGTACGAGGTCATGCGCGACAGCGCGGGCAATGTGATCACCGTCTGTAACATGGAAAATATCGACCCGGTCGGTGTCCATACGGGCGACTCCATCGTGGTGGCCCCCTCACAGACGCTCTCCGACAAGGAATACCAGATGCTGCGTACCTCTGCTCTGAAGATCATCTCCGAGCTGGGGATCACCGGCGGCTGCAATGTGCAGTTCGCACTGCATCCGACGAGCTTTGAATACTGTGTCATCGAGGTCAACCCCAGAGTCAGCCGTTCGTCCGCTCTGGCCTCCAAGGCGACGGGGTACCCGATCGCGAAGGTGGCGGCGAAGATTGCGCTGGGTTACACCCTGGATGAGATCAAAAATGCGATCACGCAGAAGACCTATGCAAGCTTCGAGCCGACGCTGGACTATTGTGTCGTGAAGATGCCGCGCCTTCCCTTCGACAAATTTCTCACGGCGAAGCGCACGCTTACCACGCAGATGAAGGCGACCGGCGAGGTCATGAGCATCTGCAACAATTTCGAAGGCGCACTCATGAAGGCCATCCGCAGTCTCGAGCAGCATGTGGACTGCCTTAGAAGCTATGACTTTACGAAGCTGGACCGCGCGGAACTGCTGGATCGCCTGAAGGTGGTGGATGATCAGCGGATCTGGGTCATCGCGGAAGCACTGCGCAAGGGGATCACCTATGAGGAGATCCATGCGATCACGCAGATCGATCTGTGGTTCATCCATAAGCTGGACCGCATCGTGCAGATGGAGCACGCACTGGAAGAAGGACCGGTGACGGCAGAGCTTCTGCGCGAGGCGAAGCGGATGGAATTCCCCGATGGAGTGATCGCAAGACTGTCGGGAAAAACCGAAGGGGATATCCTGCAGATGCGCAGGGACCATGGGATCAAAGCGGTCTATAAGATGGTCGATACCTGCTCCGCGGAATTCGCCGCGGCGACGCCGTATTACTATTCGGTGTATGAAGATACGTCGAAGATCTATTCCGTGGACGGGGCACTTTCCGACGATGTTGTCATAAATGAGGCGCGGGAAACGTCCGGACGAAAGAAGGTGCTGGTCCTCGGCTCCGGCCCGATCCGTATCGGACAGGGCGTGGAATTCGACTACTGCTCGGTGCATGCGACCTGGGCATTTTCCAGGGCAGGCTACGAGACGGTCATCGTCAATAACAATCCGGAGACGGTGTCGACGGATTTTGATATCGCGGACAAGCTGTATTTTGAGCCGCTGACGGATGAGGATGTGGAAGCCATCGTTGAGATGGAGCATCCCGACGGCGCGGTGGTACAGTTCGGCGGACAGACGGCGATCAAGCTGACGGAGCATCTGATGCGGATCGGTGTGCCCATCCTCGGCACGAAGGCGGAGGATGTGGACGCGGCCGAGGACCGCGAGCTCTTCGACGAGATCCTGCAGCAGACCGGGATCCCGCGTGCTGCGGGCGGAACGGTGTACACGGCGGAGGAAGCGAAGGCGGTGGCGAATCGCCTGGGGTATCCTGTGCTGGTGCGTCCCTCCTATGTGCTCGGCGGACAGGGGATGCAGATCGCCACGAGCGATCAGGAGATCGAGGAGTTTATGGCGATCATCAACCGGATCGCGCAGGATCACCCGATCTTGGTGGATAAATATCTCCAGGGCAAGGAGATCGAGGTCGATGCGATCTGCGACGGCACGGACATCCTGATCCCGGGCATCATGGAGCATATCGAGCGCACGGGCGTGCATTCGGGCGACAGTATCTCGGTCTATCCCGCACCGACGATCGGCAAGCTGATCAAGGACAAGATCGCGGACTATACACAGAAGCTGGCGACGGCGCTGCATGTAAAAGGAATGATCAACATCCAGTTCATCGCGATCGATGAGGATGTATATGTCATCGAGGTCAATCCCCGCTCGTCCCGGACCGTGCCCTATATCAGCAAGGTGACGGGGATCCCGATCGTGGATCTGGCGACGCAGGTGATCATCGGAAAAACGATCCGGGAGCTTGGCTACAAGCCGGGACTTCAGCCGGAGGCGGATTATTACGCGATCAAAATGCCGGTCTTCTCCTTCGAGAAGATCCGCGGCGCAGAGATCAGCTTAGGGCCGGAGATGAAGTCGACGGGTGAGTGTCTGGGGATCGCGAAGAGCTTCCACGAGGCGCTGTACAAGGCATTCCTCGGCGCGGGCGTGGAGCTTCCGAAGTACAAGCAGATGATCATCACGGTGAAGGATGCGGACAAGGGCGAGGCGATCGGCGTGGCCAGACGGTTCGAGCGTCTGGGCTACACGATCTACGCGACGCGCTCTACGGCGGCCGCACTCAATGAGGCGGGGGTGAAGGCACGCAAGGTGAACAAGATCTCGCAGGAGAGCCCGACGGTGATGGATCTGATCCTGGGACACCGGATCGACCTGGTGATCGATACGCCGACGCAGGGGCGCGACAAGAGCCGCGACGGCTTCCTGATCCGAAGGAATGCGATCGAGACGGGCGTGTACTGCATCACGGCGATGGATACGGCGAATGCGCTGGCGAACAGCCTGGAGCATGCGAGCGAGGCGCTGAGTCTTGTGGACATCGCGAGCCTGTAAAGAAGAAAGCCCGGACAGGGCGCCTGAGAACGGCACCCGGAAGGGCAGTCAGCAAAGAGGCAGTAAGGCAGAAAACCGGAAGGGCAGTCAGCAAAAAGGCAGTAAGACAGGATGGAAGAACAGAAGAGGAATTACCAGCGGGAACTGGACCGGATCCTGGACGGAATCATAGAAGAGAGACGCAAGGCGGAGGCGATGGCGCCCGGCGGGGAGGAAAAAAGCGCCGGGTGTGCGCCGACCCTCCTCCTGCACAGCTGCTGCGCCCCCTGCTCGAGCTATGTGATGGAATACCTGGCTCCTTTTTTCCGGATCACGGTCCTCTATTATAACCCCAACATCGACGAGGAAGCAGAGTACCGCAAGCGCGCCGCGGAGGAAAAGCGCCTGATCGGCGCGTACAATGCGGAAGGCAAGGGCTACCCGATCACGTATCTGGACGGGCGCTACGATCCGCAGGAATTCTACCGGGCAGCCAAAGGGTACGAGCAGGCCCCGGAGGGCGGCGCACGGTGCTTTCGCTGCTACGAGCTGCGCCTTCGGGAAGCGGCAAAGACGGCGCGCGAGCTCGGCACGGATTATTTCTGTACGACGCTGAGCATCTCTCCCATGAAAAATGCTCAGAAGCTGAACGAGATCGGGGAACGGATTGCGCCGGAGTACGGCGTCCGGTGGCTGGTCAGTGACTTCAAGAAAAAAGACGGCTACAAGCGCTCCATCGAACTGTCGAAGGAGTACGACCTGTACCGTCAGAATTATTGCGGATGCAGCTTTTCAAGGTCTGCGCTTTTGCATTGACAAAGAAACGCTGCCCGCGTTAAAATGCGAGCAATATCTTTTCTGCCGGCGGGTCCGTTTCGAAGGATGCGGATCGCGGGAGGAACGGAAGGAAGAGAAGGACGAACGTATGAAGAGTTTACTGGAAAAATTATCTCTGGAAATGGGGAAGGCTTTTGAGGCAGCGGGGTACGATGCTGCGCTCGGCAGAGTCACCATCTCCAATCGCCCCGATCTGTGCGAATACCAGTGCAACGGCGCGATGGCCGGTGCAAAGCAGTACCACAAGGCACCGATCCAGATCGCCGGAGAAGTGGCTGAGAAGCTGAAGGAGCTTGGTCTGGCGGCGGATGCCGAGAGCGGGAAAAATGACAGAAGTATCGTTTTTGGTGATGTGGCAGCGATCCCGCCCGGATTTTTGAATCTGAAGGTATCGGAAAGCTATCTGGTCGCCTATCTGGAGGAAACGGAACGGGATCCGAAGTACGGCATGAACCAGCCGGAAAATCCGGGGACGATCATCATCGATTACGGCGGAGCCAATGTTGCAAAGCCGCTGCATGTCGGGCATATCCGTTCCGCGGTCATCGGTGAGGCAGTCAAGCATATGATGAAGTATGCGGGCTATAAGGTCATCGGCGATGCGCATCTCGGAGACTGGGGACTTCAGATGGGTCTCGTGATCGTAGGGCTTCAGGATCGCCAGCCGGATCTGCCCTATTTTGACCCGGATTTCAAGGGGGAGTATCCCTATATAGCACCCTTTACGATCTCGGAGCTGGAGGAGATCTATCCCGCGTCGAGCGCAAAGTCCAAGGAGGATCCGGAGTACAAGGCACGCGCCATGGAAGCAACGCATCAGCTGCAGATCGGCAACCGCGGGTATCGCGCTCTGTGGAAGCTGATCATGGATGTCTCCCTGACGGATCTGAAGAAAAATTACGGCGCCCTGAATGTGGATTTCGAGCTGTGGAACGGCGAGAGCAGTGTGCAGGATCGGATCCCCGCCATGGTGCAGTACATGAAGGACGGCGGCTATGCGTACATCAGTGAGGGCGCGCTGGTCGTGGATGTGAAGGAGGAGACCGACACGAAGGAAGTGCCTCCCTGCATGATCCTAAAGTCCGATGGAGCGTCGCTCTACAACACGACGGATCTTGCGACGATCCAGGAGCGCATGGAGCTGTATCATCCCGAGCATATCATCTATGTCGTGGACAAGCGCCAGAGCCTGTATTTTGAGCAGGTCTTCCGCTGCGCGCGCAAGACGAAGCTGGTGGGGCCGGAGACAAAACTGACCTTCCTCGGCTTCGGAACGATGAACGGCGCGGACGGCAAGCCCTTCAAGACCCGTGAGGGCGGCGTGATGCGTCTGGAGAAGCTGATCAGCGAGACGAAGGAAGAGATGTATCACAAGATCAAGGAAGGTCGTCCCGTCACCGACGAGGAGGCACATGAGACCGCGGATCAGGTGGCGATCGCTGCCCTGAAATACGGCGATCTGTCCAACCAGGCGTCCAAGGATTATGTGTTCGACATCGACCGCTTTACTTCCTTTGAGGGGGATACCGGTCCCTACATCCTCTATACGATCGTGCGGATCAAGTCCATTCTGGCAAAATATGCGGAGCAGGGCGGAGTCCCGGATCGCAGCAGACTGACGCCCGCGAAAAATGATTCCGAGAAGGCGCTGCAGATGCAGCTGGCCGGCTTCGGCTCCATGATGGAGAGCGCCATCGCAGAGATCGCACCGCACCGGATCTGTGGTTACATCTATGATCTGGCCAATGCATTCAACAAGTTCTATCACGAGACGCAGATCCTGACCGAGGAAGATCCGGTCCGCAAGGAAGGCCTGATCGCAATGCTGGTGCTGACCCGCGACATCCTCGAGACCGCCATCGATGTCCTCGGATTCGAGGCGCCGGAGCGGATGTAAAGGGGGAGATTTTGCGGGTTCCGGAAAGGCCGCAATGTTTTTTCGGTAAAATGAATTTCTCTCTTGACAGTCCTATAGGAAAAAGATAAAATAGCATGGTCGGCTCGGGAATTCTCCGGCCGACCATACAGATGGCGAGATAGCTCAGCTGGCTAGAGCATGCGGTTCATACCCGCAGTGTCGAGGGTTCAAGTCCCCCTCTCGCTACGCGACAAAGGAATCCGAAGGGATTCCTTTTTTTCATGTAAGGAATGGCTTCCGGAACGCTCGACACTGCGGCAGTGCCTGGGGACGCACGGTGCCCGGTGGATATTACCACCTAAAAATGCTACAATAGGATTTAATCGTTTTGATTTCAGACTGGTATATGAGGTGATCTTATGAGGAAAAACAACATCAGCAAAAAGATGACGGCCATCCTGACAGCAGTCCTGCTTCTTGGTTCGCTGACAGCCTGCGGGGACAAACAGCCCGTTCCCCATACAGGCGATGGGGGAAGCGAAGCCGGCACGGTGGTCATCGATGATATGCAGGGAGCCGGACAAAGCGGGGAGGCTGCAGGCGCCGGACAGGGCAGTGAAGCATCCGATGCCGGTCAGACGGACGCGCAGCAAGGGGACACACAGTCAGGGACGATTACGGAACTGACCGGCAAGGTGACGCTTTTCTCCTATGAGACGGAGGAGACCCTGACCTATGAAGGCGGAGCTCCCTTCCCTTACGCCTATGCCGTGACGCCCGGTCTGGAGCTCGATGAGGCATCCGCCGCGCAGTATCCGAAACTGGCTGCGGCCCTGAAGTCGATGAATGAGGACAACCAGACGCTGAGCAAATACGCCCTTGCGAACATGACCGGGGTGATGAACGAAGATCTCAGCTACGGGATGGAGCCTTTTTATTCCTGCTACGAGGAGGCCCATGCAAGCGTGACGCGTGCGGATGCGCAGGTGCTGAGCTTCCTGGTGACGACCGATTCCTTTTACAACGGTGCGCATCCGAACCTCTACTACAATTCGCGTATTTATGATTCGCAGACCGGCGAGATACTGGGCATCGGCGATATTTTCAAGAACCGGGACGCGCTCATCGATGTGATCGTGGAGCATCTGGATCCGATCGCGGTGGATCCGGAGGAAGGCTTTGCGTTTGATGAATCCGATATCAAAAGCATGCGCGCGACCATCACCGACGAGGTGGAGCAGGAATACCTTCACTTTACGATGGGGGAAGATGGCGTGACCTGCCATTTTGATCCCTACGAACTGATGTATTACGCGCTCGGCCCCATCGAATCCGCTTTTTCCTATGCGGAGTATCCGGAGCTTTTCAACGAAAAATATGTACCGGACCACAGCCCTGAGCTGCCGGCCGGCGAGCGCTTCCCGGAAGAAGCGGAGACGGAGAAGACGCTCTTTACGGTGGACGAGCTCCTTTCTTCCCTCCCGGAGGAGGAGCAATGGAACGACACGGAGGGCGACGGGGATGATGCCGGATACCATGTCGTGGAATGCCCCGACTGGGACGTGACCTATCTGGCGGACGGGATCTTTGACACGCTGACGGAGCCTCCCTTCACGATCCGGGAGGTCAGCCACACCTACGACGAATATTACATGCCCGAGCCCTGGGCGAAGGAGCATGGGATCGAGCTGCCGGCGGGCTTTGTCTACGGCTCATCCTACAGCGATGACATGTATACCTATTGGGTCAGCAACAATGCGGCAAACGGCTACATGAGCATCGAACTGTACGATGCGAGCGGGAGCATCACCTACGGCACCTTCGATCTGTCGGCGTACCTCAATCCGCCGGTCGTGGCGCCGGAAGACGTGGCGTACACGGAGATGGCGATCGACTATGCGGCGGCCCGGGACGGCGTCCTGTATGTGGAGATCGGGCATCGCACCTATGCAGCTTCGCAGCCCTGCACAGCCTTTATCCTTGCGATCCGCATCGAGGACGGCGCGCTTCTCTGGAAGAGCGACTATCAGGTGGCCGGAGCCCAGAATTTCCTGATCGGAGAGGATACGATCATCTGCGGCTACGGGTTCACCAGGGAGCCGGATTATCTGTATGTCCTCAGCCGTCACAGCGGTGCGAAGCTGCAGACGATCAAGCTCCACAGTGCACCGGAATATTTCATTCCGGAGGATGATTCCCTGATCGTGCTGACCTATGACACGATCTATGAGTATAATATCTCGATGGATTAAAGGCGCGTGCTGATACAGGGGAGAGGATCCGAGGATTTTGGAAGGGAAGTAAGACAACATGAGAGCATATGAACGGTTGCTGAAATACGCGCAGGTCAATACGACAAGCTGCGAGGAAAATGAAGCGAATACCCCTTCCGGGGAGGGCGAGTGGAATCTGGCGCGCCTCCTCGAGGAGGAGATGAAGGAGCTGGGGCTGAAAAATGTCCATGTGGACGAACACTGCTATGTCTATGGATGGCTCCCCGCGACCGAGGGGTGCGAGGGCAGCAGGCATCTGGGATTCAATTCCCACATGGATACGGTGGCGGACACCGGCGGCGCAGATACGCATCCACAGGTGATCCGGGACTATGACGGAGGACCGATCAAGCTGGGAGATTCGGGCAAGGTGATCGATCCGGAGCTTTTCCCGCACCTGAAGGACTGCAAGGGCAAGACGATCCTCACGACGGACGGTACCTCGGTGCTGGGCGCCGA
>JAEEGH010005414.1_pt1 | contig 32067 bp, 24 predicted proteins | sample 9134181 | NCBI WGS metagenome assembly JAEEGH01 (sample SAMN16246544, study PRJNA631951) | gut metagenome | biome: gut microbiome; feature: rumen; material: DP-attached | host: Bos | place: Iran: Karaj | collected 2018-10
ACGTCAGTGGCTGATGAGCTCTGAACGAGAACCGTCATTGCGATTCCCACAAGAACAGCTACTAATTTGTTTGTAGTAGCCTTTTCTAAGATTATCTGAAGATTGTCACCGCAACTATTTTTAAGGCCTGTGGACATAATAGACATACCAAACAAGAATAAGCCCACTCCACCTAGCAGTGATAAGAATTGTGCAATTGTCATTTCATTCTCCTTCTACCGTACTTCCCCTTCATGAGAAGTAAAATTCTTTTCCTTTTCACTTTTGTCCGAAGATAGTTTAACATGACAAGTAAAGAATGTCTAAGTTTTTCGTAAATTTCTATGTATTTTATATGTATGCCTTTATAAAAATGCCATCTTCACGATATTCTTCTGATATTAACTCACCATTCTCGCGAATTTTTGCAATACTACCTGCTTCTGAATAAGGCACAAGCTTCTCAATATACTCTTTGCCGTCTCGTAATAATTCTGCAAGAATCTCACGGACTCTATCAAGCCCCTTGCCATTTTTAACCGATGTATGTACCGTGTAGTCGGCTCGCAAATCATGATAATCATGTTCGTCAGCCACCTTGTCAACCTTGTTAAATATAGTAACAACAGGCTTATTACAAACGCCAAGCTTGTCCAAGGTCTCATATACGATTTCCATCTGGCGGTCCATTTGTGGATTGCTAACATCAACCACATGAATTATGAAATCAGCATATTTTGCTTCCTCAAGTGTACTCTTAAATGCATCTACCAAATGATGAGGAAGCTTTCTAATGAAGCCTACTGTATCTGTAAGCAGAATCTTTTGATCATTATCCAAAAGTAATTCTCTAGTGGTAGGATCAAGTGTTGCAAACAATGCATCCCATTCTAGAATATTGGCATCTGTCATTTTATTTAAAAACGAAGATTTACCTGCATTTGTATATCCTACTATGGCAGCAACAGGAACTCCGTTTCGCTGTCTTTTACTTCTGGTGATTTCACGGTGACTTACCACATCTGCAAGTTCTTTTTTCAACTGAGTAATACGTCCAGATATAAGACGTTTATCCATCTCCAGCTTTTTCTCACCTGGACCTCTAGTACCGATAGCACCACCGCCTCCTGCTGCAGTACCACCAACACGGGACATATTTTTACCAAAGCCTGTAAGACGAGTCATCTCATAACGCAACTGAGCCAGCTCAACCTGAATCTTACCCTCTGCGGTACCAGCTCTAGCTGCAAAAATATCAAGGATAATAAGCGTCCTATCCATCACCTTTGTATCTAATGCATCAGCGAGATTTCTCATTTGAGCAGGTGTAAGCTCATCATCGCAAACAATACCAGTAGCTCCTGTCTCCCATATCAAATCTGCTATCTCGTCTACCTTACCTGTACCAACATAGGTGCCTGGATTTCTGCGCTCCAAATTTTGCATTATCTGTCCAACCACCTGAGCACCTGCTGTCTCACAAAGTTCTTCCAGCTCATGCAGTGAATCCCAAGCCTCAGCCTCGTCACCTTCATTTACTGCAACTAGTATAACTTTTTCTATTATCTTTTCTGTATTTACCATCTATCTATTTCCTATTTGTTAATATAGGGCATGCCCTACCACCTTTATAATAACATTATTTACTATAATTTTGTAACACTATATATTAAGCACAAAAATACAAGTGCCTCCCACAAAAGGGAGGCACCTGCCAAGGGGGTTAATATATAAATTTTTCGGGGAGACTATTTGTTTCTCTGCTCTGCAGTTTCTTTTGACTGATGAGTCATTACAGCTAGTGCTGCAATTCCCATAACTAGTGCTGCAAAGTCAAGGTAGCATGTACCAAGTCCTGAGAGAATAATCATTGCTGCAGAATCTGCAAGGTCAATTACGTATACGATACGACGTCTTCTGCGTCCTACATATATTCCAGCAACTCCTACTACTGCTACTACAAGAATCATCCAATGAACGTGGCAAACATGACCTATTTCTAATGTTGTACCTACTACCTGTGGGTTATTGTACATAAGTGCATATGTAGAGAACTGACCTGTTGAAATAGTAATTGTATTAGGATCTTCATCTATATCATTAAGTAATGTGCTTGCGCCCTGGTGAGCTCTCATGATGTAGTAATCATCTGATAATCCTAAGTAATTCTTTGGAATATCAATTATGATATCGATAGGGTCTGTATCTGTAATTCTGCTCCAATCCTCCTCATCAATTCTAAAGAACATACTTATGTCAAGATAATCTGCCATTGTAAGGTCTGGTAATTCTTCTTTAAAAGAATTTGTTCCGTCATCGATGACCTTTCTATCTACTTCTGGTACAGCTCTCTTGTCGAGTGGTGTTACCTCAACCTTGATTTCAAGAATACTTCCTGCTGCAACTGCTGCACGCTGCTCTGCTGTAAGGATAGAGTTTGCTACTGCTGTTGCATCTGCAAGACCAGCATTTGTAGTAGATGTATCGCCCTTGTACTCAAGCTTTACTATAACTGAACCTTCGCCAATTACGAATGCTACTGGTGTATCCTTTACAGTAACTGCATCCATATTTTCAAGGTCATCTGCCTGAATGATTTCACCACCTGTTGCATTAAGCTTATCTAATAATTTCTGCTTTGTATCGTCTGACATATCGCCCCAGATATCTCCACGGTCGATAATGTTTCCAAGGCCAATACCTTCTGTTTCAATCATATCAGCAAGTGCAGTTGTCTGTGCATTTGTTGCATTTTCTACTACCTCTGCTGGTGCCTCTGTAATAAATCCAGATACCTGAGGTGCTTCTTCTGTTGTCTCAACTACTGCTGGTCCGTAGTACTTGCGGCTAGATGAAGACTGTATAGGGTTTACAATCCTTACAACATAATTTGAATGCTGAATTTCTTTACCGTTCTTTTCTACTAAGTAGAATACTGTGTACTCACCAACTTCTTTGAATTTTGGAGCTTCTTCTGTATATACTCCATCCTCAGTGTCACTATATTTAACTACTGCATCCTTATCCTCGATGATAACTGGGAAGCTATGCTCCTCGCCATCGTAAACAACTTCTGCTGTTTCTTCTACAGGCTCTACTACTTCGATTGGATCCTGTGGTTTGATTGTAACTACATAGCTTCCTTCTTCATAAAGGATTCCGTTCTTCTCTACTTTGTAGAATACTGTATATTCGCCTTCCTCTGTAAATACAGGTACTTCTTCTTTGTAATCGTCTTTTGTATCAACGCTGTAAGTAATAACTGTGTTTTCAACATCAACTGTTACTGGGAATTCATGCTCCTGTCCGTCATATGTGATTGTAGTATCTTCCTGCTGTGGTACAGAAACTGTATATTCCTCAACTGTTACTACAGGTACAACCAAGATGTACTCTGAGTAATTATCATTTGTTACTACTAAGTAAATATAGCCCGTTGTTCCTGCTTCGCTATCATTTACTGAATATGTAATTGTATCGTTATTGTCGATTGTAAGTGCTGTAATAACATTATCAAATTCCTCTGAGTATGGTGGATTCCATCCATCGTTTAATAATGCAACACTATCATCTGCTCTTAGTCCTTCAATCTGAGAAGTTAATATAGCCTGGCCATTCTCAAGTGCTTCTGCACTAATCTTTATTGGCTCATCTGCATAAACCATAAATTCAGGAGATTCCTGCTTGCCAATTTCTACATTAAAGCTTCCGTATGCTGTTCTAAAGTTTTCCTTTGTAGCCTTGTAGTAAACTGTGTATTCGCCTGCGTTTACAAGTACTGGAACTTCGCTTGTATAAACTGCATTTTCATCTAAGCTATATGTTACTGTAGCATCTGATGGAGTAGTCTTAACCTTAAAAGTTCTTTCGATTCCATCATATGTGAAATGATACTTGTTTTCATTTGAGTTATAAGTAACAACTTCATTTGCTGCTGGTAACTGTACTGTTACTGTACCCTTTGTTCTTGCATGAACACCGCTTGTTACTGCAGAAGCTGGTGAATTCACATTTGCAGGTACTCTTGCCTTAATAATATAATCTGTATCTGGAGTTAATCCTGTAAATACAACCTTGCCATTTGACTGAGGTCTTACCCAACCATAGCCTGGAATTTCATTTCCATTTGTATCGTAAATGCGATATTCCTGAAGCATTCTTCCAGAGTTAGCTGGATCAATATTAAGTGTGATTGTTGTTTCTGTGGTAACAATTACATCATCACCAACGTCAACTGGTCTTGCTGCATCTGTTTCATCTTCTGTTCCATCTGCGTCTGCATCTTCTGCAAGAGGTCTAGGCTGAATATCAAGTACTGCAGGTGTTCCAGAAGCACCGTGCTCAGCTATTTCTATTTTCTTGCCACAGAAATCATAATCCTTGTTCTGACTATCCTTTCCACTTAATGGAATAGCCTTGCCAGAATCTGAGTTAAGAACATATGTCTCGCCTCTTGAACCATCATCATTTATTACTGTAATATCATATGTTGTACCAGGTTTATCAACCTTAATTTTCTCATTTGCGTAGTCTACATCACCCTTTACTGCACCAGTCTGTGCAACTGTTCCAAGGTTAAATGCATAAGAAATTGTAGATCCGCCCTCTAAGCCTGTCCATGAAACTGTGATACCAGAATCTGCTCCAGTAATCATTGTTGCATGTCCATATTCATCAAAGGTACATCTGTTTCTATTTGAACTATTATTATTTGCTGTGGCAAAATCATACATAAATCTTGGACTCCAATGGCCAATGTAATACATTGAAGGAAAATCTATGTCTGTTCTAACAACTAATGCTGCATCTGTATTCTGTGCACTATCGATTGAGCTCGCATCAATTAACTGAATGTGCTTTAATTTTCCGTTTGAAAAAACTCCCATACATGGTGCAGAGTCGTTGTGTCTAATCATAACATCACAGCCAAAGCTAAAAGCATGTACATCGTCACCTAATGTTGTATCGAATAATAACGCATGAGCACCTGATGTCATAGAGTTGTTCTGGCTTCCATCGTAATCATTTTCATAGAAATAACACTTATTAGTCTTAATTGTTGCCGTTGAACTAGGTCCTGTTCCACTTTGTTGTAAAGGACTTGGATTTGCACTTGTTGATGTATACCAGTTCCAATAATAATCGTAGCTTGTTTTATTTACCCAAGTACCTGAATACTTTCCTATTACATCAAATTTAGTACCATCAATAATTGAGTATCCCATCTGACCATTTGAGATATACCATCTGCTATTCTGGTAAGCCTGTACTGGGTATGTTTCGCTATCTGCCGAACCATTAAATCTTACTTTGTACCAGTAATTGTTTCTTAATTCACTTCCGCTGAATGTAGTTGTGATGGTTTCATCTGTTGCTGTAAAGCTTCCTGACTTACCATTTATTTCTGTGTAGTCACTTGTTCCATTTGCTGATACATACCACTGATATGTACCTGCACCATGCTCAGAAATATCAACTGTAAATGTTATACCACTTTGCATATTTGAGCCGTATGGATAGCCATAATTTCCAATTGTTACATCACCTGCTGCTACTAACTGTACTACGAATGGAGAAAAGCTTGTTGTCTCAGCCTCTGCTGTTACACCGTTTTCTTCTGTTTCAAGTTTCTCTACTACTTCGTCTGCATTATCAATGTCAGGGATGTGGTAAACTTCTACTGCTGTTTCTTCGTCAGCTACAGATTCCATTGAGAATGAAACTGTAACTGCACCTTTATTTGTGTCTGGCTGGATTTCGTTTCCTGCCTGATCTAATACAGAAATATCAAATACATATGAAGTAACTACGTTCTTTTCTTCTTCTAATGACTCTACTGCTGTCTCTGCAATCTGAGTAACATCTTCTGCTGCTCTTGATGCTGCAAGCTGTGCTCCCTCAGGGAATACACCTGCGTCAGCCTTTACTGTAATAAGTACACCGTCAACTACTACGCTCTGCTCGAACTCAGGAGAAAGCTCTGCAGTGCCAATAATAACTGTGATTGTAGGTAAGCTTGTTTCTACTTTATATTCTTCAGGAATAACTGGTGTATATACATACTTAGCACCTTCTACTGATGAATCAAATGATGAGCCTGTACTCTTTTCTGCGTCAATTGTCCATGTTATACCTGTGATTGTAACCTCTGCTGATGTGGAAACAGTTTCTACTCTGTATGTAGGCTCAGCTGTTGTTGTAGGCTCTTCTGCTACTGGAGCTGATTCTTCAACCTGCTCATCCTCTGCTGCCTGTGCAACCATTGCTGGGAATAATAAATCTACTACAAATGCTACAGGATCACTTCCGTTATCCTCTGAAGGTGCAGCTGACTCTGCTGCTGGTGTAGACTCTGCTGCTGGTGTAGACTCTGCTGCTGGTGCAGACTCTGCTGCTGGTGCTTCTTCTACTGGTGTAGACTCTGTTGAATCTACTGTAGGTTCAGCTGCTTCTGTAGTCTCGGTTGTCTCTGTTACTTCCTCAACAACTGTTTCCTCAGTAGCCTCTGTTGTCTCACTATCAACGTTTTCTTCTACTTCTTCCTGGTCTGATTCTGGTACGAGTACTTCCTCAACTTCTTCATTCTCAGGATTCTCTTCTGATTCAACTACTTCCTCTGTAGTAGGAGCGTCTGATTCAACATCTACTGTCTCCTCAACCATCTCACCTTCAAGAGTTTCTTCCTCAAGAACCTCTTCTTCAATTAATACTTCCTTATAAGTTTCAACTGTAGCATTAATTGAATCTGGGAATACGATATCTGATTCAGAAGCGCCAAATGCCAAGTGCTGTACAGCAACTTCTTCATCAATACTGCCTATTGCAGTAATGTAACGCTCTCCAACTGTGTTTTCTGCGTAAAGCATAGGAGAGCTAAATCCCATTGTGAAAACTGTAGCGAATGCCACGAGAAGTGCAGTCGCACGATATAACATACGGTTACGTGCAACCATTTTCTTTGTGCTAGATACTAATGCCTTTCCAGCGCATCTAAGAATGTCTTTGTTTGAAATGTTTCCTCTACCCATAATCACACCCCCTGTAAAAATGTGTTATCGTTATATTACAGAGTGAATGTGAATATATATTTGTTTATATAACGTTAATTTGTGAACTATTTTTGGAAAATTTGTGTTTTCGGTAACGGAACGCCCTGTATTGGTGCATTTTCATGCACCGTTATATTATAGTGTTATAAATTATCTATAACGTTTACTGCTAACTAATTACCCACATGCGGCGCATTTTGGTTCGTTTTTATAACATCATGACTTGAATTTAGATGTAATTTATTATTGAAACAAAAAACTAATTGTGCTATCTTATTTACGAATTTAATAATTAGCTAGGGGCGCATTATTGCTGAGAGGTGTACACCGACCCTTATCACTTGAACTGGATAATACCAGCGTAAGGAAGCATTTGATTTGATCTCCTAGCATATATATGTATGAAGGGAGATTTTTTTCATGATTAATCACGCATCTTTAAAAGAATTCAAAAATGTTAAATTTACTGCAAAGAGACTTGCATTTTGTGCAGTTTCAATTGCTCTTGCCTTTGTTCTTTCAAATATCAAGGTATTCAAATTTCCTACTGGCGGTTCTATAACAGCTTTTTCAATGTTAGTTGCATGCCTTCCAGGTTTATGGTTTGGCCCAGCAATCGGAATCGTTTCAGGAGTTGCCTATGGTCTTTTGAATCTGATTGTTGATCCTTATATTCTATTTCCTGCACAGGTTATCGTAGATTATGTTCTTGCATTTGGTGCCCTTGGATTATCAGGCTTCTTCTCAAATTCAAAGCATGCATTTATTAAGGGATATATTGCTGCTGTATTGGGACGTTATGTATTTTCAGTAATCTCTGGTTGGATTTTCTTTGGCGAATGGGCTTGGGATGGTTGGAATCCATTTGCTTACTCATTAGCTTACAATGCTATTTATATTTTTGCAGAAGCAGCTGTTACTATTGTAGTATTATTACTTCCACCTGTTCGCACTCTTATGACATTGCTTAAAAACATGGCAACTGAATAAATTAAAAAATGACTGAGGCTAAAAACCTCAGTCATTTTATTATCTGTCTAGTTTAAGAATGTCAACCTTAAAATTGTTTGCTAAATTGAATACTGAATTCTCAGTCTCAAACTTATTAAGAAATACATCGTGTGATTCCACATTTTTGATATTAATCTTTGTTTCTCGTTCGAAACGATGTCTAGCATCTGTATTTCTGTATTTCATATAGGTTGTTCGCCCAAATACAATTGCTATCAAAGTAGCTATAACTATAGCATAAAGAGGTCGTTGGGAACCAAGTGGTTCATCAGATGTTACCAAAAACATAACTAATGTTAAGAACCATGCTACAAACCAAACAACTCCAGTCATTAAAGCAATTCTACTTTTGTTAACAGGAACACTTCCTATAGTTTCCGCTGTTCTGGCATTAACAGCAACATAGTGAATCAATTGATGTGGTCCTGGATTCTCTATGTATGAGTAAAGCCATACTGGCAAATATGCAGCCAACCATTTTTCGCCATCCTTGGTAACATTAGACTGCTGCCACTCAACACCACGGTCATAATTATGAACGCTGTCATTTAAAGCAAATTTAATAGCCTCATGCTCTTGATTATCAACTATATTCTGCAAATCACCCTTGTTTACATCACGCTTTTCAGAAGTATATCCCTTTAAATAATTGGAATCGTATTTCACGCAATTTTCTGTATCGAAGGGTAATATTGCATTAATGATATTGTTAGTCTCATGTTCTGTAGATGCACCTGCACGTCTAGAGCTAGACTCTACAGTCAAGTCATCTATCTCCACATCGCACTCACGATTTACGCTGTATTTTTCAACTACATAAACTGTTTCTTTGTGCTCCTTGTCTCCGTGTCCTCTAGTTCTTTCGAATCTACGAACCTCTCGCTCACCTACACCAGTAAATGAGGCATGACCTTTCATATCAACAAGCATATATGGGAAATATACTCCCATAATATTTTCTGTAGTAAACTCTGACTTAAATGTCTTGTTTGCGTAAAACTGTCTTTTCCCAACAAACTGTTCTATGCGAGCTCTAGCTTCTTCTCTTTTCATTTTAAAAGGAAGAATAACATCTGGAACCGCACCATTTGGTACCTTTGTATTAATAGAAAGCATATTACGGCACCAATGACAGCGAGCCTGTGTAGTTTCATTTAAATCTACAACTACCTCGGCTCCACAGCTGGTACATTTCAAGGTAACAGTAGTGTCTGCAGAATTGTCAATGTCCACCGCACCGCTACCTATTTGCTGTCCTGATAAATCGCCAACGCCTGATTTCATATCGTCCAAAACATCCGGCTTGAACACGTAGCGGCAGAAATTACATCTAAGCTCGCCAGTGCTTTCCTTTAGGCTAATATCAGTTGCACCACACTTAGGGCATTTGGTCTGTCCAACCTTAGCCCCAGCGGCAGTGTCAATTATATTTATATCTGACATAACAAATCTCCCTTAGCCTAAGAATTTTGCCTTTGCAGCATCAAATTCTTCCTGAGAGATTACACCTGCATCCAACAATTCCTTCATTTGTTTAAGCTTTGTAACTGGGTCCTCAGCTGGAGCAGCTGCCTGTCCTGCCATCATCTGTGGCTGTCCATTTACTGGCTGCTGTAAGCCTGCAATACCAGAGCCTGCCATATTCATGCCCATTCCCATGAAGCCCATGCCCATGGCACCACCACCATTTTCACCAGCAGCTTGCATTCCACGTGCAACAGCCTGCTGCATGAATGAATTGCCTCTTGCTCCTGAAAGAGCATCTGCCTTTTTAACATCTGAAAGTAATGCCTTACTATCCTCATCATATTCAATAGAAGCAATGGCAACTTTTGCGATTTCAAGACCTCTATCTGATTTCCACTGATAGTTTTCCTCTACTACATCAGAAAGAGTCTTAGCAAAGCCAAGCTGGTCTCCCTGAATCTTTGCCATACGATTACCACGAGCTGGATCATTTGAATATGCTGAGAATGCTGCACCAAGTGAAGCTACAACCTCTGTAAATAGCTGCTCTGAAGCATCATTATCCATATCAGCAAAATCAAATATTCTGCCTGATGTAATGTATGAAACTGGTACGAATCCCTTTAGAAATGTAATAGGATCTACGATTTTAAGGCTATATGTACCTCTAGCCATAGCTCCTACCTGAGCATTAATGTACATATCATCCCAGTATATCTCTGACTGTGTACCAAATTTATTATTAGGAATCTCTTTGAGATTAATATAAACAGCGGCCTGTCTTGAGCCAGGAATTCCGCCATATTTAAAGCGTTCAAATGCCTGCTTAATAATGCCGTCAATCAATCCACCGCCTGTGAAAATTGACTGTGCATTAAGATCCTCAGTATTAAAAATATAGCCACCTACTTCAGAAATGAAACCAGTAACAGCATTATCCTGTAATGTTACAAGGGCATAACCATCTGGAACCATAATTTTACTTCCATTTGTAATGATTCCCTCTGAACCATGTGTGTTGGAGCCTCTGCCTGCGTTCTTTCCTTTCTGAACTGCTGGTATAACACCGGCTGTTGGTGGTGCGTCTGCTGGCATAATCACGTCTATCCACTGATCTGCAAATGTTCCTGAAATTGCACCTGCGAATGCTTTAATAAAACCCATTTTTTTCCTCCTCTTGCTTTGTAAAAAGCTTTACATATTTTTAACATTGATTTCCATTGATGTCTGTATTGCATCTGCGCCAGTTACAATGTCATATTCAATGCCAATTGCAATATTATTTCCCTCTTCTATTACCTGATAATGTCGGGTAAAAATTTCTAATGAAAGATTACCTAATGGTGTTGTGTATTTGTTAAGAGTCTTTTTCCCCGGCACCAATTCGATTTTAGAATTAAGCGCTCCCTTTTGTGTCATCGAAAAGGACTTACGATCAAATGCCATAAGGCACTCTATCACTCCATCCTCAGTAGTTCGGCGATAGGTCAGATATTTTTTGCCACCACGGTCCATAAAAGAACCTAGATAGCTTTCCTCTGACACCTCTTTATCACCACCCATTTTTTGTGTTGAACGGAGTGTGATTTTACATGAATTTCCTGCCATTATAATTCCTATCTATACTTGTTCTCTAATTACTTCACGAACAGCATTAATCTGGTTTGAAAGATGTGTGTGCATAACATTCTTTAAATATTCTGCATCACGTCTAGCAAAGCCTTCGATTATAGTTTTATGCTCAGCAATCAGCTGCTGATAAACTGAAGGATTCTTTACATATTCATAACGATAACGATACATCTGCTCCCTAGCTGAATTAATAATATTCTCTAGCTTTGGATTGGCAGCTGCAGCATAAATCACATCATGGAATGCCTCGTCTGCTTCAACTATTCTGCGAACATCGTCAGATCTAGTAGCATCCTCAAAAGCTTTCATTGCTTCTTTTAATTCTACGAACTGACCATCAGTCATACGTTCACAGGCACAAGTCACTGCCAAAGCATCAAGAGCATCTCTAACCTCTAGCACATCCTGCAAATCCTTCTCTGTCATTTTTGCAACCTGAGCCCCCTTACGAGGAATTGTAACTGCAAGTCCCTCCTGCTCAAGCATTCTAATAGCCTCTCTGATTGGAGTACGGCTAACCCCTAATTTGTTTGCCAGGTGCATTTCCATAAGTCTCTCTCCTGGCTTAAGCTCACCCTTCAAAATTGCCTCGCGAAGGGTGTTAAATACCACGTCTCTAAGTGGTAAATAATCATCCATTTGAAGTGTAAGATTTTCTGTCATTATATACTCTCCTTTTCTAGGTTATTTCCTATTATTGTATAGAGTCGTTAAATAAAGCTGTTTGACCATTTTGGTCTGTGTAAGAGCCTCCTTAGCTGCCCTAGCAGTTTTGTTGTCTGGGAAAAATCCAAACACTGTAGGACCACTACCGCTCATCATGGCACCAATTGCTCCATTATCCATCATGTTCTTTTTGATATCTGCAATAATTGGATGCATCGGTATAGTAACATCCTCAAGCACATTTCCCATATGAGAACATATTGCCTGAATATCCTTTGCCTTAATATCTGAAATTAGGCCGTCAATATCCGGATGAACCACTTTATCAAAGCATGAGTCCAAAGCCTCATATACTTGCTTAGTAGATACTGATATGCCTGGCTTTGCAATGAGCACTGGGCATTTCACCATGGGATCTATCGGTGTAAGAACCTCCCCTATACCTTCTGCAAGAGCTGTTCCTCTCATCAAACAATAAGGAACATCTGCACCTAGCTTTACACCTCGTTCCATAAGTGCCTTACGGCTAAGTTGAAGATTGAACATTTTGTTCATTCCAAAAAGAATAGCTGCTGCGTCTGTAGAACCGCCAGCCATTCCTGCTGCAACAGGAATATGCTTTTCAAGCTCAATGCTAACACCTTCTTTTAGCTGGAATTCTTCTTTAAGCAGCTTTGCTGCTTTGATGCACAGATTATCATCTCCAACTGTAAGAAATTTCAGATTGGTAGTCATAGATATGCTACCATCTGAAGTCTTTTTAATCTTGATAATGTCAAAGAGATTAACAGTCTGCATAATCATTTTTACTTCATGATATCCATCCTCACGAATCCCTGTAACATCTAATCCAATATTAATTTTTGCTAATGCTTTTACTTCTAAATTATCCATTGTATTTCCATGTATTTTGCACACTAATGTATTTTGTATTCAATCTTTATAAATTTTAACAAAGTAGCCACACTTTTACAAGTTTTTTGTATTAAAATAAATACAATCTAAAAGGTTATTTTTTCTCATTAATGAACCGATAAAAAAGACAGGAAAAGGATTTCCGTATGGTTGTAATATTTGGCCACAGTAACAAGGAGGTTATAATATGGATGTTAGTACTTATAGCAGCGTTTCTTCTAATATCGCTGGCACTTACACTAAAACTACGAACCCTGATGGTTCTGTAACTGAATCTCTTGAATTCAGCGCATCAAAGGAAGAAGTTAATGCTTCTAAATTTTCTGATGCCGCTGCAGTTTATGAAAAATCTTCTAATGACAAAACCCTTGGCACTGATAATTACAAAAAAGCTGACCGTAGCGCATTGATTCAGCAATTGAAAGCTGATCAGGAAAAGATGATTAACAATCTCATGGATATTGTTATGAAATCCATTTCCGGACAGGGAAGCACCTTTGCCATTGCTACTCAGGATGATATGTGGAAATTCCTTGCTGAAGGCAAATTCACAGCAGATGAAGAAACAGTTAAGAAAGCTCAGGAAGATATTTCTGAAGACGGATATTGGGGTGTAAACAAAACTTCTGATAGAATCGTAGATTTCGCTATTGCTCTTTCTGGCGGCGATACATCTAAGGCAGATTTACTATTAGATGCTTTCAAAAAAGGCTTTGAGAAAGCCACCGGAACATGGGGAAAAGAACTGCCAGATATTTCTAAAGATACCTACGATGCAGTAGAGGATAAATTCAATAAATGGAAAAATGGCGACTACACATCATCTAATAATAACAATGCCATCAACAACTTAGGTGGTGGTTATTCACTTAATTACATGGAAAACATTTCCACCGTAAGCTCATCTACTTATATCGAAACCTAAAGGCTTCAAATATATCAATAAAACAAAGATGACCAAGCAGTTACGCTCACAAGCCTTAGTGTTACTCCGTTCGACTAAAATGTCTCACGTGAGTAACCTAAGAGCTTGTGACCTACTACTTGGTCATCTTTTATTTGTAATAAGTAGGTTTCGATTTAGCGTTTTTCCCATTCGTTGGCAACGATAGGAGTTAAATAATCCTTCATCTGAACGTATTGCTCTTTAGAGATTACTATTCGTCGTCCTTTTCTGCCAATAAAGCCATCTTCCTGCAGCTTCTGTACTGCTCGATTGACGGTTTTAATAGAGAAGCCGCTTCGTTCGGCTAGTTCCTGTCGGCTGATTCCTACTATATATTCATCCTTCGGGTCCTCAGCCTCGTAGTTTTTAGTGAGAAGATAAATAATTCTATCAACTCCCTGTAGGAAAAGTATCACTCTCTCGTTTCTACTTTCCTCTAAGAGATAATCTCCTATTCGAGCCACTTCCATTCGAAGAGCATTTTTATCATCCCAAATCCATCTATCAAAACTTGCTCTGGACATCACTAACATAGTGCAATCCGTAACAGTTTTTAATGTGGTCATGTAAAGGGGAATTTCGAAGAATATTTCCATGGAGCCGAAAACCTTTATAGCGTGAAACCACATGTAATCGTAGACAACTCCTCGTATGCGGTAATCGATTGCTCTGACGGTGCCGTCAACTAAAATGTAAACAGTGTCCGCCGGAGTATTTTCCTCCACGAAAATAGTATTTTTCTTTTTGGTGACAACCTGTGTAGATTCAAGAACCCATCGTGGTGCGTTACTCAACAGCTTGTTTAGCGTATCTGATTGCTTCTTAGGCAAGCTATTTTGTAATTCCATTATTCGACTAAAGTTCTCTTCTAATGACATATTATCTCCATTTATTTATTAGATTATTTTTAACCTCATCTGAAGCAAAACTCATCTCAACGGAATTAATATAAATTGTCTTTAGTTGCTCTTCGTCAAAACCAAAAGCATCCACAACTTTATTAAATTCTTTTGTGAGATTTGTATTACTAACAGTTCTGTTATCTGTATTTAGTGATACAGGAATACCTCTTTCCATAAAAATAGAAATAGGACAATCCTTAATATCATCATAGGCTCTTGTCTGAATATTGCTAGTTGGGCAAAGCTCAACACCTATTTTGTGGGAGCTGCAATAATTCATAAGGTCCACATCATTTGCCATAGCAATACCGTGACCTAATCTTTTAGTTCCAAGGGCGATGGCATCGCGAACATTTTGAATATTACCAGTTTCACCTGCGTGAATTGTATAAGGCATTCCAAGTTTTTTAACTTCATTAAATAATTCAGTCTGCAATGCCATTGGATGAGCGTCCTCATCACCTGCAATATCACAAGCAACAACTCCGCTGCCAAGCATCTCGCGAGCAGCGCGAACCATTTTTAGATTATTCTCATCATCTACGAATCCTCGCATCATACAAACTATAATGCCAGTTTCAATGTCAAATTCCGCTCTAGCCTTTGCCAACCCTGCCTCAACAGATTCGATTATCTGATTAGTTGATAAGCCCTGCCCCATAGAAAAGGCAGGTGCAAATCTAACCTCTAAATATTTTACATTCTCCGAAGCAGCATTTCTAGCTAGCCAATAGGCTGAGGATTTGAGCCCCTCTGCATCCTGCAAGCAATGATTAGGCAATGTAAATCTCTCTAAATAATCTGCCAAACTTAGGCAATCATCATCAACCTGCATTAAATGTGCAAGTCTCTTGATATCATATTCTTCTCCGCGCTCAGCTAAGAGCTCTCTAGTATTTGCCAAATCCAATGAACCGTCCAAATGACAGTGTAGTTCTATTTTAGGCATCTGCTCAATTGAATGGGACATTGTGCCGCTTCTCCTTTAAGTAAAAAAACTAAAACTCTAAATTTGATGGACCAAAGCCTAGAGGAAGTAATTCCTCTAGCTTCATGACTTTTTCCTCACCTGGAACATCCGTGCCCAAAATAACATCGAAGGTTTTAGGATCACAAAATTCCATCAAAACCTGTCTGCAAACACCACAAGGTGCACAGATAGGTAACTTTTCTGTAGAATCAAAGCCTCCAACAACTGCGATTGCTGAAAACTCTTTATACCCCTCACTTACAGCCTTAAAAATAGCTGTACGTTCTGCACAATTGCTTGGTGTATATCCTGCATTTTCCACATTACAGCCAGTATAAACCTTGCCATCCTTTGTAAGAAGTGCAGCACCAACCTTGTGCTTTGAATATGGTGTATAAGCAAACTTGCGTGCTTCTAACGCCATTTGTATTAATTCTTCATAGGTAACCATTTAAGTAAGCCTCCTAACGAGATTTGATGTATGGCTTACCATTTGCTGCTGGTGCATTAGCTCGTCCGACAAATGCAATAAGAGCAATGATTGTAACCACATAAGGAATCATTGAAATAATATTTGGTGATACATAGTTTCCCTGACCAACAAGAGCCTTGATACCATTACATACACCAAAGATTAAACATCCCTTTAAAGCGCCCTCAGGAGAGAACTTACCAAAGATAACTGCTGCAATAGCAATGAAACCTTGTCCAACGATAACTGTAGGTCTGAACTGTGAAACAGTTGCAAGTGTAACGAAAGCTCCGCCTAAGCCTGCTAAAAATCCTGAAAGAATAACACAAATGTAACGAACTCTGTATACATCAATACCAAGTGACTCGCAAGCCTCTGGATGCTCGCCGCATGCTCTTAAATGAGCACCAAACTTTGTCTTATAGAATACGAACCAGCAAACCCATGCAACAACGAATACTAGGTATGCCATTGAATATACATTAAGAACATTGCTACCAAAGCTACCTGTTTCAAAAATTCCGTTGAAGATTTTTGGAAGCTTTGCTGATGAATCGATTGCAGGTGTATCTGAAGAATTGTAAAGAATTCTGCAGAGGAATACTGCAATACCAGGTCCAATAAAGTTAATTGCTGTACCAGCGATTGTCTGGTCTGCATGTAAAGAAACACAAACTATAGCATGGATAAGTCCAAATAAAGCTCCGGCCAATCCACCGCACAAAAATGCAAGTAAACCATTTCCAGTAGTAAGTGCTGTAATAGCACCTGTAACTGCACCGATTGTCATCATACCCTCGATACCGATATTTACAACACCACAACGCTCAGAGAAACATGAGCCAAGAGCTGCAAATAAAAGTGGAGGTGTAGCAATCAATGCTGCATTTATTAATAATCCTAAATTCGAAATAATTGTATCCATCACTATGCCTCCTTCTTTTTACCAATGCTTAAGAATAGTGCCTTGAAAACATGAGCAATAGCAATAAAGATAACTACGCAACCCATGATAATATTGATAATTTCTGAAGGGGCATGAACCATTGTAAGCTTTGTTCCGCCGTACTTCATTGCACCGTAGAAAATACCTGCAAAAATAACACCAAGTGGATTAGATGAACCAATAAGTGCAACTGTGATTCCTTCGAAGCCGTATCCTTCCTGGCTAGCAAACTGAGCAAGACGTCCGCCCATACCCATTACCTGAACAGCACCACCAATACCAGCTAAAGCACCAGAAATTGCAAGCGCTGTAAGGATAGACTTTCCTGAGTCAATACCTGCATACTCAGCAGAGAACTTGTTGAAACCAACAGCCTTAAGCTTATAACCAAGTGTTGTCTTTTCAATAATAATCCAAGTAATTACTGCAAGGATAACTGCTATAACAATAGCATAGTTAAAATCGCCACTTTCAATTCTAGCTGACTCTAATAAATCCTTTGTAGCCTCACCGCCACCCTCTCTCTTTAAGAAGGTAGTGTTTACCATATAGTTTGAAAGGTAATATGCAATCCAGTTGAACATGATGAAGGAAAGAACTTCGTGAATACCACGCTTTACCTTCATAACACCACAAATAAGTGACCAGAAAGCTCCAGCAGCAGCTGCTGCAATAATACAAAGAGGAATGTGGATAATAGCTGGAACATCTACAAAAATACCAACAATAGTAGCTGCAAGTGTTCCAACAACAAACTGTCCTTCAGCACCGATATTGAATACACCAGTACGGAATGAGAATGCTACAGAAAGACCTGTAAGCATTACTGGGCTGGCGTATGCAAGTGTTGTCATAATATTCTTTGGCTTGCTGATTACACTGTCGATAATCTTTGCGTAAGCCTCCATTGGGCTAACCCCTGCTATTACAAGGAAAATAGCACCAATTAAAAATCCGATAATAATTGCAATTACTGTATAAAGGAAATTGCTATGTAAAATACTGGTTTTCTTATTCATGGTTCTTACCTCCTGCCATCAAGAAGCCCAGCTCTTTTTCATTAGCATCTTTGCCTGAAACGCTTCCTGTAATTTGACCATCAAATATAACTTCGATACGATCTGACAAGCTCATAATTTCATCAAGCTCGAATGAAACAAGAAGAACTGCTCTACCTTTGTTTCTCTGCTCAACAATATATTTATGTACGAACTCAATCGCACCTACATCAAGACCACGTGTTGGGTTAACGGCAATAAGTAACTGCTTATCATTTTTAACCTCACGAGCGATAATAACCTTTTGCTGATTACCACCTGAAAGAGTCTTTGCTGGACGGTTTTCGCAATGTGGTGGTCTGATATCAAACTTTTCAATAAGATCTTCTGCATTGTCAGCAATTGCCTTTTTATCAAGGAAGCCCTTCTTTGAATAAGGAGCCTCATTGAAATGCTGTAAAATAAGGTTGTCCGCTACAGAAAACTCAAGAACCAATCCATGCTTTTGTCTATCAGCTGGGATTGAAGAAACTCCTGCATTAAATGTATCCTTTGGTGTTTTGTTGAAGATATCTACTTCATTAATAGTGATATCTCCACTTTCAGCCTTTTTAAGTCCTGTAAGGATCTCTACTAACTCAGTCTGTCCGTTTCCATCAACACCGGCCAAACCTACGATTTCGCCTTCGTGAACATCAAGGCTAAGTCCCTTAAGGATATCTACACCACGGTAATCCTTTGCTTTAAGATTCTTTACAGAAAGTGCTACCTTTCCAGGCTCCTGCTCTTTCTTCTCAACCTTAAAGTTTACATTTCTACCTACCATCATGGCTGCGAGATCATTCTCTGTAACCTCTCCAACCTTAACAGTATCAATATATTTACCTAAACGAATAATAGTACAATTATCTGCACAAGCCTTGATTTCTTTAAGCTTATGAGTAATAAGAATAATGCTCTTTCCATCAGCTGTAAGATTTCTGATGATTTCCATAAGCTCATCAATCTCCTGAGGAGTAAGAGATGCTGTTGGCTCATCGAGAATAAGAGTATCTGCACCTCTGTATAAAACCTTGAGGATTTCTACTCTCTGCTGCATACCAACTGAAATATCTTCGATTTTGGCATCTGGATCAACTGCCATTCCATATTTCTCAGAAATTTCAAGAACCTTTTTTCTTGCAAGCTTTTTATCTACAACAATACCCTTGCGAGGCTCAACTCCCAAGATAATATTTTCTGTAACTGTAAATGGCTGAATCAACATGAAATGTTGGTGCACCATACCAATTCCAAGCTCAATTGCATGCTTAGGACTGTGAATGTCAGTTACTTTTCCGTTAATTGCTATTGTTCCCTCTGTAGGCTTGTAAAGGCCGTAAAGAACATTCATAAGTGTACTTTTTCCGGCGCCGTTTTCGCCTAAGATGGCATGTACCTCACCCTTATGCACCTTCAAGTTGATGTGATCATTAGCTGTAAAGTTGCCAAATCGTTTAACGATTTCTTTCATTTCGACAACTACAGTGTTTGGATCCATGTGGCTCATCTTTTCCAATCTTTGTACCTCCCTTGATTTAGATTTAGATGATTATAATTTCCTCAAAACCCATATCCGAAAGAATATTCTTTAATTCTTCTAGCTCTTCTTTGGTAGGCACTCTCATGCTAGAATATTCTTTTCTCACTCCCATTGGTCTATAAGCTATGATTTTAATACGAAATGGATTTATTCTATATAATGGGATTAGAAATTCTCCCATAGCTTTAAGATTTTTAATTGGATCATATAAGTCCGGAGCTATAACAGCCCGCACTTCACACAGTTTACTATTTTCGCCTAAAAACTGTGCATTTTCAAGTATTTTATAATTATCATATCCTGTAACATTTCTGTGGTCTTCATTAAAAAATGCTTTGATGTCAAGCATCACACCATCAGAAACTGCAAGTAACTCAGGATACTCTCTAAAGTCTATTGTACCATTACTGTCAATTAATGTCCCAAGATTTTCTTTTTTCGCTAATATAAATAATTCTTTTATAAAATCCGGTTGGAGCATACATTCACCACCAGATACTGTAATGCCCCTAATAAAAGGAATTTGTTTTTTAACAACTGACATTACCTCTTCTGCAGTCATATATTTGCTCTTTGGTGTACTGTCGTTTGGACAAACCTTTATACAAGTGTCACAAGAAATACATTTAGACGCATCAAAAGACACCTTCCCTTCTTCAAAGGAAAGTGCCTTTTCAGGACAGTGCTCTACACACACGCCACAGTTAATACACTGTTTTCTTGTTTCTGGATTGTGGCAATATTTGCAATTAATATTGCAGCCTTGTAAAAAGATAGCCGTTCGGTTTCCCGGTCCATCAACCGAACTAAAAGGAATTATTTTTGTAACAATCCCCTGCATTTTATCTAACCTTTCTTTCTAAGATATGGCCGTTCTTCGCAGCCCCAAGTCCAAGAGCAGTAGTATCTTGGATAACATTGTTTCCTGCATCAAGCTTTTCCATTTCAGAACGCTTAACAAGATAACCTGTTACTCTGATAACATCACTGTTACTTGAATAGAAAGACATGTAGCGAAGATCTTTTGCAAATGCTCCTTTTATAATATCCATTACATACTCTGGGTTTCTGTGAACAGTTACGTCAATAGGGAATATGTCTCCTGTTCCAGATGGAAAATACTTATGGAATTTTGAAAGTACATTAAGCTGGTCTATAAGCTCCTCTGGTTCTTCTCCAATTGGAATACGTGTACCAGGTGTAACACCTATATCCTCTGCCAAACCTACCTGTGCATGAAGCAAGAAATGACCATCTGTGCCTTCGCAATATTTATTAGTGTGAGACTGATTGAATTTATCAATAATCTCCATAATTTCAACGCCCAACTGATTTGCTTCTTCGTCACTACCATAACGACCATTTTTACCAGCCTTTTCCATAAAGTAGTTAACAGCATCAGCCATGCCAACTAAGCCAAACATTGCAGTGAATTTCTCACGCTGAATAAAGCCTTCTCGTGCAAGGAAATTATTCTCAAAGAAGCCACTTTCCTCTACCTCGAATTTTATTCTGGCATCCATATATTTTGCCATTACGTCCATAACATATGGCAACTGTTTTTCTTTGAAATCTTCGATTGATGAAGAACGTTTTGCTATGTTACCAAGAATCAAACGGCAAAGTGTATATGAACCGCCACCTAAATTTAAACCATTGTAGCAGCTTGCGATAACGTAATTATTGCCCTTGAATTCCTTAGCAAACATCTTGTGATTTGCAAAGCTTGGCTTAGCAGACACAAGAGCACATTCTACAGCTTCTTTTAAATATTCATCTGAGCTAACGCCCTCTTCATATTTAAGTGAAAGGTTTGGAACTGCATCCTCTAAAACCTTCTCCGCCTCAAAAATATAATGTGCTGTCTTTGATGGTTTTGGTCCAATATCTGCATGAGCAAATGAATCCAAAACTGTTCTGTCTACATTTAATAAGAATAGCTTGATCAACTTTGCTGCTGTAGCTTCATCAACAGTGTCAATGAATGGCTCTAATAAATCATCAAGCTGTCCTAAATATACTGGATAGTTTGTGACACTAGGCACATGTTTATAGAAGATTAAAAGAGTGTTTAATGCTTCATATAAATCTGTAGGAGGTTCCAAATTCAAATACTTGCAGCCTTCCTTCATGAGCTTCTGATAATCTGGTGCAATATATCTAGGTCTAAGTGGAGCATGTCCCTCACTTAAATCACAAATGCATCTGTCCTCCTGAGGACAATTCAATAGCTCATCAAGTCCAGGAACTTCGTCTAGAACTTCTAATAAGGAATCTGCCTTGTTTGCAAGACATGTAACCTTTTGTTCATGTGTAAGAGTTGCACTCTTAATGATATCTAAAATTTCTTCACGAGTCTTTTCAACTCTTTCATTAGAAATCGGTCTAATCATGATTTCTCCTCCTTGATTAAGAATACCGAACCAGGAAGCCCTGATTCGGTATTCTAGTATAGTGGCCTTTGTCACTTAATATTTAAATTGTGTGTATAAAGATTAGTCTAATTCGTAAACATCGCCATACTGTGCTTCGAACTCTTCCTGTGTTGCAGGAACAACGATTTCTCCGCTAATGATCTTTGCCTTAACTTCTTCAACTGCTGCCTTAACATCATCTGAAAGAAGGTCCTGTGTAGGAGCGATATCAACACCGCCTGCTGCAAGATCATATACCTTGTTTCCACCTTCGATTGTGCCATCTAATAAGTTAGAAACTGTGTCATAAACTGAAACGTCAACTGACTTCATAGCTGATGTAAGAACTGACTCTGGAGCAAGGTAAGCCTGATCCTGGTCAACACCGATAGCGTATACGCCATCGCCTGCTTCGTTACAAGCCTCGATAACACCGATACCAGTAGCACCAGCTGCCTGGAAGATGATGTCAGCGCCGTTTGTAATCATTGTGTTAGCTGATGTCTTACCAACTGCTGAATCAGAGAATGTGTTAGCATTGATCTGCTGAACCTTGCAATCTGGGTTAGCATCAAGAACACCTGCTACATAACCGTAACCAAATCCGTGCATTGTCTCTGAAGCCATACCAAGAACAAGACCTACGTTGTTCTTCTGTGTTGTAAGACCTGCTACATAACCAACAAGGTAAGATGACTGCTCAGCCTTGAATGTAAGGCATGTTACATTGTCAAGATCTGCATTTGTTGAGTCATCAATAATAGCAAATTTAACGTCTGGGTTAGCCTCTGCAGCCTCTCTTGTAGCGTCTGCAAGCATGTAACCTACGCAAATAATTAAGTCATAGTCTTCATCGATGAAACTCTCGATGTTTGCATTGTAATCAGCGTCTGTAGCTGACTCAAGGTAGTTAACTGTAACCCCGAAATCCTGCTGAGCCTTCTGAAGTCCATTCCAAGCTGACTGGTTGAATGACTGGTCATTAACACCACCAACGTCTGTTACAAGACCAATCTTGATTTCTGAGTTATCCTCTCCCTCAGATGTTGTTGTGCCAGTTGACTCTGAACCTGAGTTGCTAGCTGAATCGCTTGATGAGCTACCACAAGCGATCATTGATACTGCCATAGCAGCGCATAGAAGTACTGATAATAACTTCTTTTTCATAGATTTCTCCTTCTCTTATAACTTTGTTTATTGTTTATTTACAATAACAGCATAAATATATACTGTATCGCACAATTAAAAAAGGTCATATGTCCTCTTTCGATAAGATTCTACACCTTTTGAAACAAATTAAAAAGTATTTTGTCCGTTTTAAGGATGTCGAAAGAGACAAATGACCAACTATTCTATAATATTTAGTTTTAAATGCAGGCTCGAATATACAGGTCTGTTCTTTCTCTCAAATCAACAAAACTGCCATCATCTAGCTTGACCAAAGGGCTAGACAATGCATTTTCCTGTATCATTGCTATAATCCCTCTGGAATTATCTGATAAAAGTACGCCTGTGCCTATATAGGCATCTGCTATATTTTCCAAGAACACCTGGAGTACTCTTTGATCATATTTAGATTTATCTTGCCTTTGAAATTGCGCAATTACCTCAAAAGGACAAATGCCCGCTCTGTAACATCTATCAGCTGTCATAGCATCATAAACATCTGTAATTGCAACTATTTTGGAAAAATCATTAATAAAATCTTTGGACAAACCGTATGGATACCCTGTTCCATCATTACGCTCATGATGCTGCAGCGCTGCTAACTTAATTCGCCTGTCCATCGGTTCTCCAACCAACATATTGTAACCCAGTAAAGGATGCTCAGCCATTCGACCAAACTCCTCTCCTGTTAATTTACCAGCTTTTGTAAGGATTTCATTTGGAATCATAGCCTTGCCAATGTCATGATATAAACCACACATTGTCAATACATCTAATTCATTTTCATCTTTGATTCCAAGCCACAGTCCACAAACCCTTGAAATTATAGCCACGTTTACTGAATGTCTAAATGTGGATGCATCAATCTCTTGAATATTCAGCATCATTGCCATTATTCCAAGGCCTGTTGAATGCTTGTCAAAAACAGACTTAAGATCATTAATCAATTCATCATCATTTAACGGTGTCTGTTTCGTCACAAAATCATCTATTATTTTTTCTAATTCACTGGTGCATTTTTTGTATGCACGCTTGAATTCATGAAATTCTTCGCTATTTTGAATTCTCCAAGATTGAGTCTCGCCAATGAACTCATCTGGCGCATCAAAATCATATTTATTAATAGCATCCTCTTCATCCTGAATGAACAGTTGAGAAATGCCATAATAAGTAAAATGAAGTAATTGCTGCGCAGTAACTGGTGTATCAGCCTCAGCAAGTACCTGACCTCTTGGGCTGACAATTCTTTCTGCCAGAATCATTCCTGGTTTAATTTCATCAATAGGAATACTTTTCATAATAGCGTCCTCTATTACTGGCCTACCTCAGCAGCACTAAGCTCTGTGTCATCTGCTGCAATGTATACAGCAGCCTGCTTTCCCCATTTGTTACTTGGATACAATTCAACTACTCTGTTGAAGCATTCAAGGGCTGATTCTGTATCCCCAGTAAGTCTGTAGCAGTCTCCTAATAAGAAAAGTGCCGCACCTGTATTATAGGTTTCATCTATATCTACAACAGTTTTAAAGTTTACGATTGCACTATCATAATTTTCTTCTGTATAGAAAGTATTACCATCATCATAATATCCCTGAATGATAGTTGGTGAAAGCAGAGTATATAAATTATCGTAGGCTGTCTGCCCCTGCTCTCCTAATACATCCTTTGTAACTAGCTGAATGTAATCACTAGCTGTGACTGCATCACCAGCTTCATAATAGTTCTTTGCAGCAAGAAGATTATCGTATGATGTAGCAACATCCTGCTTGTCGTCATAAGCGCTTAATTCATTTTTCAGACTATCAATTTCATCCTGAAGAGCCGCATTCTGATTCTTTGCTTCGGCAAGAGAATTGTCTAAAGCAAGTACAGTGTCGTTTTCACCTTGAGTGATGTTTTGTCTAACAGTTGGTACAACCAAGAAAAAACAAATTAGCAATCCCACAACAAGTCCCAAAAGGATATTCATAAAGCTTGATTTGGAATTGTCCAACATACTACGGAAGGAATTCTCTGACATTATGATAGTATCATTGCCATCAGCAAATGTTACTACATCGTTTTTCTTTTTACGATGCCCTGTGTTTTCTTCCTTTAGACGTTCCTTTACCTCATGGATATATCTAATTGTAGTAGTATTGTTACTATCAATCTTCGCAGCAGCTGCCAAAATTTTCCTTGCGTCTGCAAATTTCTTTTCCTGTATATACAAAAGAGCTAACAGCTGATGTGCCTTAACCAAATTAGGATTCTGGCTAATAACCTTTTTTAGCTGAATCATTGCCAAATCCCTGCTGCCAGCCTTACAATAATCGATTGCCTGATTATACTTTTTAATTGTGGAATTAACCTTGCTTAATAAACCTGGATCATTTTCGATCTCAGCCAAATATCTATCTGCATCTGGATTATCATCCTCTTGTAGATTCTTTGATAATACCCATTCATTGATAGCGCGAACCAATTCTCCAACCTGGTAATAACACAAGCCAAGCAAATTTCTAGCCTTTGTATTGTATTTATAATATTGAAGAGATGACTTCAGTGCATCAATTGCTCCAGATAAATCATGAACCTTCGCCTTTTCCAGTCCCTGATTATAGAACACATAGGATGTGTATATGATTTGTTTATATAACAAAATATCGGCACCGCAATTATAGCAAACCTTGTCGTTACCAACTTCGGTACCACACATAAAGCATTGCATCTATTATTCTCCGTCTAATTATTCTTATTTTGTCCCGTTACTCTGCTGTGAGGTCATATTAAATAAAAGATCAGTTAAATCTGTAAGATCTCTTGCTTTAATATCAGCCTCTGCCTGCTCAACCTCAATGGCAGGCTCATATTTTTTCAACTCTTCTTCAAAATCTATCACTTCTGTACCTCGCCTACTATCTTTGTTAATCTGACGCCTTCTTCAGTTTTTGATATTTCAACACGCTCATGAGTATCGTTGATTGCCACATGACGATCATCTATTGAAATATTACTTCCAGCGTAAACACGTCTAAAAACTTTAATTGTGGCATTCTTACCAGCGACGATTACTTCCTTCATTTTTGCAAGTTTTTTCGTCTCTTCCTGTACAACTGCCTCATCTCGTATTCTAACTCGAAGCAATTGCATACGTCTAGGATCTTCCTTGACGTTAATGCCACGTTCCTCGCCTAAGCGATCAAAGTCTTCTATACCTTTTTTTATCTTTTGAACATTTGATGCGATAGCCTCAATCTTTTTGGCTAGAATATCAAATTCAGCCAAACGTTCAACATCTACACCTACCGCAACATTTGTTATTGTTCCAAATGAATTGCCTATATCATTGGCCTCTATACCCTGCACAGCAGAAACATATCCACCAATTATAGACGCATTATTTCCATTAAGCTCAATTTTACCATCACATTTAATTCTGCTCTTAAAGAAATAATCAGCAGTAATATTTCCTGCGCAACTAATAATTGCATATTCAACAAACTGCGCTGTAATAGAGCCATTGCAGCTAATTACAGTTTTTTCATTTCCTTTTACACCAGAAAGCAGGAACAAATCCTTGCCGGCTCTAATGTCGCAATCCTCAATTAAGCCATCGATGATAACATTTCCAGCAGCATCAATAATTGCCCCGTCATGGACTCCGCCGTGGACAATGACATCACCATTAAACTTAATATTGCCTGTTTCAATACCTACATCTCCATTCACCTCATGCACTGGGGATACAGATATTTTGCCCTGGTTTACTTCTATCTTGCCATCAATTTTTGCTGTGTATGTAAGATTATCAGCAGAACGATCAAAGCCACGTCCGATAAGAGGTGGCAAATCTCTTACTGGTTTTGGCTCTAAAATTTGACCTCTAACAGACATACCTCGAGAGCCCTGAACTGCTGGATGATAAATTGCAATAACATCCCCAGCCTGAACAGTTTCGATTGTTTTTATACTCATATAATCTGCCGTTCCATCTGGTCTGATGGTAGGTTTGCGATTAAATTCTGTATCGAAACAATATTCAAAATATCCTGGAGTTCCCTGAACCTGAGCCGTTCCCTCAGCCACTTTAATTGGACGACCATAAATAGGACTATCAGACAGTCGAGAAAGCATGTCTTGATCTATTCCAAAGGAAATATTGGCATTACTTAAGAACCCAAGCAACTGCGCTGCAGTAAACTTGGGTACTTCATTTTTTCCATCAGGAATTTTAAACGTCATTGTCGCCTCTAATCCATTAGATGAAACCTGAACCTTAGGCGCAAATGCACTGATTGGTTCTGCCATAAGTCCCCCACAAGTAACTAGTAAATAACATAAAGTATCATAATAATTATATTAGTTTATTTGTAGTTTGTCATTGAATTTTCGAACAACAACGTATTTTTCATTAAATTTTCATTATTAGGCACAATTTGAACAAATATTTTAGTATTTTCCGTCGTTAGGAAGTCCCTTAACGGCCTTTACTACACGGCTTGTGCCAAGTCTGCTTGCGCCAAGATCAATAAATTTCTGAGCATCCTCAAGTGAAGCAATTCCACCAGCAGCCTTGATAAGCTTGCCATTTGTCATATGGTCTGCCATAAGCTTGATATCATCAAATGTTGCTCCGCCTGTAGAGAAGCCTGTAGATGTCTTAATGTAATCTGCATCAGATTTTGATACAACTTCACACATCTTAATCTTCTCTTCATCTGTAAGAAGGCAGCACTCGATAATAACCTTAAGGAGCTTACCCTTGCACGCAGCCTTGATTGCATTAATCTCTGCAAGAACGTCATCAAAACGGCCTTCCTTAACCCAGCCAACATTGATAACCATATCTACTTCCTCAGCGCCGTTATCTACGGCATCGCTTGCCATAAAGCACTTTGAAGCTGTTGTTGCATAACCATTTGGGAAACCAATTACTGTACAAATTGGAAGATGTCCACCCTGCTCCTTAACGTACTCAGCAGCCTGCTTTACAAAGCTTGCTGGAATACAAACTGAAGCAGTCTCATACTTCATTCCATCATCTACAATCCCCTTAATGTCATTCCATGTTGCGTCCACACCAAGTAAAGTATGATCGCATTTGCTTAAAATATTCTTAATATCCATTTTCGTATCCTCCTATATATACGAGACAGCCCTTATAATACTCCGTGCTCCCGCAGGGCACCCCTCACACCTTCGCTAGGCAACTTTCCGCTTCGCGGCGCCCTCCTAGCTCGGCATGATACTTCCCTGCTCGCGCTTTCCAAGTTTGAGTAGCTGTCTCTTCTTATCGTAACGTAAGTGTATAGGCTCAAACACTTCGTAGAATAAGCCAGTAGGCATCAAGCTATTATATTACTTAAGCGAAACATGTTGTTGAGCGAAGTAATATAATGCTTGTAGACGTAACACGCGTAGTTTCTTAACGCATTGAAGCTAAGCGCTCTTCAACCTGAGCCATCATAGCTTCATATTTTGCAAGCTTTTCGCGCTCTTCAGCAACCTTTGCCTCTGGAGCCTTGCTCATGAATTTTTCATTTGAAAGCATTCCACGAGAACGAGCAAGCTCTTTCTCAAGCTTTTCTTTTTCTTTTGTAAGACGCTCCTTTTCCTTCTCAAAGTCTACAAGGTCTTCAAGTGGAACAAAAAGTGTTGCATCTGGTATAACTGCAGAAACAGCGTCATCTGAAATGCCAGCCTTGTCTGCCTGAATGAATACTTCTGTTGCACCAGCAAGAGTCTTGAAGATTGGTGTAATCTCATTAAATGTTGCTCTTACGTCTGCTGCATCAGCTACGATGTGGATAGCTGCCTTCTTTGATGGTGGAACATCCATATCTGTACGAAGTTGTCTCATGCCACGAACTACGTCCTTAGCACGCTCTACCTTTGCTTCCTCTACTGGGAAGTTCATTGCCTCATCAAATACAGGCCAAGCTGAAAGCATGATTGTTTCCTCTTCGCTCTGAAGTGTACAGAAGATTTCTTCTGTGATGAATGGCATGAATGGGTGAAGCATCTTAAGGGCATTTGTAAGTGCAAACTTAGCTGTCCAAAGTGCTGCATTCTTGCTAGCTGTATATTCCTCTGAGTACATTCTTGGCTTTACAATTTCTATGTACCAGTCACAGAACTCATCCCAAATGAAATCATAAACCTTCTGAACAGCAATACCAAGCTCGTATTTATCCATGTTCTCAGTAACATCCTTTGCAAGGCTGTTTACCTTAGAGATAATCCACTTATCCTCTGTTGCAAGGTCTGCATCAGCAGGCTTTGTAACCTCATTGTCAGCAAGATTCATCATGATAAATCTAGATGCATTCCATACCTTGTTTGCAAAGTTACGGCTGTTTTCTACACGCTCATTGTAGAAACGCATATCGTTACCAGGTGCGTTACCTGTGATAAGTGTAAGTCTTAGTGCATCAGCACCATAGTTATCAATAATCTCAAGTGGATCAATACCATTTCCTAAAGACTTAGACATCTTACGTCCCTGTGAATCACGAACAAGACCATGAATAAGTACTGTGTGGAATGGGCTCTTTCCTGTGTGAGCATATCCTGAGAATACCATTCTGATTACCCAGAAGAAGATGATGTCATATCCAGTAACAAGTACATCTGTTGGATAGAAGTAATCAAGCTCCTCAGTGTTATTTGGCCAACCAAGTGTTGAGAATGGCCAAAGGGCTGATGAGAACCATGTATCAAGAGTATCCTCATCCTGCTTCATGTGGTTGCAACCGCACTTAGGACAAACTGTTGGAGCATCTGCTGCTCTTGCAACAACTGTCTCACCACACTCTGGGCAGTAATATGCAGGGATTCTGTGTCCCCACCATAACTGACGTGAAATACACCAGTCACGAATATTCTCAAGCCAGTGTAAATATGTCTTGTCGTAGTTCTTAGGAACGAACTGAAGCTCACCTGTCTTGATAGCCTCGATAGCTGGCTTTGCAAGCTCTTCCATTGCTACGAACCACTGTGGCTTAACCATAGGCTCAACAGTTGTGTTACATCTATCATGTGTACCAACATTGTGTGTATGGTCTTCAATTTTAACAAGGAGACCCATCTCATCCATCTTTTGTACGATAAGCTTACGAGCCTCATATCTATCCATTCCCTCAAACTCGCCACCGTTTGAATTGATAGTAGCATCGTCATTGAGAACATTGATAATAGGAAGATTATGTCTCTTTCCTACTTCGAAATCGTTAGGGTCATGTGCTGGAGTAATCTTAACAACACCAGTACCAAATTCCATATCAACATACTCATCAGCAACAACTGGAATCTCACGATTTACAAATGGGAGCATTACAGTTTTTCCGATGATATCCTGATAGCGGGTATCCTTAGGGTTAACAGCAACAGCTGTATCACCAAGCATTGTCTCTGGACGTGTTGTAGCAAATGTAACGAAACGACCTGGCTCGCCTACGATTTCGTACTTCATGTGCCAGAAATGTCCTGCCTGCTCCTCATGCTCTACCTCAGCATCTGAAATAGAAGTCTGGCAAACTGGACACCAGTTAATAATACGATTTCCCTTGTAAATGTAGCCTTCGTTGTAAAGCTTAACGAATACTTCCTCTACAGCCTTTGAGCAGCCTTCATCCATTGTGAATCTCTCGCGCTCCCAGTCAGCTGAAGAACCCATTTTCTTAAGCTGGTTGATGATACGTGTTCCGTACTCATCCTTCCAATCCCAGCACTTCTCAAGGAATCCTTCACGACCAAGGTCATCCTTTTCGATGCCCTGCTTCTTAAGGTGCTCGATAACCTTTACCTCTGTAGCGATAGCTGCATGGTCAGTACCTGGCTGCCATAATGCTGAGTATCCCTGCATTCTCTTATATCTAATAAGAATATCCTGCATTGTGTTATCAAGTGCATGGCCCATGTGAAGCTGACCTGTGATATTTGGAGGTGGCATTACAATTGTAAAAGGCTTCTTGCTGCGGTCTACCTCAGCGTGGAAATAGCCATTCTCCTCCCACTTTTTGTACAAACGATCTTCTAACCCTTTTGGGTCGTATGTTTTTGCAAGTTCTTTACTCATAAATTCACTCCTTCTAAGAATTAAATCTCAGATACTATTCAGCCTCCATTCGCAAAATCGCTGTTTCACAGCTTTCCTTTTGCTCATGTAGGGTATCTCGCCAAATAAATCTTAATCTGAAGTTTGCCACAAGTGGCAACTATCAGCTCAAGATTTACTTGGCTCTGAATAGTATCAAAAAAGCCCTGTGTACGGCAAATTGCTGTACACAGGGCGCCATATTCGATACGGTCGCGTTACCACCTGCATTTATAACTCATCATATTCCTTACGGGAACGACTCGGATGGCTTATCTGGCTTGCACCACTTTGTTCACCACCTGCTCCGAAGCTACCTTCTGCAACTCAGCTCCTAGGTCACCTTTCAGCCGATGAATGACCCTCTCTACAGGACGACATTGCATACTCCTCTTCATCATTGCATTTAAAACTTTATTTATAATAGTTAAATTTTTTATTTCTGTCAATGTCTTGATAAAATAACATATGGCCAAGACAGTTTAAAAAAATTTTTAGATTAATCAATAAGCTCCTAGTCCCTTATTTTATGCATTTTACGGCGAACGTTATAGTTAGCCGGCAATATTTTATAAAATTTCCTCTTGTAATTATTTTTCAAACATGTTATATTACCTCTCGTGTCCAATCGACACATTCATTGGTGAGTCCACCAATTATTCCATTTTTGATTGTTGTATATAAAAGATATTGGCGAAAAAAACAAATAAAACAAAGGAGGAAGTGTACTTTACTATTTATTTTTTGCTACAAAAAACGAAACATACCAGTATTTTTTATTAAGGAGAACGAGTTTAATGAAAAGAAGAAAAGAATCTCAAAGGGACGACTATACCCTTTTTCAGGAAATCATGGCAACATACAGGTATCCAGA
>JAEEGH010005416.1_pt1 | contig 32053 bp, 31 predicted proteins | sample 9134181 | NCBI WGS metagenome assembly JAEEGH01 (sample SAMN16246544, study PRJNA631951) | gut metagenome | biome: gut microbiome; feature: rumen; material: DP-attached | host: Bos | place: Iran: Karaj | collected 2018-10
TTCTTGACACATATGGTGCTGACTATGAGGATACACTTGTAGTTGAGAATACAGAGCTTCCTTGAAACAATTATTATATAGAGGGGGAAAGGCGGAGTTGTGTTACAGCAGCTCCGCTGTTTTTATATCATAGGAAATTGCTTTCCTATGATATAAAAAACGCTCCGCTAAGGATGCGCACTCGCGCGATAGGTAAATGTTGCATAAATGCAACCGCGCTCGGCGCGAGAATGTCGCAAGCGACATTCTTTGTTCTGTGGCATTAGATTGGAATCTATAGACATATTCCTATGAAAATGGTATGATTTACACCGCAATGCTTTAATGTGATGAAGGAAAATAAAATGAATTGGAATGTAATAAGAGAGTATATACCGCTCTATGTTGAAGCTCTCGGCCTTACGGTAAAGATAGGCTGGCTTGGCATTATTTTTTCAATAGCGCTGGGTCTTGGCTGTGCTCTTGTTCTATATTTTAAGGTGCCGATACTTCAGTTAATAGTAAAAATATATATCGAATTATTTAGAAATACTCCGCTCCTGGTTCAGCTGTTTTTTCTATACTTCGGTCTTCCGAAGCTTGGTATCAGGATCACAGCTCAGACCTGTGGAATATTGGGACTGACTCTTATAGGCGGCAGCTATATGACTGAGACTTTCAGAAGTGGCCTTAGTGCCATAGATGATATTCAGTCCGAAAGTGCGCTTAGCCTTGGAATGAAGAAATACCAGGTATTTTTCTATATCATATTGCCGCAGGCAGTATCTATCAGCATTCCGGGATTCATGGCTAATATCATATTCCTGCTTAAAGAGACCAGTGTTTTTTCTGCCATAAGCCTAATGGATCTGATGTTTACAGCTAAGGATCTTATTGGACTTGAGTATAAGACGATTGAAGCATTGTTCTTGCTGGTAATCTTTTACCTGATCATGCTGCTTCCGGTGTCTCTCCTTGGAACATATATAGAGAGGAGGGTTCGCTATGCAGCTTATGGGGATTGAACTTCTTTTTAAAGGAACCAACTTCCTGCGTATGCTCAATGGTTTGTGGGTGGCAGTAAGAATCAGTCTTATATCCGTTGTACTGAGTATTGGTCTGGGCCTTGTTGTAGGCGCACTCATGACGATGCAGAACAAGATCATCAAAGCAGTTATGAGAGTGTATCTTGAGATTGTCAGGATCATGCCGCAGATGGTTCTTTTGTTTATTGTTTATTTTGGAACTACAAGAGTATTTGGAATCAATATAGAGGCTGAAGTGTCAGCTATTATAGTATTTACTTTTTGGGGAACCGCTGAGATGGGTGACCTTGTGCGAGGTGCGTTGATCAGTATCCCAAAACATCAGTATGAGAGTTCAGAGGCGCTTGGACTTAGCAAGCTGCAGACATATAGATATGTCATACTTCCGCAGACGCTCAGAAGGCTCATACCGTTATCAATTAATCTGATAACGCGTATGATCAAGACTACGAGCCTTGTTATGATGATCGGCATTGTTGAAGTGCTGAAAGTTACGCAGCAGATTATTGAAGCTAACAGACGTACTTCGCCGGATGCGGCTTTTGGTATGTTTGCTACAGTATTTATGATGTATTTCATCGTATGCTGGCCAATCAGCCTATTATCTAAGCATTTGGAAAAAAGATGGAGTGACAGATGAGCAGTAAAAATGAGATTTTAAGAATAGAGCATTTGCATAAAGCTTTTGGAGATAATGTCATATTAAAAGACTTTGACCTGACAGTTAAAAGCGGCGAAGTAATAGTTATAATCGGACCATCCGGATGTGGTAAGAGTACACTATTAAGATGTATCAATGGCCTTGAGGATATCCAGTCAGGTAATATATATGTTGATGAACAGACTGTGGTACAGGGATCCAAAGATCTCTCTGAGATCAGACAAAAGATTGGTATGGTATTCCAGAGCTATGACCTTTTTCCACATATGACAGTTCTTCAGAATATAACCCTTGCACCAATGAAAGTCCAGAAGAGGAAAAAAGCTGAAGTTGAAAAAGAGGCTATTACTCTTCTTGAGCGAGTTGGACTTGCAGATAAAAAAGACTCTTTTCCAAGACAGTTATCAGGTGGACAAAAGCAGAGAGTTGCTATAGTAAGAGCGCTATGCATGCATCCTGAGATTATGCTTTTTGATGAAGTGACAGCAGCGCTTGATCCTGAGATGGTACATGAAGTTCTTCAGACAATGCTTGAGCTTGCCCAGTCAGGCAAGACCATGCTCATTGTTACACATGAAATGTCTTTTGCCAGAGCTATTGCTGACAGGATATTATTCCTCGACGGCGGAGAGCTGGTAGAAGAAGCTTCTCCTGAAGAATTCTTTACTGCGCCAAAGACTGAGAGAGCCAGAAAATTCCTCCAAACCTTTGAATATTCAAAGAAATAATGATGATCTGATTTCGGTATAGTCTAAAATTATAACCAGCTCTACTTTTTTAGAATTGTACAAAAAGATGAACTTGATGTAATTTATTTATTATAAATTTCGTTTTCGGAGCGAAATTAATGAGTGAGGATCATGCCATTATTGAGAATGGTATACAGAGGAGGAAAAATATTATGAAGAAGAATTTTATTAACAAATTAGTTGCAAGCGCATCAGTTGCAGTACTTACAGTATCAGCTCTTGCAGGATGCGGAAGCGCAAGTGCAGAGAGCACAACAGAGACATCTCAGCAGACTGAAGCAGCAGACACAACAGAAGCAGCTACAACAGAGGCAGCTGCAGAGGCTACAACAGAAACATCTGAAGTTGCAGAGACAGTAGAGGATAAGGGAACAATCACAGTTGCAGCTTCTCCAACACCACATGCTGAAATCTTACAGGAAGCAGCCAAGCTTCTCGCAGAACAGGGATGGACACTTGAAGTTACAGAATTTGAAGATTACGTTCAGCCAAACCTTGTTGTTGAGAGCGGTGAGTTTGATGCTAACTACTTCCAGCACATTCCATATCTTGAAAACTTCAATGAAGAGAAGGGAACACATCTTGTAAATGCCGGTGGTATCCACTATGAGCCATTTGGTATCTATCCAGGAACAAAGACATCACTTGATGATATTGCTGATGGCGATGTAATTGCAGTTCCTAATGATACAACTAATGAAGCCAGAGCACTCCTTCTTCTTGAAGCTAACGGCATCATCAAGCTTAAAGCAGATGCAGGTCTTACAGCAACAGTTAATGATATCGAAGAGAATCCTTACAACGTAAAGATTCAGGAACTTGAAGCAGCTCAGGTATCAAGAGTAGTTGGTGAAGTAGCATATGTAGTCCTTAACGGTAACTATGCTCTTGAAGCTGGTTTCTCAGTAGGCAAGGATGCTCTTGCATACGAGACAAGCGATTCAGAAGCAGCTCAGACATACGTTAATGTTATCGCTGTCAAGGAAGGCAACGAAGAGAACGAAGGCATTAAGGCTCTTGTAGAAGTTCTTAAGTCTGATGAAATCAAGCAGTTCATCGAAGATACATATGATGGAGCAGTTGTTCCTTTTGAGGATTGATCAGCATATTGAAGAATACGATAGTCTATAATTTTCCAATTTTAACATGATATTATATTACTCAATAATAAGCCTTGCAGCGACCCTGCAAGGCTTGTTATTTTAAAACATCTGTACTAGGTGCCGTAACATGCTGCTACATATAAAAACAGGGAAAGTCCATTTCTTATATGTAAACGAACCATTATATTTCATATAACAAATTTTTTAATAATGTATTAGAAAAAGTAATTGACAACCGGATAAAATGGATATAAAATCAAATCATACTTTTCCTAGTAAAGAAATAGGAAATAAGAAAAAGCTTATACAAGGAACCACAAGAGTGGTGCTAATTAAAAAGTAATATCCACAAAACGTAACACACAAACAGTAATAACAAAAAAATACATACGAAGGGAAGAAACAACTATGGCAAACATTAAAACAAGTTCAACACAGTTAATTGGAAAGACTCCTATTTTAGAAGTACAGAATTTTTCAAAGGCAAATGACGTTAAGGATGCAAAGATCCTTGCAAAGCTTGAGTATTTAAATCCAGCTGGATCAGTTAAGGATAGAGTAGCACTTGCAATGATCGAGGATGCTGAGAAGAGCGGCAAGATCAAGCCAGGCGCAACAATCATTGAGCCTACATCAGGAAATACAGGTATCGGTCTTGCAGCAATCGCAGCTGCTAAGGGATACAAGGCTGTACTTACTCTTCCAGATACAATGTCAGTTGAGAGAAGAACACTTCTTAAGGCTTATGGAGCTGAGCTTGTTCTTACAGAAGGTGCACAGGGTATGAAAGGTGCTATTGCTAAGGCTGAAGAGCTCCAGAAGAACACACCAGGATCAATCATCCTTGGACAGTTTGACAACCCTGCAAACTCACAGGCACACAGAGAGACAACAGGACCAGAGATCTGGGAAGATACAGACGGACAGGTTGATGTATTCATCGCTGGTGTTGGTACAGGTGGTACTATCACAGGTGTTGGTGAATTCTTAAAGTCCAAGAATCCTAACGTTAAGGTTATCGCTGTTGAGCCTGATTCATCACCTGTTCTTTCAGGAGAAAAGCCAGGTCCACATAAGATCCAGGGTATTGGTGCAGGCTTCGTACCAAAGGTACTTAATACAGAGATTTATGATGAGATCATCAGAGTAAAAAATGAAGATGCATTTGCTAAGGGAGCTCAGTTCGGTAAGACAGAAGGAATCCTTGTAGGTATCTCATCTGGTGCAGCTCTTTGGGCAGCAATCGAAGTTGCAAAGAGAGAAGATTACAAGGGTAAGAACATTGTAGTTCTTCTTCCAGACTCAGGTGACCGTTACCTTTCAACAGCAATGTTTGCTGCTGAGTAAACAGGTCAACGGCTTGAAAAAGCGTTATTTAGTAAAGAAATAGCATCAAGCAAACTTGTCTAATCATTCAGTATAAAAAAATATTTTACTGTGATAATATTAACTTGTGGGACAATGGCCTTTTGCCCCACAAGTTTTTTATTAATATCAGTTTTAGGGAGTTTTTATGGAAAGTACGTCAGACGTTATAATCAAGGTCGCTGATGTCAGCAAGACCTTTAAAGGTAAAGATAATAATGTTGAAGCTCTGAGAAATATCAATCTGGATATCATGCGTGGCGATATATTCGGAATAATCGGTATGTCCGGAGCTGGTAAATCAACACTTGTAAGATGCCTTAATTTCTTGGAGAGACCAACTACAGGAACAGTATATGTAGACGGACATGATCTTAATGCCATGTCTCCAGCTCAGCTGCGAGCAGAGAGACTTAGTATTGCAATGATATTCCAGCATTTCAATCTTCTCATGCAGAGAAATGTTATCGGCAATGTTATGTTCCCAATGGAGATAGCAGGAGTAGATAGAAAAAAAGCTAAAAAGAGAGCCATGGAATTACTGACAGAGGTTGGACTTGCTGATAAAGCCAAGAGCTATCCTGCACAGTTATCAGGTGGTCAGCAGCAGAGAGTTGCTATAGCAAGAGCCCTTGCTAATAATCCTAAGATACTGCTGTGTGATGAGGCTACAAGTGCTCTTGATCCAACAACTACCAAATCAATCCTTGCACTTCTTAAAGAGATCAATGAAAAACATGGTATCACAATAGTTATCATCACTCATTCAATGTCTGTTGTTGAGGAGATTTGTAATAAGGTAGCGATAATAGACGGAGGAGAGCTTGCAGAGACAGGCAATGTAGTGGATGTATTCTCAAATCCTCAGTCTGCAGCTGCTAAAAAGCTTGTGTTCCCTGAGGGACAGAGTTCTCAGGTTGCATCCATGAGTAGTAAAAAGTGTGTGAGAATAGTCTTTTCACAGAACTCATCCTTTGAGCCTGTTGTTGCCAATATGGTTTTGGAATTCAAGACACCAGTAAATATTCTATTGGCTGATACCAGAGATATTGGTGGTATTGCCAAAGGACAGATGATATTACAGCTTCCTGATGATGAACAGCTTGCAGATTCTATGCTTGCTTTTCTTAAGGATAGACAGCTGGAAGTGGAGGTATTAGAGAATTATGTTGGCTGATTTTTTTAATGAATATGGATCAATGCTTGGAGAAGGCACACTGATGACATTGTATATGACACTTATGTCAACTCTTTTTGCCTATATCCTTGGAATACCAATGGGCATTATCCTTGTAGTAACTGCTCCAAACGGACTTAAGCCTATGACAGTTGTTTATAAGGTAATGGACTTCATTGTAAATATTGTTAGAAGTATCCCGTTTTTGATATTACTGATCATGGTGATCCCGCTGACTAAGCTGATAGTCGGCAAGAGCTATGGCCCTACAGCTACAATCGTTCCGCTTGTACTGTGCGCCGCACCATTTATTGCACGTATGGTTGAATCATCACTTCTCGAAGTTGACAGAGGTGTCATTGAAGCAGCACAGAGTATGGGTGCCAGCAATTGGACTATCATCTGGAAAGTCATGATGAAAGAAGCACGTACATCACTTATAGTTGGATGTACCATTGCAATGGGTACTATACTTGGATATTCAGCTATGGCGGGAACTGTCGGTGGTGGCGGTCTTGGTGATATAGCTATCAGATATGGTTATTACAGATATGAAACAGTAGTTATGTTAGTAACTGTAGTTCTTCTTATTATCCTTGTGCAGATAATGCAGTTTATAGGCATGAAGCTTAGTAAGAAGCTTGATAAGAGAAATATGCGGGTATAAATAATGGAAAATAATACTGTAAAGGATCTGACTGTTGGTAATCCAATGAAATTGATATTGGGCTTTTCGGTCCCGCTGTTATTCGGATTTTTGTTCCAGCAGTTCTACAATCTTGTTGATACCATGATCGTTGGTAGGAGCCTTGGAAAACTTGCACTTGCAGGCGTTGGTTCCACCGGTGCTATCAATTTTATGGTTATCGGCTTTTGCATGGGAGTGTGTAGTGGTTTTGCAATCCCTATTGCTCAGCGATTTGGGGCAAAAGACTATGATAGCATGCGTAAGTTCGTGACTCATAGCATCATGCTGTGCTCTGCATTTGCCGTGGTCATGACACTTTTAGTCAGCATCTTTTGCAGGAATATCCTGATTGCCATGGATACACCTAGTGAATCACTTGATTATGCTTACGATTACATATTTGTGATATTCCTTGGCATACCTATCATTTACATGTATAACCTTTTGTCAGGTATCATCAGAGCGCTAGGAGATAGTAAGCACCCTGTTGAATTCCTGGTAATTGCATCTTTTGTAAATATAGGTCTGGACCTGTTGTTCATTCTCGTTTTTCACATGGGTGTCACTGGAGCAGCTCTTGCAACTGTTATTTCACAGGCTGTTTCAAGCATCTGCTGTATTGTCTTTATTGTAAAAAAGGTTGAGCTTCTTAGACTTAAGAAAAAAGACTGGGAGATTGATAAAAGTCATTTCTTTATCCTTTTGAATATGGGCGTTCCAATGGGCCTTCAGTATTCCATTACAGCAATTGGAAGCGTTATCTTACAGGTTGCGATCAATGGACAAGGCTCTGATGCAGTAGCTGCAGTAACCGCAGCCGGAAGAGTAGGAATGTTTTTCTGTTGTCCTTTTGATGCTCTTGGTTCTACCATGGCAACCTACGGTGGACAAAATGTTGGCGCCAAAAAGCTGGATCACCTTAGCGCAGGTCTGGTGGCAGCAATTAAACTTGGAGTAGTATATTCAATTCTAGCTTTCATTGTGCTTCATTTTATAGGAGGCACCATTGCCAGTCTGTTCCTCAGTGAGTCAGATGATGTGGTCATTGGCTATGCAGAGACCTTTATCTTCTGGAATAGCCTATTCTACATACCTCTGGCATTTGTAAATATTGTCAGGTTCCTGATACAGGGTATGGGCTTTAGTATGTTTGCAATTCTTGCAGGAGTATGTGAGATGATAGCAAGAGTCCTTGTAGCCCTGATACTTGTTCCGCTTATGGGCATCACGGGAATATCTCTTGCAAGCCCTCTTGCGTGGGTATTTGCCGATATCTTCCTGATACCTGCATTCCTTCATGTAAGGAACAAGCTGCAGATGCTCTTTGACGGAGAAGTTGAGAAAGTCTGAATTAAAAAGAGTCACTGGGGCGGTGAGTCACTGGGGACGTATCATTTTGACTCATTGTGCACAATGAGTCAAAATGATACGTCCCCAGTGACTCTTTTACTCTTTTATTCTTTTACTTTGCATACCTTTCGGTCATAAGTCAGGAGTCCGTTTACTTCCTCTTCAACATCGCTGACCTGTGTATACACGCCGCCGCTGAGGCCTTTTTCGCCAAGTGGCAAATAGCTCTTTTCCATCAGCTCTTTATATGCAGCGTTAAATTCTTCCAATGTGTCATAACGTTTGTATCCGTAGATCCTATCTACACTTGAGTGACCATCAACGTGGCAGGCAAGGCCTCCGAACTCAGAATAAACAAAGGCTCTTCCGAATTTATCTTTCTCAGCCTTAAGTCTTCTGAAGTAGTTGTGATTACTCAAGAAATTTCCACCATGCTGATCAAACCAGCCGCTGGCCTGATCTATAGGTCTAGTGTCATCCATCTTAAGAGCAAGTTTGGTTGCGTCATTGGCATCAAACTGGCCCCAACCTTCATTGAACAGCACCCAGGTTGCGATACTAGGTACATTTATCAAGGTCTTGATAGTCTCCTGCATCTCTTCAAGCCACTGAAGCCTTCCTTCTGCGGAGTCTCTTGAGAAGATGTGATAGTGAGAAGGACCATCATGCATCTTGCCAAAAATCTTAGGGAAGAGTGTTGGAAGATATGATACCACTGGCTTGGCATAAGTGGTTCCGCCGCTGACCATATCCTGCCATACTATCATGCCCAGTCGGTCGCAGTGATAATACCATCTTGCAGCCTCGACCTTGGCATGCTTACGCATCATATTAAATCCAAGACGCTTCATTTCTTCTATATCAAAAATAAACGCTTCGTCATTAGGAGCAGTATAGAGTCCGTCAGGCCAATATCCCTGATCCAGCACTCCGTTAAGGAAATACGGTTCGTGATTTAGACAGAACCTTGCGATTCCCTTGTCATCTTTTTCCACAGAAAACCATCTCATGGCAAAATAAGATCTGACAGTGTCTTTGCCACAGGTAATTACCAGATCATACAGGTGAGGGTCATCCGGTGTCCATAGGCAGGCATCTGCAATGGTGAGCTTCATTGATACATCGTTGGCATCACGAGGAGCAGCTGCTGTCTGTGTATTTATCATGTCTTCATCATCAAAAACAGTAACAGTGACAGGCTTGTCATTATTGTTCAGATATACAGTCAGATTCAGAGTAGTCAGATCTTCTGAAGGAGCTATATACAGATTGGTGATATAAGTTGATGGAACCCACTCCATCCATACAGTCTGCCATATACCACTCTGAGCAGTATAATACATACCGCCTCTGAGGAGCTTTTGCTTACCTCTGTTATGATATGAAGAATCTGTTGAGTCCTCGACACGGACTACCAGAATATTGTTGTCGGAGTAGAGCTCATCAGTGATGTCTACGGAGAAAGGTATGTATCCGCCTACATGATGCGCTACCTTTTTTCCATTCAGATATACAGTGGCGATCTGGTCTACAGCGCCAAAATGAAGGATAAGTCTGCATCCCGGTGCAGGCATATCCAGTATAGGAAGTTCTTTTTTGTACCATAAATATTCATCTGGCTGGAGAGTGCGTTCAACCTCTGATAACATGCTTTCCGGTGAAAAAGGAACCAGGATCTGGCCATCCATCTGCTCTGGCATGTCAGAGTCATTTGAAGTAAAAGCATATTCCCAATATCCGTTAAGGTTGATAAAACTGTCACGAGATAGCTGTGGACGTGGATATTCCGGCAATACATTATTTTTATCAAGTTGTTCGCCCCAAACAGTAGTCAGACGGTTTAATACGTCATCCTCATGAGATTTATCGATACTGCGGATAGCATCTATGAGATCCATAATATAAGTCCTCTTTTATCTAAAAAAATTAATGATCAATTGTTGTTTTCCTGAGCCATGTTGGCAGATGTAACAGCTATGAGGTCCTGATAAAAGGCAGCCATAGTTGCTTCAATGTAGGAATTTAACCATAAAAATGGTATGAACATAGTTATCATGCATAAGAGCATAAGTGGGATAAAGCTCACAGAGATATAGAAAAGTCTGAACCTGTTTCCCTTCATGAGCCTTGCGCTTGTGGCCAGGATATCTTTTACAGATCTGTCAGGAAAATCCTGAAGGATATAAAACGCCTGAGACCATGTAAGAACAGCATAAATATAGGCAATGACACCTACACAGCTGATGATGACAAGAAGATTACCAATCTCGCTATACCCAAGTCCTGCATAGAAATTGAGATATATAGTGATCGGTAAGTTGACTATCAGTGAAAAAAGTGAAAATACAAACTGTATGCCAACGGCTTTGTCCGGATGTGTGGAAAAACTGTAGAATATGTCTCCAACAGTTGAAGGCTGTGAATATACGATGTTTAGGTATAGATAAGCCTTTCCGGATGTAAATACACCCATCAGCAACTCGATTATGAAGATAGCGATCTCATAAATTATAAGAGTGATCAGGTTTGTAGGATTGACTACAAATGTGACTATTGAATTGAGCAGCATTGTGATAGCCAGTATCAGGAGTGTTGCTCCAATTGTAGTAGTGTATTGTCCCAACAAATTTTCTTTTGCTATTGCTTTTAATTCTGCAGATGTCTTAAAAGTGTTCATGTTTAATAGTCTTATACAGCAAGATTGATATTGGCGCCGAGCCACTTATTAGCGGCTTCTGCGGATTTCAGATCTTTCTGATAAGGATTCTCCTCGTTTGCATATTTGATCTGTGTGGTTGTTGTACCACCAGAAACATAGGTACGTCCGCATTCCGGACATACAGATGTGTGTATAGCTACGCCGCAGGATACGACTTCGCCGTTATTCTGCTTGGCTTTTTCATAAGCATTTACTACATGTTCCTGTTCATGGGCACGTACCTTGGCAGGTGCGGCTTCAGGAGAGATGTGAGAAGCTGATTTGAAAGAGACCATTTCGTCAGAACCATCCTGATATTTACGGTTCTTGCAGGTCTCACATTCAGCAGGAGAGGACTTTCGTCCGGGAGCTTTTTCTACAGATTCGCCGGGATTAAGTGTGGCACCCTTTGCTTTTTCAGCGTCAGCGCCTGCACCTGTTTTTGACATTGCATCAAAACTATAGCCAGTTGCGTATGGTGTTCCCTGCATTCCATAGGATATTCCGCCGATCAGACTCATAGAGGACCTCCTTTCCCACATTTGTGGAAACAATGATCATTTGCTGTTTAACAGCTCTGATAGTTCCTCCATGAACTCTACTGTGGTCATATCACCATCGTAGTACTCGTTGACGATCGTCATGTACTCAGTTGGATGAGTGATAACCGGATACATCATGTATCCCATAAGTGCTATGTTACATACTAAACCGATAGTTCCGTATATGATACCTTTTCGCGCCTGTGGTAACAGTTTTTCCTGAGTACCCTTTGATAATAGTGCGAAGAGTATGCCAATTCCTGATGCAATAAATCCAAATACACCGGTTATTGCCAGTGGAAGTGACAACAGCCCTGCCATCTGTGCGTGAGAAGCCATGATCACGTGCTTTTCAGCCGGGTCATGCATTCTGTTGTAATTGTAGTTGTTGTAAAAATAGTTATCGTTATCCTGATTATTATTCCAAGGATTATTGTTGTAATTATTATTTGAATCCATCCCCATTGGACCTTTCTGTCTATGGTAATTAAGTGTAGATTATGTCAACTTAAATACTACCACTAGAATAAGGTTAGTTCAACGAGGTTTAGGTGTTTTTTAGTCTTTTTTAATGCTATAATAATAAACATGGTGTTTTTAATGCACACTTACATTAAACAAACAGTTAGAGGGAGTTTTTATGGACATTATTCTGAAACTGAAAGAAGAACTCAAAGTTGAAAAGTGGCAGGTGGAAGCAGCTGTCAAACTTATTGACGAAGGTAACACAATTCCGTTTATTTCCAGATATCGTAAAGAGGTTACTGGATCATTAAACGATGAGGTTCTTCGTAATCTTGACGAGAGACTTAAGTATCTCCGTGGACTAGAGGAGAAAAAAGCTACAGTTCTTGCCAGCATTGAAGAACAGGGCAAGCTGACTGACGAGTTGAAAGCCAAGATTGAAGCTGCAGAGACGATAGTTGCAGTGGATGATCTCTACCTGCCTTACAGACCAAAGCGTAAGACAAGAGCAAGCGTAGCCAGAGAAAAAGGTCTCGAGGGACTTGCAGATATCATCAGAGCTCAGGAGACAACTAAGACACTTGTTGAAGAGGCTACACCTTTTGTAGATGAGGAAAAAGGCGTCAAGAACGTGCCTGAAGCTATTCAGGGAGCAATGGATATTCTTGCTGAAGAGATTTCAGATAATGCTGATCATCGTACATATATCCGAGAAGTTACTTTTGATGAAGGCGTACTGGTAAGTAGCGCCAAAGATGAAAAGGCTGAAAGCGTATACGAAATGTACTATGCATACGAAGAGCCTGTTAAAAAAGTACTTGGTCACAGAGTACTTGCCATCAACAGAGGTGAGGCTGAGAAATTCCTCAACATCAAGATCAGCGCACCTGTTGATAAGATACTACAGTATCTTAATAAAAAGACTATTACATCAGACAACCCTGTTACAACTCCTGTACTTGAGAATGTAACAAAGGATGCCTATGAAAGACTTATTGCACCAGCAATTGAGCGTGATATCAGAAATGAGCTGACTGAAAAGGCAGAAGACAGTGCTATTGCAGTATTTGGCAAAAACCTTCACCAGCTCCTTATGGCACCTCCTATTGCAGGAAAGACTGTACTTGGATGGGATCCTGCTTTCCGTACAGGATGTAAGCTTGCAGTAGTTGATCCTACAGGAAAAGTCCTTGATACCAAGGTCATCTATCCTACAGCACCTCAGTTCAAGGTAGATGAAGCCAAGGCTGAGCTCAAAAAGCTCATCAAGAAGTATGACATCGACCTGATCTCAGTAGGTAACGGTACTGCATCAAGAGAGTCAGAGCAGGTTATCGTTGAACTTATACATGAGCTGGACAAGCCTGTTCAGTACGTGATCGTAAATGAGGCCGGAGCTTCAGTATATTCAGCAAGTAAGCTTGCTACAGAAGAGTTCCCACAGTTTGACGTAGGACAGAGAAGTGCTGCATCAATCGCCAGAAGACTTCAGGATCCGCTTGCAGAGCTTGTAAAGATCGATCCACAGTCAATCGGTGTTGGCCAGTATCAGCATGATATGAACCAGAAAAAGCTTGGCGATACTCTGGGCGGTGTAGTAGAAGATTGCGTAAACAAGGTGGGTGTTGACCTTAACACAGCATCAGCACCACTTCTTACATACATTTCAGGTATCAGTAAGGTAATAGCTAAAAATATCGTAGAATACAGAGAGGCTAACGGTAAATTCACAGAGAGAAGCCAGCTTCTCAATGTACCAAAGCTCGGACCTAAGGCTTATGAGCAGTGTGCAGGTTTCCTGCGTATAATGGATGGCTCTAACCCACTCGATGCAACTAGCGTGCATCCAGAATCCTATGAAGCTACTGAAAAGCTCATGGACAAGATGGGCATTACCATGGAAGATGTAAGAGAGGCTCAGAAGAAGGCAGCTCAGTCAGCCAAGACTGCAACCAAGTCAAAGCCGGCACCTAAAAAGAATAAGCCAAAGCCTGTTGTTATCAAGAATACCAACACTGCTATGGGCGCAGCACTTGCAGCGGCCTTTGCAGGATCTGGTTTTACAGCAGTTGAAGATGATATACCAGCTTCAAAACCACAGGATAACAAGCAGACAGGAAGCGGAACAGGAAGCCTTTCACAGAGGATCAAGGATAAAAAGAAACTTGCCGAGGAACTGGGAATTGGTGAGATCACTCTTACAGATATCGTATCAGAGCTTGAGAAACCATCTCGTGACCCACGTGAAAACATGCCTGCACCTATCCTTAGAAGCGATGTACTCGATATGAAAGACTTAAAGCCTGGCATGATCTTAAAGGGAACTGTTCGTAACCTTGTAGATTTTGGCGCATTTGTAGATATAGGTGTTCACCAGGATGGCCTTGTACATATATCTCAGATCACAGACAAATTCATCAAACATCCACTGGATGCCCTGAACGTAGGTGATATCGTTGATGTACAGGTACTTGAAGTAGACATTCCTAAGAAGAGGATTGCGCTTACAATGAAGCTTTCCAAGAATAGGTGAGTCACCGGGGACGTATCAGATTGACTCATTGCATACAATGAGTCAGATTGATACGTCCCCAGTGACTCATTAAAAAAGTCAGAGAACAAACAATCCTCTGACTTTTTTTATTTACATTAGCTTTTCCAAGGCCTTGCGGTCTATCTTTCCGTTTTTGTTTAGGGGCATATCCTCAATAGGCTTGAAAGAATTAGGGATCATGAAAGGCGGGAGCACTTCCTTGAGGGCGCCTGTGAGCTGCCTTTTATCAGCATCCCCTGTGTAGAACATGATGATTCGCTTCTTGTTGAAATCATAAATGCAGCAGGCTCTTGATACGCCATCCTGAGCCATTGCGGCAGTTTCAATCTCGCCAAGTTCGATGCGGTGTCCCAGATGCTTTATCTGAAAATCCTTTCTTGATACATATATAAGATTTCCGTCAGCATCATATTTTCCAAGGTCACCAGTTCTGTAGATGATATCAATATACTTATTATGTAGAGGATTCTGCACAAAAGCAGCAGCTGTGCGCTCTGGATCGTTATAGTATCCAAGAACTACAGAAGTACCTGATACGCATATCTCACCGGTTACACCAACAGTATCAGTTCCGATGAGCTTGTCTTCTTCATCCAGCAGGAATACTTCTTCATTTGGAAATGGCTTTCCGGCAGGAATGACTTCAGAATCTTCATAAGCTCTGTCCAATACATGATAAGTGCAGTTGCAGGTGATCTCAGTAGGGCCGTAGAGATTGACATAAGTGGCATTCGGAATACTTGCCTGCCATTTTTTTAGCTGTTTAACAGGCATTACCTCGCCGCTGAACATGATAAGGCGCAGAGTGTCTGGAGTCCTGTATTCAAGACCGTTCATTATGGATACAAAACACATGGCACTTACAGCCCACACAAGAACGGTAGTCTTTTTATCTGCAATATAATCCATCAGGTTCATAGGAGAGCTGAAATACTCTCTTGGAATGATCTGAACCTTGGCACCGGTCATGATACCGCTGTAGATATCTTTGACAGATACATCAAAATCAAATGGAGCCTGATTTCCAAGGATATCATCACAAGTGATCTTAAAGATATCTGTGAAATAGCTGATAAATTCGATAACGCTGCGATGGCACACTGTTACGCCCTTTGGCACACCGGTACTGCCACTTGTAAAGTTGACGTATAGCGGATCTATATCTCTTGCTGCTGCGCGGGCTCCGGCAAGGGCTGCTTCATCAATAGAAGCTGTAGCAAGTATCTCTTCAATATTAAGGATCGGCACGTCAACATTTAATGAATGTGCCTGCTGGGCAAAAGTGTTATCAGTGATGATCACTGCAGGCTCAAGAACTGAAACAACTGACTCAGCTCTTGCAGCAGGCTGGCGGACATCAATAAAACTGTAGAACCCGCCTGCATAGACAGCGCCAAACATACCGCATACGCCCTGACAGCTTTTTTCCATATAAAAAGCAACAGGAGAGCCATTCTTGACGTAAGAAGTGAGATATGAGCCTACCAGTTTGGAACGTTCAATTGTTTCTTTAAAAGTCATATCTGAGCTAACATCGCCAAAGGCTAGTCTGTCAGGATATTTAGAAGCTGTATTTTCTAACACATCTAAAACTGATTTACAATACATGTCAATCTCCTAAGATAGGAATAGTGATTCACTTTCTGAATATAATTCGCAGAAAAGCCTCTAATCTAAATGTTTTCAGTCAATGATCAATATTCGTTAATATCATAAAAATAATCGCTTACATCAGTAGTCTCGCTGGTTACAAGAAATTCTCCAAGGAATGTGGAGAAAGCAGTAGCGCCCTCAGTATTAAGGTGACCTACATCCCTGTAATAGCTTGATTTGATCTCAAAATACTCTGGCTTTATCAGATTGAAATCATAGTAGGCACAATTATCACCTGAGAATATCTCAGTCAGCTCATTGGTAACAGCCTGATAATCATCCAGCCTGTAAACAGAGAAATGGTTGGCATACGGAATGGAAGCTGCCACAAGTCTCACATTATTTTCCCTGCATACCTCTGCCATTTCCTTAAGTGATTTTCTTACGCTGTCAGTAATGTACAGATCCTGAAAAGCAGTGGAGTTGTTGCTCCATTCACGGGCTTCCTCCAATGTGATGGATATCAGGTTGGAATCCATGACTTCATCGGAAGACTCAAATCCGTACAGATCCCTGTGTTTGGAGGCATCCAGCACCTGGCCTGAGAGCTTCTCTTTTACATTAGTAGCTATATCAGTGTTTCTGTCATATATCCATGGGAAAAAGAAGTTTACAGAGCCCGGAGTCTTAATGATCTCAGGGTCAGTAACAAATCCAATAGTGTTAGTGATCCTTGTAAGTGGATCCTCTATACTGTTCTCAGCACTCTGGAAACTGGCTTCAGCTCTGTAATTGGAGTACCTGTCCATGGACAGAGTCTGGAAATCAATAACAGCAAACACCACCTTGATATCATGCTCTTTTATGGCTTTTTCAATGGCGCGTTTAGAGTTATGAACAGACTGCATGTTGGTACCCATGTTGTAGGACACATATCCTGAAGCACTGTCAACATAGTCAGGCCTTATACCGGCTATGCACTGTGAAGAACCGGTATATACAAGGGTCAGATCCTCTTTCTGATTGTAAAGGGTCCACATCTCAGCACTTGAGCCAAGATATGGCTTTAGCAGAAATACCAGTAAATTGTTGATCAAAATGATAACGATCAAAAATGAAATTATCTTAAACAGGAGTTTAGAAGTTCGCATACATAAATCCTCCTGCACTTGTAGTAAACATAAATGATCCTAAGAATAAGAAAATCATGATCAATAGGATACTCCAACGAATAACAATATTTTTCCTTTGAATAAAGGCATACACATCAACGCCGTTTTCCTTCAGAACACTGCTTATGATCACAACCATAGTAGCCAGAGCTGCGATTATGTAACAGCACATGGTATAACGAGGCGTAGTCAGGCTTTCATTGAATATGACAGTATTCAGATTGAACTTCAGGTCATAATGATTGAAGTGGAAAAAAGTTCTGTTTAAGCAGTAAAAACTATCGCTGACCTTATATATCCTGTCAAAATACCAGCCTATATTTACAATGAAAAAAGTACGGATCACGCGAAATACGTGCATTCCCTTGCTGTCACTATTTATATGAAGGAGAGCATTTAACTTTTTAAATGCAGGCTCTGCCAGATCACTGATAGCAATGATGATGCCGTTGTACAGACCCCAGGCTACATAATGCATCTCAGCTCCGTGCCATACACCTACGATAAAGAATACAAGGATATTGGCAATACCTGCCGGAAGAACGCGCTTGCAGTGAGTTCCAAAGTGCTTGCCGCACCACTTGCCAAAATTCTGCATAGGCTTGAGCAGAGCAAAAGGATAGAAGATATAATCCCTCATCCACGCACCAAGAGATATGTGCCATCTGCGCCAGAAGTCTCCCAGAGATGTTGCAAAATAAGGCTGTCTGAAGTTCTTCATCATAGAGATGCCAAACAGTTCAGAAACACCCATCACTATATCGATACCACCTGAAAAATCAGCATACTGTTGGATGGAATACATTAGTATGGCTACAACGAACAATGCACCTGACATACCGATCAGGTTGCCGTCGAAAACAAGTGAAATGCTGTCAGAGAGCATATTTGCAATGGCATATTTTTTCATAAGACCAAATAAAATAAGTAGAAGTGCTCTCTTGGTACGCTCCAGATCAAACTCATGAACTGAGCCAAATTGCACACCCAGCTTGTCGTAGCGGTTGATAGGTCCCTGGATCAGCTGTGGAAAATATGATACAAACAGTAAAAATCTGAAAAAGTTCTTTTCGGAAGCGTATTTGTCATTGTACATATCTATCAGGTAGCTTATGGACTGGAAGGTATAAAATGAAATACCCAGCGGAAGAAGCAGACCTGCAGAAGTCTTAAAGATAAAGTTCCAATATTTTATATAAGCAAGGATACCAAAATTAATAAGAAGAACTGCCACCAGTACAAGACGTTTTTTCAAAAGAGCCTTATCTTTAAGAGCCTTTTTCTCGTCCTTGGTAAGTTCCTTGTGAGCCTTTTTATATGCAGTGAAATTGGCAGAGATATTGCTTATGAGATATCCACCGCCCCATACAGTAAGTGCAGTAATTAATATGAAAAAAAGATTGCCTGAACCGGCAACCAAATAAAAGGATAAAGATGCCACCAGCAACAATATCCATTGGAATTTTTTTAAAAATGTATAATAAAAGAGCATTATTATCGCTATGAACAGGATAAATAAAAGCGAATACAGTTCCATAAAATAAAGCCCTGACGGGCTGCCTCCATAACAATATCGACCTATAGTAAATTGGTCATCTTCATACTGTAGAATTCTAGCATAGAACATAAATTTTTACTATAATTTATGGCGATTTAATATATATTGTCATTGCTAAATGGCTTTTTTTGTAATAATATAAATAGTTGAAATGACAATTTATTATCAATCGATATGTTCATGAATTCATAGAGGTTTTTCGTGAAAGGAAACATATAATATGGCAAAAGAAATAAAAACAATTGGAGTACTTACAAGTGGTGGAGATGCGCCTGGTATGAACGCTGCTATTCGTGCAGTTGTACGTAAGGCTCTTGCAAATGGACTTAAGGTAAAAGGTATCAAGAAGGGTTACATGGGTCTTCTCAATGAAGAGATCATTGATATGGATAGACGTAGCGTAGCTGATATCATACAGAGAGGTGGTACTATCCTTGGTACAGCCAGATGTATGGAATTTAAGACTGCTGAAGGTCAGCAGAAGGGTGCTGAGATCTGCCGTAAGCATGGCATTGACGGTATGGTTGTAATTGGTGGTGACGGTTCTTACAAGGGTGCTATGGCACTTTCACGTAACGGTATCAACACAATCGGTCTTCCAGGTACTATCGATCTTGATATTGCTTGTACAGATTATACAATTGGTTTCGATACAGCCATTAACACTGCAATGCAGGCTATAGATAAGGTTCGTGATACATCCTCATCACATGAGAGATGTTCAATCATCGAGGTTATGGGACGTAACGCAGGTTATATCGCTCTTTGGTGCGGTATTGCTAACGGTGCTGACGATATCCTTCTTCCAGAAAAGTATGATTACAATGAACAGCGTATCATTGATAACATCATAGATAACAGAAAGCGTGGTAAGACTCACCACATCATCATCAATGCAGAGGGTATTGGTCATTCAACATCAATGGCTCGTCGTATTGAAGCTGCTACAGGTATGGAGACAAGAGCAACAATCCTTGGTTACATGCAGCGTGGTGGTAGCCCAACATGTAAGGATAGAGTATATGCTTCAATCATGGGTGCATATGCAGCAGATATCCTGACAGCAGGCAAGACAAATAGAGTAGTAGGCTATCGTAACGGCCAGTTCGTAGACTATGACATCGAAGAAGCTCTTGCAATGAAGAAGTACATCAACGAATATCAGTATGAGATCAGTAAGATCATCTGATCAATATTGGTCAATAAATATCATAAAGAGAATAATCTAAGACCTTGCAATTTCCCTGCAAGGTCTTTATATTATCGTATTATCACATAGCCGTCGAAAAGGAGTGTAAATGATCACAAGCTATACCAATCAGAAAGTAAAAAGAATTGTTTCTTATATTCAGAAAAACAAAGCCCGCAGAGAAGACAATGTCTTTATCGTAGAAGGCATGAAGATGCTGGTTGAAGTTCCTAAAAAGAATGTAAGAGAGATCTACATATCAGAGTCTTTTAGCAAAAATAAAAAGAATGAACAGGATATGCAGTATATAAAGCTGATTGGAGCTGAAGTGGAGATTGTAGCTGATGATATCTTCAAGAAGATGGCTGATACTCAGACTCCACAGGGAGTTATGGCTGTAGTCAGCCAGTTCCATTATGAACTTGCTGATATAATCGGACATAAAAATGCATCAAAGCCACTTATCCTTGTACTTGAAAATATACAGGATCCTGGAAACCTTGGAACTATGCTCAGATCCAGTGAAGGTGCCGGAGTGTCCGGTATCATCATGACCAGAGATACAGCAGATATATACAATCCAAAGGTAGTAAGATCCACAATGGGCTCTATTTTCAGAGTTCCATTTATATATGTAGAAAACCTGCCTGGTACTATCAGATTGCTGAGTCAGAAAGGCATCAAGACCTATGCTGCCCACCTCAAGGGAAAACACAGCTACGATAAGGCTGATTACACAGGACCTACAGCATTCCTGATCGGTAACGAAGGAAAGGGCCTGAGCAAAGAGGTTGCTGATAGTGCAGACGAATACATACTCATTCCTATGCTTGGCAAGGTTGAATCAATGAATGCAGCCACATCTGCTGCGCTTCTTACATTTGAAGCTGCAAGACAGAGACGTGGATGATAAGTCTATAGATTTTTCTATATTTAATAATTCATATATTGTAGGAGGATTTGGATATGGTAATTGGTTTTATCGGACTTGGTAATATGGCAAAGGCCATGATCGGCGGTATCTTGAGCAAGCATATCGTTGCTCCTGAAGATATCATTGGATCAGCCAAGACCAAGGAGACAAGAGACAAGGTTGCTGATACTTATGGAATTCAGGTCAGAGAATCCAATGCTCAGGTAGCAAAAGAATCTGACATAATCGTACTTGCTGTAAAACCTCAGTATTTTAGCCTGGTAATTGAAGACATCAGAGAGTACGTAGATCTGGACAAGCAGGTTGTAGTCAGCATTGCAGCGGGCAAGACCATCAAGTGGATCGAAGGCGCTTTTGAAAAACATATCAAGGTCGTAAGAGTAATGCCAAATACACCTGCCCTTGTAGGTGAGGGATGCTCAGCTGTCTGCAAAAACAGCAAGGTTACCGATGATGAGTTTAAATTTGTCATGGGAATCCTCAACAGCTTTGGTAAAGCAAGCGTTGTATCAGAGGCTCTTATGGATGTGGTAGTAGGTGTCAGCGGTTCATCACCTGCATACGTATTTATGTTCATTGAAGCCATGGCAGATGCGGCAGTAGCAGGAGGAATGCCTAGAAAGCAGGCATACGAATTTGCAGCCCAGTCTGTACTTGGAAGTGCCAAGATGGTACTTGAAACAGGTAAGCATCCTGGTGAGCTCAAGGATATGGTCACTTCGCCAGCCGGAACAACAATTGAAGCAGTCAAGGTTCTGGAGCAGGAAGGCTTTAGAGGAGCCGTTATTGACGCTGTTGGAGCCTGTATCGAGAAGTCAAAAGGTTTATAAAATTTAGTTAACATAACAGTTGGTTTGACAAAAATATGTTACTCTGCTAAGATTCTTTCGTAACTATTTTAACAAATATGTAACAATTAACAATGCAAAGGATTAGGTATGAAAAAAGCAAAGAGGTTATTCCTCCGGTTTTCAGCACTGCTAGTTTTGAGTGTTACTATGTTGGAAACTTACGGAAACACCGCTATGGCTAATAATACTAGAGAGCAGCTAAGCTCATTGAATGTAGGAATAGCAAGTATTATCAGTCCCAATGAATCAACTGAGAATAGCATTAATACACTCAAAGAACTTTCAGCAGTAATCGAAAGCTCAGAACAGGAAACTGTTGAAGAGGAAGAATCCACACTTGTTATGGCTAACATAAGCAATGTGATGAATATCAGGTCAGCACCAAGTGAGGATGCGGAAAAGGTTGGAGTCCTGTATAAGGACTGTGGCGGACGTATCTTAGAACAACAGGATGGCTGGACCAAGATTGAGTCTGGTGACCTTGTAGGATGGGCCAAAGACGAATATCTGTTATTTGGCGAAGAGGCTGAGGCAGCCGCTGCAGAAGTTGGAGTTACAATTGTAAGCAGCACAACAGATGCACTCAGGATCAGAACTGAAGCCAGTGAGGACAGTGAAGTTCTCGGCGTTCTGACAGATAATGGATTTGTAGAAATGGGCGAAGACCTTGGAAACGGATGGGTCAGCGTAGTCTACAACGACGAAATAGGTTATGTACAGTCAGAATATGTCAGCGTAAGCTTTGAAATCGACTCTGGTGAGACAATGGCAGCCATTGAGGCCAGAGAAGAAGAAAAGAAGAAAGCAGCACTTACTGCTAATCGTGGAGCGGTATCAGCAGATGCTGATGAAGTAAAACTCCTTGCAGCACTTATCCAGTGTGAGGCAGGAAACCAGTCTTACGAAGGTAAGGTAGCTGTTGGTGCAGTTGTAATGAACCGTGTTAAGAGCGGAGCTTATCCAAATACTATCTATGATGTAATCTATGCATCAGGACAGTTTACACCGGCTCTGAACGGAACAGTTGCCAAGGTATATAACAGCGGCAAGATTGCAGACAGTTGTGTTCAGGCAGCTCAGGCGGCACTCAATGGTGAGACTACTGTAGGAGGAGCACTTCACTTTAGAAGAGCTGGTAACCGTGAAGGTTATGTACTTGGTGATCACGTATTCTGGTAATTAAATATTGATGGGAGAAAAGGTATGGGAGAATTTAACTTACATGGAAGAGACTTTTTGAAACTGCTGGATTTTACACCGGAAGAGATCGAGTATCTTGTAGAGCTTGCAGCAGATTTCAAGGAAAAAAAGAAAAACGGAGTTCTCACAGATGTTTATAGGGGCAAGAACATCGCTCTGATTTTCGAAAAGACAAGTACCAGAACAAGATGTGCTTTTGAAGTAGCAGCACGTGACCTGGGAATGGGAGCCACATATCTTGATCCATCAGGATCTCAGATAGGCAAAAAAGAGAGCATTGCCGATACAGCAAGAGTTCTTGCAAGCATGTTTGATGGTATTGAATACAGAGGTTTTGAGCAGGAAATAGTTGAAGAACTTGCAAGATATTCCAAAGTTCCTGTTTGGAATGGACTTACAAATGAGTTCCATCCAACACAGATGCTTGCTGACCTCCTTACTATCAAAGAGCAGTTTGGCAAGTTAAAAGGCATCCACCTTGTATATATGGGTGATGCAAGATATAACACAGGTAACTCACTTATGGTTGTATGTGCCAAGATGGGAATGCATTTTACAGCATGTGCTCCTAAGAAATACTGGCCATCACAGCAGCTCATTGATACATGCCAGGAGATAGCTAAGCAGACTGGTGCAGTGATCGATTTTGAAGAAGATCCTGTAAACGGCACAGTAGGTGCAGACGTTATCTACACAGATATCTGGGTATCCATGGGCGAGCCTGACAGTGTTTGGGAAGAGAGAATACATGACCTCCTTCCATACAGAGTTACAATGGACATCATGAACAATGCCGGTCCAGACTGTGTATTCATGCACTGTCTCCCATCATTCCATGATCTCAACACAACAATTGGTCGTGAGATCAAGGAAAAATATGGTCTTGATGAGATGGAAGTTACTAATGAAGTATTTGAATCTCCAAGATCCATCGTATTTAGAGAGGCTGAGAACAGAATGCATACCATTAAAGCAGTAATGTATGCTACAATCTAATATGCAAATTAATACGTCAGGGGTACAATGTATCTCTGACGATATTTTTCTACCGGGAGAAAAAAGATGATCTTAGTTGTAGACGTAGGAAATACAAATATTACATTTGGTGTTTTTAAAGGAAAAGACTTGGTATGCTCTTTTAGACTAATGACTAAAACAGAACATACCTCTGATGAATATGGAATCTCTGAAATGGCCATGCTAGAGGCTCAGGGAATCAAGAAAAAAGATATAGAAGGTATCATCATTGCCAGTGTAGTTCCGCAGGTAATGCATTCATTGGTATCCTCTTTTATCAAATACCTGGATATAAAGCCATACGTAGTAGGACCTGGTATTAAAACAGGTATCAGTATCACTACAGAAAATCCTAGAGAAATAGGACCAGACCTTATTGTAGATGCAGTTGCAGGTTACGAGTTATATGGCGGTCCTGTACTGGTAATTGATTTTGGCACAGCCACTACCTATGAGATAGTAAATGCAAAAGGCGAATTCTGCGCAGGCGTTGTATCACCTGGAATCAGATTGTCTGCCAAGGCTCTGTGGGAAGGAACAGCCAAACTTCCTGAGATAGAGATCCGCAAGCCTAAGTCAATACTTGCACAGGAAACAGTGTCCAGTATGCAGGCAGGCCTTGTATATGGACAGATAGGCCAGACCAATTACATTGTAGATCAGATGAAAAAAGAATTTGGCGATAAAAACATGAAAGTCGTAGCAACAGGTGGTCTTGGAAGACTGATCTCAGAAGAGTCTGACAGAATAGATATATATGATCCTAACCTTACACTTAAAGGTCTTTTCCTCTTATATGAAAAAAATAAGAGAAGCAAGCCAAAGACTGATAAATTTGAAGATTAAGTAAGTAGTAGAGAATAGAGGTAAAAATGAGCGATATGTTTTTTGATGATTTTCCTGATGATTATACAGGTCGTTCCTATGGAAATAACATGAAAAAAGATGATAAAGAAGATGAAGAAGGCGAGACCAGAGAAGTTTTCAGCATGGGCGGATCACCTGAAGATGTAGATAAGGGGATCCATTCACAGACCTTTGATCCAACTGATATCCAGCGTAAGGGTCAGCACCTTATCATCAACAAGGAGACCGGTAAGGTTACTAACGCTGAAACAGGAGAAGAAGTTACAGATATCGATGTAGTAACAGAAGATGGAAGCCTTGGAAGTGTATCAGCCAACGGCAGGATCATTCTGTGCGGCGCCAATGCATACGAGCAGAAGTATTATTTTAACCCTTTATTTAAAAAGATTCCTGAGAGTATCCAGAAAGAGCTACATATCATCTGTGTACTTTTTACTCAGCATGTTGGAGGCGTCTTCACTATTGAATTTGAGGATGATGGCGAAGTTACTATTGAGACCAATGCTGATGAAGAAGACATCACCTACGATGAAGTCGGCGCAGGCCTGCTTGTAGGGGAGGTAAGACGCCAGAGACAGGATCTTTTTGAAGCTATTGCAATGTACTACCGTATATGCATCCTTCATGAGAATGCATCAGATGTACTTGGAGAAGAAGATATCTGAGAGTTTTGGTCAAAAATGTATTTTTAGATGGAATATATTAAATGAGTGGATTTGGAAAGCTGAAGATCGGCAACGTAGAACTTGAAAATAATGTGATACTTGGACCTATGGCAGGCATATCTGACCTGCCATTTCGTCTGTTATGCCATGAACAGGGCGCAGGCCTTGTATGCATGGAAATGGTCAGTGCCAAGGCAATCACCTATAAGAATAAAAATACAGACAAGCTCATGGACATTCATCCGTCAGAGCACCCTGTATCATTGCAGTTGTTTGGTTCAGAGCCTGATGTAATGGCAGAGGCAACCCGCATGATTGCTGATAAACCATATGACATCCTTGATGTCAACATGGGATGCCCTGTACCAAAGGTAGTAGGCAACGGCGAGGGCTCAGCCCTTATGAAAAAGCCTGAACTCATAGAGGAAATCGTTAAAGCGCTGGTATCAGCCACAGACAGGCCTGTTACAGTCAAGATCAGAAAAGGCTTTAACGATAACAGCATCAATGCTGTTGAATGTGCCCTTGCAGCTCAGCAAGGAGGAGCGGCAGCAGTCGCTGTTCACGGAAGAACTAGAGAACAGTACTATTCAGGTAAGGCAGATTGGTCTATCATTGCCAAAGTCAAGGATGCAGTAAATATCCCTGTTATCGGTAACGGAGATGTAGTAGACGGACCTAGCGCCAAGGCTCTTTTTGAAGAGACCGGCTGTGATGGAATCATGATCGCCAGAGCAGCGCAGGGCAATCCATGGATCTTTAGAGAGGTTGTTTCGTATCTAAAAGGAGAAGGAACACCTGACAGACCTTCACCTCAGGAAGTTTATGATACAGTAATGAGACATGCTGATCTGCAGCTTGAATATAAAGGCGAATACATCGGCATCCGAGAGATGCGCAAACACGTCTCCTGGTATACTGCAGGATATCCTGGATCAGCAAGATTCAGAAATATCATAAATCAGATGGAAGATATGGAATCACTAAAGAAAGCCTGTGCAGATATCTTTTTACAGGGAATTAGATAAGGATTGTTGCAAATAGGTTATTTGAAGTCGGTGTAAGCCTGTGAATTCAAGGTATTTCCTATACCGTTGACACAATGCGCTATCATGGTTATAATACTTAAGTTAAATTGGAACTTGAAATTTGATTCTTATATATAAAGAAGTAGTACCGTTTTATTAAAAGAATACTATGAAGAAGGGGATACGAACATGGAAGAAAAGAAAAATATTTTAACTTACGAAGGACTTAAACGCTATGAGGATGAGCTTGAAAACCTCAAGGTTGTAAGACGTAAGGAAGTAGCAGAGAAGATCAAGGAAGCAAGAGCTCAGGGCGACCTTTCAGAGAACGCTGAGTACGATGCAGCTAAAGATGAGCAGAGAGACATCGAAGCTCGTATCGAAGAACTTGAGAAGATTCTTAAGAATGCAGAAGTAGTAGTTGAAGAAGATGTAGACCTTGAAAAGATCAGCATCGGCTGCAGAGTTAAGATCCACGATTTTGATTTTGATGAAGATGTAGAGTACAAGATTGTTGGTTCTACAGAAGCAAACAGTCTTGAAGGAAAGATCTCAAACGAGTCACCTGTTGGTAGAGCTCTTATCGGAGCTAAGAAAGGCCAGACAGTTGAAGTTGAGACACAGGCTGGAACATTTAAGTATAAAGTACTTGAGATTCAGAGATCATAATAGTTAAAACTAACCCGTGGATTGGAAATAATTGAAAAGTTATTACTAAGAAGCGGGTAAATTATTATATGCCCTTGGGGCTTGATATGGAGGAAACAAAGTTGGCAGAGAATAATCAGCAGAACAATGAACAAAAGCCACAGACAGAAGCAGAGCTTGGTCGTCTTTTACAGGTAAGAAGAGATAAACTTAAGGAATTACAGGATGCAGGTAAGGATCCTTTCCAGATTGTAAAATATGATCAGACACACCATACTCAGGAAATCCGCGACAATGCAGATAAGCTTGAGACAGTTCTTGAAGTTGGAGAAGATGGCAAGACTATTACTCCTTCAAGAGAAGATATCCCAGCTGATAAGATTGTATCTATCGCTGGTAGAATGATGTCTAAGCGAGTAATGGGTAAAGCTTCTTTTGCTAATATCCAGGATCGTGATGGCCGTATTCAGGTATATGTATCACGTAATGACCTTGGCGATGAGGCTTATGCTGATTTCAAGAAGATGGATATCGGTGATATCGTTGGAATCAAAGGTTTTGTATTTAAGACTAAGACTGGCGAATTATCTGTTCATGCATATGAGCTGATCCTTCTTTCTAAGTCTTTAAAGCCACTTCCAGAGAAGTTCCATGGCCTTACAGATACAGAAATCAGATACAGACAGCGTTACGTTGACCTCATAATGAATGAAGATGTTAAAGAGACATTCAAGAAGAGATCAGCAATCATCCGTGAGATCCGTAACTTCCTTGCAGGAAGAGATTTCATGGAAGTTGAGACACCTATGCTCGTTGAGAACGCAGGTGGCGCAGCTGCAAGACCATTCCTTACACACTATAATGCTCTTGATGAAGAGAGAAAGCTTCGTATCTCCCTTGAGCTCTACCTCAAGAGACTGATCGTAGGTGGTATGGAAAGAGTCTTCGAAATCGGACGTGTATTCCGTAATGAAGGTACAGATACAAGACATAACCCAGAGTTCACACTTATGGAGCTCTATCAGGCATATACAGACTATGAAGGAATGATGGAACTTACAGAGTCTATGTTCCGTTACCTTGCTGAAAAGGTATGTGGTACAACACAGATTCCTTATGGTGATAACATCATCGACCTTGGTAAGCCATTTGAGCGTCTTACAATGAACGATGCCATTAAAAAGTACACAGGCATTGACTTTGACAACGTAAGAACAGATGAAGAAGCTAAGGCTATCGCTAAAGAGCGCGGCGTAGAATTTGAGGATCGCCATACTAAGGGTGATATCATCAACCTCTTCTTCGAGGAGTTCTGCGAGCAGAATCTGATCCAGCCTACATTTATCATGGATCACCCACTTGCAATCTCTCCTCTTACTAAGAAGAAACCTTCAGATCCTGAAAAGGTTGAGCGTTTCGAGCTCTTCATCAATACATGGGAGATGTGTAATGCATACTCAGAGCTGAACGATCCTATCGATCAGCGTGAGCGTTTTGCAGCTCAGGATGCTAACGCAGCAGCCGGCGATGAAGAAGCAGAGCACACAGATGAGGACTTCCTCAATGCTCTTGAAATCGGTATGCCACCAACAGGCGGTATCGGCTACGGTATCGATAGACTTTGCATGCTGCTGACAAATAGCGCAGGAATCAGAGACGTACTGCTCTTTCCAACGCTGAAATCTTTAGATAAGTAAACCTCAGTATTCATGCGGGTTTGCGGAGATTTTATCTCCACTTTTTGTAATGAACATTTAAGTACATCTAAGATGTTAATTGCTCTGGAATCCAGCGTTTATGCGGGTTCTAGAGCAAATATTTTGACAACACTTTATTCTGTTTGACAACACTTTGACCACACCTGATCAATGCAGCCCAGTAAAGGCGCGGCATTTGGTGCGTGGCAATCTTTTGAATTTCGGCGCGGATGCGCTATCAGTGAGTCCTATTCACGGACTGCTATTCCATTTTTGCTTTTTAGAGGGATTTTTTTGATGACTTCATTTATAGGATTAACTTATTGGGGGTACATTAAGGAATTTACGTATTGAGGCTTATTTTTCGGGATTTACTTTACTGTAAAGAGCTATCTTATCCGTACAAATGGCGCAGGAAAAGCTCTTTTGGCAGATGATGTACGGATAAAAGCGCTAGTAAAGAGCCATCTTATCCGTACAAACGGCGCAGGAAAAGCTCTTTTGGAAGATGAAGTACGGATAAAAATGCTAGTAAAGAGCCATCTTATCCGTACAAACGGTCAGTAGACAGCTCTTATACCACATAATATACGGATAAGGTGGCGTATAGTCTGTAATCTTATCCGTACAAGGGAAGAGCAGGGAACAAGAGATAGCTATGTTGTACGGATAGGAACAAAGAATAGCATTGAACTTATCCGTATGGCATGGATGATAGGACCAGATGATAGGATGATAGGACCAGATGATAGGGTGATAGGACCAAATGATAGGGTGATAGGACCAAATGATAGGATGATAGGACCGGATCATAGGCCTGATGGCTGGTGCATGAAAAAGGAGTGCATGAAAAAAAGATAAAGATAAATAATAACAGAGGAAAATCTATGACAAATTATAATGAGATAATTGGTGAATTACAAAAAAGAAAGGTGCTACTGGAAGCGAGTATAGCCATAGCAAATAAAAAGATTGAGAAATTGCCAGAGGGAAAGCTGCGGATTTCGTACTGTAGAGGAAATCCGCAGTATTACAAGATTATTGACTCTGCCGATACTCACGGGAAGTACATCAAAAAAAGCGATTTCAAGATAGCACAAGAGCTGGCGCAGAAGGATTATCTGAAAAAGATTATTGATGTAGCGCAGGAAGAACTAAAAATTGTAAAAAGAGCTATAGGTGCGGGCACCAACTTCCCAAAAACAAAGGAAGATAATCAGGGAATTATTACTCCGGAGGCGGTATATGACGGTCTCAAGAAGGAAAGAAAAATTCTCGTGTCTCCACTTTTGATAAGTGATGAGGAGTATGCCAGAAGATGGAGTGAGGAACAGTTCCGCATCAGCACTTATAAAACAGAGGAAAAAATATATACAACCAGGCGTGATGAGATGGTGCGATCCAAGTCGGAGATGATGATTGCGGATATGTACTTTGAGATTGGAGTTCCATACAGATATGAGTGCGAGCTGCGGCTCAAGAGCGGTGTCATCAAATACCCTGATTTTACATTACTTAACAAGAGGACGAGAGAAGTTATATATCACGAGCACCTTGGCAGGATGGATGATGAGAAATATCGGAAAAAGAATCTGCGCAAGATAGAGGAATATAGAAGAAACGGAATTTTTGTGGGGAAGAATCTCATCCTGACTTTTGAAGAGGATGGATGTCCGTTCAACATAAGAGAATTCGAAAAGAGCATAAGGGAGATTATAGAAGCAGGCAGTAAGGTATAAGTCGAAGGAGATTCCATCATGTGCCAAGAGTTTTAGCTGAATTATAAAGTTGTGTGAGTGGAGTAAATATACACATTAGAGGCATATTGTGTGTATGTTTACTCAAATTTATGTTGCGATTGAGCGGAAGATATCCTATAATTAAAGTAAACATACACGCAAGGGCAATATAGTGTGTATATTTACTTTAAAGGAGGGTAGATATGCTTCTTACATATAATGAATGTATAGATAAATATGGAAGCGACTATAGACTAAAAAAAGAGATCCTTAGTGGAAATATCTTCATGAAAGAAAAGGGAATATATTCTACTAGACGCAATATATCAGATATTGAAGTAATAATGAGTAAATATCCTAAAGCTGTATTTACTGATAAGAGTGCATATTATTATCACTCTCTTACAGATGTCATTCCCGAATATTTTCATCTTGCTACAAAGAGGGAAGATAGCCGGATTAGAGATAGTCGCGTAAAACAATCTTTTTTAAAAGATGAATTTTTTGAGGCTGGCATTGAAGAGATGCAATACAATAATATATCCATCAGGATATATAATAGGGAACGCATGCTGGTAGAATTGATGAGATTTAGGTTCAAAATACCTTTTGACTATTATAAAGAAATCATTCAAAATTATCGACGTATCACCGAAGAAATGGATTTTGGTCTTGTAGAAGATTATGCCTGCATGTTCCATAAAGGCGAAATTATTATGAATCAGATACAGATGGAGGTTCTTTGATATAAATGAATTTATAGGTAAAGAATGGAATAATGCTGCTGAGATGGAGACAGCTTTAAAGAAGAGTGACTTCACTGGAAAGGAATATGTTAAATTGAAGAAAACAATATTTGTTGCATTTATGCTAATAATGACAATAGGAACAGTTGGATGCGGTGCAAAGAATGAAGATACAGATATAATTGGTGGAGCTGATGAACCAACATCAATTTCTTTAACTTCAAATGAGAGTGAGCCTGTTATATCCGGTACATGGCAAACAGCATCTATAGGTTATGAGGCTGATGGAGAAATGCAACCGGAGTACTATGTACAGTTCAGTGATTCAGAGATCATCTATGGACATATGGAAAAGAATAATTTTGTTCCCGAATATTTCGATAGTATTTCGCAATTTGAGGAGATGGCAGAGGGTGGTTATATAATCCAAGCTGAATCTGAAAATGGTGTACAGTATACTTATAAGTCTGCTGAGGGAGATGAAAATATTCTGGAGTATTATGCGACATGGAACGATGAAGAATTTTCAGAGAAATACAGCGGCAGTTCATCTCTTAGTAGATGTGAATAATGGAGAAATTGCAGCTACAGACAGCAAGCAGAGATCTCACCCTATTAGTCTGAGTGCAGCATTGAAGAAATAGAAATAGGAGCGTTTGAGATGGATTTGACAATTAGAAAGTATACCGAAAATGATTTACCAGAGATCATCAGAATATGGAATGAAGTCGTAGATGAAGGAATAGCTTTCCCACAGGAAGAGCTTTTGAAC
>JAEEGH010005418.1_pt1 | contig 32047 bp, 21 predicted proteins | sample 9134181 | NCBI WGS metagenome assembly JAEEGH01 (sample SAMN16246544, study PRJNA631951) | gut metagenome | biome: gut microbiome; feature: rumen; material: DP-attached | host: Bos | place: Iran: Karaj | collected 2018-10
TGGAAGTCCGTGGCCGTGGAGGACGCCTCCCTTCCCACGCACACGATCTACCGCCCGAAGGACCTCAAGGGTTATGTCGATGAGAACGGCAAGATTCCCGTGCTCCTCTATGCCAACGGCGCCTGCGCGAACAACAACCTGGAAATGAGCCGCCTGCTCAGCGAGGTGGCCTCCTGGGGCTATATTGTCCTCGCCATCGGCCCGTATCAGGACATGCCGGATGACGCGTTCTACGCGCAGTGGAAGGGTGTCGTGCGGGGCTGGTACCCGGAGACGAAGGAAGTGGCCATCATGGGCAATGGCGAGCGGCTGACGCCTTATACGGAGGCGGAACTGGCGGCCCGGGCCGCGGAGCAGGAAGCGGCGCGGAAGGCCGCGGAGGCCGCCGCGAAGAAGAATAAGGGCAAGAAGGCCGCGCCCGCCCCGGCGCCGTTCCGGACCTATGCCCGCCAGCTGCTGGAGGCCATGGACTGGATTACCGACCAGTGCGCCAATGCCGAGAGTGAGTATTACCACTGCATCGACTTGGACAAGGTCGCGGCGATGGGGCAGTCCTGCGGCGGCGCCCAGGTGCTCGCCGTGGCCCACGACCCCCGCATCAAGACCTGCCTGATCTTCAACTCCGGCATCGGGGAAATGTCGATGAGCGGCGCCTCCAAGGAGTCCCTCGCGAACCTCCACCAGCCGATGCTCTACCTCAATGGCGGCACCGCTGATGTGGCCTATGAGAACGCCAACGGCGACTGGAAGCGCATCAAGGAGCTTCCCGTCGTAAAGATCTCCACACTGGACGGCCATCACGGCACGTACTACGAGAAGAACGCCGGCGCCTACGCCGTCGCGTGCCGCCTGTGGCTCAACTGGCAGCTCAAGGGCCGGGTGGGCGATTCCGCCCTCTTCATGAACGACGAATACGGCAAGATGGTCCATCCCGACTGGACCTTCGACCGCAAAAACTGGTAAACGATGAAACTTTCCAACAACATCATATCCATCGAAGTGGCTCCGCACGGCGCGGAGCTGGTGAGCCTGGTCCGGAAGGGCCGGGAGTATATGTGGAACGGCGACGCGAAGTTCTGGAACCGCCACGCCCCCATCCTGTTTCCCGCCGTGGGGAAACCGTTCAACAACGAGATCCGCATTGACGGTCAGGTGTTTACGATGAAGCAGCACGGCTTCGCCCGCGACTGCGAGTTCGAGGAGGCCGGAGAGGGCATCCTGGTGATGAAGGACGTTCAGCCGGAGAACTATCCCTACCGTTTCGCCTTGGAGGCGCAGTATAAGCTGGACGGAAACCGGGTGGACATCACCTGGACCATCCTGAATCTGGACAAGCGCGACCTGTACGCACAGATCGGCGCGCACCCCGCCTTCACGCTGCCGGATTACGACCCGGCGGACGCTGTCCACGGCTACGTCCGCTACTTCGACGCCTGCGGCCGGCCCGTGTGCCCCGTCGTCGTCTCCGACTTGGAGGACGGCAACCGCGTGCCCCGGCCGGAGCCCGTCCACCTGCCGGCCGAAATGCCGATTACCAACGAAACGTTCGCGCACGACGCTTGGATCATTGAAGAAATGCAGGTGGCGGCCACGGAGCTCTGCGACAAGGAAGGTGTGGCGTTCCTGCGCGTGGACAGCCCGCTGGCGGAGGCCTACGGCATCTGGGCGCCCTACAAGCCGGGCTGCCCGTTCGTGTGCCTGGAACCTTGGAACGGCCTCTGCGACAAGAAGGGCTTCACCGGCGACATTGCCGACCGCACCTACATCCACCGCGTCGCCCCCGGAGACAAGTACAGCTTCCTCTATTCCATCACCGTGCTGTAGCGTACCGGGGCGCCTGCCTTTGCAAGTGCCCCGAAATTTCCTTATCTTGCGAACGTTATGAAGTGGGATAAGAACTATCTGAAGCGGACGATTCGCTATTACGCGAACATCTACGACCATATCGACACCGATGACGCAGCGCAGCGCATCAAGAGCGCGATCTGGTTCCGAGGCCCCAACGCCTGGATCCTCGCGTTCTCGATCATCATCGCGTCCGTCGGCCTGAACGTGAACTCGACGGCGGTGATCATCGGCGCGATGCTCATCTCCCCGCTGATGGGGCCGATCATCGGCACGGGCCTGGCCCTCGGCACGAACGATGTGGAACTGCTCAAGCAGGCCGCCAAGAACGTCCTGGTGATGGTGCTCATCTCGCTGGGCGCATCAACCCTGTTCTTCCTCCTGTCCCCGCTGGACCTGATCAATCCCACCGAGCTGGAGGCCCGCACGAGCCCTACGATCTACGACGTCCTCATCGCCCTGTTCGGCGGTCTGGCCGGCATCCTGGAGAACAGCCGCAAGGAGCGCGGGACCACCATCGCGGGCGTCGCCATCGCGACGGCCCTGATGCCGCCCCTGTGCACCGCGGGCTACGGCCTGTCCTGCCTGAACATGCACTTCTTCTTCGGGGCGATGTACCTGTTCATCATCAACGCCGTCTTCATTACCCTGGCTACCTATGTGATGGTCAAGTACTTGCGCTTCAAGACGGTGACGGGCATCGACCCGGCCCTGGCCGTGAAGCGCCGCAACCTGATGAGCACCATCATCGCCATCGTCGTCATCCCGAGCATCATTTCCGCCATCGTCATGGTGAAGGACAACAACTTCGAGCGGAACGTGGAAGCCTTCGTCCGGGAGAACCGGCTGGTTTCCCGCTCCTACATCTATGACTGGCGCATCTACAACGACCACGGGCGCAAGGTGGAGATTTCCCTGACCGGCGAGCCCCTGTCCTTCGAGGCCCAGACGGCCTTCTACGCATCGGCCCGGGCCCATAAGATCAAGGACAACCAGCTGGTCATCAAGGAACACTCCCTCGGCATGACCGGGGAGGAAATGAACGAGATGATCCGGGAAATCTATGACAAGACGGACCGCGACATGGCGGAGAAGGAAGCGCAGCTGGACCACATCCAGGCCCGCCTGGATTCCCTGACCCGGCTGGTGGAGTCGTTGGTCGTGGACCCGACCGTCCCCATCAATCCGGCCGAGCCTAAGCCGTAGGCCGCTTCGTTGTCAGCCGCCCAGCCACGGGCCGCGCGGCTATCCCTGGGGCGCAATCGCCGCCTGCAGCTGTTTCAGGGCCTCCTGGGCCCATTCGAAGTCCTGCCCCACGGGGATATGGACAATGTTCTTGTCGTCCATCCCCAGCAGGATGTGGTACGCGACCGGCAGATAAGGATTGTTGTTGCTGTTGGACACATATCCCTCGACAATCTTGCCGATGGGGTACTTTTTGCCGTCGAACAACAGGAAGCCCTCCTTCCGATAGACCAGGATGGCGCCGTCAGGATCATTGGGCCGGGTGGGGTCCAGGACGACGACGTCGTCGGGCTCCCCGGACAGCGGAACGGGGCTCGGCTCCGGTGCGGACTCTGGCTTCATCTCGGACGTCTCGGGCACGGCTTCCCCTGCCATATCTGTCCCTTCGGGAGCCTGCGGTTTGCGCCTTTTTAGGATAATGAGGCCCATAATGGCAGAGAAGATCATGATAAGCCCAAGTACCAACCAGAAGAGTGTGCGCCCCGTGTTTCCTGTCCCTTGGGGATTCACTAGTCTGGAAATGCACAACACGACCAGCACAATGGCCACTATCAGTAAAACAACAGTTTGACCGCCCAATATGGCGCGCCCGGTTTTCGTGTCATAAAAGAAATCACGCTTTGCCATGACGAAATGATTTATGTTGCAAGGTAAGCATAATCGGGATTTCTTGCAAATCGGCCCTTGGCGCACGGCGATAGGCCAGGCAAGGCCACCCAGCGGGTGTTGATGTGCGGCAGTTTGGCGAAGAGAGTGGTGAGGGATGTGGGAGGGAAGGGCGCCTCCGGGGCCTATCCGGCCCCTATCCGTCGATGACGGATGCGAGCGGGACGCTCGCGGAGGCGCTCTTCCCCCTTCAACTTTATCAATCTATTATGATAATGGATCCTTTTGTCAATGGGTACTGATTATTGGCGCAGGTGTCCCATGTTCTTGGCGCAGGTGAGGAAAAAGGATGGGAACCTGCGCCACCGCAATGCACAGAACCACGATTTGCGGTGCAGGTCCCACCCCAAAAATCCCACCTGCGCCAGAAACGTTGTTGACCTGCGCCAGTTTGGCGAAGTGGGGCCTGCCAAGGGCCGGCGCCTACAGCGGCAGGCCGCAGCTGTTCTTGATTTCGCTCATCACGAAGGAGCTCTGGACGGAGCCGAGGCTGTCGATGGTGCCGAGGGTGTTGATGAGGAAGTTGTTGTAGTACTGCATGTCGGGGGCGTAGATCTTCAGGAGGTAGTCGAAGTCGCCGGAGATGTTGTAGCACTCGGCCACTTCGGGGATGTCCTTGACCCGGTTCACGAAGTCGTTGGCGATGTCCTTGCCCATGCGGCGGAGGCGGACGCTGCAGAAGACGAGGAAGCCGCGGCCGAGCTTGGCGGCGTCCAGGACGGCCGTGTACTTGCGGATGTAGCCTTCGTTTTCCAGCCGGTGGAGGCGTTCGAAGACGGGGGTCGGGGAGAGGTGGACCTTGAGGGCGAGCTCCTTGACGGTGATGCGGGCGTTCTCCTGGAGGACGCGAAGGATCTGAATGTCAGTCTTGTCGATGGTTTCGGCCATGGTGGATTCTTCTGTGCGGCGGGCAGTATTCGCAGTCTATGTGAACTATTCCCCTGCTGCCGATGGCAAATTTAGCGGAAATCACCTATTTTTCCAAGTTTCTTGTTCGAAATATCCACGCATCCTAACTTTGCAAGCAGAAAAACACACGAATTATGGCAACGCAGAAACTCCACTTCGAAACCCTTCAGCTCCACGTGGGTCAGGAGCACGCCGATCCCGCATCCGACGCCCGCGCGGTTCCGATTTACCAGACTTCCTCCTATGTCTTCCATAACAGCGCGCACGCCGCCGCGCGGTTCGGCCTGGCGGACCCCGGCAATATCTACAGCCGCCTGACGAACACCACCCAGGACATCCTGGAGCAGCGCATCGCCGCGCTGGAAGGGGGCGTGGGCGCCCTGGCCGTGGCCTCCGGCGCCGCCGCCATCACCTACGCGATCCTGAACATCACCCGCGCTGGCGACCACGTCGTGGCGGCCAAGACCATCTACGGCGGCACCTACGACCTCCTGCAGCACACGCTTGTCCCTTACGGCATCTCGACCACCTTCGTGGACCCGGCCGACCTGAATATCTTCGAGAAGGCCATCCGCCCGGAGACGAAGCTCTTGTTCATCGAGACCTTCGGCAACCCCAACGGAAACGTCATCGACATCGAGAAGGTGGCGGCCATCGCCCATAAGCACCGGATTCCGCTGGTGGTGGACAACACCTTCGCAACCCCGTTCCTGCTCCGGCCCATCGAGCTGGGCGCGGACATCGTGGTCCATTCCGCCACCAAGTTCATCGGCGGTCACGGCACCACCATCGGCGGCGTCATCGTGGACTCCGGCAAGTTCGACTGGAAGGCGTCCGGCAAGTTCCCGCAGTTCACCGAGCCGGAGAACAGTTATCACGGAATCGTCTTCGCCGATGCCGTCGGCCCCGCCGCCTACATCACCCGCGCCCGCGCCATCCTGCTCCGGGATACCGGCGCCACGCTCTCCCCGGTGAGTTGCTTCATCTTCCTCCAGGGCCTGGAAACGCTCTCCCTGCGCGTGGAGCGGCACGTCGCCAATGCGCTGAAAATCGTGGACTTCCTGTCCAAACACCCGCAGGTGGCGAAGGTCAACCATCCTTCCCTGCCGGACCATCCCGACCACGCGACATACCGGAAATACTTCCCGAACGGCGGCGGTTCCATCTTCACCTTCGAGATCAAGGGCGGCAAGGACGAGGCCTTCCAGTTCATCGACGCGTTGGAAATCTTCTCCCTCCTGGCCAATGTGGCCGACGTGAAATCGCTGGTCATCCACCCCGCGACCACCACGCATTCGCAACTCACGGAGGCGGAACTCACGGACCAGGGCATCTACCAGAGCACAATCCGCCTGTCCATCGGCACGGAGCACGTGGACGACCTTATCGCCGACCTTTCGCAGGCGTTTGAAAGAATCAGGTAAAGTGGATTATTCCGTGGCGGCCGCCGCCTTCGGGAACGCTTTCTTCGCGACAAGCCACCCGAGGGCGGCGACGGCGATAGCCAGGGCCATGACGATCAGTTCCACCGTGACCAGGCCGGCGGACTTGGAGAGGATGACGGCCAGGCCGTCCACCAGGGCATGGAGCAGGATGGCGGCGGGGAAGAACCAGAGCCATTTCCCGCCGTTCCGGGCGGCTGCCCAGACGAGGATGGAGAGGGCCACCTGCAGGGTAATCGCGGAGAACCGCTCCCAGAGGCCGAGAAGGTAGGTACCTGCGCCGGTGGTCTTGAGTTGCTCAAAAGTCTCCGTCATCTGGTCTTTCGCCTCCGCGGGCACTGTGGAGAGCAGGGTGTCCGTCTGGCCGAGATTGACCATGAGGGCCATCGTGAGGGTGGAAATCATCGACAGGCCGAAGATCAGGACCATTTCCACGCCGCCGTGGCCAAGGCCGTAGGCGACGCCCGGCCTGGTCTCCGCGGGTTCCTTCCTGAGGAGGAATTTCATCGCCAGGAACCGGCCCGTTTCCTCGAAGAGTCCGGCCATCAGGCCGCCGTAGAGGGCGAAATACAGGGTGTTCCCCTGGATGGTCGCCCCGCTCGGGCCCTTGAGGACTATCCGGTGGACGATCGACTCCAGCACCAGCGCGAAAACAACGAAAACGCCGGCGCCGATAAGGATTGTGGACAGTTTGGCGTGATGCTTTTTCACCGCCCACCAGCACAGGAACACGGGGATGGCGATGCCCAGGAGGGCATTTACGATCATCATGATGATGGAACTGACAGGGACCATGGTTTTCGGGGTTACGATTTACACAGGGAGATTCACAAGGGTTTGTAACTGAATTCCAGCAACTTCGCGTCTTCGCGGAGCAGGTAGCCCGGACGGAGGGCGAAGAAGCCGCCGTAGGTGTTGTGGTGCCAGGCGGAGACGTCCACGTTCTCCCGGACGGTTGCCCATTCGCCGTCCCCGTACTTGACCCACCAGGTGGCGACATTGCGCTCGTTGCGGATCCGCATGCTGAGTTCGGTACCGGCGCCATCGGCAGGGGCGTCATCACCGCCCAGGAAAGCCTCCTGGTTGTAGAAGAGCATCAGTCCGGCGCGGCTTCCTTCCGGAACGGAGAAGCGGGCCTCGATCTCGTAGGACTCGTCCACGGCGGTCGTCAGCCACAGCGTCCCGTCTCCGAAACCCGGCTGCCATTTGGACCAGAGGAGGGGATTGTCGTAGTCGCGCAGGTAGTCATAGTCGCCCTGCAGGCCGTTCATGGCCCATTGGGCGCCATCCTTCTCCACGAGGACGGGCCAGCCGTCGGCCGTCCACTCCACGCTTTCGACGATCGTGCTGCGGCCCAGGGTATGGAAGCCGTTGCGGTAGGCGTGATAGACGATGTACCAGTTGCCGTCGGCATCATCGACGATGGTTCCGTGGCCCTTGGACCACCAGAACTCGTCGGCGGAATACGTGTGCACCATCGGGTTGTGCGGGCTGTTCTCCCAGGGACCCAGGACCGACTTGCTGCGCGCGACGACGACCATGTGGCTCGTGGGCGGACCGGCCGTGCCGCCCTCGGCGGTCACGAGGTAGTACCAGTCGCCCCGTTGGAAGAGTTTGGGGGATTCCAGCCAGAAGCCTTCGGTTTCCCATTCCTCGGGGAAGGCCCATCCGTCATACGCCTTCGTCGGACGGCCGGCCGCGGAAAGTCCGTCGGGCGCAAGCGGCGTGACGAAGCCGTTGTTGGTGTACAGGAAACGGTTCCCGTCCGCATCGACCACATGGCCCGGGTCGATGCCGCCTACATCCAGTTTGACCGGCTTGGACCAGGGGCCTTCGATCCTGTCGGCCATGACGACATAGTTCTCGCCCCGGCTCGTCGGATAGTAGATGTAATACTTTCCGTTCACCTTGCACAGGTCGGGGGCGAAAATGGAGTAATCCCCGTCCTCGACGGCCCTGGCCACGGGATCCCAGTGTACGAGGTCCGTGGAATGCCAGATGAGGAGGGCCGGGAAATACGTGAACGACGAATGTGTCATGTAAAAGTCCTTGCCGTCGCGGAGGATGGTCGGGTCGGGATAGTCGCCCGGGAAGATGCAGGTCTTCAGGGGCGCGGGCTTCGGGGAGCATCCGGCGAGGACGGCCACGAGGGACAGGGACAGGAAGATAGCATTTGTTTTCATACGGTAAAGATACGGTTTTCTTTGCATTCTCACGACCGATGGCGTGTATTTGTTACAGCACCAGCCGCCCTTTCCGGAGGACATTGTCCAGGAGGGCGCCTGGAACAATGCGTTTTACGGCATCCACGACAGCGTTCAACTTGGCCTCGTGGATGTAGTCGTTCCGGATGACCAGGGAGATAGTCCTGCTGGGTACCGGGTCCACGATGGGGCGGATGCAATGCTGCTGGCTGTACAGGATGAAACCCTGGTGCGTTTCGGGGATGATGGTGATGCCGCCGTTGTCGTTGACCACCTGGATCAGGATGCCCACGCGCCCGCCTTCGAAATAACGCTCATACGTGAAGTCCCCCTTTTTCAAATCCTTCGTGTCCAGCAGCCGGAGACCGTCCCGGATGATCCAGAGCGGCTGTCCGGCCAGGGTTTCCCTCCGGAGGCTTTCCTGGGCGTAGGCGGGGTTGTCAGGGGACACATAGGCCAGGAAACGCTCGTGGTAGAGGGGAATTTCCAGCAGGCTGGGCTCCCGGACCGGACCGGCCAGGATGCCCATATCGACTTCGGCCTTCCGGAGCCGGTCCAGGATGGTCTCCGTCAGCATTTCCTCGGTATGCAGGGAGATGGCGGGGTACTGTTCGCCCAGATATTTGAACAGGCCGGGGATCAGCACCGGGGATACGGTGGAGATGAGGGCGATCCGGAGCGGTCCGGACAGGCTTTCCTTTTCCGAGTGCGTCAGTTGGGCGACCTGTTCCACATTGTACAGGACCACTTTTGCCTGGTCGATGACCTTGCGCCCGATTTCCGTGGGAGAGACGGGGTGGGCGTCCCTGTCAAAGAGGCGCACATCCAGTTCCTCTTCCAATTTCTTGACCATCAGGCTCAAGGTGGACTGGGTGAGGCCGCAGGCCTCGGCCGCCTTTCCGAAATGGCGATAATCGTCGATGGCGACGATATAGCGCAGTTGCTGGAGCGTCATACTTTTCCGTTTGATTGATTTTATCAATGCAAAGATAAAAAAAATTGTGTTGATAAATGACAAACCGGGCGATACCTTTGTGCCGTAAAGTCAAGAGCAATGAACTGGAAGATAATCACTTGGTTCGTGGGAATCTCGCTCCTCCTCGTCGCGACGCTGATGGCCGTGTCCGGCATCATCGCTTGCTTCACCCCCGGAGACGAGAGCCGGATCCCGCTCCTCTTCTCCGCATTCCTTACGGGCATCGTCGGATTCTATCCGGTCATCTTCGTCCGGAAAGGCCATCATAACCTGTCGTTCCGGGAAGGAAACACGATCGTCGTCGGCGCCTGGACGCTGGCCTGCCTTTTCGGCATGCTGCCGTTCCTGTTCTACGGCCGGGAGTTCACCCTCATCAACGCCCTCTTCGAGAGCGTCTCCGGGTTCACGACCACGGGTGCGTCCATCTTGAACAATATCGAAGGCCTTCCGAACGGACTGCAGTTCTGGCGCATTTCCACGGCCTGGGTCGGCGGCGTGGGCATCGTCACGCTCTTCTCGATGATTACCCAGGGGGCCGACAAATCGACCCTGTCCGGGGCGGAAATCTCCAACGTGGCCCGTTCCTCCTTCGCCGTCGGCCAGACCAACAGTTTCGCCAACCGGATGCTGATCACCTACATCGCCCTGACGCTCGTGACCTTCATCGCGCTGAAACTGACGGGGATGGGCTGGTTCGACGCCATCACCAACGCGATGTCCGCCTGCAGCACCTGCGGATTCTGCACCCGGAACACCAGCATCGCCTTCTATGCCAATCCGGCCGCCGAGGTGGTCCTGACCTTCGCGATGCTCGCCGCCGGCCTCCATTTCGGCATCCTGTTCCTGGCCCTCCTCCGGGGCCGCCCGAAATACTTCCTGAAGTCCGAGACGATCAAGGTGTTCCTTTCCCTCGTGGTCCTCGCCATCGCCGTGGTCACGGCCGACCTGATGGTCGGCGGCCACTATCCTTCCTTCGGATCGGCCCTGCGGGATGCCGCCTTCCAGGTGGCCTCCATCTCCACCACGACGGGATTTGCCACGCAGGACACCACGCTTTGGCCCCCGCTCAGCATGGCGGTGCTCATCATCTGTTCGCTCATCTGCGGCTGCTCCGGTTCCACCTCCGGCGGCATCAAGATCGACCGCGCCATCCTCGCGGCCAAGGGCATCCGGCGGAAAGTGGCCCTGACGGTCTCGCCCAACGCGGTCCATTATGTCCGCGTGGACGGCAGCCTGCGGGCGGACGAGCAGGTGAGCGACGCCTACGGCTACATCTTCTGCTACCTGCTGATCGTCGTGGTCTTCGCCGCCGTGAATATCGCTTTCGGCCTGGACTTCACCACGGGCGTCACCGCTTCGGTGGCCTGCATCGGCAACGTCGGTCCGGGATTCGGAGAAGTGGGGTCGATGGCCAATTACGCCGCCTTCCCCGTGGTTCTCAAGGCAACCGGGATGCTGGAAATGCTGATCGGGCGACTGGAAATCTTCCCGATCCTGTACCTGTTCCGTTCGATGCGGACGATTTAAGGAGTCCCCTAGAAGACCATGTTGAGGGCGGCCTGCTGGGCGCGCTGGCTGTGGGCGGCGTTCATCTTGCCGAAGTTCCACTTGACGCCGAACAGGACATAGCGGCCCATCACGAGTTGATAACTGTCCTCCTCGTAGTTGGCGGTGACCGTATGCGTGAGGTTACGCGTCTGGTTCAGGATGTCGTGGACGCTGACGCTCAGGTTGAAGGCGCCGATGCTCTTGGTGATTTCCGCGTTCCATTGCCATTCCGGGAGTCCGTAGCCGGCCGAATAGCCTTTGTAGAAGACATAGTCCAGGTCGCTTTCAATCTCGAACTCGTGCTTGGTCGTATAGGAGACCTCTCCGCCGAAGCGAGTGTCCAGCGTGTTCATATTGACGCTCGGATCCAGCGAATAGCGGGCGATCCGGCCGTTCACGCCGGCATTCGCGGAGAAGGACCAGCGTTCTTGGTTATACCGGATGGTCATGGTTGCATACGGCGAGAAATTGCGCGTGAGGCTCTCTTCGAAGCCGCTTGCGCCGCTGTAGAACCGGTTGCCTTCCGCATCTCCCCAAAAGTCATCCAGGAAGGCCGAATAGTCGAAGTGGTCCTTGTCCAGGCCAGGAAGCGACTTCCGGGTCTGGTAACTGCGGGATGTGCCATAGCCAATCGAGGCGTTGACCGTCAGGAACCAGTTTTTCTTCGCGTCCAGCGGCGTGCTGTAATTGATGAAACTGGAAATCGACATACTCGGTTTCCGGGCGTTGACCGGAATGGAATACAGGATTCCGCTTTCGTCATACCATTGCGCCTGGGTAATCGGCGACGCATTCAACTGTCCGCTGAAATAGGCCATCAGGGTGGAGAATCTCTCCCGGTTGTTCCGCGTCCAGTTCGCCGAGAAATAGTTGTAGGAATAAGGCTTCAGATACACGTTGCCGAGAGTGAGCCGGGACGGGTTCGCGATGTTCAGCACGGGCAGCATCCGCTCCGCGGAAGGCCGCTGGCTGTAAGCGGAGGAAGAGATCATGAGCCGGTTGACTCCCTTGTTATACTGGAAATTGAGCGACGGCGCCACATACCAGTACCACTGGTCCTTGCCGGTTGTTTCCTCGATTCCATAACTCTTGGAAAAAGTCTCGTTCCGGGTGCCGATCGCCCGGGCGCCGACGGTGATCCAACTGCCCGTTCCGAACTTGTACTGGGCCGTGACGTCATATTGCTGTCTCAGGTAGTCGGACTGGCTGACCGACGAGTAATAGTCATTCCGCCCTGCCGGATCGAAGGCGTCCCGCACCCGGTCCCGGCGGGACCAGGTGTAATTCGCCGAGGTGGACAGCGTCCACTTCTTGCCGAGCGGCTCCGTATACTGGATCCGGCCGTTCAGCGTGGAGGATTCCCCGTCGGACTGATAGGTCATGGACCGGGTATCCTGACTGCCCGACAGGGTCAGGATGGTGTTTTCCGCGCTCTCCCCTCCGGTTTTCTCATAGGAGGTGCCCCCGCTCAGGCCGAGGGTCCGCCCCGTCTTTCCTCCCAATTCCCGGAAGGTCACATCCGCGCTCACCTCCGCATCCTTGGAATCCGACAGGCTCCGGGTCGTGTTTTCGGAGCGGTTCATCAGGTTCTCTCCCCGGCGGGTTTCCGAGGAACTGCCGCCGGACGAGTTGGTCCGCCCATACCGGAATCCCGGCCGGACATGGAACCAGACCTTCCCGGTTTCCTTCTGGAACTCGACGTCGGCGTTCACGGAACTGGCATATTGCTTTCCGGTGTTTTCCGTGCGGGATGCCAGGTTCCCGTCCTCCTGGTAGGTGGTCCGGTCGGCGCGGGTGCCGGTGTCCGAATCGGTGTACCTGGAATTGACACTCACCGTCGTTTCCACATCCTTGATGCGGGAGGTATTGGCGTTCACGCCCAACTGGGCGGCGGTGGTGAGGCCCTGGTCCAGGGAAGAGAGCACATCGTCGTCATCCCCGCGCATGACCATCACGACAATGTCGGAATCGCTGATATTCTGCACGCTGCCGATCACCGTCACCTGGTCCTTCTCGGTATAGGCCGATACCAGGGCGTTGGCGTTGTACAGGAGGCCTCGGTTGTCCCGGAGCGGGTCATCGCCGTCCGGAGAGCCGGCCGTCGTACCGCCTTTCAGGCCCACGTTGCCGAACCAGCCCTTCTCGTATTCCTTCTTCAGGCCGACGTCCAGCACCTTTTCCCGGCTGCCGTCCTGGATGCCGGAAGCACGCGTCTGCTCGCTTTCCCGGTCAATCACGCGGACCTTGTCCACAACGGCCGCCGGCAGGTTGTTCAGGGCCGTGGACTGGTCATTGAAGAAGAAGGTACGGCCGCCCACGGTCAGTTTGTCGATCTCCTCGCCGTTGAACTTGACCTTTCCGTCCTCGGTGATCTCCATGCCCGGCATCCGCTTCAGCAGGTCCTTCAGCATCGCATTAGCTCCGACCCGGAAGGAGGAGGCGTTGAACTCGACCGTGTCTTTCTTGACTACGATGGGATTGCCCACGTCGGTGACCGTGGCGGCCTGCAGGAAGTGCTCATCGACCTGCATCCAGATGGTGCCCATGTCCACTTCCTCGTTGCGGAAGTACCTTTCCTTCACGAAGGGCTTGTACCCCATCATTTCCACGTGGAAGACATAGTTCCCATAGGGGACTTCCTCCAGCCGGGCAACGCCCAGGGTGTCCGTCAGGGTGAAATTGGTGATGGTGGTGTCTTTGGCCGGAATGACATACACGGACGCGAATGCGACAGGCTCGTTAGTGAGCGAGTCCAGCACGGTGGCCTTGATGTCGCTCATCCGGCCCTGGAAAACATTGTCATTGATGATGAACACCTGCGCCCGTGCACTGAGGCACAGGAAAAGGCACAGGAACAGCGTGGAGATAACCTTCTTCATAGCGGCGGATTTCGCTGCAATTTTTGAGCCTCACGGCTCTTCCATGAATTTCTCGGCCTGGAGGTACTTCAGGTTGTCGGCGGCAAACTCATAGCCCCGGGAGCCGGGGCGGGCGACTTTCAGGTACTTCTCGTACCATTCGATGGCCGTCTTGTACTCTTTCTTCTGCTGGTAGCAGTAGGCGATGGTGGAGAGGGCCGATATGAGTTTGGGATTGTAGCGGTAGGCTTCCTTGTAATGGGCGATGGCCAGATCCCAGGAGTCCTCCCGGCCGTAGTAACCCAGGGCATACTGCTGATGGATGCGGGACATCGTGGCCGGATCCGGCTCGAGCATTTCGAGGGCCTTGTCCAGCCAGGGCTTGACTTGCCGGTCGAACGGGCGCATCGCTTCCTTTTTCACGGCGGCGATGGAGTAGGCCAGGTTCACGTCGCTGGAGTCGATCTGCCAGGCTTTCTGGAGTTCCTCCTCCGCCCGGTAAATGACCAGGGTGTGCCAGTAACTCTGCCCCAGATAGTAGTGGATGGGATACGAGTCGTTGCCGATGTCCTCCTGCCGCTGAAACACCTTGCTGGCGGTCTCGTAATCGCCCTTCCGGTAGTAGGCGAGCCCCTGGAGCGGCGCAATGACCGTATTGTCCGGATCCTCCGCCAGGAAGGATTCGCTCTGGGCAATCGCCTCGTCGTACTTTCCCTTGTCGATGAGAATGCCCACGGCCTTGGATAGGACCGTTTCATTCCCCGGCTTCTGGGCCAGGGAACGGCGGTAGTACCAGAGGGCCGAATCGGCCTGCTCCAGTTGCCGGAAGGAGTCTCCCACGAAACTCAGGACCGCCGGAATAGAGTCCTGCTGCAGGACCGCCCGCCCGGCCTGGATGCTCTGCGAATAGGCTTTCAGCCGGGAATAGGCCTGCATCAGGCGGATCTGGTAGAGGACGTTGTCAGGAGACTTGGACGAAAGCAGGAAATAGGTCCCGGCGGCATCCTCGTACGCCCCGCTCTGGAAATGGCAGTCGGCCAGTTCCGCCAGGACGCCTTCGTCCATCGCGCCCGGCTGCACCAGGCCCGACAGCATCTCGATGGCATCGTCCGTCCGGTAGATGCTCTTGAGGTACCGCGCCTCCGCCAGTATGGAATCGCGATGGGCGGTCTGCGCACCCAGCGGTATGCAGACCATCAACCAGAGAAGAAGGAGGACGTTTTTTCTCATCTCAATTGGAAAATAACGGGATAGGTATAGGTGACCGCAACGGCCTCGCCGCCCTGCCTTCCCGGTTCCCATTTCGGAGACGCGGAGATGACGCGGACCGCTTCGGTGTCCAGGTCTTCACGGACGCCGCGCAGCACACGGACATCCCGGACCACACCGTCAGCCCCGACGGTGAACTGCAGGGTCACGCGGCCTTGGGCACCGTCCTTCTTGGCTTGCTCGGGATACTTGAGTTGCGAATTCACCCATTTGGAGAACTCGTTCGCATCGCCACCGTTGAAAGAGGGCTTCTTTTCGATGAGTTGGAAGGGGATTGCTTCCTGACTCCCGGCCGAGCGGACTCCCTCGGCGGGTGCCGAGTCGCTTTCGGCGGGTTCGGCGGATTCTTTGGTTGGATTGCAGGCGAACATAAAGGCTGCCAGCACGGGGAGGAGGGCCAGATACGACCAGCGCATCCAGCGGGAGGAAGAGGGTTTGAGCATCATGGCGATTCGGTGTTTGAGGTTCGCGTGCTGAAAACCGCTGGCCAGGGTGAAACGCTGTTCACCTACGGCTTTCCGCACAAGAAGAAGTTGATATCGGGAAGCATCGATGCCTTGTCGGATGACGCCTTCGTCGGCCTCGTATTCGTGCAGGAGGCGCAGTTCCTCCCGGGTGATCCACACCAGCGGATTCCACCAGCAGAGCATCTGGAGAGGCAGGAAAAGCAGCAGGTCCAGCGAGTGGTGATGCTGCACATGCATCCGCTCGTGCGTGAAAATGGCCGGGTTCTCCAGTATGTCCTTCCGGCTCATCACCACCATCCGGCCCCAACTGAACGAAGGGATGTCCTCTTCGAGCAGAATCAGCGTGCAGCCATCCTGCTCGGAGGGTTCACCCTGCTTGATGAGCCGTCCCATCCTGACGGCCGACAGGATGTAGAGCACAAGCGTGGCCAGGGATCCTGCAAGGAACAGGGCGAGCAGCACACTTTTCCACGGAAATCCGGCCAGGGCAGCCTGAGAGGCTGTCTCCGCCCCGGAGCCCACCATCGTCAGTGTCGAGGCGACCCGGGTCTCCGTCACCGTCCGGAGGCGGATCTGCGGGAGGAGAAGGCACAGATAGGATCCGGCCAGGAGCAGCGCCCGGTTCAGCCGGAAGAATGTGGTCCTGCGCATGACCAGCAGGTAAAAGGTGTAGAACAGGCCCAGATAGAGCCCGCACCGCGCAACATATAACAGGAAGGGCGTCATTTCTTGTTCTTTTCGATTTGGGCGATCAGGTCCTTCAGTTCCTGGAGGTCCATCTTGTCTTCTTCTACGAATTGGGACACGAGGCTGGTGTAGGAATTGTCGTAATAGCGGGCCACGACCTCGGAAACCGTGTTCCCGCGGTACTGCCGTTCGCTCGTCCGGACCTTGTAGCGGAACGAGTTCGCCAAGGGCTCCCGCTCCAGGAAGCCTTTCTCTTCCAGGAACTTGACCAGTGTCGCCACCGTATTGTAATGGGGTTTCGGCTCCGGCAGGTAGCCGATGAGATCCCGGATGAACAGCGGCTCATGGGCCCAGAAAATGTTCATCAGCATCTCTTCCTTTTCCGTCAGTTTCTGCTTCATCGTGCTTCGGATGGATGGTCTCTGACGGCAAAGATAGCGATTATTCCTTAAACTCCTAATTTTTTTAGGAGAATTCCTTTCTTTTTTCGGAGGTTGCCCCGCCAAAAGGGGTTGGAGGGGTGGGGGACAAGCGTTTATTGCAGCGCCTGCGGCTCGTTGTAGCGGATGTGTACGCCGTAGTCGTAGATGGAGCGGTTCAGGCCGTTGGCCGTGTCCGGCGTGCCCTTGCGCTTGCCGGAGAGGACCTCTTCGGACATTTTCTTTTCGTCCAGGACACGCTGGAGGGTTTCGGGATTGTCTCCGTGGTAGTGGCCGGGATAGAGTTTCTCGATGCCGTTCTTCTGCATGTACTCCGCCGTGCGGGTGGTTGTCTGGATCAGTTGCCGGAAGGTGCCGGTGAACAGCAGGAGGTTCGTGGAGCCGAAGGCGTCCCCGCTGAATCCGTAGTGGTGTTCCTTGTCGAAGAAGGTGATCGAACCGTGCGTGTGACCCGGGGTGTGGAGCACCTCGATCTGCCGCCCGCCCAGGTCGATGACCTCGCCGTCGGACAGAAAATGGACCTGTCCCTTGTAACTGTTCCTCGCGCCGCCCAGCAGGGCCGTATCGCCCGGGTGCAGCCAGACTTCCGGGAAGCAGGAAGCCCCGCCCGCATGGTCGCCGTGGGCGTGGGTGAGCGCGAGCATGACCGGCTTGTCCGTCAGGGCGGCGACGGCCTTGTCCAGGTGCGGCATCCGGGAGCCCGAGTCGATGACGAGGGTCCGGTCGTTGCCTTCCACGACATACACGGACTCGTTGTACACCAGGTGGCCGTTGCCCTCCCAGGTGTGGTCGTCGATCTGGCGGAAGACGATGTCGGCATCGCGGCAGACGAACTTCTCGGCATAGTGGCGGGCGTATTGCTCCGCCTGCCCGGCGCTCCAGGTCACGATGGCCAGGCCGTGGCGGAAGTAGGTGTCCAGGCCCGGACGGTCCAGGTTCGACGGCTCCGTGGCGGCGGTACCGGACTCCATTTCGTCCAGCAGCGCCTTCATGTCCCGGATGTATCCCATACCCAGTTCGCCGCGCTTGGGGAGGTCGAGCCAGTCCTTCTGCCAGTAGTGTCCGCCATAGACTTTCAGTTTGTCTTCGTTCACCCCGCGCTCCCCGAGCATCTCGATCAGGTGCGGAACCGCGGAGACATAGCGGTTGAAGCCTTCCTCATTGAAGATCCAGACACCATGGCCGGAGCCGATGGCGTCGCCCGTGAACAGCAGGTCCTGTCCCTTGAGAAGATAGACCATCGAACCGGCGGTATGGCCGGGAACGGCGATCGCCTCCACTTCCATGCCGCCCAGGTCGAAGATTTCTCCCTCGTTGATGAAACGGAACCGTCCCTCGGGGAAACGGTCGGCAAGGCGCATGAAATCGGCCCTGGGGAGCGCGAAACGGACATCCTTGTCCTCTAGGAAGGCTGGAAGCATCCCCGTATGGTCGCCGTGGTTGTGGGTGAAGGCGATGGTGACGGGCTTGCCGGCCGCCCGCTCGGCCACCAGGGAGCGCAACGATTCCGCCGCGTTGTCCGCCCAGTTCACCGGGTTGGACAGGTCGATGACCAGCGCTTCCTTGTCGCCCACGACGAGGTAAATGTCGGAGCAGTTGTTGAAATGCGTGAGTTTTCCGTCCGCATCGAACGCCTCGCCGGCCGGGTTTTCATGGTTGTAATCCTGGATGTGATAGACATTCTGGCCGATGACGGACACCGTGTAGGGGCCGACCTCGACGTCTTTGGCGGCGTTGCAGGCCACTACGGCCAGCGCCAGGAGCAGGATGGAGGTGTGCTTTTTCATAAGGGACACATTTGCAGTCAGTTGACAAAGATAACGATTCTTATTCAGAAGAACGGCGAGTCCCCGCGGTTTTTTTCGTATCTTTGTAAGAGAGGCCTTTTGCGCTTCCTAACCACGGAATGCTTATGAGAAAAATCGTTACAAGCCTTGTTTCAGGCATCCTGGCGCTGGCGTCGTGCACGCAGGGCCCGGAACCCTGCGGTCCCGTGCCCACGGAGGACCAGTTGCGCTGGCAGGATATGGAGATGTATGCGTTCATCCATTATTCGCTGAACACGTACACGGACCAGGAATGGGGATACGGGGACGAGGACCCGCAACTGTTCAACCCCAGCGACCTGGACTGCCGCCAGTGGGTGCGCGTGTGCAAGCAGGCGGGCATGAAGGGGATTATCTTCACGGCCAAGCACCACTGCGGCTTCTGCATGTGGCCGAGCGCCTATACCGAGTATTCTGTGAAAAACGCCCCCTGGAAGGACGGAAAAGGTGACGTGGTACGGGAACTGGCCGAAGCCTGCCGTGAGGAAGGCCTGAAGTTCGCCGTCTATCTTTCGCCGTGGGACCGGAACCATCCCGAGTACGGCCGGCCGGAGTATGTCACCTATTTCCGTAACCAACTGCGGGAACTGTTGACCCAGTACGGCGACATGTTCGAGGTCTGGTTTGACGGAGCCAACGGCGGAGACGGCTGGTACGGGGGAGCGAACGAGCGCCGGCAGATCGACCGGACCACCTACTACGGGTGGCCCGAAACCTACCGCATGATCCGTGAACTCCAGCCCCATTGCCTCATCTGGAACGACGGCGGCGACCGCGGCGACCTGCGCTGGGTGGGAACGGAAGCCGGCTTCATTGGTGAGACGAACTGGAGCCTCCTGTACGCTACGGGCGACGTACCCTACGAGCAACTGCACTATGGCGTGGAGGACGGCGACCGCTGGGTCCCCGGCGAGACGAACACCAGCATCCGGCCGGGCTGGTTCTACCATGAGGCGGAGAACGACCATGTGAAGAGCCTTTCCAAACTCATGGACACGTACTACAAGAGCGTGGGACGCAACTCGACGCTCCTGCTCAACATCCCGGTCGCTCCGAACGGCCGGATCCATCCCACGGACAGCCTCCGCGGCATCGCTTTCAACAAGATGATCCAGGAGGTGTTCAAGACCGACCTCGCCGCCAAGGCCAGAATCCGCACGCGCGATAACGAGACGGTCATCGACTTCAAGCGCCCGACCGACTTCAACCGTTTTGTCGTGGAAGAAGACATCCGCTATGGCCAGCGCGTGAAGAAGTTCTCGCTCGAAGCCGAAGTCGATGGCTCCTGGGTTCCGCTGCAGGACGAACTGGCGGTGGGCTCGGACGGCCTCACCACCATCGGCCATCGCCGCATCATCTGCTTCCCGACCGTGAAGGCGACGCGCCTGCGTTTCACCGTCGTGGATTCCAAGTGCGCGCCGCTCATCACCCGAACCTCCGTGTATCTGGCGCCGGAACTGACGCGGGACATTCCCGATTCCGGCGAAAAGTTCAGCAGCAACCTCCATTTCTTCTTCAGCAGCCCCCGCCAGATGCTCATCGACTACGAGGAGGAGCAGGTCGTCACCTCCTTCCGGTACCTTCCGCCCCAGAGCACCCGGGAGGGGACGATCACCCACTATACGCTCTGGGCCAGCACAGACTGGCAAAACTGGACCAAACTCGCCTCCGGCGAATTCTCGAACATCGTCAACAACCCCATCTGGCAGACCGTCCGGTTCGATCCGGTCCATGCGAAAATGCTCCGCCTGGACGCCGATGGACTGGCGGAAGGCGAGCGGATGGCCTTCAGCGACATCGAAGTGGTGACGGAATGATGCGATTCAGGGAGTAAAAGACAGGATATCGTAAATTTGCACTATCTTTGCCGGACTTAATCGAAGGAAAACATGAAAGTCGGATTATTCATCGACACCTGGTATCCGATGGTGGACGGGGTGATCAAGGTCGTGGACAATTATGCCCGTCGGCTGGTGCGGTACTGCGACGTCGTGGTCTTCTGCCCCGAAACCCGGGGACATGACAAGGAAGACGACGCCCAGACGCCATACAAGGTGGTACGCTGCACGTCCGTTCCGCTCATCAACAGCGACTATGATATCCCCGCACCCGTCCTGGACCCGAAATTCGAGGCGCAACTCCTGATGAGCGGCATCGACCTGGTCCATATCCATTCCCCGTTCTCGGTGAGCATCGCGGGCGTGCTGTTCGCCAAGATCCACCGGATTCCCGTGGTCGCCACCCTGCACTCGCAGTACAGGCAGGATTTCGAGAAGCCGCTGCGGTTCAAGCCGGCGGTGAACGTGGCGATGAGCGCCATCATGCGGGTGTTCAACGCCTGCGACGAATGCTGGGCCGTGAACGGCGGCATCCAGGACCTGTATGTCCACGAGTATGGCCTCACCGCCCCTTGCAAGGTGCGGCTCAATGCTACCGACCACCAGCCGGTGGCCAATCCTGAGGAGGCCGCCCGGACCGTCAATGAGACCTATGGCATTCCCGCCGACGCCACGGTGTTCCTCTTCGTGGGCCGGATCAACTTCATCAAGAACATCGATTTCACCGTCCGCGCGCTGGCAAAGGCCAAAGCATTGGGCTTGAAGAACTTCCGGATGCTGTTCGCCGGAAAGGGGCAGGATGAGGAGAAACTCGCCGCCCTGGTGGAGGAGCAGGGACTCACCGAAGAAGTCGTGATGTGCGGTCTGATTTCCGGCAGGGAAATGCTGGAGAACCTCTACTCCCGGGCGAAACTCTTCCTGTTCCCCTCCCTGTACGACGCGAACTCCCTGGTGCAGATCGAGGCGGCCTGCCAGGGGACGCCCACCGTATTCCTGGAAGGTGCCCGCACGGCCGCGACCGTGACGCCCGATGTCAACGGTTTCGTCTGCCCGCAGGACGAGGATGCCTATGCCCGGATGATCCTGGACATCCTGGCCGATCCCGAGCGGTATGGGCGCGTCTCCGCCGCCGCCCGCCGCGACCTCTATCTCAACTGGGACGACGTCGTCCGCGATGTCTATGCGGACTACTGCCGGTTCGTCCAGGCGAAGAAGTAACGAACCCCCGGTGACTGTCCGGTAATCGGAGAGTTTTCCGTATATTTGGGAAACCGAACAGAATACCGGAATGAAAGCCAAGAACGTATTGCTTGCCGCCCTTGCGGCCATCCTTTCTGCGTGGAACGTCTCCGCGCAGACTTCCTTCGGAAAGAGTTCCTTGTTCAACGATGGTTGGACCTTCATCCTGGGTGATGTGGAAGGTGCTTCCGCCGGGACGTTCGACGATTCCCGCTGGACGCGCATCCAACTGCCCCATGACTGGTCCGTAAAAGGGACGCTGTCACCCGCCAATGCCTCCTGCACCGGCTATCTGCCCGCCGGCATCGGCTGGTACCGCAAGCATTTCAGCGGCCGTCGTCTGCCGGAGGGAAAGGTATATGTCTATTTCGAAGGCGTGTACAACCGGTCTTCCGTGTATCTGAACGGCCATCTGCTGGGAGAACGTCCCAGCGGATACGCGTCTTTCCTGTATGATCTGACTCCTTACCTGGACCGTTCCGGGGACAATGTCCTGGCCGTCCGCGTGGACCATTCCCGGAAGGCGGATTCCCGTTTCTACACGGGCTCGGGCATCTATCGGAATGTGTGGCTGGTTGCTTCCGGCGAGACGCATTTCGCCCTGTGGGGTGTCGGTTACGCCACCCGCAGCGTGACGGCGAAACAGGCGGTGGTGGCCGTGGACACCCAGGTGGAGGGGCCGCTCCCTGCTTCAGCCAAGTTGGCCCTGACCCTCAGGGACGCAGCCGGCAAGGTCGTTTCCAAGGCGAATGTCCGGGCGGCGGCGAAGCAGGTCGTGGACTTGAAAGTCCCGGCGCCCCACCGTTGGGACCTGGATGACCCCTATCTCTATACGCTCGAGGCGGTCTTGAGCGCCGGAAAGGAGGAACTGGATCGGACCGAGGTGAAAGTCGGTATCCGGACCCTTTCCTTCGATGCCGATACGGGTTTCGCCCTCAACGGCGTCAACCGCAAGGTCAAGGGCGTGTGCCTTCACCACGACGCCGGCGTGCTCGGTGCCGTGGTTCCGGAAGAAGTCTGGGAAAGAAGGCTTCTGAACCTCAAGGCTATCGGTGCCAATGCCGTACGGACGGCCCATAATCCGCAGACCCCGGTGTTCTACGACCTCTGCGACCGGCTCGGCCTCCTGGTGATGGACGAGGCGTTCGACGAGTGGGAGTTCAATAAGAAGAAATGGGTGGAGGGCTGGAATATCGGTACGCCCGCGATGGAAGGGACGGCCGATTTCTTCAACGAATGGGGAGAACGGGATGTCACGGACATGGTGCGCCGCGACCGGAATCATCCGTCCATCTTCCTGTGGAGCATCGGGAACGAGGTGGATTATCCCAACGACCCGTATTCCCACCCGATCCTGGACGGCGGCAATCTCGAATTCAATCAGCCCACGTCCGGCGGCTACAAGCCCGACGCGCCCGATGCGATGCGGATCGGGGAGATCGCCGGAAGGCTGGCCGCCTGCGTCCGCGCGGCGGATCCGTCCCGTCCCGTGACGGGGGCCCTGGCCGGCGTCGCGATGTCCAACCAGACGGCCTATCCCGATGTGGTGGATGTCGTGGGCTACAACTATTCCGAGAGCCGCTATGCCAAGGACCATGCGGCCTATCCCGGCCGGATTCTCTACGGCTCCGAGAACGGAATGGGCTATGACGCCTGGAAGGCCGCCCGCGACAACGAGTTCATTTTCGGACAGTTCGTCTGGACCGGCATCGATTACCTGGGTGAGTCCAATGCCTGGCCTTCGCGCGGTTTCTACAGCGGCCTGCTGGACTTCGCGGGCAACGTCAAGCCCCGTGGCCGGATGCGCGCCGCGATGTGGTGCGAGGAGCCGGTCTGCTACATCGGCACGTATCCCAAACCGCAGCCGCGCCCGGGCAGCCGCTGGCCGATGGGGGACAGCAGCGATGCGTGGGATACCTGGAACTATGAGGACGGTCAACCCATCCGCGTGGTCTGCTATACGAACGCCGCGCAGGCCCGGCTGCTCCTGGATGGCCGGGAAGTGGGCGCGATGACCCCGTTCAACGACGCGACCGGTATCATCGGCTGGGATGTCCCTTACAAGGCCGGTGTCCTGAAAGCGGAGGGCTATGATGCTGACGGCAGGAAGGTGTCGGAATATGCGATCCACACTGCCCTTCGTCCCGCCGCCCTGCACGCCGCTGCGGACCGAAGCGAACTGGAAGCCGGCGGCGTGGTCCAGATAGCCGTGGAAGTGGTGGACGACAACGGCTGCCTTGTCCCGCTCGGGGACAGCCGGATTACCTGTACGGTGGAGGGGCCTGCCCGGTTGCTGGGGCTGGAGTCGGCGGACAATACGGATATGGGCGACTGGACCGACAATGTGCAGCGGGCCTACCGCGGCCGCTTATTGGCCTACGTCCGGACCGGTGAGAATCCCGGCCGGATCAAGGTCCGTTTCTCCGCCCCGTATCTCCAGGGGGCGGAAGTGGAGATATCGACCCACAAATACGCCCGGACGGAGGAAATCCGCCTGAGCGATCCGTTCATCCTGGCCGACAAGGCCTCCGGGCTGTATTATATGACCGGAACCGGCGGCATGCTCTGGAAGAGCGCCGACCTGAAGGTCTGGGACGGGCCGTTCCAGGTGACCCGGACCGACCCTGCCTCTTGGATGGGCCCGCGCCCGATGATCTGGGCAGCGGAAATCCACGAGTACGGCGGGCGGTACTACTATTTCGGAACCTTCACGAACCAGGCCGTGGTCATCCAGCACTACCGGGGCAACGACATCAACCGCCGGGCCTGTCACGTCCTGGTCGGAGACAGTCCGGAGGGCCCTTTCTACCCGATGCAGGATGAAACCTACCTGCCGGCCGACCAGCCTACGCTGGACGCCACCCTCTGGGTCGAAGACGGGAAACCCTATCTGATTTTCTGCCACGAGTGGCTCCAGAACTGGAACGGCACCGTGGAGGCGATTCCGCTCAAGCCAGACTTCTCCGGGACGGTTCCGGAAGGCCGGAAACTGCTGTTCCGGGCTTTCGACTCACCATGGAGCCGGGAGAAGAACGAGGACGGGACCATCGGCCCGAACAAGGTCACGGACGGGCCGTTTGCCTTCCGGACGAAGACCGGCCGGCTCGGCATGATCTGGACAAGTTGGGCTTACAGTGATTATACCCAGGGCGTCGCCTATTCCGAGAGCGGCCGGCTGGAAGGTCCCTGGGTGCAGGAAAAAGAACCCATCACCCCGCCCAACTTCGGTCACGGGATGATTTTCACCACTTTTGACGGGAAACGGATTCTCTGCTGCCACTCCCACCGTCCTGCCGACTATCTGCGGATTCCGGCCTTTTTCCTGGTGGACGATTCGGGCGACAGACTGAAGGTGTTGGGGCGGTATTATCCCTAGTCGAAACTCTCCAGTTGTACGCCGGGAATGGAGGAGAGGGAGGAGAGCAGGTTCACGCCGTACTCCTTCTTGGGGACATGCAGGGTGACTTCGACCTTGTAGCCGCCATCCTGCTTGGAGAGGGAGTAGTCCTTGACGCGACGGCCCAGGCCGGTGAGGGCGTCCTTGATCGCTTCCTGGTCGGGTGAGGAGAACACGGCGTTGACTTCCTTGTCCCCCAACTTGATGCTGTAGAAGTTCAGGGCTTCCAGGCATACGAGCACGAGGACGGTGCAGATGCCGCTCAGCTCGTACATGCCGCAGCCCACGGCCAGACCCAGCGAGCCGGTCACCCACAGACCGGCGGCCGTTGTGAGGCCGGACACGTGGTTCTTGGTCTTCATGATGATACCGCCTCCCAGGAAACCCAGGCCGCCCACGACGCCGGCTGCGACACGGGCCGCATCGAACCGGGGTGCTCCGGCGAAGCCGAACTGCGAAACGATCATGAACAGTGCGGAGCCCAGCGCGACGAGCACGTGTGTCCGCATGCCGGCGCCCTTGGCGCGGAGTTCCCGTTCGTAGCCGATGATTGCGCCCACGAGGACAGCCGCGAGTACGCGGATGGACAAATCAAGCAAAGGAGACATAGTTGATTGTTTTAGTTGAGTTCCATGGACAAAGATACTCTTTTTTTGTCCGAATGTTTATCTTTGTGCTATGAAATCGTTCATCCCTGCCTTTGTCGCGCTGTTTTTCGGCGCGATTGTGCTCCGGGCCCAGCCCGCCGTCGAACTGTATCTCACGGAGGAGGAACTTCCGGACCTGGTGCAATGCCTTCCGGCGCCGCCCGACACGATTGGCGAAGCGTTCACGCATGACATCATGCGGTACATGTGGGGCAAGACGCAGCGGTTGGACCCCGAACGACTCGCCGTAGCCAAACTGGATGCCGTCTGGGACCTGGATACCCTTCGGACCATCTACAGCGAGCCCTTCGGCCTGGAGATTTCCGCGGAAAAGACGCCGGAGATATACCGCGCCTTCGTCAACGGGGTGTCCACCATCGAGCAGATCCGCTTCCGGCCGAAGGCCCATTACTTCCGGATGCGCCCCTACGCCCGCTTCCATGAGGATTCCATCTTCCCCCAGGACGACGCCTGGCTGGCCACGGAAGGGTCGTATCCTTCCGGTCATACGATCCGGGCCTGGAGCGCCGCGCTGGTGCTGTCGGAGATCAATCCGGCTGCTGCGGAGGCCCTCTTCGCCCGCGCGTTCGTCTCCGGCGAGAGCCGCGTCATCGCAGGCTGCCACTGGCAGAGCGACGTGGACGCCAGCGCTACGGCCGCCTGCATCGGCTATGCGCGCCTGCAGACCAGCCTCCGCTACCGGGTCCAGATCGCCCTCGCCCGGGAGGAATTCCGCCGCTTGACCGCGGCCGGACAATAATCTTTTTCCTTAGACAAACTGGACAAACAACACCGATATGAACATGAAAAAACTCCTTGCCATCGCGGCGGCGCTTGTGACCGCCGGCGTCCTCTGCCTTGCGCAGACCGAGAAGAGTCAGGTCATCGAAAACGGCGGTACGGGCCCCTGGAAGTCCGTCGCCGTCGCGGATGCCAGCCTTCCTACCCACACCATCTATCGCCCGGAGAACCTGAAGGCGTATGTCGAGGAATGCGGGAAGATCCCCGTCCTCCTGTATGCCAACGGCGCCTGTGCGAACAACAACCTGGAGATGAGCCGACTGCTGAGCGAGGTCGCCTCCTGGGGGTATCTCGTCCTGGCCATCGGCCCTTACCAGGACATGCCGGACGAGGCTTTCTATGCCCAATGGAAGGGTGTCGTACGGGGATGGTATCCCGAGACGAAGGAAGTGGCCGTCATGGGCAACGGTGAACGCCTGACGCCTTATACGGAGGGAGAACTCGCTGCCCGGGCTGCTGAGCAGGAAGCGGTGCGGAAGGCCGCTGAGGCCGCCGCGAAGAAGAACAAGGGCAAGAAGGCCGCACCCGCGCCGGCTCCGTTCCGCACCTATGCCCGCCAGTTGCTGGAGGCGATGGACTGGATCACCGACCAGAGTGCCGATGCCGGGAGCGAGTACTATCACCTGGTCGATCTGGACAAGGTCGCCGCGATGGGACAGTCATGCGGCGGCGCCCAGGTGCTCGCGGTGGCCCATGACCCCCGTATCAAGACCTGCCTGATCTTCAATTCCGGTATCGGCGAGATGTCGATGAGCGGCGCCTCCAAGGAATCCCTCGCGAACCTCCACCAGCCGATGCTGTACCTGAACGGCGGTTCGGCCGATGTCGCCTGCGAGAATGCGAACGGGGATTACAAGCGGATCAAGGACCTCCCGGTCGTCAAGATTTCCACCATCGACGGCCATCACGGAACCTATTACGAGAAGCACGCCGGCGCCTATGCCGTCGCCTGCCGCCTCTGGCTCAACTGGCAACTCAAGGGAATCCTCGGCGACTCCGCCCTGTTCCTGAACGACGAGTACGGCAAACTCATGCACCCCGACTGGATCTTCGACCGGAAGAACTGGTAGGGCGGCGTTCCGTCAAAGGGTATTGTGTTCCTTGAACATCTCCGAAGGAGTGACGTTGAATTCCTTGGTGAAACAGCGGGTGAAATACTTCGGGTCGTTGAAACCGACCTCGTAGGCGATTTCGGAGATATTCATGTCCTTGTTGGTGCCGTTGCAGATCATTTCCTTCGCGACGTTCAGGCGGTAGGTCCGGATGAACTGCGCGATGGACAGGCCGAGCGCCTTCTGGATCTTGTCGTTCAGCATGCTGCGGCTCATGCCCATCTCGTCGGCCAGCGAATGGACGTCGAGTTCCGGGTCCTTGTATTTCTTCTGGATGGCTCCCAGGAGCGTCTCGGAGAAATCCGTGTCCGTCTTTGACAAGGTGCTGGACAGCAGGGTGTTGTGACTGGCGATCATCTCGTTCTGCTTCTGCAGGAGCGCGTTCTGCTCCGCGAGTTCGTCCGCCCTTTTCTCCAGTTCCTTCTTCTGGTCGTTCAGGATTTTGGTCTGCCGGTCCACTTCCTGCTGCAGCAGGTCCTTTTTCCGGTTGACGGATCTGGAATACCAGACCGCGACCCCGTAGGCGGCCAGGCCGAAGAGCAGCAGGACCAGGAGACGGAACCACCACCTTTTGTACAGGACAGGGGTGACTTCCATGGTCTTTTCATCCTGGGAAAGGACATTGCCCTTCCCATCGACGGCGCGTATCTGGATCCGGTATCGCCCGCCCGGGATGTGCCCGAATTTGACATGGGTGTCGTTCTCGAAGACGGGGGACCACGCCCTGTCCATCGGCAGGATCCGGCTTTCGTACCGGATGTCCGACTCCCTTCCGTAGGACAGGTCCGAGAATTTCAGCGTGAAATCCATGTCCCGCTCTTCCTTGCCGATGGTGTCGGAGAGCGACAGGTTGTGGAAGGTTCCCTTCGAATAGTACCCGGAGATGACGACTTCGGGCTTGTTCCCGGATTCGCTCTGGACATAACTGGACCGCAGGAGGCTGAGACCTTCTTTCTGGCCCAGATAGATGGTCCCGTCCCCTCCCTTCAGGGAACTGTTCTCGCAGAACGCCATCGACTTGAGCCCGTCCTTCAGGCCGTAACTCGTGATTTCCCCGACCTGCGTGTCCAGGCGGGAAAGCCCGTTCTCCGTCGAGATCCACAGATAGATGCCGTCCAGCAGCAGGCTTTGGACCTGATTGTCCGCCAGCCCGTCTTCCTCCGAATAGACCTTGATGTCCGGATTGCCGGACAGGCAGTCGTCCACCCTGTACAGGCCAGACCCGTAGGTCCCGGCCCAGAGGGTGTCTCCGTCCGCTAATAGCGACATGCAGTAGGGGAATCCTGCAAGCGTCCTGGATTCCAACGTGTTCAGGTCGATGATGCTCAGTCCCTCCATGCTGCTCACCCATAGATGGTCCGATGCGATGCACAGCCCCAGGCAGGAGGACGTCTTTCCGGGATACCGGGTATATGTGGCGTTGGCCACGTCATAGTAATACAGCCCGTTGCGGGCGGCGATCCAGATATAGTCGTTGATGGGGTCGTATTTCATCCCGATGATGACGTCGATGCTTCGGGCCGTTTCCGACGTATGCCCTTCCGGGGTGCGGATGACCTCGGGCCCGGACAGTCCCATATAGTTCAGGTGTCCGGTCACGGAACCGAACCAGATCCGGCTATGCCCGTCCTCGCAGAAGGCCGTGACCGCATTGTCGGAGAGAGCGGAGTTGTTCGTGTTGTAGTTCCGGAACACCAGGTCTCCGACCTGGCGGCATACGCCGTATCCGGTGGTCGCCAGCCACAGGACATCCCTGCTGTCGAGAAACATCGCCCGGACCGGAGTCGAAGGGATGGGGGAGGAGGTGCACTCGATGCGGGAGAGATTGATGATCTGGAGCGGCTTTTTCTGGATGATGGCCAGTCCTTCCGCTTCGAGTCCCACCCAGATCTGCCGGTTCCGGGTGATGACGCTCCGCACCATCTCTCCGGGGAGGAGGGAATTCCCGTAATCATTCGGCCGGAATCCGTAGGTGTCGAACGAATGGTCGGCAGAATCGTAAAGGCTCACCCCGCCGAGCGTCCCGACGACGACCTCGCCTTCCGGAGAGAAGCACAGTCCGGTGACTTCGTCGTTCGGGAGCGAATGGCGGTCCGATTCGGAATGGAGATAGGTGGCATACTTTCCGGAGGCGACGTTCACCCGGTACAGCCCCCGCAGCGTTCCGATCCACACTTCGTTCCCCGAGCGCAGGTAGGCGGTCGCCTTGTTGTCGTCCCCGATGTCGAGTCCCGGCAGGATTCCGGACATGGACAGTCCCCGGCCTTCGATGTGCCGGACCTTGAAGAAGTGCCCTCCCTGGGATATCCACGCGGATCCGTCCCCGTCCACATCGCTGATGCCGGACATGAGGTTGGCGTTGGATACTTTGCATTGCAGGGAGTCCACGAGGACGCGGTTTCCGTCGTCGGCGAAAGACACCCGGTACAGCCAGTCATCCGAGGAGAACCAAAGGCATCCCTTGTCGTCTTTGGTCACGTCCCCCGGGGAATGCGCGTGGAGCCAGCCCCGGGACATCCCGGGAAGTTCCTCCACGAAGGAATGGTACTTCAGGTCCAGGATATTCATGCCGCCGGCATTGGGGATCCACAGTCTCCCGTAAGCGTCCTCGCAGCACTGGTTGACAAAGTCGCTGATGAACGCCGGATCCGTCTTGGCCGAGAACCGGATGAAGGAATCCCCGTCGTATCGGACAAGCCCTCCTCCGAAGGTGCTGATCCACGCGTATCCCCTGCTGTCGAAGTAAACCGCGTTGATATCCTGGTCCGGGAGGCCGTTCTCCCGGGACAGCCGGTTGATGACGATGTAGTCTTCCGCGTCCGTCTGGGCGCAGAGCCTTCCGGGGAGCAGGGTCAGGCAGGTAAAAACTGCCAAAATAAAATCCACCCTCTTCAATATCTTGTCCACCATATCGTAAAAAATGTCCACAAATCTCCCTGCAAAGATGATTAATTTTGCAAAAAAGAGCAATACCAACAACCAAGCACTTCTAATAATCTTCAAGTTTATGAAAGTCTTCAACACTATTCGCTGCCTTTTTCTTACAGTGATGTTGACACTTTCTGCGACGATTGCATTCGCCCAGAACGTTACTGTAAGGGGAAAAGTCACAGATTCGAGTGGCGAACCGGTCATCGGAGCCACGGTCATGCTCAGCAGTAACCAGTCTGTTGGCACACAGACGGACCTGGGTGGAAATTATTCCATCAGCGTTCCGTCCTCTTCTTCCCTCATTTTTTCCTGCGTCGGCTATGCGACCCAGACGATTGCGGTCAGCGGCCGTTCCGTCGTGGACGTCGTGCTGTCCGAGGACACGGAATTCCTCGAGGAGACCGTCGTCATCGGTTACGGTGTGCAGAAGAAAAGCGATGTCACCGGTGCCATCGCATCGGTCAAGGAGTCTGACCTGGAGAACCGCACATCGACCGATGTCGCCCAGGCGATCCAGGGTAAGGCGGCCGGCGTCCAGATCGTGAACGCGTCCGGTGCCCCGGGTGCCGCGTCCGCCATCCAGATCCGCGGCTATTCCTCCAATTCCAAGACCTCCCCGCTCATGATCGTGGACGGTCTCAAGGTGAACGACATCAGTTATCTGGATCCGGAGACCATCGCCTCCATCGAGATCCTGAAGGATGCCGCCTCCGCCGCCATTTACGGTGTCGAGGCCGGTAACGGCGTCGTGCTTGTCACGACGAAGTCGGGCCAGAAAGGGACCGGCCGCGTCTTCTACAATTTCCAGCAGTCCATCCAGAATGTCGCCCATCTGCCTGAAATGATGAACGCGAAGGAGTACATGGACTACATGGTGCTTGCCGGCGCAGCCACGCAGGACGGTTTCGACTACGACGGCAGGACGGACACGAAGTGGACGGACTACATGCTTGAGACCGGCCATCAGCAGCGCCACACCGTGGGCGTGGAAGGCGGTAACGACCGGGCCAAGTTCTACACCTCCCTGTCTTATACAGATAATAATGGTATCGTCAAGGGCGACAAGGATATCTTCCGTCGCCTGGTCGGCCAGATCAATGCCGAATACAAGGTCAAGGACTGGCTGACCGTGGGCGTGAACACCACGATCGACCGGAGCGTGCGCCGGGCGGTTTCCGAGAGTTCTTCCATCTCCGAGTCCGTCATGGGTGCCATGTTCGTCCACGATCCTACCACCCCGTTCATCTATGACGACAATGCCATCCCCGCCCGCGTCCGGAGCATGATCAACGACAGGATCCCCCGCGATCCCGACGGCCATGTCTATGGCATTTCCGCTTTCAACGAGACAAGTTACATGTGGCACCCGCAGGCCATCCTGGACCGCCAGGACACCGAGACGCAGAGTTTCCGCACGCGGGGTACCGCCTATGCGAACCTGATGCCGCTTCCGGGACTGGTCATCACCTCCCGCTTCGGCTTCCAGGGTGGCTACAGCCACACCAATACCTACAACCACGAGGTTTACATCAGTTCGAAGACCAACCAGGCGATGTCCATCTCGGGTTCGACGAACGACCGCCTGTATTATCAGTGGGAGAATTTCGCCAACTACAACAAGTCGTTCGGCAAGCACGATTTCACCGTGATGGCGGGTATGTCCTACCAGCAGACCAACACGGACAATCTCCGCGGCACCG
>JAEEGH010005419.1_pt1 | contig 32047 bp, 32 predicted proteins | sample 9134181 | NCBI WGS metagenome assembly JAEEGH01 (sample SAMN16246544, study PRJNA631951) | gut metagenome | biome: gut microbiome; feature: rumen; material: DP-attached | host: Bos | place: Iran: Karaj | collected 2018-10
GAAAAGCGCCTCCTCCGAAAAGCCGTATTTCTTTACCGCGTAGGTCAGCTTTCCCTGATACGCACCGCCGATTATCAGATCCATAATTACCTCACAAAAACAAGTACGATAATACCGACGCACTCGCCCAAAGTGAGCGCGAAGCCCGAGATATCGCCGTTCATGCCGCCAAGCTGCTTCTTTCCGTAAAGGCAGAAGAGCCAGTAGCCTATGGCAGCCGCTGCGGGAGCGACGCCCGAAAGCCGCATGAACACGACGGGGAGCGCGATCGCCGCCGCGAGCATAACGCAGAGCGGTATTATGAGCCGTTTATCCCTCTTTCTCGAATACTGGCTCGTGCCCATGGGCTTTAGACCAAGCACCGCGACGCCTGCGCATGCGCGGGTCGAAACCGGTATGAGCGCGAGGGGGACGAGCTTTTCCGCCGAGTACTCCCACGACATAAGCACGGCAAACGACGCGAGCATCAAAAGCCCCAGCGAAATGACCGCGAACGAGCCCGTGTGCGGGTCCTTCAGTATCTTCTGCCGAGTTTCGAGATCGCGCCGCGAAAGCGCCGCGTCGCAGACGTCCATAAAGCCGTCGAGGTGTATAAAGCCCGTCAGGAGCCACGGCACAGCGGCAAGGAGCGCTGCCGTGACCGCCGCGGGAAATACAAGTAGATGCGTTAAATACGCCGCGAGCGCCCAAACGCCGCCGACGATAAGCCCCATCACGGGCAGGAAAACGAGCATTTTGTCGAGCGCCTTTTCGTCCCATTTTTTATACGGGCACGGCACGGCGAGGAACATCCCCCACGCCATGAAAAACGCGTGAAGCCATGCTTTCATTCAGGCAGACCTCCTTTGTAAAACTTGGGGATCCCGCAGGAGACTTCTGCGACGGTATCGAAATCCTCCGCAAGAGCGCGGAGTATCGCCGCGAGCCCCCTTCGGTAATCCTCGGTCAGATCATCGTAAACCGCGCCGTCGCGGAAGACCTCGTCCGCGACGCAGACGAAATGGGCGCATTTTTCGCTCAGCGCGAGGAGTTCACGAAGCGCCCTTTCGGGAGCGGCGGGATCGAAGCAAGCGCCGAACATCTCGTTCGCAAGGAGCGCCGTCACGCTGTCGAAGAGCACGGCGGCGTTATCCGGCGGAAGCTCGCCCGCAAGCAGCTTTTTCCCGCGCTCGATAGTGACAAAGCCCATCCCGGCGCGGTCCGCGATATGCCTTTCGATGCGCTCGTCGTCCTCGCGGTCGGTCGGCTCCATGGTCGCCCAATAGTATTTGGGCCCGCCGTCTGCGAGCTTTATTGCGATTTCCTGGGCGAGCGAAGATTTCCCGCTCTTCGATCCGCCAACAAGCAGTATCCTCATGCCTTGTAATTAAAATCCTTTACTTCATCGAGGTTTTTGAGATAGTCGTCATCTATCGCGGCTTCGTCGAACGTCGCCATGCCGTTCATGACGGCGCACGCCGCGCGCATCACCTGGAAGGCGATCGGGCAGCCGCTCCCCTCGCCGAGCCGCATATCGAGGAGCAGGAAGGGCTTTAAGCCGAGCTCCTTCGCCGCGAGCTTATACCCCGGCTCCTCCGAGGCGTGGGAGAGGAAAATAAAATCGCGCGCAGCCGGGCAGAGCCTTACCGCACAGAGCGCGGCGACGACGGATATGAACCCGTCCGCTATGGCGGGGAGGCGGTGTTTCGCACAGCCCAGATACGCGCCGGTCATCGCGGCGAAATCGTGCCCGCCGACCTTCGATATTACGTCTATGGGATCGAGCGCGTCGGGAGCGTTTATGCGTATCGCCTCACGCACGACGTTTATCTTGTGCTCCAGCGCCTCGTCGTTAAGACCGCTGCCGCGTCCCGTGACGAGCTCCGCATCCGCGCCGGTAAGCGCCGCGAGCACGGCGGCGGCGGGAGTGGTGTTGCCGATGCCCATCTCGCCGACGCCCATTGCGTCAAAGCCGTCTCGCTTCGCTTTCTCAGCCGCCTCGACGCCGACGGAGACCGCAAAGAGCGCTTCCTCACGGGTCATGGCGGGACCGCGCAATATGCTGTTCGTGCCGCGGCGGAGCTTTTTCGTTATGAGTTCCTGTCGTTTGGGGGCGTTTATCCCGACGTCATAGACGCGGACCTCGTTCCCGAAGAATCCGGCAAGCGCGCTCATGCCCGTCTTATGCCGCGTCATATTGACCGCCTGCTTGAGCGTGACTGACTGCGGCGTGACGGCGACGCCCTCGTTTACCACTCCGTTGTCCGCGGCGAATACCGCGACGAGGCATTTTTCGGGATCGTTCCTCACAGCGCCCGTTATCCCGGCGAGGCGTATCGAAATATCCTCGAGCCCGCCGAGGCTTCTGGGCGGCTTTGCAAGCTCGCTCTGGCGCCTGACCGCTTCCGCGATCGCATCCGGATACGCCGGCATTACGCCGCTTATAATGGTTTTCAATTCAGCGTCGGTCATTCAAAAAGCCTTTCCCGATAAGCCATTTTATGGAATCGATCGAGTCCATGTTCTCTATCGTGAAGGTCGCTTCGGGCGATAGACGCAGGACTTCGTTTATTATTCTTTCACAGTCGATATCGCCTTCGCCAAGGGGAAGGTGAAGATCGCTTTCGCCGTGATTGTTATGAAGATGAACGTGCTTGAGATGCTTTGCCTCCGGCGCGATCCAGCCGAGGGGAGGCGTTTCGGAGATATCGCAGTTCGCGTGCCCGATATCGAGGCACAGCCCCAGGCGGGGATCGCCTACCCCCTCCGCTATCTCGACGAGCATTTCGGGACCCGGCTCCATCACGTTTTCAAGGGCGATAACGAGATCGTCGGGCGCTTCCTTCAAAAACTCCTTCCAGAAGCGGACGCTCTCCGAAACGTAATGCTCCGGAAAATAGACGTGCGGGATGTACCCGCCGTGGACGACCATGCGCTTAATGCCGAGGCGCGAAGCGAGCGCGGCGGACGCCTTATACCTTTCCTTTGTAAGCGCGCGCACCTTCGGATCTATCGCGCAGGGCGATATCTCCGCAAACGGCGCGTGAAACCACAGGCTCTCCGTTCCGCGCGTTTTTTCCATTGCGGCAGCGAGGTTTTCTTCAAGCCCGACGTCCATGCGCTGCGCCCAGCAGAAATCCGCGATCTCTCTCCCGAGCCCGTATTCGCGGGCGATACCCGCGGCGTTTTCATCTATTGTGGAAATGTGAAATCGGTTCATTATTCAAGCATTCCTCTTTCCTTTGCCAGCGCGATGAGCCGTCCGTTCGCCTCGTTCAGCGTGCCAACGGGCGCGCCGGCGTCGACGGCTTTTTCGCAGGAGAGCATCAGTTTTTTCGCCCTTTCGAAGAGCTCCTCCGCGATCGGCTCGAATGCGGGCGCCGTGACGCATTCCGCGGCAAGGCTTTTCGCCGCGCGCGCGTCGATATCGTTTTCAAATATTATCCCGGCGGCAAACGGCACGCGCTCCCTTTGGAGCCTTCTGAACACGGGTATGCCGAAGCCTGCGCCTGCGATCACGAATACCCCGGGCGCGCCCTCGGGTTTTTCGAGCTCAACGCTGCCGAGAACGGGATCGTAAGAGCCCTTTTCGAGATCGTAAAGCTCCTCGACGGGCACGGACCTCATCACCTCGTCCGGCGTGCCGAACGCTGCTGCGGTCTCGCCCTTCACGCAGAGGAGCAGGTCGCTTGCCTTCGCCGCAAGGTCTATCTCATGCAGGCTCATTATAACGGTGACGCCGCGTTCGCGGGAAAGGCGGCGCAGTACGGAAAGAAGCTCCGTTTTGTACTTTATATCGAGGAACGCGGTCGGCTCGTCCAATATGAGAAGCTCCGGCTGCTGCGCGAGCGCGCGCGCCAATACGACGCGCTGCTTCTGCCCGTCGGAAAGCGTCATGAAATCGCGCTCGGAAAGGTCCTTTACACTGACGAGCTCGAGCGCGTCGTCCACTATACGCCTGTCCTCTAAAGTCAATTTGCCGACGGCGTTGGTGTAGGGATAGCGCCCGAGGGAGACTATCTCGCGCACGGTATAAAGCTCCGGACGGATGCGGTCGGTCAGCACGACCGCCTGCTTTTTCGCAAGCTCCTTAAAAGACATGGAGCGTATCTCGCTCCCGTCCACGGCGATGACGCCGCGTATCGACGCAAGCTGACGGGCGACGGTCTTCAATATGGTGGATTTGCCGGAGCCGTTCGGCCCGATGAGCGTGAGTATCCCGCCCCGCTCCAGGGCGACGTCGATATCCCGTATCAGCGTTTTGCCGTTGTAGCCGACGGCAAGCCCGCTCGTTTTGAAAAACTCCGTCATGCCTCGCGCCTCCTTCTCGAAATCATCATCCAGATGACGACCGGCGCGCCGAATATGCTCGTGACGGTGCCGATATTGAGATCCGTCGGGGATAAGACGGTCCTCGCTATAAGGTCGCATAAAACGCAGAACACCGCCCCCGCAAGGAACGCGGCGGGTATGACGAGCGCCGGCTTGGAGCTTTTCAAAAGCGTCCTCGTGATATGGGGAACGGCGATGCCTACGAACGAGATGGGTCCCGCGAGCGCGGTGACGCAGGCGGAGAGCAGGGACGAGAGAAGTATGAGCGCCAGACGGAAGGGTCTGACGGCGACGCCCATGCTTTTGGCGTAACCCTCGCCGAGGGCGTAGGCGCCCATGGGCTTTGAAAGGAGCCACGAGGCAATAACGGCGGGAACGCAGATAACGAGCGCCGTCAAGACGTGTTCCCAGCTCTTGCCGGAGAAGGTGCCCATCGACCAGTATTTTAAGTTGACGATATCCTGCTCGGAAGCGAACGTCACCGCCATATCGGTAACGGCGGAGCAGATATAGCCCACCATGATGCCCACGACGAGCAAAAGCTCCATGTTCTTTACCTTTTGAGAGAACAAAAGCACCACTGCGGTTATCAGGAGCGAGCCTATGAATGCGGCGGCGACCATAACGGCGGGACTCATCGTTATGCTGTCCGCCAAAAAGATCATGGTAATGCCGACTATCATTTTCGCGCCCGAGGAAATGCCCAGCACGAAGGGACCCGCTATGGGGTTCCTGAAAAAGCTCTGGAGCAAAAATCCCGATACCGCGAGCGCGCCGCCGAGTATCGCGGCAAGCAGCATCCTCGGTATGCGCAGGTCGAAAAGGATCAAGCTCTCCGTGGAGGCGTCGCGTCCGTTTTTGAGAAGCGATAATATTTCGGCGGGGCTGAGCCTTACCGAGCCGATCGCGAGATTGAGCACGAGCGCGAGCAAAAGCATCGCGAACAGAAGGAGCATCACGGCGGCGAATCTTAAACCGGACTTATTTGTTTTTCGTTCTTCCTTTTCCATTTTCCCCCGGCAATAAAAAAGAGCGGCAGTAAAAGGACCGCCGCATCCGAATTCATGCAAACGTATTCCCCCGCGCTTCGCACCTTCGGCGGGAGGCAGTGTCAAGCAGGTCTTCCGGCTCGCGCTTCACAGGTCACGGCGCGCCTTCTCAGGGTGCTCCCCCAATGGCCGATTTTCATCCTGCGCCGTTCCTCCGCGCTTACGGCGGCGGTTCCGCCCGGGTCTTTCACCCGGTTGTCTATTATCCCGCGGAAGCCTCCGTTTTCGGCGGGGCAAAGGCGGGCACTTGACGAACGTATTACTTCTATTATTTTATTCTCTGCGGCGGGCTTTGTCAAGACGGCGCCCGGGGCGCTTCGACGCCGGAACAAATATATAGGCGCGGATCATTGACATTTTTCATGATCGGGAGTATGCTATCTGTAATCAAATAGATATTTGAGTGCTCGACAGGACCTTCGGGTCTTGCCGGGAGAATAGGGAATCCGGTCAGAATCCGGAACGGTACCGCCACTGTATTTGCGGAGCGCGCATGATAGACGAAAGTCGGCCATTGGGAAACTGAGAAGGCTTTCATGCGGGCGTTGATGCATAAGTCAGGAGACCTGCTTGGATATTGGAGGGTATGCTTCCCCGCGGGATACGGGGCGGCAGGCTTACGTTTGCTGCGTGAAAACGGTCGCGGCGGGTATCGACCCGCGGCGGCTTTTTGTTTCCCTCGATATCCTTTTGTCTGTTATTAAACGGGGCTTCGACCCCGATAACAATAGGAGGATCAAACATGAAAAAATTAGTTAAGATCATCTCTCTGGTTCTTGCTCTTTCGATGCTCTGCGGTCTTGCCGCCTGCGCGAAGAAGCCCCAGAAGACCGACAAAGAGCTTGCCGACGAAGTTGCCGCCCTTATCGACGCCATCTACGTTCAGGAACGCACCGATAAGACCGACGAGCAGTGCGCCGCCGCCAAGGAAGCTTGGGACGCTCTGACCGACGCTCAGAAGGAGCTTGTCGAGGGCGAGGAAGCGGATCCCGATTACTTCGGCCGCGACACCGGCGACGCCAAGAAGGACGATCCCAGGAACGCCGACGAGATCGGCGAGAAGGAGCTCCTCGTCGTTTCCTTCGGCACCTCGTTCAACGACAGCCGCTCCCTTGACATAAAGGGCATCGAGGACGCTATCGCAGCCGCCTTCCCCGAGTGGAGCGTACGGCGCGCCTTCACCGCGCAGATCATCATCAACCACGTTCAGGCGCGCGATAACGAGAAGATCGACAACATGGAGCAGGCGCTCGACCGCGCCGTCAAGAACGGCGTTAAGCTCCTTGTCATCCAGCCCACCCACCTTATGCACGGCGCCGAGTACGACGAGCTTAAGGCTGCCGCCGACAAGTACGCCGACAAGATCGAGAAGATCGTCATTGCCGAGCCTCTCCTCGGCGAAGTAGGCGCGGACGCTTCCGTTATCAACAACGATAAGGAAGCCGTTGCCAAGGCCGTCGTCGTCGCCGCCGCTGCGGACGCCGGTTTTGCCTCCATCGAGGAAGCCGAAGCCGCCGGCACCGCTTTCGTGCTCATGGGTCACGGCACCTCCCACAATGCGAAGGTCAGCTATTCCCAGATGCAGGCGCAGATGAACGCCCTGGGCTACAAGAACGTATTCATCGGCACCGTTGAGGGCGAGCCTGAAGAGACCGCCTGCGAAGCCATTATCGAGACCGTTTCCGCCGCCGGCTACAAGAACGTCGTGCTGCGTCCTCTGATGGTCGTCGCCGGCGATCACGCCAACAACGACATGGCGGATCCCGAGGATCCCGAGTCCTGGATCTCCATGTTCACCGCTTCCAAGAAGTTCGAGAAGATCGAATGCCAGATCGCCGGTCTCGGCCGTCTTGCAGACGTTCAGGCGCTCTACGTAGCTCACGCTCAGGCCGCAGTCGGCTCCCTTAACTGATCATGAAAACAAACTTCAATAAGGCTTTTTCATACTTCCTCTGTATTGCCGTCCTCTGCCTTCTGCTCGCCGCCTGCGGGCAGAAGCCGGACGGCAAGGCGCCGCTTGAAGACGGGGTCTATTCCGCCGATTTCAAGACGGACGGCTCCATGTTCCACGTGAACGAGGCGCATCACGGCAAGGGTACGCTTACGGTCAAGGACGGCAAGATGACGATACACATCACCATGCCTTCGAAGAACACCGTAAACCTGTTTGCCGGCAAGGCGGAGGATGCAAAGAAGGAGGGCGCCGCCCTGATAGAGCCTACGCTCGACACCGTTACCTATGACGACGGCTCGACCGAAGAGGTCTACGGCTTCGATATCCCCGTGCCGTATCTTGACAAGGAATTCGACTGCGCGCTCGTCGGGACAAAGGGCAAGTGGTACGATCACAAGGTCTCCGTCTCGAATCCCGAGCCCGTCGGCGCTTCCGTTGAGGACGGCGAGTATTCCTGCGGCGTGACCCTTACCGGCGGAAGCGGAAAGGCGAGCGTCGAAAGCCCCGCAAAGATAGTCGTGAAGGACGGCAAAATGACCGCGACAGTCGTTTGGTCGAGCAGCCATTACGAGTACATGACGCTGGGCGAAACGAAGTATGAGCCCGTCAATGCCGAGGGGAATTCCACCTTCGAGATACCCGTCGAGCTCGATAAGGATATCGCGGTCTCGGCGCTTACCACCGCCATGAGCGAGCCGCATCTCATCGATTACACCCTGCGCTTCGACAGCGCTTCGCTTAAAAAAGCGAACTGACTTAAGTCTCCGTGTTTGTCTTCTGCGCACGTCCGATCCGTTCGGCTGCGCAGAAGATTTTATTGATTAAAAAGGAATTATTATGAAGCGCATATTCGCTCTGCTGATACTGATCTCAATGCTCGCCGCCCTTTTCGGCTGCGGTAAAAAACCGTCTTCGGAGGGACTCGGCAACGGTTGGGAGCCCGTTTCCGAAACGGAGCTTTCGTTCGCGCACGAGTTTTCCATCGCCGAGTACGAGGGAGGTCTCAAGCTGATCTCCATCAACGAAGGCGGCAGGTTCCTCATCGTGCCCGAGGGCGGGACCGCGCCGAAGGGGATCGCGCCCGATATCGCCGTCCTTTATAAGCCTGTGAAGAACGTCTACCTTGCGGCGACCGCAGTCATGTGCCTGTTCGACGGGCTTGACCGGCTCGACGCGATACGGCTCTCCGGCACCAGAGCGGACGGCTGGTACATAGAAAACGCCCGCGCCGCAATGGAGGCGGGCTCGATACTCTACGCCGGCAAATACTCCCAGCCCGACTACGAGCTGATATTGAAGGAGGGCTGCCCCCTTGCCATCGAATCCGGCATGATAGGGCACGCCTCGGACGTGAAGGCGCAGCTTGAGAAGCTCGGCGTGCCCGTACTCGTCGACCGCTCGAGCTATGAGACACATCCCCTGGGACGCACCGAATGGATAAAGCTTTACGGCGCGCTGCTGGGAGAAGAGGAAAAAGCCGACGCGCTCTTCAACGAGCAGGTCGGACTCATGAACAGCGTCGGCGGCGAAAAGACCGGCAGGACGGTCGCCTTCTTCCGCATAAGCGGAACGGGCTATGCCGTGGCGAGAAAATCAGGCGATTACGTGAGCCGCATGATCGCGCTCGCCGGGGGCGAGTACGCATTCAGGGACCTTGGCGACGACTCCGCAATGGCGACGATCAACGTCGAAATGGAGACCTTCTTCAAGACCGCGCGGGAAGCCGACGTCGTGATCTACAACAGCACGATCGGCGGCGAGGTCGCCGACATGGGCGAGTTCCTTGCCCTTAACCCGCTTATGAAGGATCTTAAGGCGGTTGGGACCGGCTCCGTCTGGTGCACGCGCGAAAGCATGTATCAGCAGACACTTAATATCGGACGCATGATCAGCGAGATCAACGTGATACTTAACGCCGCTCCCGACGACGATCCGGAGCTTATCTACTTCTTCAGGCTGAAATGACCGACTATCAAAAAGGAGAAAACGAATGCTCAGCTTAAACTGGCTCAAAAACGAAGATAACGTAGTATACGGAAAAGACGAGGAGCTCGTCCCCGTGCTTGCAAAGGATCTTGTTATCCCGGATCTTCAAAAGAAAATCGACCAATTCCGCGCCTCCCCCGTAAAGGAGGGCGTCACGCTCCGCGGCGGAAAACGCTCCAGCGTGCTGGTATTCATACCCGACCTTTACTTTGATACCGATATGGTAATGGGCGGCAACGTGTGGCTCTACCTGGGTGAGATGCGCCCAGCCTACTGCGTATATAAGCCGTGGGATGAACAAGCCTGCGGCTGCTGACGCGGCAAAACATACAAAAGCGGGTATTGACAGCTTATCGGCGTCAATACCCGCTTTCTTTCGTTTGAAACACAGCGTCAATCAAGATACCCTTCGCGCGCTTTAACGCCGAAGCGCTCCTCAAGCAGGTGCATTTGCTCGTCCGTGATAGTGTTGACGCGCGGCAGATGCGCGATCTTCATGTATATCTCGGCGGCTTTTTCAGCGGTCTCGATGAGTCCGAAGGTCTCGTCAAGGTCGCGTCCCGCGCCGTATATGCCGTGCTGCGCCCAGACGACGAGGCGCGCGGTCTTCATCTTTTCGGCGGTGGCTTCCCCTATCTCGTTGGTGCCGCAGAGCATCCATGGCAGCACGTTAACTCCGTCGGGGAAAACGATTATGCACTCGGTGCACATCTGCCAGAGCGTGCGGGTAAAAGCCTTTTCGTCAAGCTCGTGCACGTAGGTCATGGCAAGGAGATTCGACGGATGGCAGTGCATGACGACGCGGTTTTCGGGGTCGGTCTTCATGCGGGCGATATGGCTCTTCATATGCGCGGGGAACTCGCTTGTGAATTTGCCGCCGTCCGAAAAGCCCCAGAGGACCTCCGCCTCCGTACCGTTCTCCGCAAGGCGGACTATGCCGAGGTTCTTTGCGGGATCGTACTGCACGTTTTTGAAATACTTGCCCGTGCCGGTGACGAGGAAGTATTTCCCGTCAAGCTCCGGCGCGGTAAAGCCGGTCGGGATCGTGCGGACGATCGCGGGGATCGCAAGGTATTCTTTCAGCTCCGCTTCATCAAGAAGCATGGAGATATTGCCGCCGTTCCTCTCGTCCCAGCCGTGAGCGTACATATTCGTCGCCGTGCGGATCATTTCGACCATGAACGGCGCTGTCATAATGTTTTTCATCTTCTTGCCTCCAGGACTTCTTTTTCGCAGGTCTCGATCTCACGGAACCATTCGCCGTCGGCGGGTTTATCACAGCGGCGGCAGTATTCGTTCCATATCTCGCCGAAGGGCAGGGTCTGACCTTGTTAAAATCATACGCCTCGGAGAGTATTTCGTCAATGCTTTCTTTTTTGAAAATGCTTCGGCTCCGGCTTATCCCCGTCCGCCCATTCGCGCGTTCAAAAAAACGAAGGGATCGCCCCGAACGGGTCCTGGGAAAAGCAGTACCCGGGCTTTGACGGGTCCGCGTCTTCGACCCCCAAGCAATATATCCTCCCAAAGCGGTTTACACCGACGCGAGACGGTGTTATAATCAAATAAAGCCTGAGGGCAAAGCGCGGCTTTGCCGCCCTGAGAACGAAGGTGCGAATATGAGCTCGTCCGTTGAGTTTGTTTTGTCGCGCCTTTCGGGGCGCGTTTTGATTTTCAATGAAAGGATATTTCATCATGCAGACAAGGATAGCCGTAATGTCGATAATAGTCGAAAACGGGGACACGGTCGAAAAGCTCAACGCCATACTCCACGAGTACGGCGAGTACATAATCGGGCGCATGGGTATCCCTTGCCGCTCGAGGGGTATCAACGTCATCGCCATCGCGATAGACGCCCCGCAGGACGCCATCTCCGCGCTGTCGGGCAAGATAGGCAGGCTCGACGGGATCTCCGTCAAAACCGCGTACTCGTCCGTGAAGGAGACCGAAGCATGACCCGTCCCGATCCGGATGAGCTGCTTGAAAAGCTTGCCTCGGAGCACTCCCTCGCGCCCGAGGACTACGAAACGCTTATCGGAGCGCGTTCAAGGCTCGCTCCGCGCGCGCGTGAGCTTGCCGTCGCCGTGCGGAAGGAGATATACGGGAACGACGTGTACGTCCGCGGGCTTATCGAGATAAGCTCCTTCTGCCGTAACGACTGCCTCTACTGCGGCATACGCCGCTCGAACGCCGCCGCCGTGCGCTACCGCCTTTCGGAGAAGGAGATACTCGAATGCGCCGACGCGGGATATTTGCTCGGGTTCCGCACGTTCGTACTGCAGGGCGGCGAGGATGCGTTTTTCACCGACGAGACGCTTGAAAGGATCATTGCGGGGATCAAGGAAAAGCACCCCGACTGCGCGGTGACTCTCTCGCTCGGAGAGCGCAGCCGCGAAAGCTATAAGCGGCTCAGGGACGCCGGCGCGGACAGGTATCTTCTGCGCCACGAGACCGCGGATCCGGCGCATTACGAGCTGCTCCATCCGAAGGAGATGAGCTTTTCCAACCGCATGAGGTGCCTTCGCGATCTTCGCGAGCTCGGGTATCAGGTGGGCTGCGGATTCATGGTCGGCTCGCCCTTCCAGTCGAACGGGCATATTGCGAAGGATCTCAAATTCATCGAGGAGTTCAAGCCCGATATGTGCGGCATCGGTCCCTTCGTACCGCATCACTGTACGGTGTTTAAGGACCATCCCGCAGGCACGGCGGAATTGACCTGCTATCTGCTCTCGCTGATACGCCTCATCCATCCGCCCGTACTGCTCCCCGCGACTACGGCGCTCGGCACGGTCGATCCCGCGGGACGCGAAAAGGGCATACTTGCGGGCGCGAACGTCGTTATGCCGAACCTTTCTCCCGTATCCGTGAGGAAGAAATACGAGCTCTACGACAACAAGATCTGTACCGGAGAGGAAGCGGCGGAATGCCGCGGCTGTCTCGAAAGAAGGATCGGGAGCATCGGGTACAGGCTCGTCGCCGCAAGAGGAGATATAAAGAAATAATAATATCTGACGGGGAAGGTATCCTGACCCGCAAGAAAGGAAAATCATATGTACAACTACGACCCAAGATCCCTAAAGGCAGAGGAATTCATCAACGACGGAGAGATCCGGGAGACCCTCCGTTATGCCGAGGAACACAAGAACGACTATGAGCTCATCGACGCCATTCTCGAAAAGGCGCGCCCCGTTAAGAAGGGGAACGGCTGCTTCTGCCGCGGGCTCACCCACCGCGAGGCAAGCGTGCTGCTCGCCTGCGAGGACCCCGAACGCATAAACCGTATGTTCGAGATCGCGGAGGAGATCAAGCTCGCCTTTTACGGCAACAGGATCGTCATATTCGCTCCGCTCTATCTTTCCAATTACTGCGTGAACGGCTGCGTTTACTGCCCGTATCACCTCAAAAACAAGCATATCGCAAGGAAAAAGCTCACCCAGGACGAGGTTCGCGAGGAGGTCATAGCCCTTCAGGATATGGGGCATAAGCGCCTTGCCATCGAAGCGGGCGAGGACCCCGTCAACAATCCCATCGAGTACATACTCGACTGCATCAACACGATCTATTCCGTCAAGCACAAGAACGGCGCCATCCGCCGCGTGAACGTCAATATTGCCGCGACGACCGTCGAAAACTACCGCAGGCTCAAGGAAGCGGGCATCGGCACATACATCCTCTTCCAGGAGACCTACCACAAGGAGAGCTACCTTAAGCTGCATCCCACGGGACCCAAACACGATTACGCCTATCACACCGAGGCTATGGACCGCGCCATGGAGGGCGGCATAGACGACGTGGGTCTTGGCGTGCTCTTCGGGCTTGAGCTTTACAAATACGAATTCGCCGGTCTTATAATGCACGCGGAGCATCTCGAGGCGGTTCACGGCGTCGGTCCGCACACCATCAGCGTGCCGCGCATCAAGCACGCGGACGACATCGATCCCACAGCCTTTGACAACTCCATCTCGGACGAGATATTCGAGAAGATCACCGCATGCATCCGCCTTGCGGTGCCCTACACCGGCATGATAGTTTCGACGCGCGAGACCGAGGAGGTCAGAAGCAAGCTCCTGAAATGCGGCGTTTCGCAGGTCTCCGGCGGCTCGAGGACTTCCGTCGGCGGCTATGCGGGCTACGCTCCCGACGAGCGTCCGCACGACACCGAGCAGTTCGACGTTTCCGACCAGCGTTCGCTTGACGAGGTCGTAAGGTGGCTCATGGAGAACGGACACATCCCCTCCTTCTGCACCGCCTGCTACCGCGAAGGACGCACGGGCGACAGGTTTATGAGCCTGTGCAAGTCGGGACAGATACTGAACTGCTGCCATCCGAACGCACTGATGACGCTCTCCGAATATCTTGAGGATTACGCGAGCCCCGAGACCAAGCGCATAGGCTATGAGATGGTCGAGAAAGAGCTCAAAAAGGTCCCCAACGATAAGGTGCGCGGCATCGCCGAGCAGAATATCAAGGACATCCGTTCCTCGAACAGAAGGGATTTCAGGTTCTGATATGTCTCTTAACGAAACAGTTTCATCCGAGCGCGTACACATAGCCTTCTTCGGCAGGCGCAACGCGGGCAAGAGCTCGCTGGTCAACGCGGTCACCGGGCAGAAGCTCGCCGTCGTTTCGGACGTTCCCGGAACGACCACCGATCCCGTGAAAAAGGCGATGGAGCTTCTCCCGCTCGGTCCCGTCGTAATTATCGACACTCCCGGCTTTGACGACGAGGGCGAGCTCGGCGCGCTCCGCGTGGGCAAGACCAACGAGGCGCTCGCAAAGACCGACGTCGCCGTGCTGGTCGTCGACGCCTCCCTCGGCATTACTGAGCCGGACAGGGAGCTTCTTCGCCTGATAGCGGCACGGAAGCTTCCGTTTATCATCGCATACAATAAATGCGACGTGCAAAGACCCGCGCTTCCGGAAAAGGCAGTCGCCGTCAGCGCGAAGACCGGCGAGGGCGTGAACGAGCTGAAGGAAAGGCTTGCGGCTCTCGGGAAAAAGGACGAGCGCGCGATCGTAAGCGATATCCTGCCCGATTCTGCCGTGGTCGTCCTCGTTATACCCGTCGACGAGTCCGCTCCCAAGGGGAGGCTCATTCTCCCGCAGCAGCTTGTGCTGCGCGAGCTTCTGGACCGTCATATGACGGCGGTCTGCTGTCAGCCGGAGGAGCTTCCCTCCGTGCTCGGCAGGATAAAGCCCGACATGGTGATAACCGACTCGCAGGTGTTCGGAAGGGTATCTGCCGCCGTGCCGGAGAGCATACCGCTGACGTCGTTCTCGATACTTATGGCGCGATACCGCGGCGAGCTTGAAAGCCAGCTCGAGGGCGCCGCAATGCTGAACAAGCTCCATGACGGCGACCACGTGATGATCTCCGAGGGCTGCACGCATCACCGCCAGTGCAAGGATATAGGCACGGTCAAGCTTCCCGGCTGGATCGAGAAATACTCCGGCGCAAAGCCCGAGTACCTGTTCACTTCGGGCGGCGAATTCCCGACGGAGCTCGAAGGTATAAAGCTCATAGTCCACTGCGGCGGATGCATGCTCAACAGCGCCGAGATGCATTCCCGTGCCGAACGTGCAAAACAAGCGGGCGTTCCCATGGTAAACTACGGCGTCGCCATCGCCGCCATGCACGGGATACTCAAAAGAAGCGTCGCTCCGATACCGGAGGTAAAGGGGCTGCTGTAAGGCGTGAAATATCCGCGCAGGGAATAAATGCTCAACAAGAAAACGGGGATGGACAGCGCCATCCCCGGTTTTATAATATCCTTACGTCAATAATACAGAAGCGTACGCCGCGATTCATGCCCTTGCGACGGTCAGCCTGTTCAGGGAATAGCCCTCGTGAAGCTTCCTGCAATAGACGTCGGTGCATTTTTTGAATCTGGCGAAGGTCTTTTCGGCTTCCGTTTCGTTATTGTACGCGCGCCAGCAGCCGACGCACTTACAATCTCTTTTCCTGTCGCACATGAAGCAGCGGACGTCCTCCGGCGGGTAGCCGAGGAAAAGCCCTATCTCGTGAGGGAAATCCTCCGAGCAGCCGAGCCGCTCTATCAGCTCCCTGATAAGCCGCGGAACAGTCCCGCCGTAATACCCGCATGAAGCGAGGATCGCTTCGGATACGGGGCTTTTAAGGTCGTCTTCGAGCTTTTCGGGACGGTAAACGTATATGAGCGCGCTGCCGTTCGATACGCGGAGCGGTATCATGCGAACGCCCTTACCCTTAAGCCGCAGGTTGACCGAACGGATGCTTTCCATGAGCTCCGCCTTATCCTTGTAAGTGTAATTGAACATATTCGCCGTCTTGAGCCCCGCAAGCGTGGGCGAGCAATGGCGGACTATGAGGGTTTCTGACATCAGGCTTCTCCCCCGCCGTCTCTGCGGTTTTTGACGATATAACTCCTGCATGCGTGCTTTACGCCTTCCGAAAGGGCGATGAAGCCCGCGACGATGCCCGATACAACGATGATCTCCATACTGCGCCTCCATGATCTTCAATTCCTACCCGCCAACTGCGAGTTAGCGGCTGCTAACTAAACGTATTATATCAAGGGGGTATGCGTTTGTCAACAGTCCGCGCGAATATTTTTCGTTCTTTTTTTCGCCAGAGCGGAGCGCATCGAGCCTCGTCGGGAGCCGCATCTTCCAAACGGCGCTTGTTTTGCCGTTAAGCCATGAGCCGTCCGCCGGCTTCGCATACCGATTGTTGATTTTATTCGTCATTTAGAGTATACTTTGAGCAAGATCAACTAAATCCAACGAGGTATCCGCATGGTCCCGATAAACACAGAACCCCTCCCCCGCCGTATAGCCATAGCCGGCATGGGCTACGTCGGGCTTTCGCTTGCCGTGCTGCTTGCGGCGAAGAACTCCGTCACAGTCGTGGACGTTGTAAAGGAAAAGGTAGACAAGCTCAATTCGTTCGTTTCGCCGATACATGACGATTACATTGAAAAATACCTTGCCGAGGCAAGGACGGGTGCGCGCGCGCTGTCCCTCAGCGCCGTTACGGACGGCAGGGAGGCTTATGCCGCTGCGGACGTCGTCGTTATCGCCGTGCCGACGAATTACGATCCGAAGCTCGATTTCTTCGATTGCTCCGCCGTCGAGTCGGTGCTCGGCGATATTGACCGCGCCGTACGCTCCCGCGGGGGCAAGGCGCCGCTCATCGTGATACGGTCGACCGTGCCCGTCGGCTATACCGAAAAGATACGAAGCGCCATGCGGGATACCGCCGTTGCGGACGGCATAATATTCAGCCCCGAATTCCTGCGCGAATCGAAGGCGCTTTACGACAACCTGCATCCGAGCCGCATAATCGTCGGCTGCGGCGATTCCACGCGCGCCGGCGCGGAGCTTTTCGCAGGGCTTCTGGCGGACGGCGCGGAGGACAAGGACGTGCCCGTGCTGTTCATGGGCTTCACCGAGGCGGAGGCGGTAAAGCTGTTCGTCAACACCTATCTCGCCCTGCGCGTTTCGTTTTTCAACGAGCTTGACACCTACGCCGAGGTCAAGGGGCTCGATACCGCGGACATAATAAAGGGCGTCTGTCTCGATCCGCGCGTGGGCGATTACTACAACAACCCCTCCTTCGGCTACGGCGGCTACTGCCTGCCGAAGGACACGAAGCAGCTGCTTGCGAATTACGACGACGTGCCCGAAAGGCTTATTAACGCGATAGTGGAGAGCAACCGCACGCGCAAGGATTTCATAGCGGAGCAGGTGCTTAAAGCGGCGGGCGGCTCCGGCGGGAAGACGGTCATAGGCGTGTACCGCCTTGCGATGAAGACCAACTCGGACAATTTCCGTCAGTCCTCCATACAGGGCGTAATGAGGCGCATTAAAGAAAAAGGCGCCTCCGCAGTCATATTCGAGCCGACGCTTGAGGACGGGAGCGAATTCTGCGGAAGCAGGGTGATGAACGATCTTGAAAAATTCAAAGAGACCTGCGGCCTGATCATTGCGAACCGTTACGACAGCGCGCTTGACGACGTAAAGTTCAAGGTCTACACCCGCGACCTTTTCGGCAGGGATTGAGCATGAAATAAAAGTCCGATGCTTTGGGCGCATTCACTTAACGATATGCACCCTTTGCGCCGGGCTTTTTTTCGTTTATCATTTCGCTTCGGCGGGAGCGGGCTCCTGAGCCTGCTTCGGCACGCCGAGCAGCGTGAAATAATGCTGATAGGCGCGGTTATAAGCGGCGTTGAACGATTCGTCCCCTCCGGAATGGAGCTTTTCGAAGTAAAGATGCTCATGGTCGGCAAGCTCCGGATGGACGCGGACGACGGTCGCGGCGCCGACGTTGGAGCAAACGTCGCCGATGCGCTGGAACTCCACCATGAGCCCGGTAAACGTCGTATCGGCAAGCGTATTGCATTCGCCCGTGCTCATGCGCTTCAGATGGTTGCGGCGGAGCACTGCGATAAGATCTCCGGCGACCTGGACGAGCGGCTCGATCCTTGCCGCGGCTTCGACGTCCCTCTTTGCGAAGGTCTGCTCCGTTTCGTCCAGTATGTTGGTAAGCACGCTTTCGAGGACCGCAAGCTCCGAGATCGCGGCGGCGGAAAGCGAAGTCTCGTTCTTTTTGAGCGTTTCCGCATGAGCGGCGATATTAACGGCGTGGTCGCCCAGTCTCTCGAATTCGGAGGTGATCTTGTAATACTGATTGAGTATCGCTATATGATTGTCTATCTGCAGATGCGGAAGGAAATCGACCATGTATTTGCTTATCTGGTCGGTCATATGGTCGATCTCATCCTCCTCCGCGAGGATCTGCTTATGCACTTCGGGATCGTATTCCTTCAGGAGCCCGAAGGATTTTTCTATATTTGCGCGCGAGGCGGTGAAAATCGCGAGCAGCGTTTTATAGCAGCTTTGAAGCGCGAGCGCGGGGGTGTTGAAGAAGACCGGATTGAGCGTGTCGGTCACAGGCTTATACTTGCTCTCCTTGGCGGGCTTGTCCTTCACGATGCGGAGGCTGAGCTTCTCGAACACGCCGAGCAGGGGCAGCAGCAGGAGCGCGCAGCACAGATTGAATACCGTGTTGGTGTTGGCGATTATGCTCGAATTGACGGGCGCGTTCCAGAGCCGGTCGAGCAGACCGAGCTTATGCACGATCACGACGCCCGCGAGCACGAGTATGCTCTTGGCGAGGTTGAACAGTATGTTCACTATGCCGACCCTGCGCGCTTCGGTCTTGGAGCCGATGGAAATGACTATGGCGGTGGTCACGCAGTCGCCGAGATAGACGCCGACTATAACGGAATAGATCGCCTTGAAGGTCAGCTGACCCGATGACGAGAACGCCTGCAGTATGCCGATGGTGGCTGACGAGCTCTGCAGCATGAAGGCAACGCCCGCGCCGGTGGCGTAGCCGAGGAGCGGGTTTTTGCCGAGTCCGGAGAAGAGCTTTTCGATTATGCCGGATTCATTAAGCGTATTAACGGCGCCGGTCATATTAAGAAGACCGGAGAACAGTATTCCGAAGCCGATCGCGATATTGCCGATGGAACGGGAATTTTTGATAACGCTCGTCATTATCAGAGCTATGCCGATAATGAGCGCGATGGGCGCGAGCGTGGAGGGCTGGAATATGCGGAGTATGTTCGAGGCGGATGAATCGATATCGAGCAGACGGATTATCTGACCGGTGACGGTCGTTCCGACGTTGGCGCCGACGATTATGCCGAGCGACTGATGCAGCGAAAGTATGCCGCCGGCAACGAGACCCGCGGTGATGACTATCGTAGCCGTCGACGACTGTATGAGCGCGGTAACGAGCAAGCCGAGGATAAACGCCTTGAACGGGTTGTTCGTGACCTTGCTCATGGCTTTTTTCAGCGTGCCCGAAGAATTCTCTTTTAATGAGTCGCCCATCAGGCGCATGCCGTAAAGGAACATGGCAAGCCCGCCGAGAAGCGAGATCACGTTAAAAAAACCCATGATCGATCCCCTGAATGTGATGATAGCGTTTGGATTGACACAAAAAATGATACCATAATAACGCTCGTTCCGTCAAGGATTTCATATTATTCTTCACATAAAAGACATAATCCCGCGCATCCTTCAAGCAAGGCTCATATTGCACAAATCCCCGTTATTTGATATAATGATCGTTAACAAAGAACAGGCAGGAGGATCCTATGAAAAGCACCACCGCAGTCACCCTTCCCCTTTCCGGGAGAATAGATTCCAACAACGCGCAGGCTGAGGAAGCGAAGCTTCGCTCCGGGCTTGAGGGAAAGGGATCCGCCGCCGTGATACTCGACGCCGCGAAGCTCGAGTACATTTCCAGCGCCGGCTTGAGGATCCTGCTTCGTTTGAAGAAGGATCACCCCGATCTCACTATAGAAAACGTCAGCTCCGAGGTGTATGAGATCCTCGACATGACCGGCTTTACCGAAATGATGAACGTTGAAAAGGCTTACCGCATTATTTCGGTAGATGGCTGCGAGGAGGTCGGCCGCGGCGCGAACGGCACGGTCTACCGCATAGACAACGACAACGTGGTGAAGGTCTACAACGATCCCGAGGCGCTTGAAGAAATCCGGAACGAGCGCGAGATGGCGAAGCTTGCCCTGATACTCGGGATACCCACCGCCATATCCTACGACGTTGTGAAGGTCGGGGACAGCTACGGTTCCGTGTTCGAGCTTCTGAACGCGCGTTCATTCTCGAAGATACTCGCGACTGAGCCGGATAGATTCGACTGGTGCGTGAAGGAGTACTCGGGGCTTTTGAAGAAGCTCCATGCTACCGTCGTTCCCGAGGGAAAGCTCCCGTCGATAAAGAAGACCGCGATGAAATGGGCGGAGTTCATGAGGGATTATCTTCCCGAAGCCGATCACAAGAAGCTGTTGGATCTGTTCGGATCCGTTCCCGAGAACCTGCACATGGTGCATGGAGATTATCACACCAAGAACGTCATGCTTCAAAACGACGAAGTGCTGCTCATAGACATGGACACGCTCTCCGTCGGCGATCCGATATTCGAGCTTTCGGCGATCTACAATGCGTTTGTCGGTTTCCACGAATATGATCACGAAGGGATCAAGGCATTCCAGGGATTTGATTTCGAGACCGCGAATCGTTTCTTCTACGCGGTGCTCTCGGACTATCTTGGGACGAGCTCAAAAACAAAGCAGACGGAAGTCGTCAACAAAGCGCGTCTGATCAGCTACACGCGCCTTATAAGGCGCTCGATAATACACGGCGGGCTCGGGAGTGAAAAGGGCCGCGCCGAGATCGCTCTCTGGAAGGGCGAGCTAACGGAGCTTCTGCACAATATCGACGAGCTGACGTTTTCAAAGGATGAGCTTATAATCCCCGCCGAGCGAAAGAACCTTGACGAGGTGCTTTCGTTCATCGACGAGCATATCGGGCTTCTTGCCCCGTCCGAAAGGGCGAGGATGCAGCTCGCCGTCGCCGCGGAGGAGATATTCGTGAATATCTCCGATTATGCCTATACACCGTTCAAGGGCGACGCGAAGGTCAGGATCACCGCCAGCGAAGAAGAACGGGCGGTGACGGTCGCTTTCGAGGACGGCGGGATGCCTTACGATCCGCTTAAGAGACAGGATCCCGATATTTCGCTCCCCGCCAAAGAAAGGACGCCCGGCGGGCTGGGGATATTCCTCGCCAAGAAGCTTACCGACGAGCTGAGCTACGAATACAGGGAAGGCAAAAACATTCTTAAATTCAAGAAAAATCTTTCATGACGGAGCTTTTCTCAATTGATACGGTTCGACACGCGCGATAAAAAGCCCAAGCTTTACGGGCTTGCGGTAATAACGGCGGCATTCGCCGTTTTGATAACGCTCGCCGCGCTTTTAGGCGGAGAAAAAGCCGCCGTCCCCTGCGAGGCAGCCGTAATAGCGTATCTTATCCTCGCCGAGGCGGCTCTTATCAACGCGTTCGTCGGGCAGCTCAAATACAATCCGTATTCTTACAACACCATTTACTATATCGGCTTTGCCTTGTTCGTCCTTTCGCTGATCGCAACGAACGCCTTCCTGCTTATAAGGATGATCAGGGAGCCGCTCTTTCGGCAGGCGGAGCAGATACTCTACGTTTTCCTTAATTCGGCAAAGGTGTATATGCTGGTTTCCGCGCCGTTCATACTGGTATTCTCCGCCGCGCTCTTCATTTCGAACGTCTCCCTGCTCGTTCACGAGCGCAAACGCTTCGTAAACGTGCTGGGGATAATACTCGCCGTACTTCTTGTAGCGGGTGAATCGGTGTTCTTCTTCTACGATATGTACGCGAGCGGCAGTACGATTCAGGTCATGATCCACGATCTTTTCGGAAACCTGTTCGCCGCGGTGTACCTTTACTTCGAGTGCATGCTGATCGGCGCGATAATCGCAAACGTTATCGTCGTCAGATACGAGCCGGAAAAGGACAAGGATTACCTGATAATACTCGGCTGCGGGCTTAAGAAGGACGGTTCCCCCACTCCCCTTCTAAAAGGGCGTGTCGACCGCGCGATCGAGTTTTACGAAAAGCAGAAGACCGAGACCGGAAAGCCGCTCTGTTTTGTGACCTCCGGCGGGCAGGGTCCCGACGAAGCCGTTTCGGAAAGCCTCGCCATGAAGCGATATCTTATGGAGCGCGGGATCCCGGAGGAAATGATAATCGAGGAGGATGCCTCCCGCGATACCTTTGAGAATATGAGATTCTCAAAGGAAAAGATCCTTGAGCGACGCCCGGATGCGAAGGTCGCATTCTCCACCACCAATTACCACGTGTTCAGGAGCGGGATATTCGCCCGGCGCGTAAAGATGCGCGCGGTGGGTATCGGCGCAAAGACCAAATGGTATTTCTGGCCCAACGCCGCCGTCCGCGAATTCATCGGGCTTTTGACGAATCACCGTACAAAGCAGGCGATAGTGCTCGGCAGTATGATAGCCGCTTACGTGATCATGACGTTGATCGCTTATCTAAAGCGCTGAGGCGCAGCCTTCCATCCGAGACCGAAAAGGGAGATTTTTATGCGAGAGATACCGATAACCGACCTGACGCCCGTCAGGATAGGACAGATCGAAAACGAAAAAGCCGGCACCGGCTGCACGGTATTCCTTTGCGAAAGGGGTATGCGCGCCGGACTCGACGTGCGCGGCGGCGGTCCCGCATCAAGGGAAACGCAGCTTTTGAACCCGCTCATGGCGGCAAACGAGATACACGCGATAGTCCTTGCGGGCGGGAGCGCGTTCGGCCTCGGGGCGGCGAACGGAGTGATGCGCCTTCTTGAGGAGCGCGGCTTCGGCTACGACGTGGGCGTGACGAAAGTGCCCCTCGTAGTGCAGTCGGATCTTTTCGATCTGACCGTCGGCGACCCCTTCACAAGACCCGATGAAGAAATGGGTTACGCCGCGGCGAAGCTCGCCATGGACGCGCCCAATTACCGCGACGGCAATTTCGGCGCGGGCTGCGGGGCGACCGTCGGCAAGATAGCGGGCATGGACACCTGCATGAAGACCGGCATGGGAAGCTTTGCCGTCGAGATAGGCGAGCTGAAGATAGGCGCGGTCGTCGCGCTGAACGCGCTGGGCGACATATTCGATTGGAAGACCGGCAGGCAGATCGCCGGGCTGCTTTCGGAGGACAGGACCTCCTTCAGGAGCTCGCCGGAGGTGATAAGCTCTAACATAACGAGGGTCAAGAACCGCTTCGTCGGCAATACGACGCTCTGCGTGATATTGACCAACGCATATTTTGAGAAGACCGCTCTCTGCAAGATCGCCGGCATGGGGCACGACGGTTACGCGCGTTCGATCCGCCCGGTGCACACTTCGCTTGACGGCGACAGCATTTACGCCGTTTCCGCAGGCTGCGTCGAGGCGGATCAGGAAACGGTCGGCACGCTTGCGGCGGAGGTCGTGAGCGAAGCAATAGTCCGCGCCGTCACTAGCGCCGAAAGCGCATACGGCTTCCCCGCGGCGCGGGATATTCCCCCGAAAGGAGCAGATGATCGATGAGCTCGCATTACACGAAGGCCGTCATGGATCCCTCCGGATTCGTGCTTTTATCGGATCAGATCCCCCAGATAATACAGGAGATCCGGTATTTTTCGACCTATAATTTCATAGGCGACCGCATAGACGGCTATGAGGAGCCCTGCGCCGTGCTTACAAGGGAGGCGGCGCGCGCGCTCAAGTCGGTCAGCAACGAGATGATCGTGCACGGATTCAGGCTCAAGGTGTTCGACGCCTACCGCCCCGCATGCGCGGTAAAGCATTTCGTGCTCTGGGGGATCGAGGATCAGGATATCAGGATGAAGCCCTACTTCTATCCCGGGCTCGAAAAGCAGGAGCTCTTTGCCAAGGGCTATATTGCCAAGCTCTCGAGCCATTCCCGCGGGAGCACGGTCGACCTCACTCTCCTTGACATGAAGACCGGGAAAGAGGTCGACATGGGCAGCCCGTTCGACTTTTTCGGCGAGATATCGCATCCCGACTGCAGGAGCGTAACGGAGGAGCAGTACGCGAACCGCATGATGCTCCAAAGGGTGATGGTGCGCAACGGCTTTAAGCCCCTTGACTGCGAATGGTGGCATTTCACGCTTGAGGGCGAGCCCTATCCCAATACCTATTTCGAATTCCCCGTATCGTCCGAATATTTAAGAAAATAAATAACAACTGCCCGGGAGCGAGCCTCGCTCCCGGGCGCTTTTTTGAATGCTGCGGGCAAGCCCCCGTGCGGATCTCATCTGCCCCGCGGGATGCCCTTTTTTGCTGCTTATTCCGTCACCACACCGTCGGAAATGCGGATGATGCGGTCGGCATAGTTTGCCATGCCCTGATCGTGCGTGACCATTACGATAGTGCGGCGGTATTCCTCCGAGCAGAAGCGTAAAAGCTCCGCGACCTTTTTGGAGTTCTCCGCGTCGAGGTTGCCGGTGGGCTCGTCGGCAAGTATGACCGCCGGCTCCGTTGCGAGTGCGCGTGCGATGCTGGTGCGCTGCTGCTCGCCGCCCGACATCTCGTGCGGGAACTTGTCGCGGCAGTGGAGTATGCCGAGATCCTCCATAAGCTTTTCGACGGCGGCCTTATCCTCCGTGCGTCCGTCCAGATGGATCGGGAACACGATGTTCTCATATGCCGTGTACTCCGGGAACAGGTTGTAATCCTGATAGATAAAGCCTATGCGCCTCCTGCGGAAGCGGGCAAGCTCCGCGTCCTTTAAGCCCGAAACCTTCTCGCCCTCGATATAGAGCTCGCCCGTATCGGATACGTCGAGCGTCGCCAGTATCCTCAAAAGTGTCGATTTTCCCGAGCCGGATCTTCCGATTATGGCGACGAATTCACCCTCGGTGAACGCAAGGTCGGTCTCCTTCAGGGCGTACACCGGCACCTCGCCCTTGTACGTGCGGCTTATGCCCTTTGCTTCCAATACGTATTTTGCGGTTTTCATATCTTCGCTTCCTTTCTTTTTATCGGTTATTTTTTCTCTCTTTGCAGCGCTCCGGAGGTGATGAGCCAGTAAATGAGCATCAGTACTGCGAGCGCGGGCAATATCACCTGCGGACCGATGACGCTTTTGATAGACTCGAGCACGTTGGGGAATATAATGTAATCATCCCCGGCAGCTATCACCTGTTTGATCAAGCCCTGTCTGTTCATTGAAAGCAACGTGAACACCGGCAGCGAAAGCACAAGCCAAAGCGTCTGTTTCGCGGCGTCCGCCATGCGCTGTTTAACGATCGAAGAGCGCTCCGTGCCTGCCCTGCGCAGTATTGCGATCTTATCCGCGAGCCTTGCGTTTTCATCGTTCTGCACAGAAGAAATGACGAAAAAGAACAGCACGGCGAGTATTGCGCCGAAGAGACCGTAAGTTGCAAGTGTGCGGAGCATCTCCTGCCGCACCAGCTCCTTGTCCTCCACCCAATTGGCGTATTCGATGTTGTATTTCGCGCAAATGTTGCTGATGCTCTTAAGAGTGCTCTCGTTGACCGACATCTCGTTAAGATAGATCCTGGCTGAGTTATAACAGGTGAATTCGCTCAATGCGTCAAAGGAAGCCTCGGGATCGCTCTTTGCAAGCTCCACCGCCTTTTCAGCAAACGCAGTCGAGCCGATGAGCTGCATGATATGGTTCTTGAACCGCATATTGCCATTAGGCAGCGAAGATATCTCCTCCCTTGCCTTTGAAGACGGGACCACTCCCGCGATACACAGGTCTATGGATACATCGTCTCTGATAACGTACGTTATCGTATCCCCGGGCTCAAAGGAATGTCCGAGCTCATCCCACGGGTTTTCCGGAAAATCGGACAGCACGAAGCCGGTATCCGTATGATAATTCCCGGCTCCCTCGCGTATAATGACGCCCTCGTCATCCACCATTACGATCACCTGCTCGCCGTTAAGGAATTTTTCCTTGTCGGCGACAGCGGGATCGAGCCATTTGGAAAACAGTTTCCACAGCCTTTCGGGATCGCTGTCTCCGTAGACCGCATATACTGCGGGCTCGCGGGACTCCATATATCTCTTGCCTTTTTCGCTGAGATCCAATTCTCCCCATCTGTCACGGTTATGATTCTGCGATTCAAGGAAAGCCTTGTAAACCGTATTGAAGAAGGGATCCTCCTCCTTGCCTTCCCAGCTGAGCCGCACATTGCCCGTATCCCTTAAACACCAATTGATCTTTCCTACGCCCGGAAGCGAGCAGAGCTCCTCTGCGAAGGCGCGCGGAATGACGGTCCTTACCGTCTGACAGGCGCCGGAGGAGCCTTCACGTTCGTTCGGCGTCTTGCCCCATTTGTTCGGTTTATACGGGATCCGCATCGTCGGTCTTACAAAAACGCCCTGCACTACCGCCGATACGTCGCAGTAATAGGCGCAGACGGATCTATAGTTCTTTATCCAATGGGCGGATATAAACGTGCAGAAAAGTATGACGGCGCAAACAAAAATGCTTATGAGACGAAGCGTCGCCGTTTTGAACGCATGTGAACGCCTGTCCCTGACGAGCGTTTCGCCGAGGGAAAGGTATGCGCGCTTGGATCGCTTCATCCTTCTGCTGCGGCGTTTGACGGACCGGGCGGCGGATCGGCTCAGTATCCTTCTCCTTGCGGTTATTCCCCGCCCTGCGAATATCATTAGCGCCGCCGCAAGCGAGAGCGCAAGCGTACACCCAATACAGGCGAGTATCGTCAGAAGAGTGCCCGGATAAAACGCGAACGCGAATGAAACTCCCGTTGCCCTTCCCACGATGAAAGCAGCGAAGAAGCCCACGATATATGAGACGGCAAGCGAAACGAACGCCGTCGGAAGCACCGAAAGCACGCACTCGTACGCCGCCATGGAGAATACCTCGAAGGTCGTGGCGCCGATCTCCCTCATCCGCATGAAGAACAGCCTTCGCTTGCCCAGATAGGACGCCATAAGGTAAGCGATGATGCTTGCGCTGAGGACAATCAAAAGCACCGTCATCCCGCGATACATGCCCGCATTTCCCCAAAGGGGATTGGTGAATGCGGAACGGTTCACGACGAAAAGGGATTCGTCGGGCTTTCCGCTGTTTTCGAACGAGGTGAACAATTCCTCAGCCGTTTCCCACACCCTGCCTTTTTTGAGATCGGGCGAGAGTTCGTAAAAGAATACCTCGACCTTATCCACGGCAAGCTCGTCGAATCTGTTTGCCGTGATCACGGCGGACGGCAGATCGGGGTTTAAGTCCATGCCGTTTACGATGCACTGCGTCATATTGTCCCAGCCAACGCTGTAACGCTCCATCGTTCCGACGAGTTTGAAGCTTACCTTGTTGAGCTTCTTTGTTCCGAAAACACGCTCCGGAGTAAAATCCTTGCGTTCGGGATACCGATCCCCGTCGGGAACAGCTTCCGAAGCTTCGCCGTATTCAGCGGGCTCCGCGCCGTCGTCCTCCGCTTCGGGCTCGACACCGTCCCCATAATCGTCTTCGCCGTCAGCTCCGATCCCTGTCGGGTCCTCCGGCGGAGTCTCGCCGGGGTGCGCCTTCTTCCAAGCCTCGCAAGCCTCAAGATACAGCCGCTCACACTCCGAATAGATATAGACCATATCGTCATGCTCCGCGATATAGAAGCTGATCTCCTTTCCAAGCTCATAACTCTCGCCGAGCATCTCAAGCGCATAAAGCTCCATCACAATCTCATTATCTGCTTCCGGCCAGCGCCCATCGTAAAGCTCGATATGCTGCTGACGGGCAAATTCCGGAGTGAATGTCCCTATTGCGAGCGTCGTCGGATTTCGGTATGAATTATCGAATCCGATCTCTATATGTTCCTCGGGTATAACGTCAAAACGCGAATCGCCATAGGGTTCATCCGTCAGCGGGTCGATCTCGAGCGCGCCGGGATAAAGCCGATAAAGCGAGCTGCCGCGGCGGATGCTGCCGCACGGCACGAGAGAAGACTCGTTTTCAAAGGAATCGCCGCGCGCTCTGACCGCCCAAGTTCCGAAATTCATGTAGTTCGCCTGCATCCTGTAGGCGTTCAGATTATCCTGCAACAGGAGCGTAAACACAAGAAAAAACACCGCAAGGCAGGTCATCACGCGCATGCGCCTGACCTCTTTTTTGCGGCGTTTCAAGCCCTTTTTGAACATTCCCCATCCGTAGTCGCTCATGGCATTTCTCCTTTTAATTCTGTCGGCGGCAAGATTTTGCGCCTTTACAGTATAAGTTTAACAAACCAATCTTACAGGAACCTTACACGGAAGGGATATCTCAAAATATATTATTCTGTTATGCTGGTTTTAAGAGAGAACCGCGGGAAGACGAGCTCGACTGCGGAGCCGTTATCCGGATTTTTTATGACGAGCTTGCCGGAATGGCGGACGGCTGTCTCCTTTGCAAGGGAAAGACCGATGCCGAATGAAGTGCCGTCGTCGCTGCCGACGGCGTATCTTTCGATGAGCGCGCCGCTTCGGACGCCGGGACCGTTGTCAAAAACGGTGATCGAAACGTCCTTTTCGGTCGAGGAGACGGTGACGCGCACGGGATCGGCATTCTCCATGTGCTTTTCGGCGTTGACGATGAGGTTCCTGACCGCCTCCTTGACGCGCACCCGGTCGCAGTTCACCGTAACGCTTTCGCCCGAGACGACCGCCCTAATACCGTTTGCCTCGAGCTCGGCGGCGGTCTCCCGCACGAGCTCGATCATATCCGCGCTTTCGAATTCCATGCGGACCTTTCCCGCACGGAGGCGCGCAAGGCTTAAAAGCCCCGCCGTGTATGCGTCGATGCGGGCGGCGCATTCCCTTGCGGCGGAGAGCCTTTCCTCCGTCATGCCGCCGCGCTCCATCAGATCGAGATTCAGAAGAATGCCGCTCGTGGGAGATTTGATCTCGTGCGCGACGTTCTCGACGTATTTCCTTATCTCGTCCGCCGAATCCGCTCTCAGGGCGTTTGCCCGGTCGACCTGTGAAAAGAGCTTCGCGATCAGCCTCTCGTCGGGCGTCCCGGCTTTGAAAGGCTCCTCCCCTTTAAGCGCGGCGTTGACGCGGCGTGTAAGCTCCTCTTCGTACTTTACGCGCCGTCTTCTTTCCGCAGCGAAGAACATCGCTGCGCCGCCGACCACAAGGATCGCCGCTGCGAAGATACCGTAATACACGCCGTCGGGAACGAGCCTGCTCATGTAATGATCGACCGGGAGCGAAGAATAGCCGATTGCTTTAAGCGCCGCCCTGCCCTCCTCCGCCGACTTTCCTGAGGGCGAGGCGCCGATCAGCGCGCCCGCATACTCGTTGACTTTGCCGGGTCCGTTTTCGTTTACGGCGTCGGCAAGGCTTTCAAGCCCCATGCGCATCCTTGCCGTGAAGAACGCCGCCTCCCCCGCAAGGAGCAGACAGCAGACGACCGCCGTTATGATGATCACCGCAGAGTATCTTTTCATATCAGCCTCATTTCCCCGTTACGCATGGCAGCGCCCATCTGTAACCGACGCCGCGCACGGTCTCTACAACGGGTCTGCCGTTATAACTGCCGAGCTCCTTCCTGAGCCTCGAAACGAGCACGGAAAGGGTGTTCCCGTCGACCGAATCGGCGTCGTTCGCCCAAAGCGTATCGAATATGTACTCGCGCTTAAGGAGCCTGCCGCCGCTCTTCAGGAACAGCTCGAGAAGCTCCCTCTCGCCTCGGCGCAGCGTTCTTTCCTCCCCCGCTACGAACAGCTTGCCGTCGGACAGGCGGTACTCGATATGCCCGCTTACTATCGTGCCCATAGTCTGACTTCGGCGAAGGTTCGCCTCTATGCGTGCAAGCAGCTCGCCCGCGCGGAACGGCTTTGTGACGTAATCGTCCGCCCCGCAGGACAGCCCCTCGATAACGGTGTCCTCGCCGTCGAGCGCGGTGAGTATTATAACGGGCGCATCGTGCCTTGCCCTTATTTCACGCACGAGCTCCAGCCCGGAGCCGTCCCCGAGCATTATATCGACGATATAAAGCGACACGCCGCTTTCATTCTCCGCAGCCTCGCGCCCTTTTGTGAACGAGCCCGCGCTCACGGTCTCGTAGCCCGCGCCGGTCAGGAGCTCCTTAAGTCCCGTCCTGAGCACGCCGTCGTCTTCGATCAAAAGTATCTTCAAGGTCATTCACCCCGCTTATGTTTATATAAAAAGCATAGCCCAAACGGGCGGGCTTGTCAAGAAACGCCCGAAATACGACAAAAACAACGGCGTTTCGGTCTCTTAAAAGATTTTACGAAATCGATTAAGTTTTTTCTTGACAAGTGCGGGCGGGAGTAATAATAAAAATGAATCGAATATATACCAAGCCGGACCCCGCTCACTCCGCTTAATGAACGGCATAGGCCGCGCGGCGTGGAGCTGCAGAAAAATGGATTTCGGCATTTCCGACGCGCGTATGGATGGCGTGAGGGACGAGTTGTTAAAGCATATCTGACAAACAAAGGGGCGTCTTCCCCAACGGAAGACGCCTCTGTTTTTTGCTTTGCGGCGGTCCCTGCGGCTTGACACGGAGGATGCGGTGTAATATAATATATGGAAAGTTTTAAGGAGGCGATCTGCCTTGAAAGCGCTCTTGCCCCTGCTCATCCCGTTTTTCGGCGGCGTCGCGATCGAGACCGTGAATTTCTTCATAACGCGCGCCGTGCTCAAAAAGCAGAACGGCGCGGCATTCGCCGTACCCCTGCGTGCGCTGCTCGCGGGCGGGTACATGGTCGCGGTATATTTCATTGCGCGGGCGGTGACTCCCGATCCCGGCAGATATCTTATCGCCGCGGCGGTCGGGGCTTCGGCGGGGCTCCTGGTTTTCACTATACTGCTGATGAGAAGCAGTCTGAAGGGAGGCGGCGAAAATGGGTGAAGCGAGCGAACCCATCGTAAAGCTGTTCGGATGGTTCGACATCTCGGCGGAGGTCATAACCATGTTCGTTATGATAGCCGTCGTCGCGGTCGTTTCTCTTATCGTCACACGCAATCTCAAGGAGCGCCCCGGCAAATTCCAGAACATGATCGAGGCGGCTGTCGAATACCTTGACTATTTCTTTACCGACATCCTCGGCAAAAAATACGCGAGGAAATACCTCTTCTACCTCGCCTCGCTTTTCGCGTTCATAATAATAGCAAACTACTCCGGGCTGATCCCCGGCGTGGGGTACTTCCGCTGGTTCAAGGCGCCGACCTCCTCGCTTTCGGTCACGCTCGGTCTTTCGATATGCACCTTCTTCTTCATCCAGATCGCCGGCATCAGCATGGGCGCGAAGCACTATCTGAAGCATTTCCTCACCCCGATCGTGCCGCTCATACTGATGGATGAATTCATTAAGCCCGCTTCCCTTGCGCTGAGGCTCTTCGGCAACATATTCGGCGAGGAGACCGTGCTCGAAAACCTGTACAACATAATCCCCATCGGCGCGCCGCTGATCATGATGGCGCTTTCGCTCATATTCTGCGCGATTCAGGCGATGGTCTACACGATGCTTACCGCCTCATATCTTGAGGAGTTCATAGAAGAATAACAGTAAAGGAGAAATCATCTTATGACGGATTCCGCGTTTTATGCCATTGCAGCCGCGTTTGCGATAGCTGTTTCGACCCTCGGTCCCGCCCTCGGTCAGGGCAAGGCGGCGAGGGCGGCGCTTGAGAGCATCGCCCGTCAGCCGGAGGCGGCGAAGGATATTCGTTCGACGCTGCTGCTTTCGCTCGCGCTGATGGAGGCGCTGACCATTTACGGTCTGCTCATCGCGTTCATGCTGGTGAACAAGATCAAGTGACCCCTTTGGGCGAGGAAAATGTCAATCAAGATATCCGACATAATCTGGACGATAATATGCTTCGGGCTGTTCACGCTGGTCATCAACCTGCTGCTTCTGAAGCCCATGCTCCGGTTCATGGACGCGCGAAAGGAGAGGCTTGAAAAAGCCCGCGCGCGCAAGGCGGAGCTCGACGGGCTGATGGCGGAGGCGGACGAAAAGCGCGAGCTTCAAAACGCCGAGGAAAAACGGCTCCTCACGCAAAGCAGGAAGGAGCGGGTCAGCGCCGCCTCCGAGCAGGCAAAGCAGGAGCTTAAGGATTTCGAGGCGGAGCTTTTGCTGCGCGAAACCGAAGCCAAAGCCCGGATAGAAGCGTTCTCCCTTGAGACGGATAAAAAGCTCGGCGCCGCCATTGAAACGATGGCGGACGCTTATACGGATAAGCTCATTACGGGCGTACGGGGCTAAATGGAACTTGTTTATACATTGATAAACTTCCTTCTGCTTTCGTTTATCGTCTTCATCTCGCTGAGGGAGACCATAAAAAATATA
>JAEEGH010005422.1_pt1 | contig 32043 bp, 18 predicted proteins | sample 9134181 | NCBI WGS metagenome assembly JAEEGH01 (sample SAMN16246544, study PRJNA631951) | gut metagenome | biome: gut microbiome; feature: rumen; material: DP-attached | host: Bos | place: Iran: Karaj | collected 2018-10
ATCCAAGGTTCACTGCGGTAACGACATCTTTTATCTGATTCGGATTGTATGAGGCAAAGTTTATGTTTTGATCACCTAATATAGCGTAGGACATACTGTTTGAAATAAATGCAGAACCTGTAGTTACCGCTATCCCCTGCCAGTCGCTCCAGCTGTTAAATGCATCCACAACTCCGCTAAAACCATCGTCGATAAATGCGTTCGTAAACTGCGTTGTAATTGAAGATGAAGAAGTAATTCCCGTCTTTAAGAACACTCCCCCGATTCCACCGACTTTTGACGCCGCCCCCATCGCAGCGCCTGAGGCTCCTGTAATAGCTCCGCTCACCGCTGCCTTTGCAACATTCTTTGCCGCTTCATCCCAGTCGTGATATCCCACGCCGACGTCTGCAAGTTCAAAGGTAAGTTCGTTGGTAGCCATTATCGCCGCACTCACCGCCACCGCAAGCATGGCTCCCGCTCCGAACGTACACACAGTTGCCGCGATGGACGCAACCATCGTAGAAAACTCTCTTATACTCGGTCCCGGGAAGGTGTCACTGCACCACAGCTTTCTCTCCCAGGTCGGGGCGTCCAAGGCTTCCCAGCCGGCCATTTCTTTCTGGCTATTGGTCTGGAAATCCAGAAGAATCTTTCCGACAAGGCCTTTTCCTAGCTCAACCTGCCCCTTGTACTGCTCGCCGTAAGCATATTTTTCAAATTCGCCAACGATGTAGCTTACGTTCTTAGTGCCGTTCTTATCGTCACCGGTGGCAGCGAGTCCGCTTACACCAAAGATTGAGTTTTCCCAGTCGGTAAGCTGAGCACTAACTAAAGTCATTATAACAGAAAATTCATTGCTGTCAATTTGTTCATAAAGTATGTCTAAATTAAGTTCAGGTTCGTCTGCCTTAAAGTCCTTCCATAAACGCACCTTTACCTTTTCTGTCTGTGTGCTAAAGACACTAACATCCTTTGTGATTGTCTTTGTGTATGCTCCGTTTGACTTTTTGTAGCCTTCATTGTAGGCTCTGTCATCAAAGCCCCGCTCAGTTTCGCGGTTCTTCGCTTCAATTTTTGCAAAAGTTTCTTTTCGGCGGGCTTCTGCTTCTATGGCAAACTGCTGGGATGCCGCTCTTGAAGAAACATTTTCTGCAATTGTCGTAGTCTCATCAAATATTTTCTGTACTATTTCTGAAAGTTCAAGAAGAGTATAATCTGTGCTGCCTTTTAACGCGTAAGCAGGCTTTGTAACATCTTCGATTGACTCTGCACGCTTATTAAGAAGAGTGTTGACTTGGGCAATCTTTGTCTGATTTAAGATTGTGTCTACCATCTGGCCTGCATCAAAGTCGTCTTTACTAAATTTCTCTAGTGTACGAACCTTCTGCCGGGCTTCTTCCAGAGATGCCGAACTTGCCTTTACCGCTCCTCCTTCAGTCAAGCTTACGATGCTACGCGCTGCAGCCTCGCTGAACATCTGGTCTATCCAGTCCGCCTTGTCGCTTTCAAAACCATCCAGTGCATTCTGCCACTGTGCTGTCAGCATATTGTAGCGCGTGATAAATGTATTCTGAAACTCTTTATATTTCTTTTCAAGTTCCGCAAATGCCTTGTTCCACTCTCTGTTACCCGAGACAGCTATTTCTTTTGTCTGCGCAAGAATTGTGTCCAGTTCTTTTTCATATACCAGTCTGCTGTGTTCAAGTTCACTCTGGTATTGAGCTTTTTCACAATAGCTCTGGTAGCCTAAAATATCACAGAAGGAAAACAGGTAGCTGTGCATAAACTCTATAAGCGCACTTTCTGTGAAGGTGTTTAAGTTTGCACCGGCTGCAGCTGTTTGTATAAGCTTTGCATAATAGTCCAGTGATTTCTGTAAATAAACTCTCTGGTCGGCTGCTTTTTCCCACTCTGTTTTTGCAGCTGACTTAATATTTGCAATGTCGCTTTGTGTAAGTGGCTTTTCTTTATATTCTTCAAGCAGAGACGCAATGGATTGAGCGCTCTGTGTCTGTGTATTCCGGACAGACTCAGCGAGCTCAGTCAAAATCGCATTCTTTTTGCTTTCAATATCTGCCTGCTTTTCTGGAATCAGGCCTTTTAATAGCTCTGTCACCTTTCCTTCGTCGTCTTTGACAGTTTCAACTCTTACGTATCGTTCTAGCTTTGTAAGGTAGTCGTTTGCTTTTGCCTGTTCTGTAAGTTCAGAAAGTTTTTTCTCTGTGTTTACATAAATTCCCAAAAGCGAGAGAACTTCGTTTTCCTGCCGGCTCAAAAGGGCAGTATTTCCGTTTTCAAGACCTTCAACAACACCTCTGTACATCGCGGCGGCCTTCCCTGTGTCGTCTTTAAACTTAAAGACCCCGAATAAAAATGATGACAGGTATGTATGGTTGCTTTCCGTTTTCTTGAGACTTGATTTTAGTTTTGAAAAAGCTCCCTGCTTAAGATAATAGACGGTAAATGTCTTGATAAAATTTCCGAGACTTTGTGCCTCGTAATAATTTATACAACCGTTGATTTGTTCCAGATAATCTGTATGCGAGTTTATATATAAATTATATATTTCTTCCAGGTATGCAAGTCTTGCTTCTTTGTAACGTTTGGCGCAGTCAACATCTTCTTTTTTATCCGGCGCGCCGTTTAAGCTGTAGTTTGCATTAACTTCCGGATCAATATACTCTATGAGAGCTTTTTGTTCTTCGCTTCCGTTTTTTGTTATGTAATAAAGAGTTGCAATAAGCAGTTCTTCAAAATCCTTACTAAAATACGGTACCGTCTGATTGCCTTTATCATCTGTGTCCCTGTAAAAAGAACTTATCCAGTCAAGAGCATCTCTTTGTGTAAGTGTTTTTGTAACATCATTTCCGTCTTTATCTTTTTGAGTAATTTCTTTTTCCCAGTTTTCGCTTACAAAAGAAGAGGCCGCTGTCTTTAATTCGTATGAAGCCAGTTGAATCTGCTGTGTCTCGTCCTGGTATTTTGCGTTTAATTCATCATACTCATCTAAAAATACTTTGAGTTGTGTATCTAAAGTTTTAATTGATTCAAGTTTTTTATCATCAAATACATATGTTGAGTTTTTCCCGGCTTCTTCAACACCTTCAAGATATGCCTCATAAACTGCAATTTCTTTCTGCAGGTTTTGTAAGGTCTGACTCGGGCTTACAAAGTTTTCGTCATTTTCATCATGTAGGTAAACTGACTGAGACCAGTTTTTTATTGCGTCTGCAATTCTGACGGCTTTTCTGAGATCTTCCATCTCATTCATTTTGAGATTCAAGTCTATTACAAAATCATTGTAAGTATCCGTCGAGCTTTTATATTCTGCTTTCACTTCTTCAAGAGCATTTACTGCTTCCCGGCAGGCAATTTCTTTTTGTTTAAGCTCCTGTTTTATTAAATCAAGCCTTTCTTCTGTTTTTTTAACGTTATACGAATCCAGTGCGTCTACTGATTGTGCCAGGATGACGGCTGCAGAAAAAAGATTATTTTCTTTTTGTTCAATATCTTCGCTTGAACCAAGTCCCGTACTTTCAATCTTCTTGTATTCTTTTTCAGACAGTGTAAAAAACTTGTAGAGACTTTCAAGTTTTGCTGAGTAATAGTCGTTTATCCGTTTTTCTATGTCCTTTATGTTTTCCTGGTATGACGCCCTGTATTCGCTTTTTTTAGAATCATCTGTAAGAACCAAGTTGACAGTCGTTTCAAAATCAAGGGCCATTAACGCATCGTTCCATAATAATTCATTCCGGTAATAATGGCTTAAAACCATTGTATAAAAACTCAAAACATAGTCGGACGTTTCTGTGCTTTTTGTAAGATGTTCAATCTTTTCTCTTATTGACCAGGCATCGACTGTTAACTCCTGACTAGTCTCGTCTTCCGGGTTTGCTTTTATGGTTCTTGTATCATTCTCAAGAAGTTTCCGGTTGTTTTTGACATAATTATAGGAAGCCATGTCGAGAAGGCTGATAAAATAACATTCAAGAGTCTGTTTTTGTTCGCTGTTCAGCCTTAAATACTCCTCTGTATTCTTGAGTTCGTTTATTCCGGTTAAAAAGTTCTGTAAAACTGTATCAAAATCATTTTCACCGTCTAAAACAAGGTCTACTGATTTTAATTTTTCGCCAAAATCTCTTCTGTATTTGTCATAAGACGAGCAGAGTGATTTTATCGAGTGTGATGCTCCGTCGTTCTTATAACTCTTTTTGTTGTTTGAATAAATACTATTTACAGAAGAACAGATTGGGTTAAGCTTTGAAAGCAGATTCTTGAATGTTTCGTCGTAATATAATTCAGTGTTTGTAATCATGTCATAATCGTCTTCATCGTCATAATCCGAGTCAAAATCCTGATAGAGCATAAAGGTTCTTGCTGCCTCATACTCTGGACCAGAGTTTTCGTTTGCTGCGTTTACCTTTGTCTCATACAAGGCTCTCATGCTTTTCAGAAGTTTTTGAACGGTTTCGTTTATGACAGTTTGTGCCTCTTTCTTATAATTTTCATTCTCTGACTTTGAGACACTTGCTTTTGCGTCGATTATTTTTTGAATGTTCTCTTTGTACAGGGCAATAAGACCATCATTAAAGAGTTCTCCGTCTATTTGTGGATTATCGCTATTAAGTGCGATTTCCAAAGAATCTATATTGTTTTTTGTACTTACAAGAGCTGCAAGATAACTGCGGTTTTCTTCTTCTGCAGTTTCCTGGTTTGCCTCGTCAGACCTGTCTTTCCAGTAATTCAATTCACTGGCGGCACTGGCTAAAGCTTCTGTAAGCTTAGCATTAAAATCTATGAGTTCATTTTTGACTTTTGTTAAAAATACTTCCTGATAATTTAATTTTGTTTTTGCAAGTTCGCTTTTGTATGCAAGGGTCGCATTTTCAAGTTCTGCCTTAGCTGCCGCAAGTTTTTGTTCTGCATTGTTCACGTCTTGTGCGGCCTGCTGTATCTGCCCTTTTAAATACTCAAGTCCGCTGGTTTTATTTCCCTTTTCGTCTGTGCTGCCTTCCTTGAGTGAAAGCCATTCTGCATGTGCGCTGTCATAAGCTTCATGTGCGTTTTTTGCAGCTTCTTCCAATTCTTCCGTTGTTTTTCTTTGTTCAAGTGAAAGTTCATCATAATCTTTTACAGCCTGTGCAATCTGCTCTTCTTCTTTGAGAATGTTTATCGTGTTCTGAATCTGTAAAAGTTGCAGATCAACGGCTGACGGCAATAATTCACTTACTGTTAATGAGTCCTGGGATTCCTCGGTACCCTGTAAAACTAAAGCAGGAAAGTTTTTTATAACCTGGAGCGCATCGTTTATTTTTTCTTTTATTTGAATTATTGACTCAAACCAGCCTGTAAGACTTTTTTGTGCCTGTATAAAACCGCTTGTAATTTCAAAGTTCTTATCATTTTTTAGGCTTGAATTACCTTTTAACTGTTCAATAAAGACATCAAGGTCGGTAAAGTCTTCTTTTTTACAGCTCTCCTCAAAAAGTAAATCTATTTTTTCACAAAAGTCTTTATTATTATAAAATGGCACAAAAAGGGAATATGTTTCTTCTGCCTTATCGATAAAACTTAAAAGTGCTTCCCATTCAATATCAACATTATCTTCTTCCTCGTCTTCATCGTCGCTGCTGTTTGACTCTGACGCAATCTGTTCCAGTTCTTCTTTTGTGTAATAATTTGTGTAACCCCTGTAACCAAATCTGTAAAGGTCTTTTATGAGTTCTTCAAGGAAGGTAAGACCGTCCTCTCTTTGAAGGCACTGCTCAATATCAAGGTGCAGTAATTTCTCATATTGATCTTTGCTGTTTTCTGTATAATCAGGATTATCTATTCCAAGTTTATCCAGGTATTTTTCTACAAACCATTTGTATTGTGAGTTTTCGCGTAATGGCTTATCCTTTGTTAAAAAGGAGGTGGCCTTTTCAACCTGGTATACATTAAAATATTCGTCCAGTACATTATTAATTGTCTGTTTCCAGGATTCTAAAGGTTTTTTGTATGAATTGTAATTTTTAGTAAAAATGTTTTTTAGTTTTAAAAGATATGCTTCAAGGATTTCGTTCTGCGCATCTATAACTTTCTGGATGTCATCTTCTTTAACATTTGCACCGTCAAAGTTCTGTATGCTGTCAATTAACTTTTTTATATAATTAGTTTCTTCATTTTTTATGAATGTGTCTATGTCGTCCTTAAAATCGCCCGCGTCTTCTGTCTTCCAGTATGAGTATATCCCGTTGTATTTTTCGCTCCACATATTTGCCCAGTCTGTTACACTGCCAATACTTGTTAGGAGAAGGTTCCTCAGGTTGTAATAGTTTTCTGTGAGGGCAACAGAATAATCAAGATATGTCTGCTTTTGTGTCTCAAGGCTTTCTGTGTACTGACTTAATACGAGTTGAATTTCATCGCTGTAATCGCTTTTTAGTGTGCTGATTTGGGTTTCAAGGTCTTTTATCTTTGTAGTTATCTGTGTATTCCATTCAGTTCGCCGGGTCTGAAGCTCCTGTAGTGCTGCTGTCCACACCGTGCAGGCCTCATTGTATGTGTCATTTGCGCTGTTTTCCCATTCTGTTCGGTCATTCAAAAAGTCCTGTTCTGCCTTTGCCCAGCTTTCAAGCCCCTGATTATAAAGACTCTTAAACTGTTCTAAAAATGAATCGCTGTCAAAGTCTGTATCTGTCGGATTCTGCAGCTGTGTTTCAAGACTCGAAAAGAGAGTATCCATCTGCGCGTTGATTTTGTCCGTCGCTTCTGCAACAACGTCCTGCAGCACTGCCTTTGCCGCTTCTTCTGCGTCTAAAATCGCGTTCTTTTTGAGAGTGTAATTGAATTTTACAAGAAGCCGTGTGTAGGAAAGCTCCGTCAGATTCTTTATTTCTTCTTTTAACGAAGCAAGGCTTTGAGAAGCATAAGTTACGCCCGTATCGCCTTTAAAATCATCAAGATTAAGATCGAGCGAATTCAAATAATTTTCTATAACTTCTTCTGCGTGGTTCTTCCATTGTGAAAGTTTCTGGCTGTCGGCAGCAATATCAGTGCCGTCAAGAACATAATTTTTCTCTTCTTTATCAAGCAGGGCTTTAAGAGCGTCATAACTGGATTCAACTTTTGCATTGATAAGTTTTTTGAGCCACTTCTGATAGCGCTCTTCGATTGACTGATTGAGTTCTTCTTTAATTGAACTGATTTCGTCTTCAAAGCCAGCTTCGTTTTCCCACACATTGCAGGCAAGGGCAAATCCCGTGTCAACATACATGTCCCATTCACTCTGGGTCTGCGCAAGTTCGGCCTTGTCAAGGTAGGTGTCCATTGTGCTTTTAGCAGACTGGCCCAGTTCCTTCCAGGTAGAAGCCGGAACAATTGTGCCCGTGTAAAAAAGAACAAGCACAACACAAATCATTCTGTTAAAAATTGAATCCTTCATTTAGTTTTCCTCCAGTTTTTTTCTTCCATATAGAAACAACGTTACAAAAAGCGAATTTAAAATTCCCAGAATCATAAAAAGCGCCATGTCCCTGTTAAAGCCTTCTTCTGACAGGATATACAGTGGAACCGCACCGCACACGCTCGTCATCGAAGTAACAAGAATGCTTTTTAATTTGCTTTTGAGTTTTAATTCAAATTCACTTTCACTACTCTCTTCTATGTATATTGAATTATTGACCGCAATTCCTGACAGGATGATTGCGGCAACAATGTCTCCAAGCGTAAAGGCCTGAGCGCCTGCAAACTTAAATAAACACGGCAGGGCAAGCGAAACAGGAATAATACTTATAATTCTAAAAGATCGGGCGGCGCTTTCTGTCAGAGAAAGCAAGAGCAGAAAAATCAGCACGCAGCTCAGAAGAAGCATCTGCAGAACAAGACTGTATTTTTGCCCCATTGTCTCAAGGTCGCGGTTAAAACTGAAAGCGTATCCTTTGTCGAGTTTTTGCCTGTGCAGAATATCTGCAAGATTTTTTAACGCCCTGTCCGCAGAAAGGCCTTCAAGTTCAACCGAAAAATAAGCGGCCCGCCTTGAGTTTTGTGTAAAAATCTTTGTGCCCGACTGTTCTTTTTTTATTGAACCGAGGGCTGTCAGCCGTACAAAAGACTCTGCCGTCGGAATATGCAGGTTCATCACCTGAGAAAGTGTCGGTTTTTCAAAGTTTTTTGCACGTAGCCTGATATCATATTCTTTTCCGTCCCAGAGCCATTTGTCTGCCACAGGACCAAACATGTACCAGCGCAAACTTCCGGCAAGGTCGCCGGATGCAATATTGTTTTTTATAAGCGCACTTCTGTCCGGAATAAGTAAAAATTCCTCCACATCGTCCTTAAAGTTTAAAACCACGTTCCGGCTCAATGTACTCTGGACAACTTTGCTGCTCAAAAGTTTTGCGTATTCTCGGCATTTTGAATTTTCATCGCCTGTTACACACACCTGGATGTTGAGGGGATTTTTTTTACTTTGAATCGGAACATGAAGGTATCCGTCGCTCACAAGATAATCAAGGCTCCGTATTTTTTGTGCGCATTTCTGTCTGTCTGCCCCGCTTTTAAGGCCAAGTTCAATCTGGCAGTTTCCCCGCGAACTTTCGCTTCTGATAAACCGTACAAATTCACACTTGTTTAATTCATGGCACAGACGGCTCACCTCCTGATCCACATATTCTGCTGAAACATCACTCGGATAATCCACCGACAGATACATAATGTCGCTGCTGCCGGTAAAATTGAGATTTTTTCCGCTAAAAACAAATACCACGACTGGAATAAAGCCGAGCCCCAGATATAAAATCCGTTTTAAAAACCCAAAGTAATCTGGCCTGACAATTTTGAGTTTTAAAAGGTTGAATTCAATTATTGAATATAAATTCTTTTTTGAGCCTTCTTTTGCCCCGCCGCCGTAACAGCAGGCAGGATAAAAAATTACCGTAAGAACAAGGCTTGTTAAAATCATCAGCAGGACCGTGAGTGCAATCTGCCGCACGCCCGCAACAATATCTTCAAGAAAAAACAGCACAACAAGGCAAAGCACGGTCGTAAGGCCTGCACTCACCAGCGACGGAATCAGCCGTTTTATCCTTACAAAAAACTCTTTTCGGTCCGCACACTGTTCAGCCGTTTCGCTTACTAAAAGCGCACTGTCTGCAATCAGGCCAAGTGCAATCGAAAGCCCCGCAATTGTGTACTGATTTAAATTAAATCCAGAAAGCGACAAAAGCCCGCAGGTCCACAAGCATGTAAAAAACAAAAGCGCCGTGATTAAAAAAACAGTTTTTTTGTCCCGGTAAAAAAGCGGAATTATCAGAATTACAAAGACAAAACTTTCGGCAAGGGCAAGCAGAACTTTTTTTAACAATTTAAACTGCTCCTGCCCGTTATCGTATAGAATTTTATATTCGCACTCAGGAACTTCCTTTGCGTACAGATCAAGCACACGCCGGATTGCAGAAGAAAGTTTGATTTCGTTTGCAAGGGTTGCTTTTTTTATGCTCACGGTAACGCAGCTTTTTCCGTCAATCCTCACAAGTTCGCCCTCTGTGCGCTCCGACATCTTTATATCAGCCAGGTATTCCAGGTTTGTGATACTGGATTCAATTTTTACAGGAAGAGTTTTTATCTGATTAAGAGAAGCTAAAGTCGTATCAAATTGAATTCCCGTGTCCCTGAACTGTGACCTGATTTTACTTCCCGGAACCACCACATTTTCATCCTGAATTACCTCTGCAAAAGACGAAGGATTGTGTAAAGCGCCGGCACTTTTCTGGCTGTCAAAGGCAACCAGAACTTCCTTTACGTGACCTCCGCTCACAATCACCTGTGCCACCCCGTCAATTGAATCAAGTTCTTTTTTAAGCGTTTTTTCAAGGCTTTCCCTTAAGTTATCAAGTCCCCAGTCTGCAAAAAACGCAATACAGACGCTGCTTCTGCTGTCTCCCTGCGCACTGTAAATCTGCGGCTTCTGAACATCGTCCGGGAGAGTTCTGTACATTGAATCTACAATGTCTTTGAGTGCAAGATAGTTGTTTTTCTGGTCGCTATCCTTTGGAAAATACAATGTCGTCACAGTTTTTGAATACTGCGCCGTTGAATTGAATTCCAGGAGGCCCTCCAGGGCCGAAAGTTTCTGCTCAAACGGAATTAAAATCACTTCTTCAAGTTTTGAACTGTTCATCCCGAACCAGTCAAATTCAACCGAATAAACCTGGTAACGCGACTGGGCGGCCGATGAAAATTCAATTTTATAAACGAGGAGACTCATCAATGAAGTAACGGCCATAAAAATAAAAAACAGGAACTTTTTACGGGACCAGATGTTCATTCACGCACCTCCAGACATTTTTTTAAGATGACAGGAACTACGAGCAGCACCACAACAAGCGAAAGCAAAAGCCCGCCGATAATTGCAACCGCCATCGACTGCTGCGACATTTTGTGGAGAGGGTCGATTGCAAACGGAATCAGCGCAAGAATCGACGTCAGGCTCGTAATCAGAACCGACTGCAGCTTGCGCACCGAATTATCAATTACACTTTCCCTGTCAATTTTTTTTGCGCCCTTTATCGATTCATACAAAATTATTGAATTGTTAACCGACGTACCGAACAAAACGACAAGCGAAATCACGCTGTTTATGTTAAGTGACTGGCCGGCAATTTTTAGAGCAAGGAATGCCCCGGAAAAAGCCGGCGGCAGGGCTGCAATCATCAGAAGAGGAATTAAAAACGACTCAAACTGCGCGCCCATCACGCAATACAAAAGGAGTACCACGACAATGAGAATAAAAACTGCGCTGTGCATAAGTTCGTCAAATTCAAGACTTGCGGGATTAACATAATCACCTTCCAGAACGGCGCCTTCTTTAAGGGCAACTTTTTTTGCATCCTTACGGTTGTAGCGGTAAAAAATTTTTGTGTTCACTTTGTTTTCCACGCTTCCAAGCGAGCCCAGCTGAACAAAATCATTTTCAACTGCAATTCTTACAGTCGACAGATCCGCTGTGTCCCCGATCTGACCGTCTGCAAACTTCACCAGAATAGGAATTTCACGTCCCTCCCTGTACAGCGGAGAAGAATACACTCCTTCAAGCGCGTTTCTGCAGGCAGATGCCACCTGAACGGCTGACACTCCAAAGCGGGCGCAGGCAAAACGGTCCACTTTAAACTCGTATTCGTTAACCGAAAGGTTCGGGAGGACAGTTTTATAGCCGTCTTTTCCGGACTCAATCAATTCTTCGATTTTCCGGTTGTCTTCAGCCGTTACAATAAAGAGATTTTCATCAAAATCAAGAAGGTTTTCGAGCATGGACTTCTGGTTTTGAATTTCATAATCAAGGCCGCACTGAGCAAAAATCGCCGCAAGTGTCTGGACGGCTTGTTTCTGGTTACCCGTTTTTACAAGCACAAAAAGCATCTGCTCGTTATTTTGAATATCAAAGAGGCTTTCATAGTCGTCCTTTTCAAGCCCTCCGTAAACCGACACTTCCTGAATCTGCTTTTCCTGCAAAAGCAGCCCCGTCAGCAGAGTTGAATCCGCATTCATACGGGACAGGCTGGTTCCGGCAGGATACAAAACTTTTGCCTCAACATAGTTTCCGCTTGTTGCGCTCATAATTTCTTTTGGCAGAGTTTTTATGCACAGCGCGCCCACAACAATGCACGCTGCAAAAATCAAAGGAATAATCAGTCTGGATCTAAAAACACGCCCAAGTATTTTTTTATAAAAAAGTTGAATTCCACTCGTGTCGAGTATTTTTACATTCAGACCCCTTTTACTCTTATACAAAATGGTTAAAACTGCACTCACATAAAAAACAGAAAGTACGCACGAAAAGCCGATTGAAGAAACGACTGCAAGTGAAAGATCAAAAAAGAGTTTTCCAATCAGCCCCGGCAAAAAGAACATCGGAATAAAAACTACAATTGTTGTAAGCGTTGAGCCCACCGACGAAAGGCTTACTTCCGTGACTGCGGACGCAACCAGGTCTTCGATCTTAGTTTGTCCGGCCTGTCCCGCTCCGGTTCTGCGGGCCTCATTCCGGCGGGAAATTACATTTTCTATCGTTACAAGGGTACTGTCGATAACCATGCCGATTCCGACCGCAATCCCCGACACCGAAAGAATGTTTATCGTCCGGCCGCTCACATTAAGGACAAATACGCTGAAAAGCATTGTGAGCGGAATAATGCTTCCGGCCAGAAGTGCATGCGGCACTGAACGGAAGAAAATCAGAAGAACAATAATCGTAATCAGGACGCCGGCAGCCACCGAAAGCGCGAGCTGAAAAAGGCTTTCCTTTAAGTCGGTCGACGTATCACGGATAAGGGAAAATTCAAAATTGTCCCGGTACATGGAATTCAATTTTTGAAGGTGCCGCTTTATTTCTCTGGAAAGCGCAATCGGAGAATCATCAGCCTTTTTGTATAAATCAAAACAGATGGCTTCTTTTCCGTTAAACATAAAGAACGACTTCTGCTCTTCAAAACCTTTTTCTACACGGGCAATATCGCTCAGTTTAACAAGACCGGTCTCAGCGTAGACTAGCGGGCACGATTCAATCTGGTCAAGGCTTTCAAAAAGTGCGTGCGTTTTAAATAAAGTTTCCCGGTTGCCTTCCGTGATATTTCCCGCAGGATAATCAAAGTTTGCAGACGACAAAACCTGAGCCACACCTTCCAGGGGCATCTTAAGGCTTTCGGACTTTGTTTTATCAACAACCACATGAACTTCTTCCTTAACTCCGCCGCCGACTTTAACAGAGGCAATTCCGTTTATGCGCTGTAAAATTCCTTTTATATCCTTGTCCGCAAGATATCTTGCGTAGGTTAAGTCATCATCTTTCGGCCTCATCAGAACCGTAAAACCTGCACTTGTCCCTGCGTCAAAAAAGCGGACTTCACTTTTTTTGCAGTCAGACGGCAAAAGTGAATACGCGCTGTCCAGGAGGGAGCGGCACTGAGACAGGGCAAGTGCGCTGTCAGTGTTCCAGTGGAGTTCAAGGCAGATAAGTGATAGGCCGTCCCGCGTTGTTGAAGAAATATTTTTTACACCTTTTAACGAAGCAACCGCATCTTCCACAACAACTGTCACAAGCTTTCTCATCTGTTCTGCGCTCACGCCTTCAAACTCTGTGCTTACAAGAAGATAGCGGTCGCCTGTTTTGGGAAGATAATTCTGACCTATTGTTTTGAGAGATATACACGATAAAACTACGACTGCAAGCAGAATGCTCAAAACCGAGACAGGATGCTTACAGGAAAAAGCGATTACGGGATTTTTATTCAATATTTACCACCTGTCCTTCCTTTAAAAACGGCGAAGGCTTATCAACAATTTTTTCCTTATCACCGATTCCCTGAGTAAACCAGATATATCCGTCCTTTTCGTATTCAAACTGGATTTCTTTTTTTACAAGATATGAATTCTGTACGGCAAAAAAACTTGCACACCCATCGGCGCATGTCAAAAGAGCCGTCTGCGGCAGGCAGAACATTTTTTTAGGCGAAGTTTTTTCAAGATTTGCCTTTACAAACATTCCGGGTTTTATCGCACTGTTTGAATTTGGGATTTTTATTTTTACAAGAAAGTTTCCGCTCTGAGCCGATGCAATCGGAGAAATTTCAGAAACCTTTGCCTTTAACTTTATGTCCAATGAAGGAATTTCAAGTTCAACCCGGGAGCCCTTTTTAAACTTAACAACATCCTTCTCCTGAATATAAATCTGCGCGTACACTGACGAAATATCGATTACGGTCGTAAGTTTTTCGTTTTCCTTGATGTATTCACCGTTTTCGTAATAGTTTTGACCGATAATTCCGTCGCAGGGAGATTTTATTACAAGTTCTTCCATCATGAGGTTTGCGTTTTCGAGCTGGCGGCGGGCTGTTTTTAAGGCAGCCTCAGCGCTTTCGATTTCTTTTGCTTTTGTCGTCGTATTCAATTCAATCAGCTGCTCTTTTTTTACCTTTGGATTATCACTTACAAGCATTCCCGCATTTATCAGGTCTTCATCGCGAAGGCCGAGAGAGGACATTTCAAGTTCCTTTTTTTGAATTTCAAGTTCCGTGCGGCTTGCACTCAGATTAACTTCGAGGCTTTCAATACTGCTCTTAGTAACGCCCCCGATTTTGCTGAGCTTTTTTTTGTTTTCCAGATTTTTTGTCTGGGAGTCAAGTTCAAGTTCCTTCTGCTTAATATTGAGCGAGGCCTTTTCTATCGAAAGAAGACGGCTTTCTACCGCAAGTATTTCTTCCTGCATCTGCGAGTTAACAAGATCAAGGCGGGCCTGTGCACTGTCAACTTCGCTTTCATACATTTTCTGCTGCACCATCATCTGAAGATTTTTCAGGCGCGCAATCACCTGCCCTTTTTTAACCGCGTCTCCTTCTTTTACCGTAAACTCCGTAAGCTGCCCCGGAACCAGAACCGTAACATCATTTTTTGTCTTAAAACTTATCGTTCCAAAAGACTCGAGGCTGTCATCAAATTCTTTCTGTTGAACTGAACATGTTCTGACGCTGAGATTTTTCTGCTCTTCTGCATCAGGTGAGGCCGTAATTTTTGGACAGGCTGTAAACACAATTGCAAAAGCAAAGACACACAATGCAAAAAGCAAAGCCCTGCTAGACGAAGAACACTTTTTACTTACACACATTTTTTAAACCTCCAAAATCAAGGGCACAATCAAGTTCAAGTTCCATCTGATCGCTTAAGAGAGAAGTTTTTACCTTCATAAGCTGAATTTGTGTCTGGGCGATCTGTTCCATCGCTTCAAGATAATCAATCCGCTTAATTTCCCCGGATTCTACCTGCTCACGGCTTACTTCGAGACGACGCTTTTGAAGTTCAAGCGTTTCCAGAAGGCGCTTTTTTAAATCGATATTTGAATCATGGCTGCTGATTTTCTGGCAGATCCGGCTGTAAAGGGCGCGCCTGCTGTCAAAGGCTTCTTCTTTTTTTGCCATCAAAGAAATTTTTAAGGACTGCCTGCTCACAAAATACTCAGGCTTTGCCGAAAGTGTTGTCTGAACTCCCTGATTAAAGTCCGTAAGCCTGCCGTCTTCAAATCCGCTTCCCGCAGAATAACTTACAGGAATCAGCGGATTATTGTTAAAATCAATCTGGATTTTTGCAGTGTATCTCGGCGCAAAAAGCGGATACGCACTGCCCGAAAAACTCACTCCTCCAACAAACTGCACCTGAGGAATATAAGTTTTTCTGGAAAATTCATATTCTTTCTGCTGATAATAAAGTTCGCTTTCAAGTTTTCTGATCGAAGGATTTGCCGACTGACAGATTGCCCAGAGTTTATCCTGCTTTCCTTCAAGATAAAAATCTTCGTCAGCGTTTTCTTCAAAACCGTGCAGAACAAGAGATGTTTCTTTATCAAAATTGAGAAGAACCTTTAAGCTTAAAAGCTGATTGTTAAAATCGCGGACTGCCTGCCGCTTCTGGTCCTGAATTTTGCGGAACGAAATCAAATATTCAAGATAATCGGTTTCAAGCGCCTCTCCGAGTCTGTATTCTTCTTCGATTACATCCAGCTGAATCTGTGCGTTCTGCTCAAGCCCTTCCTGAATTTTTATCTGTTCCTGCAGGAGCACGCATTCGTTGTACAGATTTATCGCAGACGCCTTTAATTGATTGACGGAAGATTCAAATTCCTGGATTTTGTAATAAGCATTTGCCTTTCCAAGATCCCACGCAATTTTTGCCTTGCCGCCGTCAAAAATAAGCTGGCTCACATTGGCATTAAAACTTTTTGACGACGTATCCGTTGAACCGATTTTTTTTGTATCATCCTCGCTCCACGAAAAATCGAAGGCCGGCAAAAACTGCCCCACCGAAAGGCGCGCACTTTTGTACGCAACATCGAGTGCCTGCCTGTTCAGGCGGTTAGAAAGAGAATTATTTACTGCAAGTGACGCTGCCTGTCTGGCGCTGTACAAATCCACCTGCGAAAAGAGCGGATTCAACACACAGCAAAAGGCAAACGCATAAAAGAACTTTTTCATCAGCGCCCGCTTTTTTTAATATAAGAATTAACACTTTTTGCAAGCCGCCTGGAAAGTTTGTACTGCACGGGGCTCTGCTCAAGTCCATTGTCCGTATAAGTGTAATAGCCCTGCTTAAAAACCGTGTTTTCCTGACTGTCAGTAAGGCTGTAAAGCATATAAATTGAATTATGTTTATCGAGCCCTTTGTAAAAAGACCTTTGATTTACGCAGATATCAAGATTAAGAACCTCTGCATCTTCAAAATCAGCGCCGTTATTTATAAGCGACTCTGTAATCTGTTCAAACTGCTCACTCAAATCATTTTCGTTTACGCGGTCAACAACCACATTCACTGTGTTTATAGCCACAACATAATTGGTTTTCTCTTGCGGAAAGTGCGCATAGCCGCTTTTTTTTGGAATAGAAAGACAGCCACTCAAACAAACACTGATAAAAACTGCAGCCCCGGCTTTTAAAACAAAAGATATTTTATTCATTTTTCCTCAATGCCTCCTTATTTGTTGAATACAAAAACCTGATCGTTTTTCATTTTGTTGCCGATTGAATCACATATTTCTTTTGATAAACTCAGTGTAAACAGTCCGCTTTTCTGCGAATTTGTAAAAAGACAGCTGACCTTAAAAATAGACAGATTGCTGTATTCAGTTGAATCAATCGAACTGATTAAAGTGCTGATTCTTTGAGTGCCATACCCGTCAGCGCCAATTAATTCAATTTTTTTAAGTTCTACGCTGCATGTACCGTTCGTAGAACTTATGCCCACATTCTGCATGACGCTTACAAGCTCTACTCCCGCAGAAACCGGCGAACTGTTAAAGATTAAATAAATCACAAAAGGTTTTGCCTCGTTAAGCTCATAATACGAGCCGTCAAGCACAAGGCTTAAAAAGTTCAGGCTGCTGTCAAAAATTATCGTGTCACTCTGGCTGTGCGCTTCTTCTCCTTCCCAGTCAGTTTTCTGGATAAGGCCTTTTACAAAACTAACCGGCATTATTTTCTGGCTGTCAAAGGTTAAAGTGCAGGTCAGACTGTTCTCACACTCATTTCCGCACAAATCACTTATTCCTTTTTTGATTTTTATATCGTAGGACTTTAAATACTCAACGCCGCTCAGGCTGACCGTAATCATTTTTTTGGAAATTGAATCAAATTCAACCTGGCCGCTAAGGCCTTCTCCAAATTCAATAAAAGAAGCCGCACTTGAACCGTCAATTTTTTCGTCAAATGTAATTATCAGTTTTTCCTGTCCGCAAAGGCCTGTAAACAAAGCGCCGTCAGTAACCGGAGTAAGGCTTGCGTCAGGTTTTTGAAGTTCAACCGTAAAAAGGGGTGGCTTATCATCGAGCAGATAATAAAAATAGCTCATAAAGTCCTTCTCAAGATAATTATTGTGAAGGTCTTTAAGGCCGTCGCCGACAGTAATCTGATACTCAGTGTTTACAGGAAAGCCCTGCTCAGGCAAAATCGTAACAGTCTTATCATCACTGCTAAAACCGACAATATACGAAAATGAAGGTTTTATCGTAAATGAATCAAAAAAGCTCTGTCTGTCAATTTTTTCCGAAAACTGAATTTCAATCTGCGGAATTTCCTGAGTCACGTACTGGGCTTTGGAAGGATTTATCGATTTTACAAACGGACGCACAGTGTCTTTTTTAGTCGAAAAATCTTTTACAAAAGGCTTTTTGAGCGAAACACCGTCTGCACTTTCGGCATTGTTATCCACAGTCAGCTGCCACTCATAATCCGCTTCAATTCCGTCAACAGGATAAAAGCGGACAGTTTTTTTATTAAATTCAAAGCGGCCTTCGGTCAAAACATTGTCTTTTTTTAAGGTAAGTGCCTTTTTAATTGAATTTGAATCGGCTTGAAGGTTGAATTCCACAAAAACGCAGTCATCATCGTATCCGGAATTTTTTATTTCAAATTCATCAAAAAGTTTTTCTGCGCATGAAGAAAGCAGAAGCACTGCAAGCATTATTATTGAAGAACAAAGTTTACGCATACACTGTCCTCCATATAACAATTGTCCGACGCATGTATTCCGCCGGTACCGCCTGCAATTTTTAACTGATAGACAACAGATTCCGAGTCCGTTGCCGCACTGAAATTTGTACAGGTAAAAAACAATTCTGTCCGCTCAGAATTCCAGTGGCAGTGCGTAGTAACCGGGCTGAGCGCACTGTTCGGAAAAACAAGCTTAACCGTTGTTTTATCAAATGCAGTCTTTAAGTTCTGAGCGTCAATAGATTCAGAAAAAGTAATCAGAAAATTCAGGTTTATTTCTTCCTCAGCTTCTTCACCCTGCCCGCTGTCATCACCGTCCCCACCATCATCGCTGTCATCAGTCACTTTAAGCGTAAAAATATCCCTGTCAAAATCCACCGCGCTGCCGTTGATTTTTACTTCTGTAACTTTCAGATACTCGTCCGGGCATGTAAAAGTGAACCTCTGACCTTCGCTTAAATAAAGACCGTGACTGTCTCTGGCGCTGTCCTTAACAAGAACCGTGTATTCAACCTGTGCAAGATAAGGCTCCGTAACTGAATAAATAAATTTACAGCCTTCATCATCAGCCGCTTCAAGACTGCCGTTTACCTGAGGCGTAATCGAAAAGGCATTTTTTACGCTTGAATAATCCATCGTTTTTGAAAACTCAAGACCAATGCACTTTTTTCCGCTCATCACGCTCTGAAGAAAATCCGGAGCAAACCAGACAGTCTTATCGGCTGACACAGGACACAGCCGGACAAGTTCCGGGCTTTGGGTGTCCGTAATCGTTTTAAAGGTTCCGCTCAGCACACCGTCAAGAATATAATTATCGTCGCTTACAAAGGTGTTGAGTTTCCAGAAATACTGCCTGTTAACCTGCCACGATTCAAGAGGCTTAACCGTAAAGGTTTTTAAATCGTCACTTTCTTCTATTACAAAGTCTTCTGAAGCGTCAAAAGAAAAATACTTTCTGAAAACCTGCTTTTGAACCGCCCTGTTGAATTCAATTTTAAATGAATAATCAAGGGAAGCCTGCTCAAGAGCGGCCGGTCCTTTTGCAGAAAAAACTTTATTTTTGTCACCGTAGATAAAACTTGTGCGCTCATAAACCACAAAGGTTGAACCGTTTTTAAGATGCATCTGGCCTTCAAGGCTTACAGAGTAATCATAGCCGTAAATCCAGCCTTCTTCCGGAGTCACGCAGAGAGTGTTGTTCTTCCACTCAAAGCCAGCCTCGGCACTCTGACCGCAGCACATTAACTTTACAGCCTTTTGAGCGTAGTAATGCTCAACACTTTCCGAAAAGACAAAGTCCACGCTTTTACCACAAAAATATTTTCCGCCTTCCTGGGGAAGCACATCAAGTTCATATGTTTTGAATGATAAAAAACCGCAGGAAGCAAAAAACATGCAGATTCCCAGAACGAGGGAGCAGGAAATCAGAGGACATTTCAAAGTTCACCTCCCGTTTTAATCTGTTCAATCAATGAGTCGATTAAACCAGGCTCCATGGAAACAAGTTTTGCCTGTTCAAGATAAGAAACTGCGTTGCTTTTTAAGCCGAGACTCAGATAAATTTCTGCAAGTTCCACATAAAGCTTTTCGGAAGCGGTCAAAAGGGTACGGCATTTTCTGCAGAAAGCAAGACGTTTATCCTGGTTGCCGCGCCTTCCTTCAAGCACCGAGTAAAGATAATAAAGCTGCCAGTCAGTGCTGTTGAATTTAAGACCGTCTTTTATCAGGTTTTCTGCTTCGTCCAGTTTATCAAGTTCAAGGCAGGTGCGGATAAGATACAAAAGTGCATCCTGGGAGCGTTCCACCTTTTTATGCATTTTTTTAAATAATTTGTAAGACTCGTCGAAATTACCTTCAAAAAAATAAATTTTTCCTTCAAGAATTTTTGCATTGATAAAGGATGAATCTTTTTTGTACGAATTTCGGGCATACAAAAGTGCGCCGTCAAAATCTTTTCTGGAAAAACATTTTTCGGCTTCTACAAAATCTGAGCGGCTGGAATCTTTATCAGAACACGCCGTAAAACAGAGCGCCAGAACAAGAGCGCAGGAAAGTAAAATTTTATTCATATTTACCCCCAAGCTGTCTGATTTTGTCTTTTAACATGTTTTTTACGGCAGGATTGTTTGTAGTTAAGAATTTGTCGCTTTGAACAAGGAGGGTCTGGTAGAATTCAACCAGTTTACAGAAATAAGGTTCGAGTTTGGCAAAGGCTTTGTAATCATCAAGACTCAAATCGTTTAATTGAATTTTATGCTGATAGTAAATGTATTTGGAAACAAAATTTTCGCCGCACGGGACAAGTTCAGTATTCTTTGATAAAAAGGAGCGGATCTGCCTGATGGCGGTGTCCCCTTTTTCAACACCTTCTTTTTTAAGGGCCGCTTCAAGCAGGTCAAGATTTTTCAGGAATTCATCATCGGTTAACTGGTGCTTGTTTTTACGGAATAAAAATTCAAGATATGAATAATAGACGGCCTGCCCGATATCGCCTGTGCGTTCAAAAATCTCAGATGCAAAGGTGCCGAAGTTTTCATAATAATCCCCCAGCCCTGCATTCAATTGAATAAGTTCAATACAGCGCTCATAGAGGGCCATATCCGCAAGCAGATACATGTAAACCCGGCGGCTGTCCTTATCAAGATTTTGGGGATACTTTTTATAAGTTTTGTCAAAAATCTTAAGGGCAAGCTCGCTGTTACCGGTTGAATACAAAATCCGCCCGTACAAAAAGCCGTAAACCTTACCTGCACGCCCACACTCGTATGCTTTTTTTGCAAAATCCTGCGCTTTATAAATATCTTTTCTGCTTATATAAACAGTGCTCAAAGATGAATACAAAAGCGCACGCTGGGTTTTGGAACAACGCTCCCCCGAATCAAGCAGAGCAAGCGCCCTGTTAAAATAACTGAAGGCCTTGTCGTAATCCAGTTGAACAAGCGCCAGCACCCCAAGATCCAGCTTGGAATCAAAAAATCTGTAATGCGCTTTATCAAAGTCACTGATAGCGGTCACGAGTTCTTCCTGAGGAAGCCCGGACTTTTTTAAAAGCAAATACTCTTTTTTAAGCCCATGCGAGCACGAAAAGAGAACCAGCAGAACCGGAACCCAAAGAATTGAATAAAACTTTTTAATCATAAATTTTACCCTACCTCAAAAAAAAAAAAAATGCAAGTGTTTTGTCAACTTTTCATTATTTTTTCGTGTCACTATATATAGGGCTCTGATTTTTCATTTCCGGCAAAGAAATTTTATAAAAGATTGTTATATTCAAGAAAAAAGTTGTGTGTGGCGGGAGCGTTTGTAGACGGGCACCTGTTGTGGGGCGGCGGGTGGTTTTTATTTTTTCTGAATCCCGCAGGCAGGACCAGCAAGTTCAGTAGCCTTTTTTGCCTCAGCTTCAGGGTCATTGAGGACATCATTATATTCAGGGTGTTTTGAAAACCATCTGATGGCGTATGAACAGGTCAGTTCTGCCTTTAGGCCCTGCTTACGAAGTTCATTTGCCGCATATTCTGTGAGTTTTCCTGCAAGCCCCTGCCCGTTCATTTCAGGCGAAACTTCCGTATGAACAATATTCACAAGCCCTGGCTTAATTTGAGGGTATTCAATAAGGGCAATCTGCTTTCCGTTTTCGTCTTCAATCCATGATTTATTGTTATCTGATTTGTAAACCAATTCCATGTTTTTCTCCTTATATAAACGCTTGCGTGAGCCGGTAGCGCTGGGTGCAGTTTTATTTTTGTACGCACACTCAGACTTTAAGGGCAGCCTTCCACTCCCCTTCCTTAAAGCCCGTACACACAGCGTTCTCCGTTACAAGAAGGGGCCGCTTAATGAGCATACCATCACTTGATAAGAGCTTGAACTGCTCGTCTTCGCTCATAGAGGAAAGTTTTGCCGAAAGCTCCATTTCCCGGTAGAGCATGCCGCTTGTGTTAAAAAACTTTTTGAGAGGCAGCCCCGATTTTTTATGCAGGGCCCGCAAGGTCTTTTCAGAGGGATGGTCACCCTTAATGTCGATTTTTTCGTATTCAATTCCATGCAAATCAAGCCAGGCAAGAGCCTTCTTACAGGTCGAACAGCGGTCATAGCAGTACACTTTTGTCATAACGCCCTCCTTTTTGTGTGCCAATGACAGTGTACAGCAGGGAGGATGATTTTCCAATATGGGATGTGCGGATGGGGGGAAAAAAGAAAAACAGTTTACAAAAAAACAAGCTATTACCGTGCGTCATCGTATATTTTCTTTGCCCCTGAGCAAAAAGTGAGTATATTTATTTCAATGACCTATGGATACATTCGCGTCAGTTCGGACAAGCAGACAGTAGAAAATCAGCGCTATGAAATAACTGATTTTTGCCGACGGAACAAGATAAAAATCGACTCATGGATTGAAGAGACAATCAGCGGAACAGTAGCCCTGGACAAGCGGGAACTGGGCCGCCTTTTAGAGCATGTCCAAAAGAATGATTTAATCATCTGCTCAGAACTATCCCGCCTTGGCCGCAGTCTCTTTATGATCATGTCCATATTGAATCTGCTTATGGAAAAGGAAGTGCGGGTGTGGACCATAAAAGACAATTACAGGCTGGGTGACGACATTCAAAGCAAGGTACTGGCCTTTGCCTTTGGCCTGAGCGCCGAAATCGAACGCAACCTCATCAGCCAGCGCACAAAAGAAGCCCTTCAGTTACGCCGCCAGTGGGGAATCAAGCTCGGCCGTCCCCGCGGAATCAAAAGCCCAAAAAGCATTCTTGACGGCGCCGAACTTCCAGTAAGCGTAATGCTCCTTTCCGGCACCAGCATCAACCAGATTGCCCACCTCTACGGCATCCACCGGAACACAGTTAAACGGTTTATCATCAACCGAAACTTAGACAGCCGTGAAAACCTGGAACGAGTCCGAAAAATGCTCTAGAAGGGGGAAGACTCCCCCTCGCTCCAGCCTCCTCGCTTCGCTGCGGTGTCTTCCGCTACCCCCTCTGCGGGCTCAAGGATGTTGCTGTCGCAACAATTAAATGAGCCCGCAACGCCTGCTATTTTTCCACTACGTTTTGCTGGCACTTTCGTTGTCGTGCAAGTTTGAACGCCTAAGGCGGGGCTCCATAGCCTAACGCATTTTCGAGTATAAATTACATTTTATATAGGCATTCCTTATAACACTTTGAAAACAATTCCAACCTGTCCTGTGTAGTTAGTGCAAAATAAAGCCTGTATGCCAACTGTGCATTATATGCTTTTAAAACTTCACGATACAATTCTTGAGACTTACCCGAAACGTTTTCTTTATCTAACTCCTCAAACCAAAGACTGATATTTGCAATGTGTTCTGGTAATCCCCGGCTATTCGTTCGTTCATATAAATCCGCAATATCACGGTCATTCATCTGCATATATTTCTTTATAGAATGTCTTGTAACATTAAAAAGATGGTAACGCCACCATTGAGTACCAAGATAATTGCGTCGTGATGAAATAAAATGGTCCTTGTTCTCTCCCCATCTCCATTTTATTATATCAGGCACAAGATACAAATTTAAAAAATGCCACATTGGAAGACTTGCTGCAAATGAAGGTGTAATGTTCATCGTTGCATATATATATTCACCGATTTCCTTATCCATTTTTGTGAACAAGCTGCTTGAATTAGAATTTGCCAGATTTCCAAGGCCGTATTTCTTGCATATATCCTGTATACCCAAGCGTAAATATAGCATTTCTTCTCTTGTAACTAAGTTACCGACTCCCAAAGTAACGATTTTGTTATCTTCTGGCAATGTAAAGTTAAAATTTCTTATTTTGAGGTTTTCAAATTCTTTTTCGGGATCCTCAATAACAGGATATGTCCTCATGTTTTTTTCATCAGAGTATGTATTTCCTTCCATTTCTATTCCCCAATAATATAATCTTGTATCGCCGTATAAAGAGAATTACGAGCACTCTCATCTGCAGTTAATAGATTCTTCATCCCATCCAAATCTTTTCCTGGAAAATACAAAGTCATTAAATCCTGAATAATACGAGAATAGACGGCACGTAATGTAAAGACTTCGTCCGAGGAATTTTGTATTTCTGTAAGACCAGAGTCTTTGTCCAATGCATCCTCTACAATAGTCTTATACACATCGTACATAATCATCTTCAAAAGATAGGATGCTGCTAAATCTTTTTCATTGTCAGAATTTATTTTTGAGAAAAGAATATGAGTTTTATTAAAATATAAGCAGTAGGCAGAATTAAAATTACTGTCCAATTGAGAAAAACGTCGTTTTAAGAAATATAAAGCCTTCTTTCCTTTTACTTCATCCGATTCACTAAAATCAATTGCTTTAACGGGGAATAAGGCTTGATTTCCTTCCAATTGAAGCAAAATACTTTGTTCAAATAGAATTGCACCTTTTTCTTTGGCAAAAACAGTAATTTCAGGTTCAGCAGACGATGATTCTAACACAGCATAAAATGTTATTTCTGTTGCACCTGCGATTTCTTCTCCAGGAATGATAATATCATCTATACTTATATCTTGGGTTGGTTCACCATTTTGCTTAAAAGCAATTTTTCTTGCCAACCCGTGTAAAGATGTTCCACCCAATTTATTTAATGAATGATAACAAATATAAAATGAAACGGAACAGCCTTCGTCCACGTTGTTAATAACTGCAGTATTATTAACAAAAAGCCTAAGAGAAATATTCAAATCCATATTCTTTTTCCAGCGCTTTATGACTCCGTCTTTTGGAAGAAGAGAATCATAGATGTACCAGGTCAGCTGAATTGATTCTTCTGGGATTGTTTTGTAGGAATAGAAATTTTTAGGCATCCGTTTCCTCCCAATCAATTTTTATGTCAAAACTGACATCAGTAAAGCATGCTATTTTTATTGTTAGCTTTTGACTCTTGATAATTTCAAATTTATCTTGCTTATAAATCAATGTTGTTCCATCTTTTGAAACCGATTCACAAGAAAGAAATTTTAGCTGTGCTTCATCGATTATTTCTTCCGATGAATCTAAGAGCTTTATTCTTGGTACTATAGATTTGACCACAACTTTTTTACAGTCAGATATTTTCACCCGATATTCCGAAGAAAAAACTTTGACTCCGTTTTCTATGCTGATATCTATTTTACCAGCCTGCAAAAAAGAACACCGGTCAAGAAGTTTTTTTCGTTCAAACTGTGTATCATTTGGAACAGAAGTTTTTGCACCGCCGATATTTGCGATGTAAGGCATTAGTTTTGCGCCTAATGTTCGCTGAATCATAATAGAAATATCTGCTGATTTCTGTTCTTCCTGCTGTATAGAACAATTATTTCGCACAAGTTCTTCTACATCTCTAAGAACTGTATTCAGGTATTTTCTCCCGGATTGTCCATCTTCCCAGCGATCGTGTGTCTGGTTTTCGATGTTTGAAAAATACTTATCGATTGCACCCTTTTCTTCTCCATCAGGAGAAGAGCTTTTGTCAGTCTTAAATATCCCATAGCAAGTTTGTTCAATATGATCAGAATTAATTTTGACTTTATCATAATAAACGATATGACCGATTCCACGCATATATGCAACAACAGGTTCATCCGTTGAAAATACTGAAAACAATTCTCTGTTCTTTATTCGCATGACAGGAGTATTAGAAATTGAAATATATCCAAGTCTTACTTTAGGTCGTTCTGAATCAACACAAGCAAACGTTTTTGTTTTTGCAAACTTTTTTTCTTTTTTATTATTTACATACTTTGCATAAGCCTTACAAAATTCACTGTAAGGATAAATCATTCTCGGGTCATCAATTTCTATTTTTTCATTTTCATATTGCAAACAAAAGTTTATTGACTTATATAGAATTTTATTCCAATACCAATGGATTATATAATGTGGCATTCTGTCTTTGAAAATCTCATCTACCAAAATTTTATTTCCATAAATGTCTTCTGGTAGTTCATCTGGACCGGCGTTCAGTACAAGGATTTTTGTACCAGTTTCATCTGTCGCAAATTTACTCATTCCAAGAGATACAGCAATTTTGTCAGCATCATCGCCAATAATAGGAGCTGCATAGGTACCTAAGTCTTTTACCGTACGTTCTTTCTTTATGCCCCACCAGCAACGGTCACTTTTTGTATCTGTAATACGCTCATCATTTGAAATAATGATAAACCTTGATTGATAATTTGCTTCTCTGGCATGAACAATTTCTGATGAAATACGCGTATAAACAGCTATTGTACGAGCCTGTGAATAGGCGTAAAGCGCTGCTTTTCCGAAGCCGAATGTTCCACCTGTGTTATCATCTATCTTCTTACTTCCTGTAGAATACACAAAATCTGCAAAATTTTGATTATCAATTGTGTCAGTTGGTTCTGTTTTTCCCCGAAGACCTGTGGTATTTGTATCGGATACTTCAATATTAAGCATTGACTTTATTAAATTATGTTTTAAGTATTTCCTGTAAAACGAAGATTCGCTTTGTTCTTTATCAAGTATATTTTGTAAATTTGAAAACTGCTCATCCGTAAAATGAAATGCACGCAGGGAAAAATTTACAACTTTTGATTTTTCCGAAGCATCTTTTAATCGCGCATCATAGGAATTTTGAACGGCCTCCCGAAGAAAAATTTCAGAAACAGATAGTTTTGAACCTCGGATATTTTTTATAACACCAGACGCATTTATCGTACCCATTCCAGATGAAAAACGACATTCATCCAAAGCTGTACTATTATCATCAGTCTGCATAGTCAAATTCTCCTTCCAAATCTATTGTCATGTAATTATCAAGCAGAATATCCTTACTATTTGGAAACACAAATGTATGAGCGATAATATGCTCAGGTGAGTTAAGTGGAAGTCTATTTGAAGTTCCATTTTTTAGCTGTGAGTCTTTGTTGATTGGGTATATAAGCAGAAGACCAGGTTCTTCCACCCCTTTTTCTGAAAAATAGGCATGACGTTTCAAAAACATCGATGAAACACTCTCTGTATCTTTCGTAGAAGCACATAAATCTGTATCAAGCAACATGTTTGTAGGCTGTTGTAGGACTTTTAAATAAAGATTCTTTTCTTCAGGATCTTTTCTGTCATAACGAGAACGTTCTATCAAATTTACAGTCATATTTTTTGCGATAGTAAATTGATTTCCTGAAGAGTTTGATAGAACAACTACATTCCATCTATTTAGAAAGTTTCTTTTTCTTGCCTTTGCAAAGAATTTAAGAAGTAGCTCTTTATTGCAAGCCTTATTTTCTTCACAAATATTTAATGCACCAATATATTCTACGATTTTCACAGATGAAATATTTTCAAACAGAAGCATTCTGTTTTTTATGCTATGTTCGCCAAGAGAACTTAAAAAATCATAGGTAACTTTCTGATTATGTAACAACCACTCCTTATCAAAACGCGGGAAAAATAGAGTTTGAGGTCTATGCCCGGAATAATTTATACCTGTAGACTTGGCAGACTGCATAGCCATTTTTCTTGTAATCTGAAGTGAAGGCAATGTCCTTATTTTTACAGATACTTCTTCCGGTGTCGTATCAAAAGTATAATTTGAAAATTCTTCCCTGAGCTCATCTTCAATGTCAGCAAGTTCCGAATATTTGAACGCGATTTCTTTTGTAGTATAAACACGGGCTAAATCTTCATATCCAATTCTGTAACCGAACCAACGTCCCATCTGCAGCAAAGTATCATAAAGTGAATTTGTTCTGTAAAAAATGCTAACGAGAAGTCCTTCAAGTGTAAGTCCGCGAGAAAGCGTATTCCCCCCGATTACAATATAGACATTGCTCTTATCATTATCGTAATGCAGTCGCTCTTCGTCTTTTGTAGCACTGTTATCAACTACAACTTTCAGCTTATTGATTACTTCATTTATATAAACCTGCAACTCAGAAAAATCTGGTACTGGATATTTTCTTTTATCTTCATCAGTATATGAAAATAAAGATTTAACAGTTTCAAAACTGATTTTTTCTTTTTCTTTATTCCAGATTTTCTCAAAACTTTCCTTCAATGATTTATAATTACAGAGGATATTCTTAAAATAAGCATCAAAAATTTTCTTCAGCTGAAAATGAACTGCAATTTTCATATCCAGATGTACGAGCATGGATGAATGATCTTTAATACCTCGATAATATTTACAGGCCGTTCCCAAAATGAAATATATGACAGCTTCCTGGAGAGACTTGGGAATGTCTTCAAAACCATTCATACGGGGATTAACATCTTCATTATTTATGATATTAATTGCATTCATCGATAATTCGGTTTTTTCAGGATTAGATAAAGCAGATCCAAATAATTTCTTCGCCCCATAGTATTTTTCACTCATATCAAGAGGATAAATAAAATCCTTTGGATAAAGACTGTCTTTTCCAGGTAGCTCATTCAGAACATTTGCAAAAGGAGTAGCTGTAAATCCGACATAGCAGTAGCGTTCAAATGTATTGAGAATTTTAACAATCCAATTATTTATGGTACTTCGTTCAAAATTTTCACCTGTTTCATCGTCTTTATACATGTCTTTAACATTTATAGAATATTGGTCACATTCGTCATCAATGATTAAAATCTGTTTTTTGATCCAGAAAGACTTATCGTTTACATTATTCAGATAAGCATGCAATCTTTTTAACGCTGCCGGACTTTTCTTGAATACTCCAATACAAGGTTTATTACCATTCAAACGTCCCTGAATATTCTGCTCAGACTTTCCGAGCAAATCAGAATTTGCAGTAATCAAATCATAACAGCCTTTTTCGTCAATTCCTAAATCATGACGCAGTCTATCCTGTGTCTGCAAGCGAAGATTTTTTGTAACACCAGAAAAAACAATTATGAGGTTGCATCCACTTGATGCATACATAGCTATGAGAGCTGCAATATGGGCAGTTTTTCCAGACTGAACATTTCCGTAAACAAGGCCTTTTACAGTTGCATCTTCTGAATTAGTATCAAGTTTTGCCGGGTTTGAAAGACAATTTACAATATCTGCAGACTGATTCGAGACAGTTTCCATTCGAGACTTTGACCAGTTTGTCTGCATTTGTGTAAACGATTTCCATTGTGCAGTTCGTTGCAATGAATCAAGCCAAAACCAATTATCCTTTTTTGTTGATATTCCTTTTCTGGTACTTTCCTTCTGAATACGAAGTTTTGCCTTTTCAAGGAAAATTGGTTTGTAATGAAAGAATGACTCTTCATCTTCATCACGAAGTTCATTAAATGTATCAGAGTAATGAAGATGTTTTTCTATATAACCCCAATCCTGATCTCTATTCTTTTTCCAGAGGACGAGTTCATTTACAAAATTTTCTATTTCATCTTCAGTTAGATTTTTCATTCTTCATTCCCATCATCAAAAAGCTCATTTGAATAGCTGATTGTCCGACAAACATCGATCCTGTAGTCAGTTTCTGAATCCTTGTAGACAATGACGCTGTCAAAACCCATTCGATCTAAAAGTTCTGCCGTTACAAGTTCACCTTCTTTCAGCTGCAAAACATCTCGCAGAAGCCACTTTCCCAGTGCTATATTTGGATTTGACATAAGAGCTTTTCTATTCTGTTGGCAGGGCTTTGCTGAAAGTTCAGAACCATTTGGTAGATGCAAAGTGAAGGAGACATCTTTTGAAGGGAAAAAATCTGGAAAGTTCGAATTGATCTTTGCAGGAATAGGAATGTAAACTTCATCTGCCTGACGTTCTCTTCCACCTGCATTCCATTGATTCAATCCACTTTTTAATGGAACATATTTGACATCTGCTTTTCTCGCGAAAAGAGGCAGTATTACGAATGTTTTACCAAAAGCAAGACGTTTTTCCCTTTTGTTTTGAATGTTTATAGCTGTCTGAAGTTTAAACGCATCCTGATATTTGCCTTCATAGTCTTCTGTTAAAAGAAGTTGCTTAAGAAGTTCATAAGGGTCTTGAATTATCGAAACTGAAATATCAACTTTATCTGATGGCACTTCAAATCTTTTGAACAAAGTGCTTTTTGAATAATTAAATGAATAGAAATTGGAACTGTCTTCAAATTGAAGAGCATGACCTGTATCTTTTACATTGCAAATAGAATCAAGATTAATAAACGGGTACTCAGAATTAAAAACGGTTAACCCTTTTTGCACACGACCAATTATGTGATAACAGCCATCATCAATTGCATACAGCCTCTGACCAAGTTCCATACGATCGTTGCGGGCTTTTGCAACCTGATACGCCAAATCTTTTCCTTTATATTTTTTGAGAAAAGCAGATATGGCGTTAAATTCAGCTACTTTTTCTACACTTATTCCATTGGCTAATTGAAACGTTTTTATTCCAATACCAAAATTCTTTGATTTTGCATCGTAGGCTGTATCTGAGCGGGAAAGATTTTCCGCATTAAAATATTTACAAAAAAGGTTTTCCGTTACCCGATAGTGCAAAAATGGAATCGCATTGTCACTGAAAATATTTGAAAGGCTTGCCATGAGTTCAAGAAGTCTGAAATATTCCGCGTTGTTTTTCCACGTTGCAATGAAATCGGTCATTTTTCATTCTCCTTGAGAAACTCAATTACTTTCTTTGCAACTTTTTCTATGAGAGGTTCTGTAACACTATTTCCAGCCTGTTTGTACTTTTTACTTTGTGCGATAGTCGTTGGATAATGGAAACCTTTTTTCACAGGAAAACCTTGAAAACCAAGACATTCTTCCGGTGTTAATTTCCTGATCCCTTTTGATGTGTGAACGATTGGAACATTGTGTCCGCCCTCGCCCATGTTTGCCGTGAGAGTAGGACAAACCCCGTTTTTGTTTTCACGGATGTAAACGCGTCGCCACTGATAAACGGTGTCGGGATTTACAATCACATCTTTCATTCGATCGTAGTAAAGATGGCCTTCTTTGTAGAAGAGATTTTCAGTCTCTATAGCGTCATCAATGATGTCGTGAATAGATTTTGAAAGTTTTACGGGTTTAGGAAAATCAAATTCAAATTTTTCATTTTGAATTTTTACTTGTTTGGGGTCAAAACCGACTATGAAAATTCGCTCGCGATTTTGAGGAACATTTGCATATTCACAGGGATTCATAACTTTTGAGTCCACTGCATATCCGAGGCGATTTTGTAGAACATCCATAATTTTTGAAAATGTTCTTCCTTCGTCATGAGATTTTAAATTCTTAACATTTTCAAGATAAAAGGCTTTTGGTCGATATTTTTCAAGAATATCAGCGACATCAAAGAATAGAGTTCCACGAACATCGTCAAACCCCTTTTGATAACCTGCAATACTGAATGCCTGGCACGGAAATCCTGCACACAGCACATCAAAATGTTCTGGAATCAAGGCTTTTGTTTCATCTTTCGTAATATCCCCAAAAGGAACTTCACCGTAGTTTTCGTAGTATGTTTGTTTTGCGGCATCATCCCATTCAGAAGAGAAAACACATTCTCCACCGTTTGCCTGCATCGCAAGACGAAAGCCTCCGATTCCTGCAAACAAATCAATAAATGTAAAGGATGGCTTTTCTGCATGACGGAAAGAAATGTCTTTTGAAGAGACGAATTGTTCTGCCTGACAAAGATTTTCCTCAGAGAATCCAAACCTTTCTATTAGCTCAGAACGCTTTTTATTTTTATCTTCTCCTTCGCCCATCATAAGGTAGTGGCTGAGAAGCGCATAATTTTCTTCATTGTTATTCTGAGGAATAAAGGGCTTAAGCTCTTCGTAATTTTTTTTCCGATTTGATCGAATCGGGGTCTTAAGGGCTGTGCCCCCCGCAGAAGGGGTAGCAACAGCCATACGCACTTGCTTTGGCTGTACCTTAGATGAGGCGCAGGGGGAGACTTCCCCCTCCTTATGCTGCTCGTTTAAACGGTCGTTTTTTGTGACAGGGATTACGCTGACAGAAACGTAAAGTTATGGTATAATAACCACATGGAGGTGTGCTTATGTGCCAAGTCGCAGTTCAAATACCAGAAGCTGTTTTATATGATACTCACATGACAAACATTCAAGTCAATGAATATGCCCGAAAATTGATTGCACTTGATTACT